>JAEEGH010012174.1_pt1 | contig 19373 bp, 12 predicted proteins | sample 9134181 | NCBI WGS metagenome assembly JAEEGH01 (sample SAMN16246544, study PRJNA631951) | gut metagenome | biome: gut microbiome; feature: rumen; material: DP-attached | host: Bos | place: Iran: Karaj | collected 2018-10 | reverse complement strand
CTTCTGGGCGCGCTTCAGCGCACGGTCGTAGTACTTGTTGTATTCCAAGCGGGTGTTGGCCTTGGCGTCGATCATGTTCTGCAGCGTCTCCAAGTACATGGCGTGGAACACGTAGCTCGAGTAGTAGTCGAAGGCGAAGACGGGGCCGTCGGCATACCAGCCGTCGCCCACGTACCACTCCTCGACCTTGCGGATGGTCATCATCACACGGAAGTCGTCGTATTCCCTCAGTCCTGCAGCTTTGGCAATGAAGCTCTCGATGACCGAGGAGAAGAGGAACCAGTTGGTGTAGGGCGGCTCTATGGAGCGCAGTTTCTTGAACTCTGTGATGTAGCGGTCCTTGGTTGTCTGGTCGAGCGGCATCCACAGGGCATCGTAGGCACGGATGAACGACTCGGCGATGTAGGCGGCGTCCACGAGATTCTGGCCAGAGGCACCCCAGACGAGATAGTCGGGCGACTGCGGGTCGACACTGTTCTTATACGAGGCCAGCGCCCATTCGCGCAACTGTTTGCGTTGCTGACCCTCGACGGTGTCGTCATCGGGCAATGCAAGCCATGGAGCAATGCCCGCCATCAGTCGGCCGAAGGTCTCCATGTAGACCACCTTGCGGTTGCGGTTGTCGAACGAGGGCGAGAACTCCGTCTTCATGTTCTTCTGCAGTTCGCCCTTGGCCATGTTCTCCAATACGGGCTGTGCCATCTTGTAAGTCAGCTCGCACCAATACTCACGGTCGGTCTGCACCGCCTTCTTCACCTTCTTAGCCTCAACGGGTGTCAGCGCTATCAGCGCCATCAGTAGAATAATTACTTTCTTCATAGGTATTTGTTTTAGTATTTCTTGGCTGTTCAGGATGCAAAAGTAAACAAAAAAGCCGAAAGCGCAAAACTTTCGGCTTGAATATTTGAGATAGCAGTCTCAAATATCCGCAATGGACAGGCACCTTATGTTCCCATATACTGTCCGATAAAGAAGATGGTGCCCGTTGACCACTCCCTGATGAAATAGAGGAATGGATGTGTGGCGTGGAAGCGAATCGTATCAGGTTGCACAAGGTCCAACCCTCCAATACGCCCTTGCAAGGTAGTGACAACCGTTGCCTCAGTACCCGTTTCGTCGACCTCTATGCGGCCAAACTGCTTCACCTTGTCAATCCAGGATTTCATGTCGAAGAGATTGGAGAAGTCTGCCTTCGTCATGCTGAAGGCATCGGGCATACCGAGTTTCTTCATGACGTCAGTGAGAATCACTTCGGACTTCGACTCAAAGCGTGGCAATTTCACCTCCACCAGGACTCTTCTCATCTGGTCATAACACTTTTCCCAACCGTCGGCCGTCAGCGACTGGACCACGTCTCCGACGGTCTTACCCTCCTTCGGTAACAGGACAAACATCTGATAGGCGCCATTACTATATGGCAGACAGAGCGTCTGACAAAGGTCGTTCTCGGTATAGAAGAACTGGCATGTCTGGTTCATCATCGGCACCGTCGTCTCCTTGCCGTCCTCATCCTTGAACACCTCATCATGCGTGTTGGCCTTGCGGAACTTATCTGTCCAGATACCCTTGAAGTGGATGGTGTTCACTAAGGCAAAGTTTAACAACGAGGTGTTCTTGAATGTCGTGTCATAATAGTCAGCAGCCACTTTCGCGAAAGTTGACTTAAGTTTGAGGGCTTGGGGCGAGAAGAATTCGTTTGTTATATCCATTTGGATCAGTCTGTCGAGTTTCGATGACTCCGTGAGCATCTTGTGACAGAATTTATTGATGCTGGCTGCTTTCGAGTCATCGCAGCCCAGCACCTTGTTGACCTGTCGCCTTGTCTCGCCGCCAGCGCCGTTGTTAATCAGTCCGAGGGCGTAGGTCATGCCCAAAGGCGACAGGAGGATACTCTCCTTGCTGCCGACTTTGCGGAACATATTGAAACCAAGGTCATTGACTGACGTCACCAAGGTCTGCTCTTCACCTGTTAGGTTGATCTGGACACGCGGGTTGTTCTCATTTGACACCCCTTCTTCACCTTCCACTATTCCAAGTCCCTCATATTCCGGCATTGAGATGCGCTCAGTGGCATTGACCACCTCTCGTATCGGAATAGGCAGTCCTTTATCGGTGGAACTCCGCCGTGGCATGACGCGCACATCTTTTATCTGTGTAGCTGATTGCATCACTATCTTGAATTTAGTCCGGTTAATGGCATGTATGACGGTTATCATGCCCACATAACTGAAGCGGAGACGGTCCTGGGGATTTTTGATTCTCATGGTAAAATGACCCTTAACATCGGTGATGGCCGATTCGACGATACGTCCTTTGCCGTCAATCTCGCAGACGGTGGCACCCATCAGCGGACCGGCTTCGTCGCTCACTGTGCCGCTAATCTTATCACCAGCCTTCACTCTTTTCTTATTCGCTTTTTTAGCCTTGGTTACCTCGCGTGTAGGTATCGGCAGGGTGCTTAAACCCTGCCGCTGCAGAATCTGTTCGACGGAAGGAACGGCAGGCATGTCGCTCCTTGATGTGGCTCCCTTCGAATTGAGAATGGCATTGGGGAAATTCTTCCAGATGGCGGCTTCCTGCTCGCCGGTCATCTCGCCATCGATGCGCAGGTTGTCAATCTGCAGACGGTAGAACCACTCGGGCAGTTCGACTTTGTCGGTAAAGTGGAGGAACAACCTCTTGATGTGTGGCAAAAGTGAGAGGTGTTCGGGCACTTTGTTCACGCGCAACTCGATGCCGAAGAGCGAAGACTCTGAGTCCATCTTTTCGAGTCTCTTTGCAATACTTTCGTTGTTTTCCATCTGTCGCACCACCCACCCCATTTTGGGTTTGAGTGCATGTGTCAGGGTGTCTACTTCCGTTCCTATGAAACCTGCTACGAGCTGCAGCGGAGTATCAACGATGACCGCACCGTCGATGGGGCTGATAACTTGGTATTTGAAGTCCACATACACCCGCTCCGACGGCATTTTGTGAGTGTGTAGCACTTGGTCGAGTGTCAGTCCGTTTTCGTCAGGAAAGAACTTGAGTATCCAGCCGTCCAGTTCTGTCGGTTCGCGGAAGTCGCACCCGCCACCAGCCAATTTATCAACACGATGTTTCTTGACCATATCCTGCCAAAAAGCCTGGTTGGCCTTTCCCTCGGAGGCTTTGACAAACTCCGTCAGGATGGGGACGAGACGCTTTGTCCATGGGCCGACGGCATACTTCTCCAGCTGCTGCGTCTTCTCAAGCACCTTCTGCCAGTCTTGAGGAGTGCCGGTAAGCGTAACGGAAGGGATGCCGCAGGCTATATAATGGACCACATAGTCGAAATAGCTCTTCATGGTCTCCATCAGCGTAATCTGCGAGGTGATGCGCTCGGTGATGCCCGTGGTAGTGAAGTCGGCGGTGATGGTCTTGGCAATGTCGCCCTTGGTATGTTCGTTGATCTGTGCTGTAAAGTCGGCCATCATCTTCTGCCAATCGGCATCGCCGGAGAGCAAATCCTTGTCGGACTGTACCACGAGGTCCATCTTCCCTGAGTGGTTCACAAGCTGGTCGCGCAACTGCTCGGGGTGGGCATTTACATAGCGGGCGAACCCCTGACTGATGAGCACCCAGATCATATCAGGCGAGAGCACGAGCGGACGGTGCTCGGCATAGGCCCGCACAATGGTCTTGAAGAAGACGTCCTTCCCCGTGAAGGTGTAAAACTTCTCGTCGTCAGCAAAGCTCCAGGCAATCATTGCGTGGGTGTCACCGGGAACGCCTTCGTCATGAAAAATCCCGTTAAGTGCCTGAGCGCCACTGTTTTGGTATTTCTCCATACCAAATTCATAATCGATGGGCGAGAGGTTCTCATCGACCACAAAGGTGACGCCCGTCTGGGCTGTGGCGATACTGGCTACGAGTGCCAGCGCGATGGTGGTCAGTATTTTCTTCATAGGTCGGTTGGTATTTAGTTATTCGATTTCCAATGTGCCGTCGAAGCTGATGGGGTCGCGGTTCATCGAGCGTACACGGATATACGCCTGACCATTGTCGTACACTTCAATTACATAGTGGTAGGAGTCCTCACGGGTCCTTACGTCGATGTCAATCTGCGTGAACTTCTTCGGCTTGCTCTCCTTATAGGTCAGCACAGGTTCCTCGAAGTTCAGACCTATCGACGGCGACATCGTCGGCATATGGGCATCACCCAGATAGGGCAGGTAGCTACGCAGTGTGTCGCCTCGCAGTTCCAGATAGAAGTCAGACGTCACTGCTCGCGACCCATAGCGCAGGGTGTTCATCGAAGTGATGTCGATATGCCACCGCTTCGTGGCAATGGCACCGAGCACAGCCACCTGTTTCCGTTCCTTCTTCGTCAGCTTACGAAGGGGGATCTGGGGTCTCTGGGGGCGGTTCTGTGATACCGTTTTCGTCGATAATTGGAAAGCGGAACCATCCTCAGATTCCGACGTGGCAAGGCCGTCTCTGTGGCTCCTATGCGTGACCATATAGGATGTGGAGGCAATGAAAAAGGGTTCAGCCTCACCTCCTGTCCCCTTCCAAAGAGGGGGAGCCTCTCCTTCGAGGGGAGATTGAAGGGGGCTGACATCCTCCGTCGATGCCGACTCTACCTGCTGAGGCGCATCCTCGCTGAGTGCCGATACGAGCTTTTCCCCATGCTGCTCGTCGGGCACGACCTCTTCTGGGTAGACGATGGCTGGGCTGGCTAGGCTCACTGGGCTGACTGCGTGTCGCGGACTCTTTTGCGCCACGACGGGTTCCTGCGGGTTCTGCTGCTTGCCCCAGTTAAAAACTATCAGCAGGGCGATGCTGGCGGCAGCGGCTACGGCTGCAAAGACCCACAGTCGGCGAGACCTTGGAGCCGTTTCGGGCTCCACAAGGCTTTTCATCACCCTTTCATTCAGATTGTCAGGCAACGCCGGTAGTTGCTGCTCACGTCGGCTGACAGCCTCGCGCAGGTTCTTGTCGTTTTTGATGTCGTTCATAGTTCAGAGCGTTTTGATGATTCGGTAGAGTTTCTTGCGGATACGGCTCAACTGCGAGCCGACGGTAGAGGGAATTGAGCCTGTGACGAATGCAATGTCGGCAAGGCTCTGGTTGTCGTAGTAGAACATGCTGACGATGGCCTGCTCATGGGACGGCAGCATTGCCAGGGCCTGTTCCAGCTGACGGATGGTCTGTTCGTCGGGCGGGGCATCGTCGGGGGCCTCCAGCGTGTCGATGCCCAGCTCGCTTTCGTCCATATAGACGATGTTGGGCTTCTTGCCGCGTACGAAGTTGAGGGACTCGTTGTAGGCAATGCGGCCCAGCCATGTGGCGAGCGACGCCTGACGGGGATTATAGCCCTCGATGCCGCGCAGGGCCTTTACAAACACATCCTGATAGACCTCTTCGGCATCCTCACGGCGCGTTACGATGCGCTGTACCATGCGAAACACCGCCGGACCATACTCCGTGAGTAGCCGTTGGCAGGCGGCAGGCTTGCGCTGTCGCAGGTTGCTAATCAGGATGGTTGAATCTTGTTCCATTTTGACTTTGTCTTCTACCTATATATACACACAAGATGGAAAAACATTGCACTATTTACTCAAAAAGATAAAACGGCGTCACCGTTTTAGTATCCATTGCCTCCGTTTTATTATTCATTGCCGTCGTTTTATCATCCATTGTCGCCGTTTTAACTTTTGCCCGGTCTACTTTAGGCTTTTGATGGCACCTTTCTCATGTTTTCCCCGTAGTAAAAGCATCGCTTCCTTGCTGACAAAAGCGATGACAGCAAGGAAGCGCTTCCGATATCTTTGATAGGTAATATTAATGACCTTGCAGATATCTTACGTATTCGCAAGCGGCTAACAGGAAGGCACCGACGCCGAAGTTGGCTTCGGAATTCTGGTCAACGGTCTGTCCGGGGATGGCGCGTTCGCCGATGGGCTGCACATAGCCCACCTTGCCTGAGGGCTGGAGGGCGGTCTCCGTCAGGTACTTCCAGGCACGGGCAATGACGGGGGCAAACTCCTTCTTCGGCAGATAGCCGTGGTTGACGCCCCACAGCATACCGTAGGTGAAGAAGGCAGTGCCCGAAGTCTCGGGACCGGGAGCATGGTCGGGGTCGGCCATCGAGCGCGTCCAGTAGCCCTCCTTCTGCTGAAGCTTGGCCACGGCTCGTGCCAGCGTCACGTACTTATTGACGAAGAACGGCTGGCGCACATACTCCTCGGGCATGTCCTGCAGCACCTTGGCCAGTCCGGCGAGCACCCAGCCGTCGCCGCGTGCCCAGAAGTCCTTCTTGCCGTTGGCCGACTTGTGCTTCGGGTAGACGTACTTGCCGTCGCGGAAGTAGATGCCCGTCTCCGAGTCGAGCATGATGCCGTCGGAGTAGAGCAGGTTCTCGTAGAGCTTGTCGAGGTACTTCTTGTTACCCGTCAGCTTGTACATCTTCGTCATCACGGGCATCACCATATAGAGGGCGTCGGCCCACCACCAGTAGTCGTTGGCCTCGGAGTCGGCCTCGTAGCCCATCACCTCCTTGGCACGGGCTACACGCTTCTCGTCCTTCTGGATGTTGTAAAGGTCGATGTAGGTCTGGAAGCAAATCTGCCAGTCGCCGAAGAGCACGTAGTCCTGTCCCTCGCCGTAGTTCTTGTACTTCCACTTGGCGGGATCAGGCTCCGTGGCACCCTTCCATTCGTTGTGCTCTGCCCAACGAATGCTGTAGTCGAGCATCTGCTGGTCATTCAAGAGCTTGTACACCTCCATATTCCCAGTGTGGTAGGCGGCGTTGTCCCAGAAGGAGCGCACCTCCGCCTTGTTGTTCTGTTGCCAGTAGGTGTTCACCTTGCGGATTACGTCCTTCACTTGGGCCGGTGTCCATGTCCGGGCCTGAACCATTGCAGCAGCAATAAGGAGCAGGCATAATAGCGTCTTTCTCATTATCATTGGCTTTAGTTATTGTACGATTAACTTTCCGTTTGTCACATACACACCTTTATGGTGGTGATTCTCGGCTTTGCGCCCCTGCAGGTCATAGATGCCGGTAGCGTTGATTCTTGTCTGCTGGGGAGCATCGACCGTAGAGGGAGTGGTATTTTCCAATTCAATATAGTCAATATCCGGCATCCAATTCGTAGAATTCCATAGGCGTATAGTGTTCTCTCCCTTATTCAGCTGAATGGTGACAGTTTCCTTAGCAACGTTGTTCCAGTCTCCACCGTTCACGCTGAGAGTATGTACCTTCTTGCCGTTTACGCTGACGGTGAAGTTGCGACTTACACCGCAGAGATAGCCAATAGTGAGCTTATAGGTACCGCCGTCTGCAGATAACACTTGATCCCAAAGCAGGCAGTCCTTATTGTTACCGCCCAGCCAACTGGCCTTGTAGCCACCTGAGCACATGTCAGCAGCCTCAAAAATGCCCGTCTGCGACGACTGGTTGTTGGTCAGTTCCTGATAGTTGACAATACGTGCCGTCTCGGCTTCGTAACGGGTACGTTCCAGACGCTGCTCGGCTTCGGCCACATAGATACGGGTACCGTGGGCGGGTACACTCACCTCATAGCTGTCGGTGAAAGTGCCGATATCTTTCTTCTGGAACACATCGCGCAACTTCACGGCACCGCCCAGGTCGATGCTGCTGAACAGGACGGTCGTCTTCTTAGCCTGGTCGTCGGGATTATAGACGGCAAAGGCGCGCTTCTTCCCGTAGCGGGTCTCAATATCCTTCACCAAGAGGTAGCAACCGTCGGCAAATCCTGCCACATAGGCCTGCTGATAGAGCGTGTCCTGGTTCAAGGCTATCAGTTCCTTGTTCTTCAGCAGCGCCAGCGCCGTCGACTTGATACTAGTCATATCGCAGCCAATCAGCAGAGGAGAGTTCATGATACACCACATGCCGAAATGGGTCTTGTCTTCCTCCACCGACAATGAACGTCCCACCTCCAGCATATCCATGTCGTTGTAGTGGCCCTTACTGCTGTAGGCTGAGAGGTATAGGTTCTCAGCAATAATGCCTTTCACCGAGTTCCAGTTGTCGGCGATGTCGCCTGTGGTGCGCCATGAGAAGGCAACGTCCTTGATCCATGTTCCAGGGTAGGCCCAGCGGCAGGCGTTCATGCGCACATCAGTACGGCCCGTATTCTTAATGGCATTGGCAATGGCGGTGTAGCGTTCTTTCTCGTCAAGCACCAAATGGTCTTCGTTATGGTAGTAGGAACCACCGCAGAAGTCGACCTTGATAAAGTCGAAGCCCAGATCCTTGAAGAAGTAATTGGCATCCTGCTGGTCGTGCTGGTACAGTCCTACACCCTTTCCCGTCACGTCACCGTTGAACATGCTGCCGCAGGTGTTACGCCCTGCATCGCTATAGATACCTGCCTTCAGACCCTTGGAGTGAATATGGTCAACTACGCCTTTCAATCCGTTGGGGAAACGCTGTGAGTGAATAAGCAATTGTCCGGTTTTCTTGTCGCGCCCGCCAAAGTAGCCGTCATCGATGTTGATGTGGTCGAAGCCAACATCCTTAAGTCCTTTTGATACCATCGCATCGGCCTGGCGCTTAATGAGTGATTCGTTGATGCTCACCCCATAGGTGTTCCATGAGCTCCAGCCCATCGTGGGACCTTCTTGTCCTGAAGCGCTGGTGGCCGTCAGCAGGGCAAACGTGTAGATAAGTGTCCTGTAATTCATAAACAGAGGTTATTGGTTGTTAATTTCGATAGCGCGGAAAGAGTAAGGAGGCAAGAGGATAGTACCACTACCAGCCTCACCGGTCTTGATGTTCAACTGCTGTTCCTCGGGACTGCCCTCAAAGCCTTCGGTCTTGGCTGTGGCAGGGATGCTGAGGCCGTTGACGGTCAACTGCAACGGGCAAGGCAGGGCGTTCACCAGCTTGACATAAGTCTTACCCGTCTTGCTGTTGCGGACGATGCTGGCGCCAAGGCGATGGGACAGGTTTTTCCCTTCAGGGAAACCGGAGGGCACACTAAACGTAGAGGCGATATACGTATCGCCGCCATAAACGGAGAAGAGGCGCTGCACATGGTAGGCAGGCGTAGGCCTGACCTCGGTATTGGAGAAGTAAATCATGTCGGGATTCCAGTTCGAATGACCGTCCTTCGAGAGCATCGGAGCGTAGCTGGTCATCTCGACAACGTCGCCATTGCGCTCGATGTCAGTCAGATAGAGGGCTTCAGCCAATGCCGTCTCTACGTTGGGACGCTTCACGTTGGTCGATGCCGCCCACTCGCCTAAATAGACCTTGGCGCTATGGCGGTCGTAGTTGTCGTAGTAGTTGCGGTTGTTCATGAACCAGCCCGTCGACTCATAATAGTGCTCATCGACCATATACTGCAGGCCGGGGTTGCGCTTAGTAAACTCCCACCCTTCCTGATAGTCGGCACTCGGTGCATGGAAGGGACCCACCGTGCCGCAGATTTTGATGTCGGGATATTGGGCGCGGATGGCGCGGGCAATCATCGTGAAGCGCTCCTCAAACACGGTCGAGATGATGTCCTCGTTGCCTATACCTATATATTTAAGGTTGAAGGGGGCGGGATGCCCGGCATCGGCACGCATCTTGGCCCACTTCGAAGTGGCGGGGTCGCCATTGGCCCATTCTATCAGGTCGAGCAGCTCCTGCACGTAAGCGGGCATATCGTCCATGGGTATGCCACCCTGCTGTCCACCAATACCCTGGGCGTTGTTAGCCGAGTTCTGGCAGGGTACGCCAGCCGCCAGTACCGGCAGCGGCTCGGCACCGATGTCCTCGCAGAATTGGAAGTACTCAAAGAAACCTAGTCCACGCGTCTGGTGGTAGTTCCAGATGTTGAAGTCGGGCTTGCGGTCCTGCAGCGGCCCAACGGTATGGTTCCAATGGTAGATGTTTTCCAATCCCTGTCCGTGACTCATGCAGCCGCCTGGGAATCGTACGAACTTCGGGTGGAGGTCGGCAATTACCTGTGCCAAGTCCTTGCGCAGTCCGTTCTTACGGTTCATAAAGGTCTCCTGCGGGAACAACGAAATCATGTCAACACCCACGTGGGCAGCTTTCAGGGGCACGATGGCCAATCGGGCTTTCGTGTCGCTGGCCTTGGCCGTCAGCACGGTTGCATATTGCTGCCAACTGCCCGCCCTCGTCTTAAGCTTGCTCTTGGCCAGCACGGTGCCGTCCTGTCCTATCAGCTCAATGGAAAAGTCCTGCTTCTGGCCACCAGCCTGCACATACATCGAGAAGTCGTACTTCTTACCTTTCTCCACCACGATGCCGCCCCAGCCTTCGTTCCACAGCGTATCGCACCACAACAACGCGTAGTGGGGATTGTTCTTGCTCAGCGGGTTCTCGGTAGCTATCTCAATCGGCTTTGCCGAGTGCCACGCAGTCGTAGCGTTCCACCCACGGTGATCCCTTGGTGTATACTCGAAGTCGCGATTCTGAATGAGCTCGGCATACAGGCCGCCATCAGCAGCATAGCTGATATCCTCGAAGAAAATACCAATCAGCTTGTCGCTGATGGGTTTCTGCTTCGACTGGTCGACGGTGAGGGTGGCCTTCAGGGGGGAGTCAGCGGACAAACCGCTGAGCACGGTAGCATCGTTGTGCATCCGCTCGTTGGTCTTCCTCCAATCGGCTCCCGACTGTTGGAAGTGCTGCTCAATTTTTGCCCATTCCATCGAGGAAATCTCGAAGCTGTTGCCCTCATAAAGTTTACCGTTTACGGTAGCCGTATCGCGTATCCACGCATCATCGCTAATCTCACTGGCGCGATCGGGCGTGAAGTCGCGGAAGTTGGGGGTAGCCGATGTCCAGCGTTTACCCTCGGGCGACTTATAGTAGATGTCGAACGTACCATCTGGATTCTCAAACACCACAGGAGCCTGACATTGCTTGGTCGACATGATGGGATAGTCCTGCGGGCGCCAGTTCACCAAGTCGCGGCTGTAGGCGGCAGCAAACAGCGGTGAGTGGTCGTTAACCTGGAACACCAGGCGCCAGGTGCCGTCCTTGGCATGACATACCGACGGGTGGTACATCTTTTTCTCCGCACCCCAAGTGCCGTAGTCGCTGGAACAGAGACGACCAACATGGCGCCAGGTTTCGTTCATTACCAGCTCCTCTGTCTGTTGCTTTTCCTCCACGGCGATATGGAGGCCATCACCAGCGCCTGGTGAGTAGATAAAGATTTTCTGGGATACCTCTGTCTGTGCCTCCATCGTAAGTGTACAACAGAGTGCCAGCACGGTGGTCAATAGTTTGTTGCTCATTGTTTTCAGTTCTTGGTTTTTGAATTTTCAGATGGCAAAGTTACGAAAAAAAACGCGAATACTTCCAAAGTGCAGAGCTTTTTCTCCAAAAATGTTATGTGAGTCCTCTAAAATGTCATGCTTTTTCGCGAAAAAGGGAATTATACACAAACACCACAAAAAGGCCCAAAAAGGAGCCTTTTGAGTTTAGTCCGGGTAAACTTCGAGTTTAGTCGGAGTAAACCACCAGTTTACCCGGGGTAAAGTTTTCGTTTACCCAGGGCAAAATTTTCGCCTCATTTCGGTTCTCTCAGATTGTAAAGATTCTTCGCCTACTTTTCCAGTAAGAGTTCAAACGGGCCAACAGGCAGCCCCGTCTGACTGTAAGCATTCAGCTGGGTGGGGTTGTCTTTCCACGCATGGCGCACACGAACGGGCGCTGCGATGGGAGAATCGATGACGATAGTATTACCCACGGCGCGTGCTGCTGCATTTGAAAAGCGTCCGTCAGCACCAGCGACTTCAAATTCACAGACTGCGAGATTGGGACGCAGAGGTTGGTCGAAGGTTAAGGTAATAGTGCCATTTTTTACGATGAAATCGGTGATTTCTGGCATCAGCCTCACCTTTTTATCCTTATAGACAGCATGGTCAAAGCAAAGGCCTACACGTTCGGCTACCTCACGCTTGCGCAGCGGATGGATGTCGACTGTCTCGCCAAGGTCGATGGCAGAAGCCAGTTCCACGTTACTCAGTTTCTGGGCCACCTGACGCTGAGCCTCGCGCAACTGTGCCCAGTTGCTGTTCTGGGGAGTCAGTTGCGGTTGAATGGGCGACGGATTGCCCGTCTGCTGACGACCATCGTAATTGGCCAACTGAACCACGACGAACGGCAGCTCAGGCTGTTGCCACAGGGTGCGCCAGTTGTTAATCATCATAGTCAGGTAACGCTCATAAGGACGGGGATTACCAACATTCGACTCTCCCTGATACCACACCACGCCCGAAAGGGCATAAGGAGCCAAGGGATGGAGCACGGCATTATAGAGAGTGGTGGGCATATTCTGCAACGACACATCGCTACTGGGACAATTGGGCATGTCTGCCCCCGCATGGTGTTTCCAAGTGGTTTTCAGGGGGATCACATCCTGAGGCATGGGATTCATGCTCTGGCGGTCGTCGCCAAAGGCAATGAGGTAAGGCTTCTCTGGAATGAAGTGAGCCGTACCATATTTATTAATAAAGCGGATGGTAATGACGTTGTCGCCCTCGCGGAGCAGTCCTTCGGGCAGGTCATAGCGGCGTGGCGGATACTGGTAACCCGTGGTTCCTACCTGACGACCGTTAACGTAGGTAACGTCGGAGTCGAAAAGGGTCCCCAACAACAGACGGGCAGGCTTCCCCGCGTGTGCCTTGTCGATGGTGACATGCTGACGAAGCCAGATGCTTCCAACGATTCCTCTATTTCCATTTTTCGCCCATTCCATCGAGAATTGTTCCACTTCCTTCCATCCTGAATCGTCGTAATCAAGTTTAGCAAAAAGGAATTCTTTCTCCTCTTTCCCCTCTCCTTTCTCTCCTTTATGCTCTTTAACCACGACTCCCGGATCTTTCTCGTCGAGCAGTCGGCTCCAATGCTGGTTGATCTGCATATTAGCACGTTGCTGCGTCCTTACATACTCATCACTCTGATAGAGTTGTGTGCGCTCCACCAGCATAGGAAAGTCCTTGCCGAGTGAGTCGGCACTAATCCAGGCCTCAATCGGGGTGCCGCCCCAGCTATTGACAATGATACCCTGTGGCACCTTCGTCTTCTCGTACATCCTCCTGCCCAGGAAATAGCCCACAGCAGAGAACGGCCACGCGTTTTGCTTCGTAACAGGTTTCCAGTTGATGTGGGTTGGACGGATGTCCTCACGCACACCATGGGTATCGGTATCGTTCTGTACACGGAACAGTTTGATTTTCGGATTCTCGTAGCTGTCGATATCGGTAGTGTACCAAGGATAGACACGCTCTATGGTCACATCAATGTTCGACTGGCCGGAGAGCAGCCAGACATCGCCGATTAGCACATTGTCAATTGTCAATTCGTTAATGGTCAATTGGAAAGGTCCTCCCGCCTTCATGATCGGGAGGTCAACTCGCCAGCGACCGTCAGCATCGGCAATAGTGGTAACCTTTTTCTTATTTAGCGTGACGGTGACAAGCTCACCGGCATCGGCCTTACCCCAAACGGGAATGGGTTTGTTACGTTGCAGCACCATACCGTCCTGAAACAATTGCGGCAGGGTAATCTTGGCATTCAATTGAAGGGCGAAGGTCAGCACGACAGCCCCGAGGATAAATTTCTTATTCATAGTTTTGCGGGTTTTCTTGTTGCAAATATACACAATAATTGCGTTGAAATGGGAGAAAACGGTATTTTTTTGACTGTATGAAACATTTAGAAAGGCATCTGTGACATTTCATCACGCCGTGAAAGGAAAATAATTGCTATCTTTGCACTCACAAAACCAAAAACAATTTATTGTCTTTATGGAAACGACATCAATATCTCAAGAATCAAAGGGCTTCTACAAGCTCTCATGGCTACAGCGCATCGGTTTCGGTGCTGGTGACTTGGCGCAGAATCTGATTTATCAGACCATCTGCATGTATTTGCTTTTCTTCTACACCGACGTCTATGTGCTCGGTGGCGACGCAGCAAGGTCTGCAGGATTGGCAGGTACCATGTTCTTAGTTGTACGTATCGTTGACGTGCTCTGGGATCCGCTGGTCGGCACCTTTGTCGACAAACATAATCCAAGCCTGGGTAAGTATCGTTCCTATCTGGTGATGGGCGGTATCCCCTTGACCATTCTGGCCATTCTCTGCTTCTGGGACGGTTTCAAGCCTTCTATCATCTATGCTTACATCACCTATGTGGGCATGTCGATGCTCTATACCTTAATTAATGTACCTTATGGTGCATTGAATTCTTCGCTGACGCGCGACACCAACGAAATAACCATTCTCACCTCGGTGCGAATGTTCATGGCCAACGTGGGCGGACTCTGTGTTTCTGCCGGTGTGCCCATCATTGTTGCATTGTTTGCGTCTTCCGAGACGCTGCCTATCGAGATGGCGCTGTTCATGGGACTGGGATCGCTGCCCTCGTTCATCTTCATGCCGCTTGTCCCTGCCATTAAGCGTAAGGTGGGCAAAAAGAACATGTTCTACATCTTCCTGTCGGTAGCCATTGTTGGTATGATGATGCTCTACGTCATCAGCAAGATGGGTACCGTGAAAGAGAATATCATTCTGGTTTATGTCGCACAGTTCATCAAGTCAACGGGTGTGATTGTGGCTACAGGTTATATGTGGGCACTCATTCCCGAGGTCATCTCTTACGGCGAATACACTACCGGCCGACGCATCTCGGGTATTGTCAATGCTTTGACGGGTATCTTCTTCAAGGCCGGTATGGCTTTGGGCGGTGTCATTCCCGGATGGGTACTGGCTTGGACGCACTATCAGGCTGCCGAAGAGGCACAGACGCTGCCCAAGGATTCCAGCGCCTGGTTCCTTACCATGCTCATCTTCTCGCTCGTGGGGCTTGCCCTGCTGCTCTTCTGCTTCTCACAGACAAAGGAACGTGTGGTGATGGATGAGAGTGAGACCAAGAACGTGAAGGTATCCGACCTCTGGACAGAATTCCTGCGCAACAAGCCTTTGCGCGTTATCGCCCTGTTCTTCATTACAGCCTTCGCTATGATGTCAGTTGGTAATGCCGCCGGTGCTTACTTCATGAACGACCTGGAACTTCAGGAGCCGATGGCTCAGGAGGGTATCCGCTGGCTCGTCTGCATTATCCCGGCCATCCTGTTGCTGCTGGCCATGTATATCATCTCGAAGTACGAGCTGAGCGACGAGGTCATCGACGACATCAACAAGAAGATTGAGGAGCGTAACAAGTAATAACTGATTCATAAAAGGTAAGAAAGCAAAATGAAGAAAACTGTTAGCATAAAATGGGTACAAAGAATGGTAATCGGTGTTCTGCCACTTTGCCTTCTTACCTTTTTACCATTCAGCCTTAAAGCCCAAGGACTGAAAGACGCATTAGGAAAGCATTTCCTCATCGGAGCTGCCATCAACCAGTGGCAGAGCGACGGACAGGTGCCCGAGGCCGATGCAGTCATCGACAAGCACTTTAACTGTGCGGTGGCCGAGAACTGCATGAAGCCCGAGACGCTGGCACCCGCAGAGGGTATCTTCGACTTCCGTGTGGCCGACAAGTTCGTGAGCTACTGTCAGCAGCATCATCTCAAGGTTCTCGGACATTGTCTCGTATGGCACTCGCAGGCTCCCGACTGGTGGTTTACTAACGGTTATACCGCCAGTCCCGCCTCAAAGGAGGTGTTGCGTGAACGCCTTATCAAGCACATCAAGACCGTTGTAGGTCATTATAAGGGACAGGTTCATGGCTGGGACGTGGTAAACGAAGCTATCAACGACGACGGCTCTTTCCGTAAGTCTCCGTATTACAATCTGTTAGGCGAGGAGTTTATCGAAATCGCTTTCCGCACAGCCCATGAGGCTGACCCTGATGCTGAGCTTTACTACAACGACTACTCTATGGCTGGTCAGGCCAAGCGCGAGGCAGTATGTCGCTTAGTGAAGAACCTCAAGGCCAAAGGGTTACGCATCGACGGCGTGGGTATGCAGAGTCATAACGGACTGGACTATCCCAATCTTGAGGAATACGAGAAGTCGATGGACGCCTTTGCCGCCTGCGGCGTAAAAGTCATGATTACTGAGCTCGACCTGAATGTATTGCCCAATCCTGAGGGCTTCGGCGGTGCAGACATCAGTCAGAACTATGAGCTGCAGCAGAAGTACAACCCCTATGCTGCCGGACTGCCTGCCAACAAGGCCAAGGAAGTGGAGAAACGCTGGCTGCAATTGTTCAACATCTATTATAAGCATCGCCACCAGATTAGCCGCGTCAACCTGTGGGGCGTCAGCGATGGCGGTTCCTGGCTCAATGGCTGGCCTATCAAGGGACGCACCAACTACCCGTTGCTCTTTGACCGTCAGTATAAGGAGAAACCGGTTATCAACGAGATTATCAAGCTCTTCAAGTGAATCCATCGGAATAAAGAAATAACGTAATAACGAAAAATCAAAAACTATGGCAAAACTTCCCCGTTACCTATTCCCCAGTGACTATATGGCCGACCCTTCGGCTAACGTGTTTAACGGACGACTTTATGTCTACCCCAGCCACGACTGGGATGCCGGTGAGTGCTTCGACGACGACGGCGGACACTTCCAGATGCGCGACTACCATGTGCTGTCATGGAACGATGTCGAGAACGACGAGGCTACCGACCACGGTGTGATTCTCGATGTTGACCAGGTTCCCTGGGCCGAGAAGCAGATGTGGGACAACGATGTTGTCGAGAAGGACGGCAAGTACTACCTCATTTTCTCTGCCAAGGGATATGATGGCGTGTTCCATCTGGGCGTAGCCATCGCCGACAAGCCAGAAGGCCCGTTCATCCCGCAGGAGGCGCCCATCCGCGGCTCTTTCTCCATCGACCCCTGTATGTTCAAGGACGATGACGGTCAGATCTACTGCTTCTTTGGCGGACTGTGGGGCGGTCAGCTTCAGTGGTGGCGTTCGCTCGGTCAGGGTTTCGATGCCATCCCCGGCAAGTATGGTGACGATAACGGACTGATAGACCTCGGTCCCGCTCCCGACCACAAGACACAGCTCTTTGCCAAGCCCGATGCTCCAGCACTCTCCAGCGCCGTTGTCCGCATGAGCGACGATGTGCTGCAGTTTGCAGAGGCTCCGCGTCCCGTCCTCGTTGTCGACAAGGACGGCAAGCCCCTCAAGGCTGGTGATCCTCACCGTTTCTTCGAGGCATCGTGGATGCATAAGTATAACGGCAAGTACTACTTCTCCTACTCTACTGGCGACAGCCATTACCTGTGCTACGCCATCGGCGACAGCCCCTATGGACCGTTCACCTATCAAGGGGTCATCCTGGAGCCCGTCGTTGGCTGGACTACCCACCACAGTATTGTGGAGTATAAGGGACAGTGGTATCTGTTCTATCACGACTGCGTACCTTCCAATGACGTGACGCACCTGCGCTCGCTCAAGGTACAGCGGTTGTTCTACAACGAAGACGGCACCATCAAGCCTGTTGTAAATGAATAAGGAAACACTTATTTCTAATTATTACTCACTTCACCGTAACGAGCTGCTGGCCTACGCCAGCAGCCGCCTCGGTGACAAGGACGAGGCCGAAGACCTGGTCCAGAACACCTATCTGCGTGTTCTTACAACCGACAAGATGCTGACAGCGCATACCTTGCCGGCTCTTGTCTATACCATTTGCAGGAATCTGATAAACGATTACTATCGCCGACGTGCGTTCCACTACGAATACGAGCACTATATTAAGAGCTCACAAATCGGAGAAATATCGATGGAATCGGTGTTTTTTGCAGCCGACATCATCGAGCGCATGGAGCGTGGATTGGCGCGGATGCCGAAGAAATGTCGCGATATTTATCGTATGCACATCCTTGGCGGCATGCGTGTCAGCGAGATTTCAGAACAGACGGGGCAGAAGTACAAAACCGTAGAAAACCGCCTCGGAATGGCTCGCAAGCAGATGCGTTCGTATCTTCGTGCGGTCGTTTGACCATTCTCTTTCCTTTTTACTGGTAAATCAGCGTCATGATATGCTCAGGAACAAACAGTTCTTGGGCAACGTGTTGTATGTCCTGCGCCGTCACCGCATCAATCTGTCGAAACAGCTGCCCAAGGTCTTTTTCCTTTCCATTGTGCAGAAAGCTCTTGCCAAAGTCGAGGGCAAAGTTCTCGCGGTTGTCACAGGCTATGGCAATCTGTCCCTTTATCTGCTGCTTCGCCGATAGGAGTTGCGCCTTGCTGAGCTGCTTCTCCATCAAACGATCCAGTTGGTGGCGCACCAATCGACAGCACTTGCTGACATCTTTTTGGTCGCAACCGAAATAAACTGACCAGAGTCCCATATCGCCATAGCTCACCATCGTACTCTCTACAGCATATACCAATCCGTGTCGCTCGCGGAGAGCAAGATTCAGCCTTGAGTTCATGCCTGGCCCGCCTAAAAGGTTATTCAGCAGATAGAGGGTAATGCGTCGGGGGTGGTTGATAGCATAGGCCCGACATCCCATCATGACATGCGCCTGATGAGTATCCTTTCGACGGACGAAGGTATTATTGGGACTCATAGGGCTCATAGGACTTATTGGACTCATAGGACTTATTGGGCCTATAGGACTTTTTGCCCTTGCCGGCAACAGTTTCGACAGCTGGCTCACTACCACGTTAAACTTCACGTCGCCGTAGACGAAGAACACCGCATTGTCCGGGCGGTAGTGGCGTTGCGTAAACCGCAGGGCGTCTTCCGTTGTGTAAGTGCGGAGCTGGTCCGACTCTCCAAGGATATTGTGCCCCAACGGATGGCCTTCGAACAGGATGTTCTCAAACTCGTCATAGATCAGTTCGGCAGGCGAGTCGTTATAGCTTTCTATCTCGTCGCAGATTACCTCCACCTCTTTCTCTATCTCCGACTGAGGATACTGACTGTGGAAAACAATGTCGGTCAGCAAGTCGACAGCCAATCTGAAATGGTCGCGATGGACAGCAGCATAAAAAGTGGTGTCCTCCTTATTGGTGAAAGCATTCAGCTCTCCGCCCACCTTTTCGAGTGCATTGATAATCTGCAGCGCATTACGCCGCTTGGTTCCTTTAAAGGTAATGTGCTCGCAGAAATGCGCCATTCCCTCCTCCCCCGGCAGCTCATGTCTAGTTCCTGCAGCTATCTGATAGCCGCAGTAGACAACAGGCGATACTGAAGGGAGATGAATAATCCGTAAGCCGTTAGGCAAAGTTGCTGTATTGTACTTCAAAACGCTGCAAAAGTACTACATTTATACGACATGGCCAAGTTTTTCATTAGTTTCTCACTCAGTACCCCGACCGAGAATATTACATCTTGTATAGAGTGGTCATTTTTAATTAGTTACACATTTTTAATGTTTCAAAAGGTGTAGAAAAAGTGTAGAAAATGACATTTCTGCGCATTTATCACTGT
>JAEEGH010012173.1_pt1 | contig 19378 bp, 16 predicted proteins | sample 9134181 | NCBI WGS metagenome assembly JAEEGH01 (sample SAMN16246544, study PRJNA631951) | gut metagenome | biome: gut microbiome; feature: rumen; material: DP-attached | host: Bos | place: Iran: Karaj | collected 2018-10 | reverse complement strand
CGGCAATTCACGAGAAGCGGACGGACGCCTGTCTTTTCAAAATCACGTCGAAGGCTTTCGCCTGGAAATCCACCAATGAACGCAGCGACGGAAACGGGCCATCCCATCAGACGGAAGACGCGGGCCACATTCGTCCCCTTGCCGCCGCCCGTCTCATGGCTTTCGAACGCACGGTTCACGTCGCCCAACTTCAAATCATTGAAACTGAGCGTCTTCTGCCAGGCTGAATTCAGGCTGACAGCCAATGCGGGACGTGGCTCCAAGTTGACTTTCATTTATGAAAGGGATTCAAGAGATTAACAAGCTTAAAGCTTAAAGCCTAAAGCTAAAAGCAAAGGCGGAGGTTTCTTACTGAAAGCTAAAAGCAAAGGCAGAGTTTTCCAGATGAAGCTCTAAAAGCCTAAAGCAACAGATAGTGGCGCATCGGCTTTAAGCTTTAAGCTTTGAGCTTTAAGCTCTTAGGTATGGTAGTCAGCGTTGATCTTCACATAATCGTATGTGAGATCGCATGTCCAGACCGTATAGTCGCCGTCGCCCGCGCCAAGATAAAGATCCATCTTCCATTCGCGGTTCTTCAGGACTTTCACAAGATCCGCTTCCGGCGTGCCTGCATCGACACCGCCACGGACGACTGGAACGCCGTCGTAGAACAAATCTGCTTTGGACGGATCGAACGAAATGCCGCAATAGCCTGCCGCGCAAAGGATTCGGCCCCAATTTGGATCCGCGCCGAACCATGCCGTCTTGCAAAGGGCGGAATTCGCAATCGCTTCCGCGCAAATCTTCGCATCCGCCTTGCTGGCGGCACCATGGACGTTGACTTCCACGAATTTCGAGACGCCTTCGCCATCTAGAACCATCCGTTTCGCCAAATCGGCCATCACATATTGCAGAGCCTCGCCGAATGCCGCGCATTCGGGCGTTCCCGCCTTGATTTCATCATTGCCGGCGGCACCGTTCGCGAGAACGAGCACTGTATCATTTGTAGAAGTATCGCCATCAACCGTAATACGATTGAAGGAATTGCCGATGGCGGCGGACAGGCAGTCGTTCAAAGCTGCGCGATCGATATTCGCGTCCGTCGTCAAATAGCAAAGCATCGTGGCCTGCGGTGGCTGCATCTTCAGCTTCGGGGCGATCATGCCCGCGCCTTTCGTCATGCCACCGATGCGAACTGTCGCGCCACCGATATCCAACGACACCGCGAGATGTTTCGGAACCGTATCCGTCGTCATAATGGCGCGGGCGGCCGTCTCGCCACCGTCCGCCGACAGTTCCTTCACACACATTTCGACGCCTTTTTCAATAATGTCCATCGGCATCGGAACGCCAATACGGCCTGTGGATGACACAAGCACTTGCGACGGATGGAGCAGCATCAGCTTGCCGGCCAGTTCGGCGGTTCGCTTCGCGTCCGCCAAGCCGTTCTCACCTGTGCAAGCATTCGCGTTGCCGCTGTTCACAACCACCATCTGCACGGGATTACCAGAAGCGACGATTGCGCGGTCGTATTCTACGGGAGCCGCCGCGAACAAATTCGACGTGAAGGCACCCGCTGTCACACATGGGCGCGGGCTGTAGATCATGGCCATGTCCGGAGCGCCGCTCCGCTTCAAACCGCAGACAACGCCGCAAGCCTGGAAGCAGGCGGGACTGGTCACGGAACCATTTTCGATAACGGAAAATGACATAATGGTTTCCCCTTCAGGAAGGAATATTCAATTTAATTCAAAATGATGCCGTATGTCTCAGCGGCTTCGCGGAATTTTGCAAGTAGCGCATTGCAGCTGGGCATCCGTTTGTCCCGTCTCATGATGGTACAGCTGCGGATGGCTTCGGAAATCAGCGGCATTTCCTCAAGGCCAGGGACATTTCTCAAGGCTGGAATATCCGACTGGTTCATGTGCATGCGGGCCTCTTCGCGGGCCGAATGCGTAAGTAATTCGTCTTGCGGCTGTGTGAGCGGTTGGCCTCCCATGAACACGCCAAACGCAATGCCGAGGGCGAAAATATCCGTCCGTTCATCGATGGTATCCTTGCAGATCTGCTCAGGAGAGAGATAACCGCCCGTGCCCGTAATGGCCTTCGACTGGTAGCCGCTCATGACGGAGACGCCGAAATCGATCAGCTTGATCTTGCCATTGACCAACATGAAATTCGACGGCTTGATGTCCAGATGGATGACCTTTTTCTTATGGAGGAACGCCAATGCCTGGACCGCTTGATACATCACGCGGATTTTGTCCTCCAGTGGGAGTACTTTGTTCAAGACTTTGTCGCCAAGATCGTGGCCTGTCAGATATTCCATGAGCAGATCGTAACCGAGCTCGATACCGAATTTCGTCACTTTCCGCAGGGCATAGATACGCACAATTGGCATTTGGCCATCTTCATTCAGCATCTGTGAAACGGCGAATTCGTTCTGGATGTGACGCACTTTGGTATGGTAGGCTACATTATCAAGCTTTTCGGAAGTCTTTCCAGCGGAACCGAGAAGCTTGTTCCAATTGTTGCGGATCGCCTTCGCGCAGAACGTAAAAGAACCACAAACGGAACGGTACAAGACCGCCTCTGCACCGCGAGCCATTACTTCCTTTATTTCATACGGGTCGTTATCAGCGGCCGTTTTCATCTGCTGTGCCGTCCGCAATTCATCATTACGATTGAGATAACGGCGTCTGGACAGATTGGCCATAAGACTCGAAGTCGTGGAATTCGTATGATTTTCTTCAGCTTCCTGTTTCTTTACGATATCGGAGTCGTCATGTTCAACGGCATCCGTTTTCATTCTGGGACCCACGACGATCTGATCCCCTTTCTCCGGACCATTCGACATATTTTCGTTCACCTGTGACATGATATTAACTTAACTTAATGACTAGATTTTCCTACGAGCATCCACATTGCAAATCGCATCAAAGTTTATTGATACGTTTCAAAACCTGAAGCAATTCATCTGCGTCAAGGCCCTTCTCTTTGCTCGCGCGTTTCATCTCCTTATTCATGTCAACATTCAATTTCTCCAACGTGACATGTTGATCCAAAGACTTTTCGACCTTGGCATCTTTAGCCTCTTGGTTCACTTTGTTGAATTCATCAATCAATTCAAGAGGTTTACGGGAATAAAGCAATGAAACCGTAATGAACGGATGCTGCAACGCAGGATTTTCAACAACGCTATAAGTTGGGCTTACCTTCTTTTTCTCAAAATGCGACAGAATCTTATAAAAATACGTATGATCTTGGCCAGAAGGGACTTCCAACAAGAACATCGCTTCAATCGGCTCTTCTGGGGGAAGAAGGAGTTTATTCCAATTTGCCGCTAGCTGAGTGCCGAAATCCTTCGCAGGATCATATTCAAAATAGCAGAAATGGTTAAAATATGGCTTTGCAGTGTATGCCGTGAAATCCTCATGATCGATATGAAGCTCCAACAATTTTAAACTCGTGTTCTTGTCAGGAATCGACATGAAAACATTCAGCGAATCTGCGATCTTCTGATTGTAGGCATCCTCACCGATTTGCTCTTCAAATTTCAACTTATTGCTGAACAGCATGATATTGCCCGTGCAGCCTTTGTCAATTGCCTTCGCCACTGGATTGGACATGAAATCGATACTATTCTCAACATAGTTGGATTCCAATTCATCATCTGGAAGCACAAGGCAGAACACGGTCTTTTCATTAATAGGAATACCATTGCTGCTTTCCAACGATTCATCACGCGCCATGATATCCTCTAGAATACCCGTCGTGATTCCATTGCCCGTACCACCGCCTGTAGAACTGAAGACGATCGAACCGCCAATAATGTCCTGCATGCGGCGACGAATCGTATTATACGCATCATGACCGATATTCGGATCCTTTCTGGATCCACGGAACTGGCCAGCCGTTGATTGTACAGGAGCGACAATATGCTCGCCGCCACCGGCCACTTTCTCAAGCTCAGTCTCAGACACATTCACCAATATGGCGTTTTCATTGTCCATTTTCGCGGCAATTTTGCCGCCTGCGCCACCAATGCCTATGACCTTCATGATTTCAAGTCCTCCAAATATGAAGACGATTTCAATTTATATCGTTTACTTTTTACCAAATATTCAAGTGCTTTCCCGCCATGAGACGTGATATATATGTTCTTACGATTCCGTTCATCACGAATATCCACAAAACATAATGACCACAATGTCTCAACAAGCGACATCGCTGTCTGCTTAGTTCGGGTAATACCTACGCTTTTCAAATCATCAAAACAATTTGTTATATTGTATTTGACAGATTGGCCTTCACACCAAGTACACCAGCTGAGAATCAGAAAATGCCCTTCGCCCAGCCGATTCAGCTGGTCTTGGAGCAAATCACCTGTCAACTCAACAGCCTTGGCCATACTCTCACCAAAACAATTCCTTTACCTTATAAACAATAATCTCTTGACTATCGGAAAATGAATTCCCGCTGCACAGATCACCATCTGTTTAATGGACCTTCAAATTCCCATCCGCCCCGTTCATTAACGGGACATTAATAAAACTATACTACACTTCTTTCCAAAAACAAGCAACTGCAATGAAAGCTACGTATGTTTTCTAGTCCCCCATCTGACAACCACTTCCCCCTTCATCATCATTTTTACTATACTTTACTACACTATACTATACTTTAGTATAGTTTACTATAAAAAGAGGGGAGGTAGGGGAGCCTATGGAACCATTGGATGTCAAATGATTTTATACCTCCATATGTGTTGAATATCGTGTTATTTATACTATATTTATAAAGAAAAACACCAGATATTATCCTTCATTATCTATTGCTTCTATCATGTCTCAATCATCGTCTAGATTTTGTGTCGGCATCGACCTCGGTACGACGAATTCCGTCCTCTGTTACGTCGATTCTCAATCCGACAGTCCCATTCCTCAAGTCTTGTCTATTCCGCAGTTGGTTGCTCCTGGTGAAATTGCCAGCCTCCCTTCCTTGCCCTCTTTCATTTTCCTTCCTGAAGACGGAGAGATTGATTTAAAGCTTTTGAAACTTCCATGGCAGAAGAAAGGTGACAATGTCGCCATCGGATCTTTTGCTCTTGACATGTCTGCCAAATCACCCGATAAAGTCGTTTCGTCTTCTAAATCATGGCTTTGCTGTGACAAAATCGACCGCCATGCTCCTTGCCTTCCTGTTTGTCCGGAGGGTGGAAATATGCGCCAAATATCTCCGGTTGAGGCAGCTACGATGATTTTGAACCATCTGAAACAAGCATGGAATCATTTGATGGCGTCTGATGATGCGTCAAATTGCTTGGAACAGCAGGAATTAATCATCACTGTTCCAGCGTCATTTGACGCTATTGCAAGGGATTTGACGGTTGAAGCCGCCAATGCCCTAGATTTGCATTTCACCTTATTGGAAGAGCCTCAGGCGGCTTTCTATTCATGGTTGGCCCATAATCAGGATACATGGCGGAAACAAGTCGAAGACGGCGATGTCGTTTTAGTTTGTGATATTGGCGGCGGTACATCCGACTTTTCTCTTATTGCAGTCATGGGAGAAGAAGGCGATTTGACGTTGCAACGCCTTGCTGTTGGCGATCATACGCTTCTTGGCGGCGACAATATGGATTTGACATTGGCGTATTCAATCATGACCAGATTGAAGAAAGAACGCGGTATCTCCTTGAATCAGAGACAGTTCGCAGCCTTAACTCATGCTTGCCGCAAGGCGAAGGAAGCATTTGGATCCGGCAATACCGATGATCAGGAGCTAGTAATTCTTGGTACTGGATCAGGTCTTGTTGGTGGTACGATTACGACTAAACTTTCTTACGATGATTTGAAAAATGCCATTTTGGACGGTTTCTTCCCGTCTTGTTCCATATCAGATAAACCGTCTGAATCACGTCGTTCCGGACTTCGTACGATGTCTTTAGACTATGCCGCCGATCCTGCTTTTACCAAGCATCTTGCGTCATTTCTTGAACGACACAGCTTCCATGACGAAAATGGAAATACGCTGCTTCCAGGCGTTGTTCTCTTCAACGGCGGTGTTACTAAGCCTGCTCTTTTCCGTGACTGCATCGTGGAAACGCTTCAGTCATGGCATGGAGAAAATGCTCCTGAAGTCGTTGTACTGCAACAAGAAGATTCCGATCAAGCCGTCGCCATGGGTGCTGCATGGTATTCGTATGTCAAGCGAATCGGTGGTATTCGTATCAAGGCAGGTAGCCCACGTTCCTATTATATTGGTGTTGAATCATCTATGCCTGCCATTCCTGGTATTGAGCCGCCATTGGAGGCGCTTTGTGTCGTCAATTTCGGTCTTGAGGAGGGATCTTCTGTGACGATTGACGCCCAAGGGCTTGCGTTGGTTGTCGGAGAGCCGACAGAATTCCGTTTCTTCTCCTCTACTGTTCGCCATGATGATAAAATCGGTGATAAGATTGATGCGAATGATTGTCCTGATCTTGTGGAAATGCCGCCATTGCAAGTCATGTTGACACGTTCTGAAGAGGACAGTTCCGTCAATCTCATTCCTGTCAAGCTCCGTACTGATCTTACGGATATCGGCACACTTCAACTATGGTGTGAAGAACTGAAAGGTGAGAATTCATGGAAACTTGAATTCGATATCCGTTCGGATTCTTGACATTACGGATTTACCATATATTTATATAAGCATGTTCAAGATTCTGAAAAACGATAGTTCAAGTTTCGGGCGGCGTGGCGTTTTGACAACGAACCATGGCGACGTCCAGACGCCCATTTTCATGCCCGTCGGTACGGTCGGCACGGTTAAGGCCATGTCGCCACGTGAGTTATATGAGCTTCAGACACAGATCATTCTAGGCAATACCTACCATCTGAACCTCCGTCCGGGCATGGATATCATCCGCAAGGCTGGTGGTTTGCATAAGTTCATGGGATGGGATCGACCGATTCTCACGGACAGTGGCGGTTTCCAAGTCTTCTCACTTGCCAAGCTTGGCAAGAAAACGTCTGACGGCTTTCATTTCCAGTCCCATTTGAACGGAGAACATCTCTTCATGGGGCCTGTGGAATCAATGGCCATTCAACGCACACTTGGTTCTGACATCGCTATGACATTCGACGAATGTACTTCCTATCCTGTCACATGGGAGACCGCCCATGATTCGCTTGAATCGACTCTTCGATGGGAAGCCAGATGCCGTGAACAGCCTCGCGCGGACGGTCAGTTGGTCTTTGGAATCGTGCAAGGCAATGTATTTGAAGATCTTCGGGCCAAATCCATTTCGGAAGTCTATTCCATGGGATTCGACGGCATGGCCATTGGCGGCGTATCCGTCGGCGAATCGGAGGCGGAAATGGTCAAAGTCCTTAAATTCTGCGCGCCGTTGCTTCCAAAGGAACTGCCGCATTATCTCATGGGCGTCGGCACGCCCAGACAGCTGATATTAGGCGTCATGAACGGCATTGACATGTTCGACTGTGTTCTTCCCACCCGCATGGGCCGCAATGGCAGTGCCTACACGCCAGAAGGCACTATTCCTGTCAAGGCGGCTCGCTACAAGGAAGATTTCACGCCGATCATGGACGGTTGCCAATGCTATGCTTGCCAACACTTTACGAAGGCTTACATCCGCCATCTGCTGAACGCTGACGAAATTCTGGGCGCACGTCTTCTGACCATCCACAACCTGCATTTCTTCTTGGATCTCATGCGCAGAGTACGGGAATCGATAGAGCAGGGGACCTTTGCCGAACTGGCGGCCGATGTCATCGCCCGCTATCCGGAAGCCATGGGCAAGCCCATTGATCCAGAAACAAACACAATTATCGATATTCGCAACGCCAAAAACTGACAGACTGAACAGAAGTGGAGGAACATTATGGACAGACGCTCATTCCTTAAAGGACTTGGAACCGCAGCAGCCGCGGCGCCTTTCGTTTCCATGCCCAAAATCCTTGCCGCGCCCGCCAACGACCGCATCACCGTTGGCGTCATCGGCACTGGCGGCATGGCCACTGGTCATTTGAGAAACCTCCTCAAAATGCCTTCCGTACAAGTCATCGCCGTCTGCGACGTTGATTCGCGCAAAATGGAAAACGCCTACAATTTGACGGAGCAGGCATACGCCAACCAGAAGAAGTCCGGCCAATACAAAGGTTGCGCCAAATACCGTGATTTCAGAGACATGCTGGCCAGGCCGGATCTGGATGCCGTCGTCATCGGCACACCGGACCACTGGCATGCCACGATGTCCGTCATGGCCGCCAACGCCGGAAAGGACATCTACTGCGAAAAACCGCTGACGCTGACCATCGGCGAGTCTCGTGACATCATTAACAAAATCCGCCGCACAGGTTGCGTCTTCCAGACTGGCATGCAGCAGCGTACGTCCTACGGCGGCAAATTCATAACAGCCGTTCAGCTCGTCCGAAACGGTATGCTCGGCAAGATGATTTCCGCCCACGTCACCGTCGGCGGCCCGTCCTCCGAATGCACGCTTCCCGCCGAACCGACGCCAGAATGGATGGATTGGGACATGTGGCTTGGCCCCGCCCCCTACAGACCTTATAACAGCCGCCTCCATCCAGGCTCATGGCGCTCCTATCGCGACTATTCCGGCGGCGTGCTGACCGACTGGGGCGCCCACCATTTCGATATCGTCCAATGGGCCATGGACGCCGACCAGAGCGGCCCTGTCAGAATCTGCCCGCCCGGCCATAACGGCTGCAAGACATTGACTTACTGGTATTCCAACGGCGTGCGCGTCGAACACGGCGGTTTCGAAGGAAGCGGCTACGGCATCACATTCGTCGGAACAAACGGCAAGGTCAGCGTCTGCCGCGACTGGATCCGCAGCGATCCCGCCGACCTGCTCATCAACCCGTCCTCCATGCCTGGCGACCTCCAGCTACCGGACTGTAGCGGCCATATCGGCAATTGGCTCGACTGCATCCGTACGCGCCGCCGCCCCGCCGCAGACGTCGAAATCGGTGCACGTTCCGTCACGGTTTGTCAGCTTGGCTGCATCGCCTACTGGCTGGACAAGCCGCTGAAATGGAATCCGAAGACATGGCATTTTGAGAACGACCCCGTGGCCGAAGCCTGGATCGACAGACCGAAACGCGCCCCATGGACCCTCTGATTTCCGCTGTCTCACGTCTTTTTTCACTTTTTTTGAATAAAAAAGCAAAAAAATTATTTTTTGACACTTGTATTCGTTTTTTGACGATGTAGTGTATATAACTAGACGTAACAAGTTCTTGGAATCATTGTGTCTTGAGTCCATTCAACCTAGGAGAAAACATGAAAAAAGCATTGTTCCTTGCCGCTGTCACTGCATTGCTGATGGTGTCAGCCCGCGCCGACCAAGTCAATCTGAAAGACGGTTCCACCGTCAAAGGCAAAGTCGTCAATATTGTTGACGGCAAGCTCACCATCAAGACCGACTCACTCGGCGAAATTAAGATCGATTTCAACAACATCGCGAATTTCACCACGGATGAGCCGATGGTCGTTTCGACCACCACCTCCGCCGCCACGGTCACCGGCAAGATCGGTGCCGCAGAAGGTGGCAAAACCGCCATCAATGGCACAGTCGTCGCCAACACTGACATCAAGAACGTGTGGCGCCCCGGCGAACCGGATCCCTCCATCCCGCTCCCCAAACCCCGTAAATGGAAGTATGAAGTCGCATTCGACGTCGCTGGCAAGACTGGCAACACCGAAAAGACGACCGTCGGCGGCTCCGCCAAGGCCATGATGGAAGGCCCCAATGACAAACTCATGCTCTACATCCGCGGCCATTATGCCAAAGAAAACGGCGTGAAGAACGAACAAGAAATCGTCGGCGGTGCTGACTATGAAATCCGCCTCAATGGTTCCTCCCATACCGCATATGCCCGCGTGGAAGCCGAACAGGACAAGTTTGACAACTACAAACTCTTGACAACGGCTGCCGCCGGTTACGGCTTCTACCTCCTCGACAAGGAGGACTTCAAAGTCCGCCTCCGCGCCGGTCTTACCTACATCCATAAATCCTACTATGAAGGCATGGATGACAGCGACGACATCGGTATCGAGTTCGGTTACCATCACGAACTGAACATCCGCAACCTTTCCAAGATCGATGCAAAACTCGTCACCGACGTAACCTATCAGCCCGTCTTCGACAACTTCCAGGAAGACTATCGCGTCTATCATGAAAGCGCCCTCGACATCCCGCTGACCAAGAATGGTCTCTGGAGCATCCGTCTCGGCGTCAGCAACGAATACAACAACCGCGTCGCCGCCGGTATGAAGCGCATGGACACCACGTACTTCGGCCGTCTGGTCATCACCTGGGAATAAGCCTTATTCCTGAAATAGCCTGAAACATTGAAACGGGCCGGAACCCTTCGTTCCGACCCGTTTTTTTGTCTAGAGGGGACCTTTCTAGAAGCCTAGAAGCCTAGAATTCTAGAAGACTAGAAATCTTGAAATCTAGCCATAAAAAAACGCCCCTTGGAAAGCTCCAGGGGACGTTGGAAACATGCTTTACAGGATCAGTGCGGCATTATTCCTCCGAGCGGGGACGACGGTCCTCACGGTCGCGACGGGGGCGGAAACCACCCTGACGCGGCTCACGCGGCTTGGCTTCGTTAACCGTCAGAACGCGGCCCATGTGCTCCTTGCCGTTCAATGCGTCGATGGCAGCCTGTGCTTCGTCATCATTCGCCATTTCGACAAAACCAAAACCTTTGCTGCGGCCAGTTTCGCGGTCGGTTATCGCACGAGCGCTATCGACTTTGCCATACTGTGAGAACAGCTCGTTCAGGATTTCGTCGTTAACGCTGTAACTCAAATTCCCGACATACAAATTCTTCGCCATTTTTCAAACACTCCAACTCTGGACTCCGAATCCCTTTTTTAACTTTCCGGATTCTTATTTAGAAAGTGACCGCAAATCGCAGTCTAACAACGGCACACTCATTGTGCAATTGCCATAAAAACTATGTAAAATAGTCAATAATCCTCTCAATGCAAATAATTTTTTTTAAAAATGAACAAAAAATTAATTTTTTTTGTAAGTCGCCTTAAATTGATTGGATAAAGGCTTGGAAAATCTTCTCTTGCGGAGGTTGGTCCTGAATGCGTTCCGGATGCCACTGGAGGCCGACGACGAAGCGTTTTTCAATGCCTTCCACGGGTGTGATCGCCTCGACGCAACCGTCATCCGCCCATGCGACCGCTTCGAAGCCATTGCCGGGCTTCTCCACGCTTTGATGGTGGGACGAATTCGCCGTCAGTTCCGTCACGCCGAAAATCTTCACCAACGGGCCATCTTCTTTGAAGCGGACATGGTGCATCGTCTCCACACCTGCTTTCATGCGGCGGTGTTCGACGCTCGTGCCGATATCTTCCGGAATATGGCGCATGAGGCTTCCACCAGCCGCCACGTTCATCTCCTGAATGCCCAGGCAGATGCCGAGCACGGGCTGCTTTCCGTGGTCCATAGCCTCCTTCGCCAAGGCCAGATCCCAATTCTCTTTCATCGGATGCATCAACGACATTTCAGGATGGTTGCGTTTGCCGTAATTGAAGGCGTCAATATCCGGCCCGCCGGAGAAAATAATGCCGTCGAGACTTGCGACCTGCCGTTTGACGACGTCGAGATCCGTCATGCAGGGGATGACGACGGGCACGCCGCCAGCCGCCGCAACGGCCCTGAAATAAACGCCGTAGTTTCCGCAAAGCCCTGATTCCGAGCTATAAACGCCTGTAATGCCGATAATCGGTTGTCTCATCATGGTTCCTTTGTTTTCATCTTTGTCGATATGATAGCGAAATCAATCCAATTTATATTGTACATGCCTTGCACACATTTACAATACTCTAAAAGAAAATTGTGCTTTTTAGCCGTCGATTTTTGACTTTTCACCAATCGGCAGGACATTAATCTGCATTGTTCACAACAATCATCATCAACCATCAACCATTAAGGAACCACCATGCAGATTCTATTTCTCGGCACAGGTGCCGCCGACTGGCCGAATCCAGGCCCGAAAGTCGGCAAAGGCCGTCGTTTTTCATCCCTCCTCCTCAACCAGACCATTCTCATCGACTGCGGCCCCATGACGTTAGATGCCATCCGCGAGTTCGATGTCAACGTCAATCTCATCACGGACGTCGTCATCGGCCACGGGCATGGCGACCACATTAACATGCCTGTCATTCTGGAAATCGCAAAACTGCGGCAGGGCGGTCTTCCGCCGCTCCGCCTTCACGTCAACAAAGGCACGGCGGCCATCCGCTGTAAAGTTCCACCAGAATGCGCTACGCTGTTGGAAGTCATGCCGTTCATGCCGGGCGACACCTTCACCTGCAGCGAAAACACAGTCTTCAAGGCGTATCCTGCCAGCCATCCCGTCAGCAAGGATGAACTGACCACGCACTTCATCATCAGCCTGCCAGAAGGAAAGACCATGTACTACGGCCTCGATGGCTCATGGTTCCCGCCGACCACATGGCACGCCATGCAGAAAGCTAAATTTGACGTCATCGTCTGGGAACTGACCTGCGGCAATCTCGACGACTGGCGCCTCGGCGAGCATTCCAACTTCAGCATGCTGAAAATCTGGAAGAACGCTTTCACGAACGACGGCGCTATCTCCCCGAATACGAAGATCTTCTGCTCCCACATGGCGCGCACACTCTGCCCGCCGCATGACCTCTACGCCCGCGAAATCGCCAATTTCGGCTTCACACTTGCGTACGACGGTCTCCTGTGGGAATCCAAATAACCGTGCCACTGCGCATGAACCTTCGGCTTCACAACATCTGCTGGTCGCGGCGACACGCCGTCTGGTGCCGCTACGCGGGCGGCGGATGGTGGGGCCGTGGCTCCATCGTGTCTCCGGACATGCGCGGATTCTATGAGAAGTTTCTGCCGTTCAACGAGTTCAAACATAGTCTCATCACCATTGGAGAACAGATTCTCGAATCGCCTGACTGGGTGCCGAACATCCTGCGTTCCAACGATATCCTGTCGCTTCCAGACTTCTGGGCCATGCTTCCAGACGCCTTCGCAGGGCGTGTGACGTTTGAAGAGGACGAACTCTTCCCGCTGTTCTGCGCCATTGCCGATCCGTCTCGTTTCGGCACGGCAGACAACCGCTATCCCAAACAGCTACAACAGGTTGGCGATTTCATCAAGAATATGGGAGGTAGCGACGGCGTCACCGCCGTTGGCAATACAATCGACAATATGGGAGGTAGCGACGGCGTCCTCGCCGTTGGCAATACAATACACAAAGCAGGGCAGAGCAGGGCGGTTCGCATTCTCGACCTCGGATGTGGCGTTGGCTTGGGCACGTATGAGCTTGCGCAACTCGGAGGAAGCGTCATCGGTGTCACTTCCGAACATTTAGAAGTTTGGATGGCACAAAACCGTCGGTTGCCGCATGACGATGCCCGCGAACGGCTTTTCCACCGCTATTCGTCAACGCTTCCTGTCACATTCACTTACGGATTCGCCGAATCCTACCGTGATGATTCGCAATACGATGTCATTGTCTGTAACGGACTTGCAGGCGGCCGTTTTCTCAACGCCGCCCCACAATTAACGGCATTTTTGAAGACCTGCGGTGCGCTTCTCGCGCCGCATGGAAGGATGTTCATCGCCAACCGCTTCCACGAAGGAGAGCGGCCAGGCGTGGAACGGCTCCGTCGTCTCGCGTGTCAATCCGGCTGGTCTGTCGAAGGCCATTGGCAGTCATTGGTATTATCAAGAACACAATAAGAATAACCAATTGGCCTCAAAGAGGCCGAATTTGAGAAACCCCAGGTGAAGCCTGGGGAGAGGATCACACGTATGTCACTGAAAAAAGTCTCTTTGGAAGTCTCCCTGAAGCCATTCTGCTTTGACATGACCGACGGCGGCTTCGCCGCCACCGCCCGTAAAATCTTCCACCAATGGGAGAACCTCTTCAGCGGCAAGCAGTTGCAATTGATGTTCTGGACAGCGGACGGTTCGGAGCTTCTCGATTATTCGGGAAACATGGACGATGCCTTCGAATACGCACGCTACGTCGGCTGCGCCAATTTCTGGGCCCATCAGGATCCAAACACGCCGATTGAACTTCAGAATCTCCACCAACGCAACTACTTGTTCATGCCGAACCCGCCTGTTTGGACGTATCGTGACCTCCATCGGCTCATCACCATTCTGAAATCCGTCTATAAAGAAATGTATGGTGGTGTTTTGGAAGTCGGCACGACCGTTGATCCAGGCCCCGAATTCGCCGTTTCGCATTTCAAATACGAACGCCACCGCGAAACGCTCAGCAACATGTTGGGCGCCAAGATCTTCGTCTATTGCTACAGCACGTTGAACGCCGACGATTTCCACTACGCCGCCTACCCCAACGGCGTGCCGCAGGGCACAAGTTTTGGCACATTCATTGGTAAGCAGACTCAATGCTTCCTGTCGGACATCGGCTTTGATTTCATCTGGTTCTCCAACGGTTTCGGCTTCGGCACGGAGACATGGGGCATGACGGGCGCTGTTTTTGACGGCAATCGTTTCTATCCAGAGAATTCCCACAAGACCAGTGATCTTGTCTTTCAATTCTGGAACGATTTCCGCCGTGAATGTCCAAAATACCGTATCGAAACCCGCGGAACAAATCTCACGACAGGCATCGATCTCGCATCGGACGCCGTTCCGCTCCGTGAAATCTACAAAAACGTCACGAATCTGGAAATTCCGCCGAATTCGCCATGGGCTGCATTGGACCACAACTTCGGATTGGAGCTAGTCGGCTGGATGTCCCATATTGCGGAACTCCCTGAAGGAAAAGGTTTTCCGTTCCGTTATTATACCCACGATCCATGGTGGCTTAACTCCCCATGGCTCGATCGCTATGACCGCATGCCACATGACATCTATCTCCCGATGGCCATCTGCCGCCTCAACAAAAATGGCGAGGCCGAAACGCCCACGCAGTTCGATTTCCTCTCCATCGACGATTCTTACGGCCACATGCCCGATCAAGTTCCACAGGAATGCATCCCGCATCTCCTTGACGCTGAACGCACAAGGCCCGATCAAGCCGGCCCGCTCGTATGGGTCTATCCCTTCGATGAATACCATGACGCCGTCTATCATGGCATGAAATTGGACGAAGTCTTTTTCGGCGACCATCAAATCATCACCGCCGTCAATCTAGGCTTCCCGCTCAACACAATCGTCTCCACGGCCAATTTCCTCTCCGCCCCCGCTGAAACTTTCGCAGGCCGCATTCTTGTCGTGCCGACGATGGTTCAGTCGGCTGTCATCGAGCGGATTTATCATCTGGTCACTGAAAATGGCACAAAAGTCATATTCTACGGCCCTGTTGATGATATGCTCGCCGCTCCGTTGTTGCTAGAACAGACGGAAGGCATTGAAGGAGAAGGTGTTCTAGAGGGCTATGGCAAAATCCGCCATCAGGCCATCTATTCCGCTGGAAAATTGGACTATGTTTTGACGGACGATTCCTACGGCGCAACGGTTCTCGTCAATTATGACATCAACGGCGTAAAACGCCCCGCCGCCGTCCTCTACGGCGATTCCATCGTGTGGATCCGTGGCACCAATTCCTTTGATAAAGTCGGTCGTATGGCGCAGTTCCTCCCGTCGGACTATGCCAAGCCTGAACAGCTGTTCATCGATGTTCTGAAGCATCTCGGCCTCCATTTGGAATATGAGAAACCCATGCCACAGGTCGCACCGCCACGCATCGGCATCCGCTTGCACGATAACGCCTTTTATTTCAGCATTTTCGGAACGAACAGCACCGTCCGTCAGCACATCCGCATGGCCGATGGCGCACCGCTTTTCCGTGGCCGCGACATGATTCTGAAGGAGAACATCGGCATCTATCAAACGGAAAAATGGGCCAATCTGGAGGCACGACTTTTCGTGCAAGGCGATGATTCCGTCATCGAATGCACGGAATGGACGCATGAAAATCGCGGCATGAACCGCCGCATGGTCATCGATGGCCTCAAAAATGCCACATTGGTCTTCCGCCCGACGGTCGATGATTCTGAAACCGTCCTCTTCAAGCGAACGATTGCCAATCATACGTTATTCGCCACCAGCGACTGCGAATTGGAAAAAACCAAAGACGCCTTCGGCGTCAAATACATCGCCCGCAATATCACTGGTCGCATGACCGTCCTTTGGGGCACCAAGCCGGATTTGAATAAGTGGTAATATCCAAAATCAATGGAACAGCCAGCGCATGACCCAGTATGATTCGTTGCCGTGGCGCTGTTCCACCAATTCACGGCGCAACGTCGTCGTCTCTTCAATATGGACGTTCACAATTGCTGCATTGGACAAGCGGCAGGCATCCACCGTCTCGCGTGGGGGAACAGGGAACCGCCGCATGCCAGGCGTGATAAAATCCACAGGACGATTGCGGAAACAGGCCAATATCTCCAAACGGCCTTCCGGCAGGAAGCTAAACGTCAACCAGCGGAAAGGCGTGTTGGCGGCACGACGTGCATCGACTTCCGCAAAACCACGTTGCGACAAGCCACGAACGATCACATCGTAATCCATATCTAGCATGCCGCTGCTCCGCAGGGCAGGGCCGACCCCCGCCGTGTTCAATGCCCAAATCAAACGGTCTTTCGTGCAATGCTGCGGTGTCAAACCATTCGTGCTTTGAACCGTCCGCACTGTCGGAAACATATACGCAACAGGACGTTGCGGCGGCGTCTGGATCGATTCGCAACCAACCAACAGGACAAGAATTACGATAAAAATTGTTTTCATGAAAGTTGAGTCAAGTCTTTTAATCATAGCGTTATGGCCTTTCAGCTGACACGGCAGGTATCCCAGCCGATGAGATTTCCTTTCTCGGAATCGAAATTGACGCCAATCAGATGTATTTCCCGTTTGTCTAAAAGATATTTTTGGAAGTACTGTTTTTTCTTGATCTGGTCAAGGGCTGTAGGGTCGTTATCCAATTTGAATTCAAAGAGATAGATTGCATTTTGGGTCTGCGCCACTGCGTCAATCCGCCCATCGTTGGTGCATGACTCCGCCTCAATGAATTCGCCCAACAACCGAAATAGAGCAAAGAAGATCGCCTGGAAGGTCGCTTCATTCTTTTTATGGACGGTGTACGGGATGCCGGCGAAGAAGACTTCCATGAGCTTGCGAAGCTTTTCCAAATCGCCGTTCAGAAGCGACATGGCGAATTCGGCGGTGAAACTTACCACGTTGGTCTGTGTTTCTCCCGTATAGCTTTTGAGGATGTATGTGCTGAAAGCACTTGCAACCTCCCTGTTGGGGAAGTCCAGATGATACCATGTCTGCCCTAATTTTTGCTCTGCGGATTTGATTGTCACATAGCCTGTCTGAAGCAGAAGCGTCAACGGGTCGATGTCGTCTATTTCAAAAGCGCTAAATGACACCTCAGGCACGGGATTCGTCAATGCCTTTTCAAAATCAAAATCCTTTCTTTTCGTCAATTCCAGCAGGAAGGACGGCGTGCCTGTAGCGAACCAGTAGTTTTTGAACTTGCCACCCGATTGGAAAAACTGCGCCAGCGAGACTGGATTATAAACGGTCTTAGCGTTTTCCTCAAAGCAGTAGCCATTGTACCATTCTCGAATTTCGTCCATGAACGCGTCAATGTCACGTTCATGGGCCAGATCGGCGATGCGGTCGCCGAAATTCGCCACCATTTCCTCCTGCGTGTAGCCAAGCATCGTGGCGAAGCGGGCATCCATCGTGATGTCCGTCAAGTTGTTCAGTTCAGAGAAGAGGGAGACATGGCAGAACTTGCTGACGCCCGTTATGAAGGCCAGACGAATCATCTCGTTCTTCTCTTTTATCACGGAATAGAAGGCTTTCAGGGCATTCAGGAAATCATGTCTGTTGGGCTTTGAGATATTGTTCAAAATAGGTTTGTCGTACTCGTCAAGGAGGATGACGACATCGCCTTTCGTGTCATGAAGTTTTTTGATAATTTCATGGAACATTGCATTGGAAGAGGTCTCCTTCAACGACACTTTATTGAAATCCGCTTGTTCCAAAAGGATTTGCCTGAAGCTGTCTTCCATTTTCTCAAGCGTACTGAAATCCCGCCCGTTCATGTCCAGTTTGATGACCGGATGCGGTTTCCAATCATAAGGTTTGTCATAGATGGCAAGCCCTTTGAAAAGCTCTTTCTTCCCTTCGAATACGGCTTTCAGCGTGGAAACCGTCAATGACTTTCCGAAACGGCGTGGACGAGAAAGAAAATAGGACTCGCCTTCATTCTCTATCAGTTGCCAAATATACTCTGTTTTATCGACATAGAGATATTTTCCTCTGATGAGATTCTCGAAACTGTAAATACTGGTTGTCAAGTCTTTCATGGCAATGAACAGTCAAAAGTGATGGATAATAAAAGATAATATGGTATTTTTAGAAAAAAACAACAAACTATCCTATAAAATAATCCATCAATTAGTTATTGCAATGACAATCACTGTAAATCGACCATAATGGCTCAATGATTTTGAAAAATCTGCCAACAACAGCAAATCTATTGCTTTCCTGTCACTTACGCCAGCGTTTTGCCGTCGATTGTGCCGACGGAGATGTCGAATTCGCCGCGATGGGCGATGCGGTCCGCCTGGCCGTCTTTGATCCAAACGACCGTATCCGAAGCGGACAACATCTTCATGTCATGCGTTGCCGTGATGATCGTGATGCCGAATTTCGTCTTCAAATCGCCGAGCAGGGAGATGATCTCCTCGCCTGTGTGCAGGTCCAAATTGCCCGTCGGTTCGTCCGCCAAAACGATGGACGGCTTGTTCACGAGGGCCCGCGCGATGGCGATACGCTGCTGCTGGCCACCGGAAACCTGCGACGGCAGATGTGTCAGACGATGCCCAAGTCCAACGACATTAAGGATTTCCGCCGCCGCTTCACGCGCCTTGGCGGGCGATTCGCCCGCGAAAATCCGCGGCAACGCCACGTTTTCCAACGCCGTCATCGTCATGATCAGATTGAACGACTGGAAGATGTATCCCATCTTGTGGCAACGGACCCACGCCAACTGCTTCTGATTGAGATCGGACAACGAATAGCCGTCGATCTCCACATGGCCTTCCGTCGGCTTGTCGAGACCACCGACCATGTTGAAGAACGTGGATTTACCGGATCCAGACGGTCCGAGAATGGAAAGATACTCCCCACGGCGTACATCCAGATCGATTCCGCGCAACGCATGGACTTTTTCCGCGCCCATCGTATAGACTTTCGTCACGCCGCGCGCCTTCACAATGATATCTTCTTGAGTGCTCACTCTTCTACCCTCATGGCGTCAACAGGCTGTTTCTTCGCGGCCATGTAGGCCGGCAATAT
>JAEEGH010012172.1_pt1 | contig 19379 bp, 11 predicted proteins | sample 9134181 | NCBI WGS metagenome assembly JAEEGH01 (sample SAMN16246544, study PRJNA631951) | gut metagenome | biome: gut microbiome; feature: rumen; material: DP-attached | host: Bos | place: Iran: Karaj | collected 2018-10 | reverse complement strand
CTTTCGGTTTCGTCGCAGTTGATGTTGAAATACGGCGACTTATAGGCGTTTGCCACCTCGCGGAGATGGTCTTCAAGGAATTGGTAGGTTTCCTCTTTGGCGGGGTTGAGGTTCCATTTCGTGTCGGCCAAATGGCTGTAGAACGGATTGCTCAAAATCTCCTCAAAATGCCCGAAACATTGCTGGTTTCCAATGATTTGGATGTGGTAGGGCCGACAAAAGTCCTCCAATTCTTTGATTTCCTCGGCAGAGAATGCATCGGTGGGCGCGATGTCGGGATGGCATTTGGTCTTGAAGGTGTGCTCGGTATAGAGCGAGAACGCATTGAGTTTACATTCTGCAAGTTGCGGAATAAGACGTTTCAAGTAGTCCATGCTGACGATGGGACCACGGCTGATGTCGTCTTGCCAGGCACGTACCTTGAAGTTGGGCCAGTCGGTGATGGTCATGCTGGGAATGACGATGGTGCCGCTTGGACTTTTCAGATAGGCGTAACGATAGAGTTGTTTCAAGCTCTGGGTGGCATAAAAGAGTCCCGTGTTGGTGGTGGCCTCCAAGCGGATGAAATTGTTGTTGACCGTTAAGCGGTAGGCTTGGTCCTCGTTTTCGCTCACACCAAGGTGGTCAGTCTTGATGAGCTCGATGAAATGCATGCCTTTGATGACACCGCGTGAAAACATTACCTTTCTGCCACTGATTTGGTCCAAATCGTTGCGGAAGAGCGTGATGATCTGGTTAATCTCGGCATCAGAGGCATCGTAGGTCAGGACGACGTTATCGTCCCATGTGAAATATCCCTCGGTGAATTCAACTTGTTGGGGGGTAGGAAGGATATGGGTGTTTTGCGCAAAGGCGCTTATGCTGAAAAAGCAAAGGATAATAATAAGTAGTTTGGCTTTCATGTTTCTACAACAATTCTATCCGAAATTTATTGTAAAATTACAACAAATTCCGTTTTCGATAGGGCTTCTATCCGAAATTTACTGTAAAATTACAATAAATCTCGATTTCAATATGCTTTCTATCCGAAATTTACTGCAAAATTGCAATAAATTTCGATTACGACAGGGTTACTATCCGAAATTGAGATGATGTCGAAGCGTCCATACTATTGGCTTGTCGGTGCAGCCAACGAAGTTATTACGAAGTAAACTGCAAAGCATTCCAATTCATTCCTGTATTGCAGTTTCAAAAAGTTTCACGAAATACATACCGTCTTTATTGAATAACTTAATCTTCATCCATCCGTAACGGAACCTATCAGCATCTGTCATTCTAAATCCAATATACTTTTCCTTGTTTAAAGGAAAACGGTCATAGTCTCCCATAACAACATTGTGAAAATGAATTTGGTCGTAAGGGTCTGCTGCATAAGTACTATTATGCTCTATTTCATGCTCATACAACATGACAAATTCTGGAAAAGAGTTCTTATTTAGTATGAGCAAATCATTCTCATCGTATGCTTGCGGAATAGATTCTGTCGATATATGCTCTACCTTATCCTTTTCGTCAATCTTATGGCATGTGTAGATATTTGAAATTAAAACATGGGTAGTATCACCATCATACCAGTATGTAGTATCTTTGTGAAGATATAACGTTTTCTCTATCTCCTTGCAAATGATTTGTGTCAAGTCTTCGTCAATGCAATGGATTGCAGATACCCCATAAGTAGACAGGTCAGTATAAAGCCGAATGTTGGTTTCGCCGTCTCCGTTCAAATCCAGAAGATAAAACCAACGATCATTGGGAGTATGCTGCATACTTACTGTGTCGTATGATGTGACAATCATACCCGTGTAATCACCAAAAGTGATGCCAGTGCGTTCTTTCTTACATGACGGCATAATGCAAACTACCGCCAGTGCCATTGCGAATAATACTAATCTTTTCATTTTTGTAAGTGTTTGTTTGTGTTCATTGATTTTTCAGGCTTTTGCCCACAAGCAATAAAGAAAGGCGCTCGCCATTCGTTTGATTGCCTATTATCTTGGAGGCTCTGGTAAACCTTGACACTAATAAGCACGAATTAGTTCACGCCTAAAACGCGAACTTTCCGCTTGCTTATTCTCGTGTCGAAAATTTACCAGATTTCCCAAGAGAGAACAAGAGCGTAAAGCCCTAAATTATTCTTTGTTATTTATCTTTCAATCGTTGTCGTTTGTGTTATTCTTCAATTATCTGTTTCGCCCATTCGGGCGGTTCGTTTACGTGTTTGTTTTTGTTTCACCTGCAAAAATACACTTTTTTCGATAAAACCGCTATCTTTGCCCAAAAATTTGAAAATTATGATACGACTGGAAATCTGTGCCAACGGCATCAAGTCGTTGCAGAACGCGATGGACGGCTGCGCCCAGTGCGTGGAGTTGTGTGAATGCCTTGAAGTGGGCGGCGTGACGCCTTCGTTCGGCACTTTGGCGAAGGCCATCGATATTTCTTTTATTCCCATGCGCGTGCTCATCCGTCCGCGACCGGGCAATTACATCTACGACGAGGAAGAAGTGGAGATTATGAAGACCGACATCATGCTTTGCAAGAAACTCGGCTTTGAAGGCGTGGTCATTGGCGCCTTGAACGACAAGGGAGAACTCGATGTGGAGACCATCAAGGCTTTGATGGGAGCAGGCGAAGGCTTGAAGTTCACCTTCCACCGCGCCATTGATGCCTGTGTGAAGCCTTTCGAGGCGGTTGAGCAACTGATTGAACTCGGCTTCGACAAAATCCTCACTTCGGGCGGCAAGCCCACGGCCTTGGAAGGTGTCCCGATGATTGCCGAGATGCAGTTGCGTTATGGCGACAAGATCGGCATCATGCCAGGTGGCGGCATCAACCTCGGCAATGTGAAGGAGATCCTTGACATGACGGGTGCAGTGCATTGCCATGCCTCGCTGGCGCATTGGGTGCCGCGCTTCAATGAGAAACTCTATCCGAACCAAAAGGACAACACGGGAGCCACGATGGTCTGGACCGAGTCGAACAAGGACTTGATTTACGAGATGGAGAAAATTCTGAATCCATTCTGACTATGAAAAAACTACTTCTCTTGATGTTACTGGCATTCGCTTTTTCAGCATGCCAACAACGCGAAAAGCCCAATGTCGTTGCGCAACTCCTCAACCAAGGATGGACGCTTACGGGTGACACCTTAAATATTAATATGCAGGTCGATGTGCCCTCAGTGGTGCAGCAGAGCCTCTATGAAAACGGTCTTATCCCGCATCCCTATCTCGGCACGGTGGAAAACCAATTGCTTTGGATTTCAGACCATCCTTGGGACTACACGCTACATTTCGATGCAGACAAGGAACTATTTGAAAAAGAGAATGTTGAGCTTTGTTTTGAAGGTCTTGACACCTACACCGAAGTTAGTTTGAATGGCTATGAGCTTTTTTCTGCCGACAACCAGTTCCGTGAATGGAAAGCAGATGCGAAACCATTTTTGAAAGAGAAAGACAACCTGCTTGAAGTGCATTTTATCCGATACGACAGCACCCAATTGGCTTTGTATGAGCAACATCAGCCTAAATTGCCCGAAAAATATGCCGTCTCGCGTAAGGCTCCCTATCAGCATGGCTGGGACTGGGCACCAAGGTATAAGAATGTGGGCATCTGGAAGCCCGTGAAACTGATGGGATGGAACGAGGCGAAGTTGGATTATGCCTATATTTCCACATGTTATGCTGATTCTGATAGTGCTTGGCTGTGGCTGCGATATGGCATTGATAATAGGATGGATGAGGCGGAATTCCAGGTGGAATTGAGTATGAGTTCACATCAGGATGAGTCTTTTTTCTTAAACCATGAAAGGACATTGAGCTTTCCTGCAAAGCCATTAAAAACGGGAACGCATCAAATATCCCTGATAGTTCCCATGCGGAATCCTCAACTTTGGTGGCCCAACGAGATGGGCGAACAACCGTTGTATGACTTTGAAGTCGTCTTGAAAAAAGACGGTAAGGTGATGGATTCTAAAAAGTTCAAGTCGGGCATCCGTACCTTCGAGATGGTCGATGAGCCTGACAGCATCGGCCGCGCCTTCTATTTCAAGGTGAACGGCGTGCCGATGTATGCCAAAGGCGCGAACTATGTCCCCGAGGAGATGATAGAAACTTGGATCAATGTCGACAATACGCTGAAATTGCTCCAAATGGCCAAGGATGCCCATTTCAATATGCTGCGTGTGTGGGGCGGAGGCATCTATCCCTCGGATGACTTTTTCAATATTTGCGATTCATTGGGCATCTTGGTATGGCAGGACTTCATGTATGCTGGCACGATGTATCCCTATGACGAGGCTTTCCTCGAAAACGCCCGAATTGAGGCGGAGGAGCAGGTGAGACGATTGGCAAGTCATCCGTCGTTAGCCTTGTGGTGTGGTGGAAACGAGATCTCGGAAGGCTACTATAACTGGGGCTGGCAGAAGTCGTTGAATTGGTCGGAAGAAGACGACCAGGCCATTAAGGCAGGATACGACCAACTCTTTGAAACCATATTACCAGAAGCGGTGACCTTGTACGACGGCACGCGACCTTATTGGCCCAGCTCACCCTCGAAAGGCTGGGGACGGCCCGAAAGCCTGACCGAAGGCGATGTGCATTATTGGGGCGTTTGGTGGGGCGAGTTGCCTTACGAGATGTACCGCGAGAAGGTGGGCCGCTTCAACAGCGAGTACGGCTACCAAAGCTATCCCGATTATTCTACTTTGCTAAAGATAGCAGAAGGTGAGGAACTAAGCAAGGATGCCGAAGTCATTGCGGCGCACCAAAAACACGCCCGTGGCACACGACAAATCGATGACTTCATCAAACGGTATTTCCCCAATGTTAAGCCCAAGGACTTTGAGGAATATGTGCATTTGAGCCAACTCTCACAGGCCTACGGCATGGAGATTGCTATTGAGGCGCACCGCACGGCGAAACCCTACAACATGGGCACGCTCTATTGGCAACTCAACGATGCCTGGCCTGTGACTTCGTGGTCGTCCATTGACTATTACGGCAATCCCAAGGTGTTCCACGAAAGACTAAAGACCCTTTACGCGCCCGTGCTTTTAAGTCTCGACAAGAAAGACTATGGCGTTTTCGTGACTTCCGACTTGATGCGCAGCATTGATGGAACCCTGACCATCACGGTGTGCGACCTTGAAGGCCAACAGTTGTTTGAGCAAAAAGTGAAAGTGGAGATGGATGCGAACGAAAACCGGAAATACACGGTGGAAGGCCTAAGCAATTATTTGAGAAATGCCGACTTGCAAAAGGTTTATGTGAAGTTGCAATTGACCGAAGGCGAGGTCGTCACCGCCGAGCGCAAATGCTATTTTTCCGCTTTTTTTGAGTGAAGTCTGTAACTTTTTTGTTGTTTCTCCGTATTACGTTTGTTGATAAGAAAAACAACAAACATTAAAATACTAACACAATGAAAACAAGATTATTTTTTGCAGCCTTGCTGCTGCTGGCCTTCGGAACGGTGAAGGCACAAAACGAAGCCGATCAAATCAATATCATCAGAGTCCTTGGCTCGGGCGATGTGTATGTCAGCCAGACTCCAGGCCAATTATCATTGAAGAAAGAGGGCAAAATTGTCACTGACTACAAAAGGACGTCAGACATGCTCATTCTCTCCGGCTCTGACGATTATGAAGTCGCCATTTCGCAACTTAAAAACATCCAGTTGCTTTCGTCAGCTGATGTCGTCTGCAAGAGCACTATTAATGGTGATTATATCAATGTCTATAGTAGTGGATCAGGCGACATGGTGATGAAGTTGGATTACGACACCGTTCACGTTGTCCTGAATGGATCGGGCGACATCATCCTTGAGGGCAGATGCAATGTGTTGCAAGCCATACTGCTTGGAAGTGGTGACTTGGTTACCGACGGTATGAAGGCTGGCGATTCGTTTATCGATTTAAGAGGATCGCGCGAGGCTAGAGGTGGTGACGATGTTTCGCTTTCCGAACTTATGGCCGAACTGGGCACGAATCTTGAACGTCTTTCCGACTCTGTGGATTGGAAGAATGTCGAAAAAGGAATGGAACAATGGGGAAAAGACATGGAAGAATGGGGACGTAAGATGGAGAAATGGGGTGAGCGTTTCGAGCACAAGCAGGGCGGAAACTATGATCGTCCTAAAAGCAATGACCGCCCGGCTCCTGATCAGAATAGACGTCCTGAAAAAAAGAACCTCCTTTTCGATGGCAACTGGAACGGCTTCGAAGCCGGCTTGAATATGCTGCTAGGTCCAGGCTCAACGGCTAATTTTGAAGGTGATTATAGCTTTTTGGAGCTGCGTCCCTTGAGGAGTTGGGTGTTCAATTTCAATATTGCTGACGTGGGCATCGCCTTCGACCGTCGTCACATCGCAGGCCTCTACACAGGTGTTGGATTGGGATGGAACAACTATAGTTTCAATAAACCTATCAAGGTTGTTAAAGGTGATACTGGTCTTGAGTATGAACCCTTGGATGCTGCAACATGGAGGAGGAGCAAGCTGGGTGTCCTTTATGTCCAGGCTCCTCTGATGATTGAGGTGCGTCCTACCCGCCGTCTCTATATCGCTGCAGGCGTCACTGGCGGCTTGCGTGTCGATGGCTGGACCAAGGTCAAATTCCAGAATGGAGATAAGGTCAAGGTGCATAGCGACTATTACCTGAATCGTTTCAAACTTGACGCTTCGCTGCGTATCGGCAAGAATGACGGCTGGGGATTCTTCGCCAACTTTAACCTGCTGCCCACTTTCGACGAGGCTCATGCCCCGACCTGCCACACGACAAGTTTTGGCTTCAGCCTGAATTTCTAAAGCAAAGTCAAATCATTAACTCATAACAAGAAAGGCCGCCTCGATTGAGGCGGCCTTTAATTGTTTGTTGTAGTATTATTGTTACTCTTGCTCGTGGCGTTTCTCCCAGCGCTCTTTCGCCTCTTCGATGCGGTCGTCGACACGATAGAAGGTCTTCACGGCGAGGTCGGCAGCAGCTAGGTTGATTTCCTCCTTGGCGAGTTGCAGCCCTTCTTGAATCATGCTGCCCAAACTCTCGTATTTGCCATCCGTGATTCTCAGGATGCCCTTGCCTCCAAGCGATGACTCTTCATAGTCGTCATCCGTATATGACGCCAGAGCGTAGTTGTCAGGCATGATATATGGAGCATAGTCGGGTTCCGTTGTTTGGGCAAGCAGGAGCTGACTCGTGATGGATGAAGGTGCTTCGATGGCTTGCATCTCTGCTAGTATTGGCAAGGCTTCCCTTTCAGAGGACACTTGTTTTTTGTTCGAGGCTTTTGGAGTCGACGTTATTTTGTTGGCCTTGGCCCATGTTGTGGTCGTCGGGTTTTCAGTAGCCCGTCTTGGCACCAAAGCTATGGTTTCGTTGGTGTTGATCCGGCTGACCTCAATGGGTTTTAAGTTGGCGATGGGTTCTACTTTGGGCAACGACTTCTCGGGCCACAATCCGACGGTGAGCAGCAATCCGGCGGCAGCGGCAGCCGAGGCAATCTTGACATAAAGCGGCACAACAGCTGCTTTTTTCTTCAGGCCTTCCTTGTTTTCATAAGCAAGGACAGGAGCCTCCAAATGCGGAAGTTCCTCGGTGAGTTCGTCCCAGTCCAAGCCTTGAGCCGCGACGAAGGCTTTCAGCTGCTCTGCCTCGTCGGGACTGAGGTTACCTTCCATATAGTCAAGGAGGTAAGCCTCGTAGTTGTCGGTGGTGATGTTTGTCTTCATGGCTCTATGTCAATAAGGTTGTCGATGCTTTTCAGTCTGTTTTTCAGTGCGGTGCGTGCGCGGAAGATGTTGACCTTCACCTGTGCCTCGCTCATCCCTGTGATGTCGCCGATCTCCTGGTAGCTGTAGCCTTCGTAGTCGCGTAGCAACACCGCAGTGCGTTGTGCTTCGGGCAGTAGGGTCAAGGCCTTTTGCAGGACTTCGTTGACGTCGGGGTAGGCGTTTTGCGTAGTCTTCGCGTTGGCCGGTAATGGCTCTTCAACGTTAGCGAAGCGTTGTTGGTGCCTGACTTCGTCAATCATGGCGTGGTGGGCGGTGGTGAAGAGGTAGGATTTCGCCTTCGCGAAGTCAATCGTCTTGACCTTCTCCCAAACGCGTGCAAAGCTTTCCTGCACCACGTCCTCAGCCTGCTCGCGGTTGCGGAGGCTCGAGAACGCGAAGCGGAAAAGCCGGTCGGCATATTGCTCCACGCACTGGTTGTACTGACTTCTGTCCATCTTTGATGTAGGTAATACGGAGATTTGGCGAAAAAGTTACATCAAACGGCAAAAATATCTATTTTTGCGCTCAAAATAAGAAATCATGTTGTTAAACTACATCACTTGGAATGTCGATCCCGTGCTGTTTTCCATAGGCAGCATTCATGTCCGTTGGTACGGCCTTATGTGGGCCTTGGGCTTTTTGTTGGGCTATTTCATCATGCGAAAGATCTACCGTCGTGAGAAGATGCCTGACGAGTCATTGGATAAACTCCTGGTTTATATGCTTCTCTTCACGGTTGTGGGTGCCCGACTCGGACATTGTTTGTTCTACGAACCTGAGTATTATCTTGCCCATCCATTGAAGATGCTTGCCGTTTGGGAAGGCGGTCTCGCCAGCCATGGTGGCGCCATCGGCATCCTGCTTGGCCTTTGGATTTATGTGAGGAGATACAACAAGTCCACGAAAAAGAAAGAGGAAAAACAGCATATCACCTTTATCTGGATCATGGACCGTATCGTCATCCCCGTGTGTCTTGTCGGTGCTTTGATCCGCTGCGGCAATGTGTTCAACCACGAGATATACGGCACTCCGACTTCTTTGCCTTGGGGTTTCGTGTTCCTCCGCGGTGCTGAGCAGTTCTGCGGTACGGTCGACAGTTACACGGCTTGTACGGCATGGGACGCTCCTTGTCCACCAAGCGAGTGGCTGCCTTGCCATCCGACGGGTCTTTATGAGGCTTTCTTCTGCCTCGTGGCTATGGTCATCCTGCTGTGGATGTACTACAAACGCGACCTTGGCGACAGACAGCCAGGCTTGATGTTCGGCACCTTCCTCATCATCATTTTCGGTTCGCGCATCGCTATCGAATTCTTGAAGAATGTGCAAGTGGAGTTTGAGAAAAACATGACCTTCGATATGGGTCAATGGCTCAGCGTCCCCTTTGTGCTCATAGGCATAGGGATGATAGTTTGGAGTTTCATGCATAAAAAAGAAAAGCAGCTCTGAGGCTGCTTTTCTTTTTTGGTTTACTCTGCGTAATACAAATTGAGGTATTCCATCATGCGGTCTGAAATCTCTTGCGCCAGCTCGGTACGCCCGTATTTCTTGGCTACGCCTCCGAAATGCTTGAGCAGGCTCATGCCTTCGCCGATTTCGTCTTCGTAGTATTCCACAAGTTTGGGCTTCATATTGCCGTAATAGCTGATCTTGTCGCAATAGTTGTTGACCAACTGCATGAGGTAATTGTCGCCTTTCACACTGTCGCCGCAGACGTAATACATCTCGGGGAAGTGAAGGGTACGGATGTCGGCAGGGAACTTCTTGCTGGGGAAGAACTCTTGGTACTTGTCCATCACGATGATGGCCGAGTCGAACTCTTGGTGGTTGACCAAAGCCTGGGCTAAGCGGGAATAGGCCTGCTGAGCGTAGGCAGCGTTGCGCACGCTTTCGCGGTCGGGGACGACGCCTTCTTGGTTCAGGCTGCCCCAGTTGACGATGCCTTCATTGGCCTTGGTGACCAAAAGATCGTAGCTGCCTTCACGATACACGCCACCGACACCTTTATAATAGTCTTCGGCTTCGACGGGGATGAACCTATAGGCCAAGCCTTCCATGTGGAGGTATTTGTCGATGCCAAGCACCTTCGACATGTCGCTGAACGAGGTGAAGTACACCGGACGTTCCCAGTTGTTGGTGGCCATGAAGTCAAGGAGCATGATGGCATTCTTGTAGATCCAGTTCTCCTTGATGTCCCAAGTAATTTCGTCCACAATCTGGTCTTTCATGCTTTCGGGAACGATGCCGTTCTTGATGCAGGCTTCTTTGTTGACGGTGAGTTTCACGCTGCGGCAAGGCACGTAGTTGTAGGTGGTACCCATATAGCGTTTCACGGCCTTGGGGTTATGGATGAAGTCGATGACTTGCTTCAGCTCGACTTGCTTGCCCTTGAAGTAATCTTCTTCTTCGACGGGAATCTGCTCGTTGACACCGTTGTCATATTCCTTTTGCGTCAGCGTGAGCGGAAGTTTTTCGGACTCATACACCTTACGACCCATTTGGTGTACATACCAATAGCCGCTCGACAGCATGTAGTTGCACACGCGCACGTCGGTGCGGAAGCCTTCCACTTCTTGCACGTACCACAAGGGGAAGGTGTCGTTGTCGCCACGGGTAAAGATGACGGCGTTGGGCGGTAGCTGTGCGAGATAGTTGCGCGCCCAGTCACGGGCCGAGGTCTTACCTGCACGGTTGTGCTCTTCCCAGCCGTTGGCGGCCAACACGCAAGGCACTGCCAAGAAGCAGATCAGGCCGACAGCCGCGACGGTGATCATGCTCTCCTTTTTCAGGAGTTTGTTGATCCAGTCGATGAGGGCAATCACGCCGAAGCCGATCCAGATGGCAAAGGCATAGAACGAGCCAGCATAGGAGTAGTCACGTTCACGAGGCTGGTTAGGTGTCTGGTTCAGGTAGATGATGATGGCCAGACCGGTCAGGAAGAAGAGCAGGAAGACGATCCAGCTTTGCTTCAAATCATTCTTCAGCAGCCAAATCAAGCCGATAAGACCTAGGATGAGCGGAAGGAAGTAATAGGTGGTACGTCCCGGGTTCTGCAGGCATTCAGGAATGTTGTCCTGGTCGCCGAGACGGGCATTGTCGATGAAGCTGATGCCACTGAGCCAGTTGCCGTGGTTGAGTTCGCCCTGGCTCTCAATGTCGTTTTGACGTCCCACGAAGTTCCACATGAAGTAACGCCAATACATCCAGTTGCATTGGTATTGGACGAAGAACTTGAGGTTTTGCCCGAAGGTGGGTTTGTTGACGGTGACGACCTCGCCTCGGTAGTTCCTCACGCGGACGGGTGTACCTTTGACCACGCCATTGGCGTCTTTACGGTAGCTGTCGTACATGTCTGAGTGCGAGCCCCTTTGCGTACTCCACATACGAGGGAAGATGGTCTTCAGCTCAGAAGGATAGTCGGGCTTGCTCTGCTTGTTGTCGTCGGTGACCACATAGCGATGGGCCTCCTTGTCTTTCACGTAGATCGGGTTGCCGTCCTTGAGGCCGCTGACAGGGGCGTTGTAATATGCTCCGTAGAGTAGGGGCCAGCTACCGTATTGCTCACGGTTGAGGTACGATAGCATCGAAAGGGCATCCTTGGGCTCGTTCTCATTGATAGGCGTGTTGGTGTTGGCACGGATGACCAGCATGAAGAACGACGAATAGCCGATCAGGATGAACATAAAGGAAAGGATGGCGGTATTCCAAATCACTTTCTTGCGTTTCGTCGTGGCGATGAGACCCCAAACGATGAGGCCGATGATCACGGCAAAATAGACGATGGTGCCTAGGTTGAACGGAGCACCGAGCGTGTTGACGAAGAACAGCTCCATCTTACCCGCCAGATTGACGATTTGAGGCACGAGGAACATATTGATGAGCCACAGCAGTGCCACCGAAATCAAGCCTGCCAAGACAAATCCCCAGAAGGTAGTCTTCTTCCATTTCTTGAAATAGATCACATATACGAAGGCGGGGATACAAAGCAGGTTGAGCAGGTGAACGCCGATGGAGAGGCCAATGAGGAAAGCGATGAAAATGATCCATCGGGTACTCTTCGGGTCGTCGGCCACACGCTCCCATTTCAGGATGGCCCAGAAGGTCACGGCAGTGAACAGCGATGACATGGCATAGACTTCGCCTTCGACGGCATTGAACCAGAACGACTCGGTGAAGGTGTAGGCCACAGCGCCGACAAAGCCAGCCAGCAGCACGCCAATCTTGTTGGTCCAAGGCGCGTCTTCTCCTTCCTTCATCCACACTTTACGGGCGAGCATGGTGATGGTCCAGAACAGGAAGACGATGGTGAGGCCGCTGCAAATGGCCGACATGACGTTGACCATCAAAGCCACCTTGGTGACATCGCCACCTGCAAAGAGTGAGAAGAATCGGCCTAGCATCTGGAATAAAGGAGCCCCGGGTGGGTGACCCACTTGGAGTTTATATGCCGTTGAGATGTACTCGCCGCAGTCCCACCAACTCACGGTAGGCTCAAGCGTGAGGAAATACACGACGGTGGCAATCAAGCCTGCCAGCCATCCTGTAATGTTGTTTAACCTTTTGAAAGTCATAATGATATAAAAGTGTTTGTTATAAATCGTAACAAATTCGGCCTGTGCCAAACTGCAAAAATACGGTTTTTTGGCTTATCTCTAAACGGAATAACGGCAAAAACGCTTTTTGTAGTGCCATAAAAGCAATTTTTTTCAAAAAAAACGCAAAAATCTCTTGCGCGTAAAGAAATTAGTTGTACTTTTGCAGCCGCATTCGGAAACGAATGATGTCGAGTGGTGTAATGGCAGCACTGCAGATTTTGGTTCTGCCTGTCAAGGTTCGAATCCTTGCTCGACAACTTGAGGTGGAAGAAAAGACCTGCTACTTTGAGTAACAGGTTTTTTTATTGTTAAAGCAAAAGGTCCCTGAGCCTGTCGAAGGGCCGATATAAACGATTGAAATTAAAATGATTAACAAAGAACAAGTTGCAACCCTCTGTGAAGAAGCCCTTGCTGGCACCGACCGCTTCCTGGTGGAAGTGAAGGTCAAGCCCAACAACGTGATTGAGGTCTACGTCGACGCCGACACGGCTGTCAACATCGACCATTGTGCCGAGTTGAGCCGTTACATCAACGAGAAACTCGACCGCGATGTGGAAGACTACGAGCTGAGCGTGTTCTCATGGGGCCTCTCTGGCGCCTTGAAGCTTGACCGACAGCTGCAGAAGTATGTGGGCAAGGACGTGGAAGTGAAGACGAAGGAGACGGGCAAGATGCAAGGCAAGCTTGTGGGCTTCGACGCCGAGAAGGTGGAGTTTGCACCTGCCCCTAAGAAAGCCTCGAAGAAGAAACCCGTCGAAGAGCCTGCCAACATGTTTTTTGAACGTAAGAAGGTGGAAATCAAACCTGCTATAATTTTCTGATAATCAATAAATAATCATATATAAAATGGATAACTACAAATTAGTAGAAACTTTCTCGGAATTCAAGGAATTCAAGAACATTGACCGTGAGGCCATGATGCGCATCATCGAAGATGTGTTCAGAGGTATGTTGAATAAGAAGTTCGAAACCGAAACCGACGACTTCATCGATATCATCGTGAACGTCGACAAGGGCGACTTCGAGATTTACCACAACCGCACCGTGGTGGAAGACGATGAGTTGACCGACCCGCTGCGCGAGATCAAGCTATCGGACGCCATCAAGATTGAGCCCGACTTCGAAGTGGGCGAAGAGGTGAACGAAGAGCTGCGTATCGAAAACTTCGGTCGCCGCGACATTCTCGCCTTGCGCCAGAACCTTCAGACCAAGGTGGCCGAATACGAGAAGGAAAACATCTTCCAGAAGTATAAGGAGAAAGTCGGCGAGATCATCACCGCCGAAGTGGCCCATGTGTGGAAACGCGAGATTGTGGTCATCGACGACGAGAACATCGAGCTGATTCTGCCCAAGATGGAACAGATTCCTGCCGATATATATAAGAAAGGTGACACCATCCGCGCCATCGTGAAGAGCGTGGAGAGCGTCAACGGTTCGCCCGTGGTGACGCTATCGCGTACCTCTGAGATCTTCCTGCAGCGTCTGCTCGAAGCTGAGGTGCCCGAGATCTACGACGGCCTCATCACCATCAAGAAGATCGTCCGTGAACCTGGCCAACGCGCCAAGGTGGCTGTGGAGTCGTACGACGACCGTATCGACCCCGTTGGCGCCTGCGTCGGCATGAAGGGCTCGCGTATCCACGGCATCGTCCGCGAGTTGCGCAACGAGAACATCGACGTCATCAACTGGACTACCAATCCGCAACTGCTCATCACCCGTGCCTTGAGCCCGGCTAAGATCACCAATATCGTGCTGAGCAGCGACAATACCATGGCCAATGTGTATATGGAAAACGATCAGATCAGCCTGGCTATCGGAAAGGGTGGCTACAACATCAAGCTCGCCGGTAAGCTGACTGGCTATGAGATCGACGTCTACCGTAACAGCGAGGCCAACAGCGCCGAAGAGGATGTCGACCTGCAAGAGTTCTCCGACGAGATCGACCAGTGGGTCATCGACTCACTCATCAAGATGGGCTGCGACACGGCTAAGAACGTGCTTTCCTATACGCCCGAGGAAGTGGCTTCGCGTGCCGACCTCGAGATAGAGACCGTCAAGGAAGTGTTCCGCATCCTGAAAGCTGAATTTGAACAAGATGCCGAATGATGCTTAGGCATATAAAACAAACGAGAAACAAAAGAAGAAACTATGTCCGAAGAAACTAATTTTTCAATTCGATTGTCGAAAGCGGCAAAAGAATTCAATGTGGGAAAGGATACCATCGTAGAATTCCTTGGTAAGAAGGGATTCCAGGTGGACCCGTCTCCCAACACGAAGCTCACATCGGAGATGTATGAGCTGCTCGTGAAGGAATATCAGGGCGAGAAGGAAGTGAAGAATGAGGCCAAGAAATTGGGTAACCTCTCCTATAAGGGTGGAAGTGTTTCCGTTGATTCGGCATTGCAATCGCAAAAGTCAGTTGAGGAAGAGGATCATGATGAAGTCATCATCCGCACCAACACGATTTCTACGCCAGTGAAGAAATCGGGCAAGAGCCATGCTACCTCTGAACCTGCCAAGGAGAAAGAGACGCCCAAGGAGGAAAAACCTGTGGCGAAGGAGCCTGCCGCTCAGCCTAAAAAGGAAGTGGAGAAGGAAGAACAGGGCGTACCCGGTATCTCACTGAAGATTGTCGGTCAGATCGACTTGGAGAAGAAGCCCAAACAGGAAAAGAAGCCTAAGAGCGAACCTGAAAAGCCGGCCAAGCCGCAGCAGAAGCAACCCGAGGCTGAAGTGAAAAAGCCTGAGGTGGTTAAGGAGACTCCCGCTGAGGCTGCTCCTGCACAACAGGAACAACCGGCCGAAGAAAAGCTCGCTGAGCCTCGCCATATCAAATTGGAAGCGCCTAAGCTGACAGGTCCCACCGTTTTGGGTACCTTGGAATTGCCTGTTGAGAAGAAAAACGGCAAAGCCGAAACGAAGAAGAAAAAGCGTAAGCGCATCATGGGTAAGCCCGAGGGCTCGTCTGAAGATCCCACTGGTGCCAACGTGAATAACGGTGGCAAGAAACAGGAAGGACAGAAGCCTGGCAAGGGCCCGCGTCCTGCCGACCAAGGTGGCAAGAAAGGCCCCAAGGACAGCCCGAAGCTTGGCAAGAAAGACAAGAAAGGCAAGCGCGAAGAGAAGCCTGAGCTGAGCGAAGAGGAGATCTCGAAGCAGATCAAGGACACCTTGGCACGTCTCGCCCCCATGGGTAAGTCGAAGACCTCCAAGCACCGCCGCGAGAAGCGTCAGCAGGTGGCGGGCAGCATGATGGAGGAGATGATGCGTCAGGAAGAGGACAAGAAGGTGTTGAAGGTGACCGAGTTCGTCACGGCCAACGAGTTGGCGACGATGATGAACGTGCCTGTGGTAAAGGTCATCGGCACCTGCATGAGCCTCGGTATGCCTGTGTCCATCAACCAGCGTCTCGATGCTGAAGCCCTGACCGTGGTGGCTGAGGAGTTCGGCTTCCAAGTCGACTTTGTCAGCGCCGATGTGCAAGAGGCCATCGCCGAGACCGAAGAGGTCGATAAGGAAGAGGATCTCGTGCCTCGCGCCCCCGTCGTCACTGTCATGGGTCACGTCGACCATGGTAAGACCAAGCTTTTGGACTATATCCGTAACACCAACGTGGTGGCCGGTGAGGCAGGTGGTATCACCCAGCACATCGGTGCCTACGAGGTAACCACTGAGAGTGGCAAGAAGATCACCTTCTTGGATACGCCTGGTCACGAAGCCTTCACGGCTATGCGTGCCCGTGGTGCCAAGATCACCGACGTCGCCATCATCGTCATCGCTACCGATGACAGCGTGATGCCGCAGACCGTCGAGGCCATCAACCACGCCCAAGCTGCTGGCGTGCCTATCGTCTTCGCACTGAATAAGATTGATAAGCCCACCGCCAACCCCGACAAGATTCGTGAGCAACTGGCCAATATGAACATCCTCGTCGAGAGCTGGGGTGGTAAGTACCAAGACCAGGAAATCGCCGCTAAGATCGGTTTGAACGTCGATGCATTGCTCGAGAAGGTGCTGCTAGAGGCCGAGCTCCTCGACCTAAAGGCTAACCCCAACCGTCTGGCCAAGGGTACGGTTATCGAGTCCGCTTTGGACAAGGGCCGTGGTTATGTGGCCAAGATTCTGGTGCAGAACGGCACCTTGAAGATTGGTGACATGGTGTTGGCTGGCACTACCTATGGTAAGGTGAAGGCCATGTTCGACGACCACAACCGTCCCGTCAAGGAGGCTGGTCCTTCCACGCCGGTGCTGTTGCTGGGTCTGAATGGCGCTCCTATGCCGGGTGACGCCTTCAACGTGATGACCGACGAGCGCGAGGTGAAAGCCATCGCCAACCGTCGTGAGCAGCTGCAGCGCGAACAGACGCGCCGCACCAGCCCGCACATCACCTTGGACGAGATTGGCCGCCGTATCGCTATCGGCGACTTCAAGGAGCTCAACATCATCGTCAAGGCTGACGTGGACGGCTCCGTGGAGGCTCTGGCCGACAGCTTGCTGAAGCTCTCCACCGAAGAGGTGCAGGTCAACGTCATCCACAAGTCGGTGGGTGCCATCAGCGAGTCGGACGTCATGTTGGCATCCGCATCCAACGCCGTTATCGTGGGCTTCAACGTACGTCCTACCGCACAAGCGCGTAAGATGGCTGAGAATGAGAAGATAGACATTCGTCTGTACTCCATCATCTACACCGCCATCGAGGAAATCAAGGCCGCTATCGAAGGTATGTTGGCTCCCGAAATCGAGGAAGTGGTCACCTGCAACCTCGAGATCCGTGAGACCTTCAAGATCAGCAAGGTCGGCACCATCGCCGGCTGTATGGTCTTGGACGGCAAGGTTACCCGCAACACCAAGGTTCGTGTCATCCGCGACGGCATTGTCATCTACACGGGTACGCTCGGCTCCTTGAAGCGTTACAAAGACGACGTCAAGGAAGTCAGTGCCGGTATGGACTGCGGTTTGAACATAGAGAACTTCAACGACATCAAGGTCGGCGACATCATCGAGGGTTACACCGAGAAGGAAGTCGCGAGGAAGTTGTAAAAAAAGACCGGCAACGCCGGTCTTTTTTTATAACTTCGCCATCACTTTCAGCAACTGTTCGCCCAAACCGATGGTGTAACCCTGCTTCACAAACACCACTTCGCTGTTGGCATTGCCGATGATGAAGATGGGGCGGATGTCGGTGTTGAGGTGCAGACCGTCAATGATTTCATCGCGTATCTCACCTTCATCAAGGCCATAAACGATACCATCTGGTAACTCACTGAAGTTCTTCAATTTGAATTTGTCGTAGTCGGCTTTGTCGCTGAAGACAAAGATGATTGGCAAGTTGCTCTCTTCAAAATCCTTGCGAAAGGCGGCGATGTCCTGCATGGCATGGGTGGTGGGCTCGCTGCCTTGATCCAAGTAACCGAGGATGAAATAGCTGTCTTTGATCAGTTGTTTCGGGTTGCCTTTTTCGCCCGTCTCAGGGTCGGTGAACTTGCTGTCGGCATAGTAACTGCCGACGACATGAAGCTCGTTATCGGGCTGACGCAATACAAGGTTCACCTGCGTGGTCTCTCCCGCCTTGATGCTGAAGAACTCGCTGTGGGTCAAGGCGGTACCGTCATCCAATCGGATGCCTGCTGTGAGGATGTAATAGCCTTCATCCAAAGGGGTGGGATGGTCGAAGGTGGAGAGCATCATGCCATCGTCGATGCCGGGGTCTTTGGCGTCATAGGCCAAAAGGCGGAAACTCTGTCCGTCGAATTTCTTGATGCTGAAGTGCGTGTAGTATTTCGGATCGGCCACGGAGGCGATAGGGAAATAATGGATGTCCAGATAGCCAATGGCAGTGCTAGTTGGCTCAGCGGCTTCAAAGTCCACATTAACCCATTCATTGCCAAAATATTGCACATTACCATTCACAGGGTTGATTTGTGCCGCGATACCCAAGCTGCGTGCCATACTGACGAAGAAGATGTCGCGCGAGTGGCGGTCGGCCTTGCGGGCTTTCAATACGCCTAGGGGCGAAATCGGGATGCGCTGTAAAGCCAAATTGTCGTCGGCTTGTATGTTTTTCTTCACCCAATCGACCAACAAGGTAGGATTGTCATGGTATTGCTGCCTTTCCGCTTCGGGGAAGAACTCGGTGAGGACTTTGCGGTAAGGCACGATCATTTCATTGCTCACGCGTGGGCTGAGGATGTATTGTGCATAGAGCTCGGGCGGCATGGAGATGATAGAAGAGGTGAGGTCGGGTGTGTTGTCAAAATGGTCTTTGAGTACTTCAAGGCTGACGTCGCGCAAGTCTTTGTCGGAGATGTTGCTGAGCAGTTCCACGGCTTTGATTTCTGCGTTTTTGCCTTGGGCGTATTTCACGAAGTCGGCGATGGTCTGGTAGTTGCCCCAAGTCTTTTCGTAGATGCTACAAAGTTTTTTGTTGCCTGTATTCATGATGACATTCATCTGGGCTTTCTTGCAGTCGGCGATGTAGGCGTTGCGCAGCGAGTCTTCAAAGGCTATGCTACGGTCGTTCTCGGCACGCATCTCAGCCGTGACTTCGGGCAAGACGCTGGTTGGGGCGGGCGGCACCATATCGAATTCAAAGACTTCTTCGGTACCTTCCTTATGGTTGAGGGTGATGGTGACATTCTCTTGTTCGCCCGCCTTGAACACTTGGAAGCCGAATTTGCCGTCTTTGGCGGCGTAGGCCATCATGCAGCCCAAGCCGGCGGTGAGCCAGGTCTGACCATTCTCGTCGGTAGTTTTCGTGACGACGGTGCAGAACTCGGCATAGTTGTAAATCTTGAACTCCACGGGCAGGTTGGCTTGCGGCTGACCATTCTCGTCTACGACGGTGAAGGTGGTCTTGGCAGTCTTACCGTAGTTATCCACCACGTTGATTTCCGTGTAGTTGGCACTACGGCTGATGACCTCCTCAGGGCCGTTGTAGTCGCCGAAGACGCGAGTGTGTAATAACAAGGGGCGCGAGGCGGGCTCGTTGAACCAACCCAAGTCGAGGACGGGCTCAGGCTCGCA
>JAEEGH010012171.1_pt1 | contig 19380 bp, 10 predicted proteins | sample 9134181 | NCBI WGS metagenome assembly JAEEGH01 (sample SAMN16246544, study PRJNA631951) | gut metagenome | biome: gut microbiome; feature: rumen; material: DP-attached | host: Bos | place: Iran: Karaj | collected 2018-10 | reverse complement strand
TGACGGTCTCGCCAAAGATGTTCTTCTGACCTTTAGCGGCCCATTCATCGATATACTCGGCCATCGGCGACGACGGAGTGATAGGATAAATGGCGGCCACTTCACTGAACATGTAGGCAACATGGGCAGCAGCCTGGTTACCATCGCATGTCAAAAATTTCTTTTCTGCCATTTCTATTGGAATTTAGTAATGAATATTGTGTTGTTTAGTCATTAAAATTTGGCCGCAAAATTAGGCATTCCCCCGCAAATAAACAAACCATTGTGGAATAATTATTTTAGCCCATTATTGCAATTTTTTGGCCATCGATTGAAAAAATTTGTACTTTTGCGCGCTCAAAAACAGAAAATCACATTGATAACAACTTAAAACTCATTAAAAATGAAGAAGTTATTCTTAACTTTAGGATTGGCCAGCCTTATGTTGGTGGCCTGCAACAACACGCCCAAGGAACCCGAGCAGAACAATGCACCTGCTACCGAGACTCCTGCTCCGGCGACCGTTGAAGAAAAGCACGAATGCCCTATGGAAGCTCTGAAAAACGAGTATGCCAAGTGGAACGAATTGAACGATGACGCCAAAAAGGCCCTGAACGAGAAAGCCGTCTCCCTCTTCAACGAGATGGAAACCAAGATGGCCGAGATGAAGACCGCCGGCGAAGAAGCTTGCAAGGACGTGGCCGCTATGACCGAAGAAGCCAAGCAAAAGTGCGAAGAAGCCAAGCAAGAGTGCGAAAAGAAGTGCGCCGAGATGAAGGCCGCTTGGGAAGGCTTTGACACCAAGTCCCTCGACGAGCAGAAGGACCTCATCCTGAAGCGCCTCGAAGGTTGCGGCGGCGAGAAAGAATGCTGCAAGCACGAAGGTGAAGAAGGCCATCAGTGCCAGCACGAAGCTAAGTAATTTTCATTCACATTTCATCAAGAAAAAAGAGGGCTGAAAGTCCTCTTTTTTCTTATCAAAATAACAATAACAGCATGAAAATGAATATAATAACGCTATTGTTTGCCATAGGGGCACTGATGGTGTCGTGTGGCATGAAAACAGACCAGGAAACCCCAGTCAGCAACATCGCTTCAACCCCCACCGAGACGGCAACAGAGACGGCGGTGAAGCCATCATCAGAACGCGACAGCTACACCTTCAGCACATCGTTCCGCAAGGACGAGAACGACCAGTGCGACGCCATCATCCTGAACTGCCAATCGGGCGAGAAGAGCCAACAGTTCGTGTGCGAGCTCATCTGGCCCAAAGACATGGACTTTTTGGGAGGCGCCGGCGAGATCGAGGAAGAAGACATCAACTTCGACGGCATCCCTGACGTCCAACTCTATTTAGGCAGCTTCAGCATAGATTCCCCATTGGAATACTACGCTGCGTTTGTGTGGGACGAAACCAGCCATAGTTTCAAGGAAGTCGAGGCCTACGCCGGACTCCCCAACCCCACCATCGATGCTGAAAAACAGCGCATCGTCAGCGCCTACCACGACCTCTCAGGCGCGTACAACGAGAGCATTTACGGCTGGAAAGACGGCACGATGACGCTGATAGAAAGCCGCGTCGAAGAAGCAGAGGAAGACGAATAGCCGACCTCGGAACCGCTTTTTTCTCGAACACGGATCTCACGGATAGTCACGGATGCTTTCTCCGTGCAAATCCGTTGAATCCGTGTTCGTTTTTGTTATTTGCAACAGATTTACGAAAGATTTGTCTACCTTCTCGTTTTTTTTGTATTTTTGCAGTTTAATCTAAACTGCGCCCAATGTACGCCTTCATTTCAGGAAAAATAGCCGAAAAATCGCCCACTTACGTCGTTCTCGACAACCAGGGCATCGGCTACCTCGTCAACATCACGCTCAACACTTTCACCGCCATCGGCGAAAAGGAAGAAGTGCGTCTCTACACGCACGAGCAAATCCTTGAGGACGCCCACAACCTGTTCGGTTTCTACTCCGCCAAGGAACGCGACCTCTTCGAACTGCTCATCTCCGTTTCGGGCGTAGGCTGCAACACGGCTCGACTCATTCTCAGTTCTTTGACTGTCAACGAATTGAGCAACGCCATTGCGAGCGATGACGTGAAAACCATCCAAGCTGTGAAAGGCATCGGCGCCAAAACCGCCCAGCGCATTGTCATCGACCTAAAGGACAAGCTGAAGAAAAACGATTTCCCCACCGAAATTTTTACATCTTCAAACAATACAATCAAAGCCGAAGCGTTATCAGCATTGACGATATTGGGCTTCAGCAAGGCAGCCGTCGACAAAACCCTCGACCGACTGCTCAAGCAGATGCCCGATGCCAACGTCGAGACCCTTATCAAAGAAGCACTTAAAATATTGTAAACCTGTATTTTGAAAGACTCAATGAAACGACATATATTCCTCTTGCTTCCGATACTGTTCGTGCTGGTTTTTGCCCGAACGGCATCGGCAGGCGTATACGACATTTTCTTCCACCCTTATGAAGTGGAACCCGACACGACCAAAGTCATCTACCCCATCCCCGTCCCGACGGGCAATCCCATCGAGGACCTCAACAACCAGTCGCCCCTCTACCTCAGCGACCCCGACAACTACGAGACCGAAATCATCTACGACCCGCTCACGGGCCAATACACCTTCAAACGCCGCATCGGGCAGTTCTACTACGACACCCCCACCACCCTCACCCAGAGCGAGTTCTTTGACTATCAAAACCGTAAAGGCATACAGGAATACTGGAAACAGCGCCGCAGCCAAAACGCCCGCTCCACCACCAACGGCACATCCATCATTCCTCCCATGTTTATCGGAGGCAAGGCCTTCGAGACCATCTTCGGCAGTAACACCGTCGACATCCGTCCCCAAGGTTCGGTCGACCTCACCTTCGGCATCAAGCACAGCTTCCGCGACGACCCCTCGCTAAGCGACCGCCGCAAACGCCACACCGACTTTGACTTCGACCCCGACATGCAACTCAACGTGATGGCCAAAATCGGCGACAAGATCAACTTCAACATCAACAAGAACACCAAGGCCACCTTCAACTACCAAGACAAACTCGACCTGAAATACGAGGGCAAAGAAGATGAAATCATCCAACTGCTTGAAGCCGGCAACGTCAGTTTCCCGCTCAACAGCACCCTCATCACAGGCACGCAGCAGTTGTTCGGTGTCAAGAGCAAACTGAAGTTCGGCAAGACCACCATCTCGTCCATCGTCTCCTATCAGGAGAGCGAGTCGCAAAACATCACTGTGCAAGGCGGCGCACAGACCAACCAGTTCGAGCTGAGCTGCTTGGACTACGAAGAGAACCGCCACTTCTTCCTCAGCCAGTACTTCAGAGACCACTACGAAGAGGCATTGGCCACCCTGCCTACCGTCACCTCAAGTGTCAATATCACCAAAATCGAGGTTTGGATCACCAACACCAACACCTCGACGCAAAACACACGTAACATCCTTGCCCTAAACGACTTGGGCGAAGGAAAAGACGCTTGGATCTACAACAACGAAATCAGCCCTACCAACAGCCAACCCTATCCGCGCAACTCGGCCAACAACCTGCTCACCCGCATGGACACCACCCAGATTCGCAGCATCAGCACGGTGACTAACTACATGAGCAACGACCCCATGCACATCGGCAGGTCGGGTTATATGACCGCAGGCCGCGACTTCGAGAAGATCGAGAATGCCCGCCGCTTGAGCAACACCGAATTCTCTTTGAACTCAAAATTGGGTTTCATCTCTTTGAATGTCAGCCTCAACTCCAACCAGACGCTGGCCGTCGCCTACCAATACACCATCGTGGGTTCCGACGAGGTCTACCAAGTGGGTGAGTTCTCCGACCAAGGCATCAATACACCCAAAGTTTTGGTGGCCAAGTTACTGCGCGGCACCACGGTAAACACCAAGATGCCCATCTGGAACCTGATGATGAAGAACGTTTACAACATCAGGGCTTACCAAATCGGTTCCCAAGACTTCATGCTCAACGTTTTCTACAACGGCAACTCAAACAGCACGCCTTACGGCTACTTCACCGAAGGCTCGGTGAAAGGCGTCTCGATGCTGCATCTGATGGGCTTGGATAACCTGACCACGCAAAACAACCCCATAGCAGGTGGTGATGGCGTGTTCGACTTCTTGGATAACGCAGCCACTCAAGGCGGTACCATCAACTCGTCGAACGGACGCATCTTCTTCCCTGTGCTGGAACCATTCGGAAAGCACATCCACAACAAGGTCTTCCCCGACGAACCCGACCTAGCCAACAAATACGCTTACGACTCCCTCTATACGATGACAAAGACATCGGCAGAGCAGTACTCGGAAAAGAACAAGTTCAGTTTGAAAGGTTATTATTCGTCGCAGTCGGGCAGCGAAATCAGCCTCAACGCCATGAACGTGGCACAAGGTTCGGTGACCGTCACAGCAGGCGGCGTGCAACTCGTCGAGAATGTCGACTATACCGTCGACTACACCTTGGGACGCGTGACCATCTTGAACGAAGGCATCCTTAATTCTGGCACTCCCATTAACATCGCCTTGGAATCGAACAGCGGTTTCAGTGCCATCAAGAAGACCTTCTTGGGCACGCGCGTAGAGCATGAGTTCAACCGCGACTTCCGCATGGGCGGTACCATTCTCTACCTCGGCGAGAAGTCGTACACCCAAAAAATCAACTATGGCGAGGAAGCCATCGCCAACACCATCTACGGCGCCGACATCAGCTACCACACCGACGCCCGCTGGCTGACGAGCTTCATCAACGCCTTGCCCGGCATCAGCACTAAGGCACAGTCACGCATCAACGTCGATGGCGAGTTTGCCCGATTCATCCCCGGCCTCTCCAAGTCAGCGAGCGAACGCGGCACCTCTTATATCGATGATTTCGAAGGCGCCAAGTCGACCATCGACCTCCGCCTGCCCACCTTGTGGTACATGGCCAGCACGCCGCAAAACCAGCACGACCTCTTCCCCGAAGCGGCAGCAGGCACTGGCCTCAACTATGGAAAGAACCGCGCCAAACTGTCGTGGTACGTCATCGACAACTCCATCTTCTACGACCGCAACTCCAACTACCGTCCCAGCAACGTCGACAACGAGGAACTCTCGAAAAACACCGTGCGTCAAGTGCTGGAGACCGAGCTCTTCCCTGCCAAGGACATCGCAGCAGGCACACAGACCAACGTCTCAGTGCTCAACTTGGCCTACTATCCCGACGAACGCGGCCCCTACAACTACGACGTAGATCCCACGCCTTATTCTGCAGGTATCGACGCAGACGGCAAACTCAACGACCCGAAGAGCCGTTGGGCTGGCATCATGCGCAAGATGGAGTCGACCGACTTTGAAGCCACAAATATCGAATACATCGAGTTCTGGCTGATGGACCCCTTCGCCGACGAAGAATACCAAAACAACCCCGGCAAACTCTATATCAACTTGGGCGACGTCTCGGAAGACATACTACGCGACGGCCGCAAGTTCTATGAGAACGGTTTGCCTTCCACCTCCGCTGTCGAAAACGTTGACACCACCATTTGGGGCCGCGTGCCTACCATGCAAGACCTTGTCAGCACTTTCAACAACTCGTCTGAAGCCCGCCAATACCAAGACGTGGGCTATGACGGCTTGCGTGACGTCGACGAGCGCACCTTCTTCGAAGACACCTATCTCAACCTCGTCAGAAACCGCTTCGGCGAAAGTTCCTCAGCCTACACCCAAGCCTATGAAGACCCGTCGGGCGACAACTACCACTACTTCCGCTCCGGCGACTGGGACTCACCCGACGACGAAGTGCACCGCAGCATCTTGGCACGCTACAAACAGTTCAACGGTCCCGATGGCAACTCGCCCTCCGACATCCAACAGACTGAAGGCTACACCAACAGCAACTCCACCCTGCCCAACGCCGAGGACATCAACAGCGACAACACCCTGAGCGAGACGGAACGCTACTACCAATATGAAATTGACCTTGACCCCGCCAAGATGGTGGTCGGACAAAACCACATCGCCGACATCTTCGAAGCCTCCAACATCGCCTTGCCTAACAGCACTTTCGGCAGTGTCACCTGGTATCAGTTCCGCATCCCCGTCAGACAACCCGACAAGGTGGTCGGCCACATTGACGACTTCTCGTCAATCCGTTTCATGAGGATGTTCATGACCGACTTCCAACGCCCCGTGGTGCTGCGTTTCGCCACCTTGGACCTCGTCAAAGGCGAATGGCGCACCTACTCACAGAGCATCCAGGCGCCTGGCGAATACGAACCTAACGACATCAACAACGAGACCACCTTCGACATCTCTGCCGTTAGCATCGACGAGAACAGTCGCCGCCAGCCCATCCCTTACGTCATCCCGCCTGGCATCCAACAGGAGACCGTCATCGGCATGACGCAGACCACCCGCATCAACGAGCAATCGTTGCAAATGACCGTGCAGAACCTCGTCGACGGCGACGGACGCGCCATCTACAAAACCGCCGACTTTGACTTCCGACAATACAAATACCTCAAGATGTTCGTCCATGCCGAAGCCGCCCACGAGGAGAATCCTCTGGAAGACCAAGACCTCACCGTGTTCATGCGCATCGGCACCGACTTCACCGAGAACTACTACGAGTACGAAGTGCCTGTAAAGGTCACACCTTGGGGAACGTCATACACCAACAAAGACGCCATCTGGCCTGAAATCAACAACATCGACATCCGCCTTGAAGACCTCGTAGAAGTAAAGCAACGCCGCAACGAGGCCATGAACCAGCCCAACAGCAATGTCAGGCTCAACTACATCTATTCCGAGAAGGTGAAGAAAGCCAACATCGAAGGACTCGACTATTACCACACCATTAAGGTCATCGGCAACCCGAGCATCAGCGACGTGGAGGCCATGATGATCGGTATCCGCAACCCGAAACGCCAAAACCTGGCTGACGCCGATGACGGACAACCCAAGAGCGCCGTGGTATGGGTCAACGAGTTGCGCCTCACCGACTTGAGCAGCAACGGCGGCATCGCAGCTACAGGCCGCATTGAGGCCACCTTGGCCGACTTGGGTCGTGTCAGCGTGAACGGTTCCTACAAATCTGCCGGCTTTGGCGCCTTGGATAGCGACATCACCAGCAACGCCTTCGAGGCCAACTCGGTATTCAACGTGGCCACCGACCTCGAACTTGGCAAGTTCTTCGAAGACTACGGACTGAAGATCCCGATGCACTTCGACTATGGCGAGAGCAGAATCACGCCGCTCTACAACCCCTACGACCCCGACATCAAGATGAGAGATGCCTTGGCCGCACTCAACACCGACCACGAGCGCGACTCGCTCACCTCGACCATTCACGACTTCACCCGACAAAAGAACATCAACTTCATGAACGTCAGGAAAGAACGTGTCCAAAAGAAACGCAACACCGACGATGGCGAGAGCAAGCCCAAAGAGAACCCGAGAGACCCCAACCGATCCATCGGCGGAGGACGCGGCAACATGCCTAAGGTGCATATCTGGGACATCGAGAACTTCAACGCCTCGTTCAGCTACAACGAGACTTTCCAAGAGAATACGGACATCAAATACTACATGGTGAAGAGCTATCGTGGAGGGTTAGGCTACAACTATGCGGGCAATCCCAAAAACGTGACCCCCTTCGCCAAGGCCAAATGGGCCTCAAAACCCTCCATGGCGTTCTTTAAGGACATCAACTTCTACTACGCGCCGAAGAGCATCGTGTTCAACACCGAGATGTACCGCTTCTACTCGGAACGAGAGATGCGCAACAAGAGTGGCGGCATCGTTGACATCAAGCCCACCTATTCGAAACAATGGGACTGGAACCGCAACTACCAACTGCGCTACGACCTCACCAAGGCCCTCACCTTCGACTATTCGGCCCAGGCCCAAGCCTACATCTACGAACCCGCCGGTTTTGTAGACCGTAACACCGACCCCGAACGTTGGCAGAAAAACCAAGACACCATCAAGAATGAACTGAAGCATCTAGGTTCGATGTCGAGATTCCAGCAAAGCCTCAACGCCAGTTACACTTTGCCTATCAACAAGATACCCATCCTCAACTGGATCACCGCCAGCGCCAACTACCAAGGCACCTACAATTGGACTGCCTCGGCACAGTCGATACAAGCACGCTTAGGCAACACCATCGAAAACTCCAACAACATCCAAGGCAACGCCACACTTGACCTTACCAAGCTCTACAACAAAGTGCCTTACCTCAAGCAAGTCAACACCCCACAACGGCGCAACAACAACAGCGGCAAGGGCAAAGAAGGCGATAAAGGAAAGAAGGGAGAAAAAGGCAAAGAGGGAGACCAACCCGCCGACTCTACCAATTCTGTGCAAAAGGTGAACTATGGCAAAGTCGTGCTCGACAACTCGCTACGTTTGCTCACGTTGGTCAAGAAAGTGTCGGGTACCTACTCGCTCAACAGCGGCCAATCGCTGCCCGGCTTCATGCCTAAGTCACAATACATAGGCCTCAACAGCGACACTTGGGCGCCCGGACTCGGTTTCGTGTTTGGCAGCACCTTTGGCGACGATGCCAACATCTTTGAAAAGGCAGTCGCCAACAGCATCGACGTGGAAGACGCCAAACGATGGCTCACCACCGACTCCATCATAAGCCAACCCTACACGCGACGCAGCACCGAGACGATGAACTACCGCATCAATACCGAGCCACTGCCAGGCATCAAAATCGACTTCACGGGCAACCGCAACTATGCCGAGAACCAGCAGCACTATTTCCGCTACAATGAGGCGACCAATAACTTTGATGTGTTCACGCCTACCTACAACGGCAGTTTCAGCATGAGCTACTTCATGGGCGGCACCTCGTTTGTGCGCACCGACTCCATCCACTCAAGACTGTTTAACAACCTGCTGGAGAACCGCAAGATCATCGCAGAACGCATTGCCCGCAACAACCCGCAATGGATTGACCAAGTCAACGAATACACCTTCGACAGCATTGCGGGCGACTACTTCCCGAGAGGCTACAACTCGGCTTCTATGGAAGTGTTGCTCTACTCGTTCATCGCAGCCTACACCGGCAAGGACCCGAACACTATGAATCTTAACCCGTTCCCGCGATTCCCGTTACCCAACTGGAACCTGACGTACAACGGCCTGACCAACATACCCGCCATCGGCAACCTCTTCAAGTCGGTGAGCATCACGCACAGCTACAAGTCAAACTATGCCATCAGTTCTTGGGCCAGCAACGTGTATTACGACGAGGACAACACCATCCAGACCTTCGAGAACTCTGACCTCATCGTTCCGAAATACGACATGGGCCAGATCGTCCTTAGCGAGCAATACGCCCCCTTGATTGGCATCGACTTGGGCCTGCAGAACTCCATGACCGCCAACTTCCAATTCAAGAAGTCGCGCACCATGACGTTGAGTTTCGCCAACAACCAACTCACCGAAGTCAACGGACGCGAACTAGTCATCGGTGCCGGATACCGCATCAAGGATGTCAGTTTCAACTTCACCCCCATAGGCAGCAATGGCAAGTCGCAGACCATCAAGAACGACCTCGTGCTCAAGCTCGACATCGGCTACAAGAGAGACATCACCATCTTGCGCCGCATCGACGAAAACAACAACCAGGTGTCGGCCGGCCAAAACAAAATCAACTTCTACTTCACCGCCGACTACAACTTCAGCCAACGCCTGAGCGCGCAGGCCTTCTTCAAGTATGACCTGTCGATTCCCGAGGTGGCCAACACTTTCCGCAACTCCACCACCTACGGCGGCATCACCTTGAGGTTCAGCCTCGCACAATAAAATTTTCAGGAAAATGCCGAGCGAGTGACTAAAATACGTAATTTCGCAGCCTTAATAGACACAACTTTAATACAAACAAAAATGAATATTCCAGCAAACCTGAAGTACACTAATGACGACGAATGGATCCGCCTTGAAGGCGAAGAAGCCTACGTCGGCATCACCGATTATGCACAACACGAACTTGGCGACATCACCTTCGTCGATGTCGACCCCGACATTGTCGGCGAGACCTTGGACGCCCAAGAAGAATTCGGCGCCATTGAAGCCGTGAAGACCACCGCCGAACTGCTCATGCCCGTGGCAGGCGAAATCCTTGAAGTCAACGAAGCCTTGGCCGACGAAGAGAACGCCAAACTCGTCAACAGCGACCCCTACGGCGAAGCATGGATCATCAAGATCAAAGTGAATGACGTCGCTGAACTCGACGGCCTTCTGGATGCCGCCGCTTACGAAGCCAAGATCGGTTAATAACACTAGCCCATGTCATTTCGAGCCTTTTAAAGGCATAGATACACTCACCTAGGTTCGGTATGACATGCCTTTAAAAGGCGAAGAAATCTATGGGCTTAGAAAAGATCACCAAAAATAGTTACCCGGGAATCCTGTGTGGAATCGCTATCCTGATTCTCACTGGATTTCCGGGTTCTGTTTTTCCCCGCGTCAAACCCATTGTCGGACTCGACAAGGTGGCACATTTTCTTATGTACGCCTGCTTCGCCTTCGCGTGCATCTGGGGCTACCGGAAACAATTCGTCACCAACGGCATAGCCTACAAAAAAAGAGCGCTGCTCCTCACTCTTGCCATCAGCATCGCTTACGGTGGACTGACAGAACTGATGCAAGAATTCTTTGTGCCTTTGAGAACTGGCGACTGGATGGATTTTCTTGCCGACAGCATCGGCACACTCATCGGAATCTTTGTTTTTTATCTTTTTTTCCGTCACAAAAAATAAAATTCAATTTATTTGCGTTTCATAAGAAAATAATTCCTATTTTCGCACCCAAATTAGTATGCAAATATTTAAAAACACATAACCATGGAAGAGAAAAAATCACCAAAAGCCAACCTTGAGAACAAAAAACTGATGTTCATCCAGATAGGAATGGTCATCAGTCTTCTCATCGCATGGCTCGCCTTCGAGTACAAGAACTACGACAAGCGCGAAATCGACGAGAGCCTACTCAATCGTGAGATTGTGGAAGACCTCGAAATGACGGAAATCACCAAGCAAGAGGAACCCAAACCCCAGCCTGTTGAAATGCCCAAACAGACCACCCAACTCGAGATCGTGCAAGATGACGTTGAAGTTGAAGACATCGAAATCAATGCTGAAGTCGACCAACAAGAAGTCATTGAAGAGTATGTCCCCGTTGAGGTAGAGGAAGAAGAAGTCGTGGAACAAGAGATCTTCCAAATCGTGGAAGAAATGCCTTCATTCCCTGGAGGTGAGGCCAAACTGATGGAGTATGTGGCCAAGAACATCAAGTATCCCCAAATCGCCCGTGAGACTGGCATTCAGGGTCGTGTGTTCGTCGGCTTCGTTGTTGAACCTGATGGTTCCATCTCCAACGTGAAACTACTCCGTGGCATCGGTGGTGGTTGCGACGAAGAAGCCATGCGCGTCATCAAGTCGCTGCCCAAGTGGAAGCCCGGTAAGCAACGTGGTAAGGCCGTGCGTGTGTCCTACCAGATCCCGGTGTTCTTCAAGCTGCAGTAATTGGCAGCCACACCTTAGAAAAAGAAAAGCCAGCGTCGCAACGCTGGCTTTTTTCATTTCATTCCTGATAATAGACTCGCTTCACCCGCTGCGACACTCGCGTCATGATTTCATAAGGAATGGTCTGACAAGCACGGGCAATGTCGGCGATGTCGTGCTCGGCATCGAAGATAACCACCGTATCGCCCTCCACGGCTTCGACACCTGTTAGGTCAATCATGCACATGTCCATGCAGATGTCACCAACGACTGGCACCTGCTTGCCATTCACGTAGAATTGACCGTTGCCGTTGCCCAACAACCGCGAGAGACCATCGGCATAACCGATGGGGATGATGCCAATGCGCATGTCGCGCTCGGCATGCCCATGACGGTTATAGCCAATGCTATCGCCTGCAGGCACCGTCTTGATCTGGTTGATGGTCGTCTTGAGCGATACCACGGGTTGCAAAGCATCCTTATCCACTTCGCAGGTGGGCACCCCATAAAGGCCAATGCCCAAGCGCACCATGTCGAACTGGTATTGCGGGAAACGCGTGATGCCCGCTGTATTGAGGATATGGCGCAGCACTTTTTGAGGGAATGCCTCTACGATCATCTGGCTTCCTTGCTCAAAAGTGTGAATCTGGCTCAACGTGAAGGCATCTTCCGCAGGATTGTCAGCAGTAGCAAGGTGCGAGAATACGCTCCTTACATTCAGCATAGGGTTGGCCTTGATGCGGCGAATCAGTTCGGGCAACTCATCGAGAGAGAAACCCAAACGGTGCATGCCTGTGTCGAGCTTGATGTGGACATTCAAAGGATGCGCCTCGGGCAACGCCATGTTCTCCATGGCCCGTTCGATGCATTCCAAGTTGCGGAAGCTGAACACCTCCGGTTCCAAGTGGTATTTGATGATATTGTCGTAGCTATTCACTTCAGGACTCATCACCATGATAGGCAGGTTGATGCCCGCACGCCGCAATTCCACACCCTCATCAGCAAAGGCCACCGTCAGGTAGTCGACGTTATGGAACTGAAGCACATTGGACACTTCTAGGTTGCCGCTGCCATAGCCGAAGGCTTTCACCATCACCATGAGTTTGGTTTCGGGCTTGATCTTCGACCGGAAATGGTTGAGGTTGTTGACCAAGTGGTTGAAATTGATCTCAAGCACGGTCTCATGCGCCTTCTCCTGCAGCTCCATACCGATCTGCTCAAACTCGAACGCACGCGCACCTTTCAGCAAGATGGTCTGGTTGCTGAACTTCGAGAAGGGGAAATGCGCCAAAAAGTCGCCCACATTGGGGAAGAAATAGCGCTCCATGTCAAATTTGTTGGATTGGCGCGAGATGCCTTCACCGATACCGATCAGCATGTCAACGTCTTTGTTCTTCAGCAGTTGGGCAATCTCCGTATACAGGTCAATCTCGTTACGCCCGCTCTGCAGGATGTCGGACAGGATGACCACACGGCGCTGGTGCTGGTGTTGCTGCCGCATCACGTCCAGAGCGATGGAGAGTGAGTTGATGTCGGAATTGTAGTAGTCGTTGATGATGGTGCAGTTGTTCATGCCCGCCTTAATCTCGAGGCGCATGGCGATGGACGTCAGCGCCATCAGCCGTTCGGCGATGACCTCAGGTCGCATCTGTAGCAGCAACCCCACGGCGATGCAATGGATGGCATTTTCGACGGAAGCGTCATCGATAAACGGGATGACATAGGTCATACTCTCGCCTTGATAGGCGGCTTGTATGGTAGAAGTCTTCTCGTTTTTCACCACCGAGGTGATGGTGAGGTCGGCCTCCGCAAACTTGCGGCTCCAAGTGAACAACTTCAACTTCGAGGCCATGCCCGATCGGATAATGACCTGCTGGATCTCGGAATAGTCCATGCAGTAGACCAACGAATCGGCCTTGGTGAAGAGGTTGAGCTTCTCCCCTGCCTTTTGCGCCGGGTTGATGAAGTTCTCCTCGTGGGCTTGTCCGATGTTGGTGAACACGCCGATGTTGGGCCGTATCATGTCTTGCAATGCCATCATCTCGTCGGGTTCGGAGATGCCCGCTTCGAAGATGGCCATGTCGTAGCTGTCGTTCATCTGCCACACCGAGAGCGGCACACCCACCTGCGAGTTGTAGCTCTTGGGGCTGCGCACGATGTTGTGGTCGGGACTGAGCATCTGGTAGAGCCATTCCTTGACGATGGTCTTGCCGTTGCTGCCCGTGATGCCGATGACGGGGATGTCGAACTGCTGGCGGTGGTGCGCTGCCAAGGTCTGCAAGGCTTTCAGCGTGTCGGTCACGACGATGAAGACGGCCTCAGGGCATTGTTCTTGCATGGGTCGCTTCACTACGAAGGCGCGCACGCCTCGATCGTAGAGTTCCTTGATGTATTTATGGCCGTCGTTGCGCGCACTTGTCAAGGCAAAAAACAAGGCAAGCCGAGCGTCCATCAGATGGCGGCTGTCGATGAGCAGGTCGCTGATTCTCATGTCAGTCGCCTCTCCCACCAACTTTCCGTTGACAATCTCGGCTATTTCATATAAGGAATAGAATTGATGCTGCATAAATCCACTGAATTTTCCTGCAAAGATAAGAAAAAAATGAGGAATGTGGGATGATGAATGTCACTCATAATTCCTCACTCAGCATTAAAAAAATCGCTATCTTTGCAGAAAATAAAACCTAACATCATGTCCATCAAGCAACACATCCCCAACGCCCTCACTTGCGGCAACCTCGTATCGGGTTGCATGTCCATCCTTTTCGTCGCCTATGGCATGCCCGTCAAGGCGGCCATCATGATATTCGTGGCGGGTCTCTTCGACTTCTTCGATGGTTTTGCTGCTCGGCTGCTCAAGGCGCATTCGCCCATTGGGGCCGACTTGGACTCGTTGGCCGATGTGGTCTCGTCGGGAGTGGCACCCGGTTTCATCATGTATTGGCTGATGGCGCATGCCGCCGACCTACCCAACGTCAGATGGTTGGGCATCAGCGTGTTGCCTTGCTTGGCATTTCTGCTGCCTGTTTTTTCTGCCATCCGCTTGGCCAAGTTCAACATCGACGACACGCAAAAGACCTCATTCCGTGGCATTCCCGCCCCCGGCATGGCCATTTTCATCGCCTCGTTGCCCTTGGCACTCGGCCAAGTGGGACATCTCACGGATGGCGCTTTGGGCTATTGGGCCTGCCTTGGCATCACCATGGTGTTCTCGTTCATGATGGTGAGCCGCCTGCGTTTCTTCTCGTTCAAGATGAAATCGGCGAAATGGAAAGGCAACGAGGTGCGCTGGATCTTCCTCATCGTGGCCGTAGCTGCCGTGGCCGTCTTCCGTCTGGTGGCCCTGCCCTTCGTGATGGTGTTCTACATGCTGCTTTCGGTGTTTTTTGCGGAGAAAATGGAATGACCCTCCTAACTTTCCGTAATTTTACCTATTGACATTTCAAAAAAACCTATTTAATTTTGCAGCATTGAATCCTTTTTATGCTGCAACGCCGTCAAAATAACGTACAAGAAACAATAGTTTCCCCTTCGGGGAATGGAGCTCTCGTATTACTTCATACCGCGGCGGCCTGTGGCTCTTACGACATGCAGGCTCCTTCTGCCGCCGCTTATACAATATCATACGCATTCCATTCCCCGCAGGGGAAACCTTAAATCTTTAAATCTTTGAATCTTTGAATCTTTAAATAAAAAATATGTTTCACTAAAACCTTAATCATCATGAAAAAACTATTACTAATTATCATCGCGGTGATGGCCTTCACCGGATTGAGCTTGGCCCAAGATGTGTACTATTCGGGGTACTACAACAACGCCATTACTGGGATAAAGGTGGCCGCCGTATACAAAAACAACACAAAACTCTATGAAGCAGCTGGAAGCACAAATAGTGAATCGACTTGCGTATTATTCCGAGGAGACGGTTACAACACAGTGTTTTGGTCTGAATGTTCCTATCATAGTAACGGTTCATATTACTATGCCGACATATGGAAAAACGGTTCAAGATGGCTCAACAGCCCCTCCGACGAATATCGCTATATTACCGATATGTGTTTAGATCGCGGCTACGCAGATGTCTATGCCGTGGGCAGCATGATTACCAGTGGATTGCGTAGAGCCGTGGCTTGGAAAGGCAATGCCAGCGAGTCCTCCTGCAACGCCTCTCCCTACTACACCATGGGCAACAGCAATTACGGCAGCGAGGCTTTAGCTGCCACGTCTTATAACGGACATCTTTTTGTCGTTGGCATCCAGTATCTTTCCGAAATAGGCGATTCCTACAGAGGTGTACTCTGGAAAGACGGTGTCGAGTTTTATAATTTTGGACAGAATTACAAACCTGAAGGCATCGATTATCGTGGTGGTGGTTATATTTACGTTACAGGAACTTATCATAATGGGTCAACTGATTATGTAAAAGTCTTTGATGGTATGTATGATAATGTTCATTCTTGGCAAGAACAAGGTTTAGCCTTTTCTTCAAACAGCAATGCTTTCGGCATGGCCGTTGATGATTATTTGTATTATGAAGTCGGCTATCAGGGAAATCAACTAAAAGTTTGGAAATACTCAATTGACCTCTATTCTCATACAATGAGCGGAAGCAACAATGCCTTGCGCGCTGTGATAGCCAACCCCAAAGGCATCTACTATGCAGGACAACTCAATAACCAAGGCAAGGTTTGGAAAGACGGCAGTGTGCTTTATTCCCCATCCAACTGCAATTATATCTATGACCTGTTTATGATGGATCCAACATGCTCGCAAACCACTTACAATCTTCCCTTTACAGAGGATTTTCAATATGGAAGCACACATTGGCTATGTTGGGAGCGCGAAACCACAAATGCTCAATATCAATGGTTTAGGACAGATACTTACAACGATTATTATGCTGGTGAGTATTATGCCGAAGCCTTTGCGCATTATAATGATGTTATTTGGCTCAAAAGCCCTAAAATCAACATTCCGGCAGGCAGCGGCACTACCACACTTACTTTTGAGTCAACGACAAGGGCGAGTGATTTTACATTAACTTCTGGCACGCTTAAGGTTTTGGTATCGACAGCGTCACTACCCTTGCCTAACACGTTCACTGATCAGATTTGGGCTCCAACTTCGATAACTGGCAATGGCAACTGGGAGAATGTAACCATTGACCTTTCCGCCTATAATGGACAGTCCATCTATCTTGGTTTCAGAGTAAACAATGCTACTAGTAGTAGCGGCGTTCTTTTTTGGGGAATTGACAATGTAAGTATCACCCAATCTGCCCCCACCCAATACACCATCACTGCCAATGCCAGCCCCACGAATGGCGGCACGGTCACGGGCGGCGGACAATACAACGCCGGTGCTACCTGCACCCTGCAGGCCACGCCTGCCAGCGGCTATGAGTTCCTGTATTGGAAGAAGGGCAACACCCAGGTGAGCACCAACCCCAACTACAGCTTCACCGTCACCGAAAACGCCACCTACACGGCCTACTTCCAGCAGTCCGCACCCACACAATACACCATCACCGTCAACGCCAACAACAACGCATGGGGCACGGTGAGCGGCGGCGGACAATACAATGCGGGTGCCACCTGCACCCTGCATGCCACACCGGCCAGTGGCTACCAGTTCGACAGCTGGAAGAAGAACGGCTCGGTGGTGAGCACCAACCCCAACTATAGCTTCACCGTCACGGAGAACGCCACCTACACCGCCTACTTCAGCGCGGAGCCCGTCACCTACTACACCATCACTACCAACGTGACACCTACAGGCGCTGGCACGGTCAGCGGCGGCGGCACCTTCCCCGCCGGCTCGTCAATCACCCTCACCGCCACGGCCAATCCTGGCTACACCTTCAGCCAGTGGCAAGACGGCAGCACCGCCAACCCACGCACCATCACGGTCAATGGCGACGCCACCTACACGGCACAATTCACGCAGGACATCTACACCATCAGCGTCTACGCCAATCCTGCCAACGGCGGCACGGTGACGGGCGGCGGTGCTTACCACTACGGCGAAACACCCACGCTGACGGCCACAGCCAACAGCGGCTATGAGTTCCAAGGCTGGAATGACGGCGTTAGCACCAACCCACGCCAAATCACGGTGACGGGCAACGCCACCTACACGGCCATCTTCAGCGAGGTGGGCGCAACCTACTATGTGGTCACCACCTCGGTCAGCCCTGCAGGAGCAGGCACAGTGACGGGCGGCGGTGCCTACGAAGCTGGCACAGTCATCACCCTTGCCGCCACGGCCAACCCGGGTTACACCTTCAGCCAGTGGAACGACGGCATCACCCAGAACCCACGCACCGTGACGGTCAACAGCAACCTTTCGTTCACGGCCGTCTTCACGCAGAACATTTACACCATCACCGTTTTGGCCAACCCGAGCAACGCGGGCACGGTGACGGGCGGCGGTGCCTACCACTACGGCGAGATCGTCACCCTGACCGCCACGGCATACAGTGGCTATGAGTTCCAAGGCTGGAGCGACGGCTCGAGCCAGAATCCCCACCAAGTGACCGTGACGGGCAACGCCACATACACTGCCACCTTCAGCCAAAGCGGCACGACCTACTACACCGTCTCGACCTACATCAGCCCCATCGGCGCAGGCACCGTGACAGGTGCGGGCACCTATCCCGCTGGCGCCACCGCCACACTCAGCGCCACCGCCAACCAAGGCTACACCTTCAGCCGCTGGAACGACGGCAGCACCTCCAACCCGCGCACGGTGACGGTGAACAACAACATGTCGTTCACGGCCATCTTCACTGCCCAGCAATACACCATCACGGTGAATTCCAACCCGAGCAACGGCGGCACGGTGACGGGCGGCGGCACCTATGCCTACGGCAGCACCACCACCTTGCGCGCCATACCCAACAGCGGCTTTGAGTTCATGCAATGGCAGGACGGCTCGATGCAGAACCCGCGCGTCATCACCGTCACCGGCAATGCCACATACACCGCGTTGTTCAATACCCAAGGCGGCACCGTCTACACCTTGACCGTGACACCCAACTACCAGCTCCTCGGACAGACTTTCGGCAGTGGCACCTACCCTGCTGGCTCGACGGTTGAGATTGCAGCCTATCCCAGCGAATACGCCGTATTCGTGCAATGGAACGACGGCAACACGCAGAACCCGCGCACCGTCGTCGTCAACAGCAATGTGGAGTATATTGCCGAGTTCAGGGCCGCCAACCGCTACACCATCACCGTGGAGAGCGCCAACCCCAACATGGGTGAGGCCTACGGCGGCGGCACCTTCTTCGAGGGCGCTGTGACCGAAATCAGCGCCATCCCCAATGCGGGCTATGTCTTCACGGGCTGGAACGACGGCAACACGCAGAACCCGCGCACCATCACGGTGACGGGCGACGCCACCTACACGGCCAACTTCAGCGAGAACAGCGTCATCACCCACACGCTGACGGTGATTTGCAACACCGATCAGGGCACCGTCTCGGGCGGCGGCATCTATATGCACGGCGCAACGGCCGTCATCCAGGCTTTCCCGAACCAAGGCTATGTCTTCACGAAGTGGAGCGACGAGAACACGGAGAACCCGCGCATGGTCACGATGACCAACGACCTCACCTTGGTGGCCTTCTTCGCCACTGGTGTGGGCGAGAACGAGGAGCCTGTTTTGATGGTCTACCCCAACCCCACCAAGGAGAGCATCCGCATCCTGGGCATCGAAGCCAACAGCTCGGTTGAGATCTACAACAGCCTCGGCGAACTGGTGAAGGTGGTCAGCGCAAGCGAAGACCAAGAGATTAACGTGCGCGACCTTGCCTCAGGACTCTACCTGTTGCGCTGCGGCAACGCGACATTGCGCTTCATCAAGGAGCAGTAAGA
>JAEEGH010012168.1_pt1 | contig 19387 bp, 19 predicted proteins | sample 9134181 | NCBI WGS metagenome assembly JAEEGH01 (sample SAMN16246544, study PRJNA631951) | gut metagenome | biome: gut microbiome; feature: rumen; material: DP-attached | host: Bos | place: Iran: Karaj | collected 2018-10 | reverse complement strand
CAAACGGAAGGATAAGTTCATCCTTGATCCTTTTCAAGAGGATCCTGGTCATTTCATCGCCGTCCATCTCTACGAGCGGCGTCGTCATTTTGATTTTTTCCATAATACTTTTCGTCATTCTCGGGCTTGTCCCGGGAATCTCTTTTTATTTATTGTTTTTATAGTAATTCATTAAACAACCATCGGCAAGTATCTGACGCTCAGTCTCATTGAGAGGTGCAAAATGCAGGACGATGGGAACGCAGCGGCCGTCGCGGGTGATGACCTTGGCGTCAATCTGTTCTGCACCGCCAAGGATAGCTGCGCGGATGCCGGGAACGGATACGTAGTCCCCTGCGGAGTAGTTGAACGGAGTGTCAGGGTCGATAGTGAACGGGACGATACCCCAGTTGATGCAGTTGCTGCGGTAGCGCTTGGTGGCGTACTCATAGCATATGTTGGCGTCGCCGCCAAGGACTTTCTGGCACGATGCGGCCTGCTCGCGGGCGCTGCCGTCACCGGGCTTGCGTGCAAAGACGCAGGAGCCGAAGGAAGTGCTTTCCGCGCTTGTTCCAGCGATGGAAAGAGCCTTGGCAAGGTCTTCGGAAACCACGCCTGCGCGGCGGTTACGGTCATCGGCCTGGATTCTCTTGGAGAGGCCCACATACTCCGGAACGCGCCTTGAGAGGGCGAATTCGCTGAGCTTGAGCGGGTTGGAACGGTAACTTGAAGTCTCGCCGGAAGGGATGAGCTCGTCGGTGGTGGTCACGGGATCCTGGATCACGGCGGCAAGCTCCAGGAGCATGTTCTCCTGCAGTGCGGGCATCACGGGCCAGTCCTTGATGTTGGGACCGTAGCGGAGAGGTTCATCGGTCTGGGCCTTGCCGAAGCCGTTGTAGACCCTCTTCTCATAGATGCGGCCGTCGAAGGTATAGCGCTTGTGATCGTCGGTGTAGTCAACATCAGTTGCTGCGGTAATCACGCCGCCGTTGGCTGCGGTTGCAGCTATGGAACGGGCGTCCATAAGGGCCACCATGGAGATCTGTCCCTGGCCGGGCTTGGAGCCTTCGCGGTTAGGGAAGTTGCGGGTGGTGTGGCGGATGGAGAAGCCGTTGTTGGACGGCACGTCGCCTGCGCCGAAGCAAGGTCCGCAGAATGCGGGCTTGATTACCACGCCGGCCTCAAGAAGCTCCTCGGCAATGTGGTTGCGGGTAGTTGCAAGGTACACGGGAGTGCTCTGCGGATATGCGCTCATGGTGAAGTAATCGTTGCCGATAGACTTGCCCCTGAGGATGGCAGCAGCCTCCGCCAGGTTATCGTAGGTACCGCCGGAGCAGCCTGCGATGATTCCCTGATCGGCATAGACCTTTCCGTCCTTTACCTTGGAGAGGAGGTCCGGATGAACCTTGTCCCCGAAGCGCTTCACGGTGTCTTCCTCGATGGCCTTCAGGACCTTCTCAGGGTTGGCCTGGAGCTCGTGGATGGACACGGCGTTGGACGGATGGTAAGGAAGCGCGATCATGCTCTCCTGCTTGCTGAGGTCGATGGTGACCATGGAATCGTAGTAGGCAACCTTGCCGGGCTTCAGTTCCTTGTAAGCCTCCGGACGGCCGTGCATCTGGAAGTAGTTCTTTACCTCATCGTCAGTGACCCAGATGGAGGACAGGCAGGTGGTCTCGGTGGTCATTACGTCGATGCCGTTGCGGAAATCGATGGGCAGTTCCTTAACGCCAGGGCCGGCGAATTCCAGCACCTTGTTCTTCACGAAACCGCTCTCGAAAGTGGCTTTCACAAGGGAGATAGCCACATCGTGAGGGCCGATACCCTTACGGGGTTTGCCCTCCAGCCATACAAGGACAACCTCCGGGGCCTTGATGTCCCAGGTGTTCTCCAGGAGCTGCTTCACAAGCTCGCCGCCGCCTTCGCCTACGCCCATGTTGCCAAGGGAGCCGTAGCGGGTGTGGGAGTCGGAGCCCAGGATCATGTTGCCGCAGGCGGTAAGGGCCTCACGGGCATACTGGTGGATAACCGCCTGGTTTGCAGGCACGTAGATGCCGCCGTACTTCTTTGCAGCGGAAAGGCCGAAGACGTGGTCGTCCTCGTTGATGGTTCCGCCCACTGCGCACAGTGAGTTGTGGCAGTTGGTCATTGCATACGGCAGGGGGAACTTGGTGAGCCCGCTGGCGCGTGCAGTCTGGATGATGCCCACGTAGGTGATGTCGTGCGACACCATGGCATCGAACCTGATATTCAGTTCCTTGCCTTTGGAACCGTTAACATCATGCTTACGGAGAATCTGGTAAGCAATGGTGTTTTCCCTGGCTTCGTCTTTTCCTAACGCAGCCTCATTGGCAATTGTTTTTCCATCAAGGAGAAATACTCCTTCTGAATGTAGTGTTACCATATTATATAATTGAATCAATAAATAACGTCAGTGAAAGCATGTCTGCGGCACCACCGGGTGAGATGTTTTCTGCGGCGTAGCGGTCACAGAGGGCCTTGAGGTCCTCCGCCTCCGCAGCTTCCTTCTTTACCTGCTGCGCCCTTTCCTCCCCTACTCTGTGCACTATGCACGTATCGTCCAGGGTGGACATAATCCTGAGAAGCAAGCGTTGAAGCGCCTCGTCATTGCCGGCTGCGACTTTTTCGTCATTGCCGGCTGCGACCGGCAATCTCATATTTCTGTAATAAGGCAGCCAGTCCGTAAAGATCTGTTTGTAGCCGTCAAGGGCCATGGCCCTTGCGCCGCGCAATTGTAAGTTATTGTCTTTCTGCGAATTAGCCATCAGCACCCGGGCAATTTCTCCCAGGTGGAATTGCATATCCTGCTCAGTGCCAGAAGATTGCGATTGCGCGGCTATGGCCAGGCCAAGCGCGAAAATTGCACCGCGGTGGGTGTTTACGCCGCCGGTAGCCTGGAGCATGGCATTTTCTGCGTCAATGCCAAGCTGGCGAAGCTCTTCGGGACTCTTTGCACGGGCAATTGCCGGGAAGAAGGGGCGGATGGCCTTTATGCCGCGGAGCATGGTATCGTAATCCATATCCTTGTGAGCGCCGTTGGAGTCCGGGCCCACAAGGCCAGGCTTCAGTGGCGTGTCCAGCTCCATACGGAGCGCACGCTCTGCAAGTGCTGCCAACAGATATGGATGAGTAGTCTCCGGAGTCATTTCCGCAGCAGTGCGGTAATCCCCTTCCGCCAGTGCTTTACGTACGCTAGATGCAGAAATGGCATCTTCGTCATTCCGGGCTTGACCCGGAATCTTTAACCTGGAAATTTCAACAGCTTCCAGTTTCTCATGCATAAGCGTGTTATAGCGTGCCGTAAGAGCGTCATAGGGTTCTGATCCCACAAAACGCACCGTAGCGCCAAGGGCGGGAGCGATGTGCTTCTGGAATATGTCAAGGTCTAGCAGCATCTGCTGCTCTGCAGCCTCTGAGAGGTCTTTGAGGAAGTATGTGGGGAACGTGGCTGCGGAGATGGTGTACGGGCTGCCTTCAACCACATCAACGTCGCCGTCCTTCACGGAGGCCACGCCGCGGCAGATCATTTCCAGGCGCTCCTTGTACGGGAACATGGAGACATCTTCCATCACGGGAATCACCACAAGATGGTCAACCTGCTCAAGAGCCTTCTCAATCAGGTATTTGTGGCCAAGGGTGAACGGATTGGCATTCATCACTATCACGCCTGTTCTGCCACCTCCGGCAAAAGCATGGAGGCGGTCACAGTACTGCTGCAGTCCCCTGCCATTTTCAAGGAGAATGGCCTTGGGGGCCTCTCCAAGCACGTGGAAACCAAGGCTTTCAAATACAGTCCTGTACTCCGGCTTGGTGAAAACCTTGAGGTTGCCGCGGCCGGCTACTATACGCGAAATCAGCGGCACCATGAGGCCTTCACTACGGGCCTTCTCTGCCACTGCAACGCATTTTATGACGTCTTTGCTTATTCCAGCTCCGGCAATGATGTTGCCGTCTGCGTCCTGGACTGCATAGTACGTGTCCATTGCTTCCATCCGGAGCCCGTTTGCCCCGAGGAAGCGTGACACTTTGTCACTGAAGTAAGGAGAGCCAAGAGGCATCTCCACTATGTCCAGGTTTTTGTACTGTTCCATCTCGCGCAGGCTTTCCAATACTCCCGGTTCCACCCGCAAATGAAATACTGTGCGAAGTTAATAATTTATTACCTTATTCGCAAGAATTTGTTACGATTTATAATGAATAAAGGTTGATACCGGTTTCTTCATCAAGGTGTCGGCCCACTTCTACGCCCAAATCCGTAACGAAGAGCTCGCACGCGCCGTTTATCCTTGCGGTGAGAAGATGGCCGCCTATGCATGTGTAGTCGCTCCTGGAGGCAGTGATGTGGATGTGGAGATAGGGTTTTCCGTCCTTCCTTGAGATGTTGCCCACCAGGGACGTGATTTCCATCTGCTCCGTGAAGGTTTTGTCCACATACTTCATGGTCTGCGGATTAAGGTAACGGAAAGTTGCCTCAGATACTGCTCCAAGACCCTCGATGCTTCCGCTCTTGATACCTTTTTCTTCACAGAAAGCCGCCAGTGCGGCAGTCACTTCCACGTGGTTGTCCAGGCTCAGGATGTATGTGTTGCCTGATTGTTTGTACTTGTACATAGTTATATCAGTTGTTTAAGATTGCCGGTCGCGGCCGGCAATGACGGACTCATACTTTTCAAGCAGTTCTTCCGTAGTGTGGGTGCGCTCTCGCATACACTCACGCACGGGACGGCCACAGATGATGCACTTTCTGGGCTCCAACCCCAGCTCTTCCCTACCCAACGGCCTCACTCCGTCCGCAAAAACGGGCATTTTCAGGGACGAAGCACCGGAATCAGCACCGCCGTCCGCAAAAACGGCCTTTTTCAGGGACAGAATGACGTCAAGGTCAAAGAGGCGTCCAAGAGGGTGGGTTTCTTCGAGTTCCACTGCGCATTTCTTGGCATCAAAAGGGTTCATATCAACTATGAAATAACCCTCATAGCCGGTTTCCAAGTCCCTTAGCTCTTCAAAGACCGGTGAAAACGCGCCGCGCACGGCCTCAACGGCCGCAGCGGCAATCTTCAAGGACATTGCAGAACGCTTGACAGGACCTGGAGGCATGACTGTCAGACACAGCAAAGCCTTGCCGGGGTACTTCCCCAACAACTCTGCCTGATGCGCCACGCGGGCGTCACGGCTTTGCAATAAATCCTCCAGTGTCATACTTAGTAAAAAGATGCCCGGTCGAGGCCGGGCATGACAATTACTTGATATTGTAGATCTTGTCCAGGACGGAGCCGTCGCGGTTCATGACGATGCCCACGACCTTGTCCCCGAAGGGCAGAGGGTCAGGCGTGCCTATGATGCTTTCCGCTTTCTTGGCAAGGTCATGGATATCAACCACGTGAACACCTGCGGCAATGAGGCGCTCGCGGACCTCGGGGCGGCCGGGGTTAACGGCAACGCCGTATTCCGTAACAACAACGTCCACGGACTTGCCGGGTGTGATGAGGGTGGTTACGTGAGGCACAACGCAAGGGATGCGTCCGCGAAGAAGCGGGCACACGATGATGCTGAGCGCGCTGTCCGCAGCGGTATCCTGGTGGCCGCCGATGGCTCCGCGGATGATGCCGTCAGATCCAACCAACACGTTCACGTTGAAGTCCGTATCCACCTCCAGGGCGCTCAAGATTACGATATCCAGCGCGTGGGTGGCGGATCCGAGGTGCTGCCCGGAAGCATACTCCACCGCGGAAACCTCCACGTGTGAAGGATCCTTGGCGATATTCTCAGCTGCCACCTTGTCAAAGGACTGGACGTCGATGAGGGTGCCTATGAGGCCTTCTTCGTGCAGCTTCACCATATGGGCGGTGATGCCGCCAAGGGCGAAGGAAGCCTTGATTCCGCGGTTGATCATCTCCTCACGAATGTACTTCACAACAGCCAGGGAGGCGCCGCCGGTACCGGTCTGGATGGAGAAACCGTCCTGGAACAGGCCGGAATTGATCACAACCTTAGCTGCGCTCTTTGCAAGGAGTATGTCACGCGGGTTCTTGGAATCACGGATGGCTCCTGCAGATATCTTGGAGCTATCGCCTACGCTGTCCACAACAACCACGGACTCAACGTCCGCTGCGCGGATGCCGGAAGGAAGATTCGGATACGGGACCAGATCGTCCGTAAGTACCACTACGTGAGAGGCATAGCGGGCATCCGGCAGGGCATAGCCCAGGGAGCCGCAGATGCTCTTGGCATTCTCACTGCGGGGCACGCCACAGGCGTTTCCAAGCTCGTCGGAGGCCGATGCGCCAAGGAAGGCGACGTCGATATGAAGCTCTCCGGAGGCGATGGCACTGCCACGTCCGCCGTGGGAGCGGAACACCACGGGCTCCTCCATGAGGCCGCGGGAAATGGCATCGGCAAGGGTGCCACGGAGGCCGGAGGTGGAAATCTTTGTGATAACGCCATTCTTGATGTGCTCAATTAGCGGAGCGTGAACGTCAGAGAGGCTGGAAGCCGCAAGATGGAGGTTCTTGTAACCCATCTCCGCAAGCTTGTCAACCACCATGTTCACCACCTTGTCACCGCCGCGGAAGTGGTGGTGGAAGGATATTGTCATGCCATCCTTGAGGCCGCTGCGGCGGATGGCTTCTTCCAGGGAGACTAACTTTGTATTTCTCATAGCGCTTCCTCCTCACTGATTACACCGGCTGCGACGGCAAGCGCAATGGTGCGCTCTGCCCTCAGCACCACCGGACGGTCTACCATCTTTCCGTTCACGGAAATGACTCCGGAGCCCTTTGCCCTGGCTTCCTTGATGCCGGCAATGACGGCCCTGGCCTTGTTGATTTCCTTCTCCGTGGGAACGAAGACGGAGTTCACAACTTCTATCTGACGGGGGTTGATGATGGATTTTCCGTCGAAGCCCAGCGTCTTGATGAGCTCAATTTCCTTGCGGAAGGTTTCCATATCGTCAAGGTTGGAATAGACGGTGTCGAAGCATGCGATTCCCGCGGCGCGGGCTGCAACCACTATCTGCTCGCGGGCCAGAAGAAGCTCTGCGCCGCCGGGAGTGCGGTTGGTCTTGAGGTTGGCCGAATAGTCCTCTGCGCCAAGGGCGATGCCCATCATGCGCTTTGAGGCAGTTGCGATTGCATAGGCATTGACAATGCCCAGAGCGCTTTCGATAGCCGCCATTATTTGTGTGCGGCCAACTGCGCCAATCTCTTCCTCTACCTTAAGTATCTCCGCCTCAAGTTCGCGGACCTCGTCGGCAGTCTCGGTCTTAGGCATACGGATCACGTCCACACCTGCCTTTACCACGGCCTCGACGTCCTTTTTGCCATAGGGCGTATTGAGCGGATTGATACGTACCACCATCTCCGTGGTGCCGTAGTCAATTGTTTTAAGGGCATTGTAGACAAGGAGCCTGGCGGCGTCCTTCTCTGCCATGGTCACGGAATCTTCAAGGTCCAGCATAATGCTGTCCGGGCCGTAGATATGGGCATCGGCCATCATTCCCGGGTTATTGCCGGGAACGAACATCATGGTTCTCCTCAGTCTTTCCATACGTCTTTACCGGTTGCGCGTACGGCGGCGGCGGTGACGCGGGCGCGGATTGTGCAATCCAGGGCGCCTTTGTCAACGGCCTTCACGTATGCATCTTCAACTCCAAGTCCTTCAAGGGTGTCCTTGATGACTTCCTTTATCTGACGGCCGAACTGTGCCGCCACAGAGCTCTGAAGCTCTATTTCCAGGCCCTTTTGCGCTGGGGCTATCTGGATAAGGATGTCGCCGGATTCAAGCGTTCCGGCACTTGCTTCTTTCATGCTTGATGTGCAGGTCTTAAAAGGTCTAAAACTACTTTAACGGGATTAAAAGTTTCGATGGGGACTTCGACAAAAAGGGTATTCCAGTCGCTCATGGCGCCGTTCCAGAGGCCGGGGAGTTCCAGGGCCTTGAGGGTGCGGCCTTCATAGCTCTTGGAACTTATGAAGCCAGCCTCAGGATCAACGTAATCCGGGAGGTTGAAATGCTTTCCGGTATAATCTTCAAGGCAGCAGACAAGGTCTACGGGATTGAAGTGGGTGGCGTGGGACATGGCTTCCATGGCACCGGCATCGGCAGGGTTTATCTGCACGCTTTCCAGAATCTGGAGACTGGTGCTGCCGTCTTTACCGGCTATGATGTAGGGGCCTCCGCCGGGTTCGCCCTCGTTTCTCACCATGCCGCACACGCGTACGGGACGATTCAACTTTGCGCGGAGCATCTCCTGACGCTCCTTCTCGCTGCGGGCAAGAGGCAGCTGGATGCAGAGGGTCTTGTCCAGGAAGTTCTCTATCTCGTTGCACAGCTGCACTGACGGCTCCCTGTCCAGGCGGTTCAGGTAATCGAATATCCTGTCCCTGAGCTGAAGGGCCACACCCATGAGAACCTGCTTGTACTCTGCCGTAACGGGCAGGAGCTTCTCATGCGCCACGTTGTCTATATTCTTGATTGACACAAGCTCTTCCTTCACCTTGTTAAGGTTGTGGATAAGCGCTCCGTGACCGGCGGGACGGAAAAGAAGGGTGCCGTCCGCTTTACGGAAGGGCTTGTTGTCCTCGTCTACGGCTATGGTGTCCGTAGCCTTGTCCTGATAGGTGAAATCTATCTTGTAGCGCACTCCGTAGCGTTTTTCATACTCCGGAAGGACCTCTGCCACAGCGGCCTTGAAGAGCTCCGTATGCTCCGGGGAAATGGTGACGGTGAGATTGCAGGTGCCGTCTGAGTTGCGCATGTATTTCTGCGCCTCCACAAGGTGCTCTGCTATTGCGGTACGGACCTCGGCGGGATACCTGTGGAACTTGAGGACGCCCTTGGGCTTGGAGCCATATGCAAGGCCGGGCTCCTTGAGAAGCGTCTGGAGGGTTTTCTGCCGATAAGCTGCGCTGTCCTCCGGCTCCCCGAACAGTTCCGGGGTGTAGAAGGCGAAGTCCCTGATGCGGGCGGCGAGCTTTGCGCCGGGGGCATCGGCCGGAAGATCCTTCCCTTCCTCAAGGGTTGAAAGGCCGCCGAACATGTCCTTGAACATGCGGGAAGCCGCACCGGAAGCGGGAACAAACTTGCACTTGCCGTCCACCCTGGCGGTCTTGCAGTACTCTACGGCCTCTTTCACCTTTTCCGGGGAAAGGACCATGATGCCGCGCTGCGGCGTTGCAGGGCCTACGATCTTCATCCAGGGGAAACCGTTGCGGAAACAGTCTGTCTGGCGGGAGACCTCACGCACGGTTGTGCCACGGGCCTCTATCTGGGCTATGTCTTTCTGTGTTAACATATTGCGGTTAGTTATATAGAATTCTCTGCGGTAATTGTATTCGCTGCGGAGCTTTTCAAAGCTGTCCGGTGAACTGCGGAAAAGGAAATCGTCCGTGAAGATGGGGTAGTTGTACTGCAGGATTGCGGCAATTTCTCCCTGGGTTTTGCCAGTCAGATCAACTTCTACGGGCTTCAGGGCCTCTTCTTCCGTGACCGGGGCGAAGTTATAGAGGGCCTCCCATCCAAAGTGCCTTGCAACAGCCTGCACGGCCATTGCAGTACCGTTCTGCTTTCCCTGATATGAATATCCGGCAATGTGGGGAGTTGCTATGTCACATGCATCGATAAGAAGAGGATTGGGACTGGGCTCCCCGCACCAGGTATCAAGGATAAGGGCACCAAGCTTGGGGCGTGCACGGAGAAGGGCCTGCTCGTCCACGATTTCTCCCCTGGCGGCATTGATGAAGAAGGCGCCGGTTTTCATGAGAGAGAAGAAGCTGTCCCCAGCCATGCCGCGCGTAGTGGCGTCCAGTGGGACGTGCATGGTGACGATATCGGATTCGGGGAGCAGCTCCTCAAGGGAAACGAAGCCTTCCGGACCTTCGGCCTCCGCGCGGGGAGGGTCGCACCTGAGGACGCGGAAGCCCAGTGCGAGGGCGTTCTTCTCCACTATGGAGCCCACGTTTCCTACGCCGATAATACCCATTGTAGCGCCTTCCAGACGGATGGCCCTGCGGGAAGCCACACCGAACATGGCAGACATGACGTAGTCTGCCACTCCCCCGGCGTTGCAGCCCTCAGCGTTGCGCACCTCTATCCCGTGCTCTGCGCACCAGGGAAGGTCTATGTGGTCCGTGCCTATGGTGGCGCTTGCAATCATTCGCACGCGGGAGCCTTCCAGCGTGTCTGCGTTGCAACGGGTCCTGGTTCTGATGATTATGGCGTCCGCATCCCTCATCGCCTCCTTGTCTATGGACCGCCCGTCAAGGTAAACAACCTCCGCGTACGGTTCAAAGACTCCTTTGAGGAAAGGAATGTTTGTATCTGCGACGATTCTCATTGCAAGGTTTTAGTGTCTACAAATATAATAATAATTAATGATTCACGCCATACCCGAAAAGGGCAAAATCGCCTTTCAGGGGATCGTCCGGGAACACTTCCGCGAGGGCGGCGGTGAGGCGGCGTGCAGCAGACATCGAGGTGCAGCGGGACTTTATGAGGCCCAGGTTCTCCGCCTCCGTAAGTACGTGTGTATCAAGGGGCATAATGAGCGTCCGCCTGTCAATCTTCCCGGCCCAGAGGCCCAGGTCCACAGGGGAAAGGTCCCTCACCATCCAGCGCATAAACATACACAGCCTCTTGCAGGAGGACGTGGTATCCTTGGGTACTATGACAGACAGCCCGCGGGCGGAAAAATACCCGCAGAACGCATCCAGGGCCTTAAGAGTGTCTCCCCCCTGGACAAAACCGCCTATTGAACCGTACTCCCGGACCATCTCCTTGCAGGCATCGAGGAAAGCCCGCATAAGGCCTTTGTTGTAGAGCCTGTAAAAGCAGGCTTTGTCTCCTTCCTCCAGCACGGAAGCATACGCCCCTTCCCACACCCATTCAAAGGGCTCACCCCGGGCGCTGTCCAGCAGCCACTGTATCTTTGGAAGGAACTGTGAGCGGGCACCGTAGCTCAGCGCCATTGCAAGGAATGCCATCATCTCCTGGTTCTTCTCTCCGGATACCTGGTGCATAAACCAGGAAGGATCGCCTTCAATGAAAGAGGCGGTCTCGTAACGGTCGGCATAAGTGCGCAGAAGGTCTGCTGTGGCGGCGTCAATCATTGAGCGGGACAAATTGATAATCGACGACCTGGCCCACGTCAAAGATCATATGCGAGGCGTTGGATGTGCCGTCTTTGATCTGGTCCAGGGTTATATATGTAACGTCCTTGTAGGAGGTTACGTCACGGAAGTGGTCGTGGCCTGAAAGAACCGCGTCCACGGAATTCTTCGAGAAGAGCGATGTCAGGGTATATGTCTCTTCCAGCGTGAAATTGGTGGAGGGGAACTGCGTGAGGTCCGTCCGGAACATATTGGTATGCACGCACACTATGCAATGACGGCAGCCGGGACGCTGCTTTTCAAGTACGTCCTTCAGCCACTCCAGCTGCTTCTCTCCCAGAGTTCCGTTGGCGGAATCCAGCATAATGAAGATATCCTTGGAAGATGGCGTCTGCACAAAGAAATAGTACGTGGAGCTGTGGAAAAGGTCCTTCCACTGCTCCCACCCGCCATAAAAGATGTCGTGATTGCCGGCAATCACAAAACCGGGGTGGTTCCCGGCGGCGCCCATAATCTCAGCCACCCATTCCATATGGTCTTTTCCAAACAGAAGATCCCCCAGGACCAGGTAGAATGACGACCGCTCATCGGCCTTCTCCTTATCCACCATCTGCCGGAAATTCTCCGGACGGCTGTCCTCTATATGTATGTCCGAGCAGGCATAGAAGCGGTAGGAATCCTGCGGCGCGGTAAGGGTGGTGACTCCGGCGCCCTCGTTCCAGCCCAGGGACTCCGCAACGCGGGTATTAACGTCCTCCGCGTACGGGAACAGCATATTCTTCATCTCCAGCTTTCCGCAGGAGAAGCATAGTGCCGCAGCCAGTATGAGAACAGTCTTTTTCACCACGTTACTATTGTGCCAAACCTGAACTGGCGGTCATACCTGACGCTTGTGAGGTCGAATATGCCGCTGTTGTGCTCGCGGAAATTGAGGTACAGGTCTATCTTCCTGTTAATCCTGTAGCGGAGTTTCACCGTGAGCATAGGGCAGTAGAAACGCTCCGCCGTGAACGCGTCCAGGGTGGCTATGGAGCCGCCCAGGTTGAAACGTTTTTGCGTATTGAGTGCCCAGAAGCTCACGCTATACGCAAAGTTCAGGGGCTCTGAAACGCTGCCCTCCCCTTTTAAAGGCTTGAGCCATTTGAAGAAAGTACCCGCCTTAACCTCAACCTGGCCTTTCCATCTCCAGAGGCCCAGAACGCCTATGTTGCACTCGCAGAAACCCAGTTCCCTGCTGCGCTGCCCTATGTAAAAACCTTCTGCGCCGAAGTAATCGTTGAAATAGTACCTGGAGCCAAATTCGGTGGCCGTAAGGTTGCTCTGTAGCCGGACTCCTCCCCTGAGATCCAGGCGGTTCCGTATGAGCCAGCTTACCATGGTGGCATTATCCTCATACAGGCCGAAACTGCGGTTATAGCCTAAAGCGAGGGACTCGTCCACCCGGACCTGGGCGGAAGCAGCGGCGCCTATGAGCAGTGCCGTAAGTATGCCAAGCAGCCTTTTCATCCCAGGTGCTCAATGAGTATTTTTATACCTATACCTATAAGGATAATACCTCCCAGCAACTCCGGTCGCAGCTTCTTCACGACGACCTCCCCAAACTTTACACCTACAGCAAAGCCAAGGATGCTCATCGTGAAAGATACTATACCGATTACAACCACCGGAACTGCAATGGACGCAATGGTCTGGTACCCGGTACAAGCGTAGCTGATACCCACGGCCAGTGCGTCAATGCTGGTTGCAACAGCAAGCAGAAGCTGCGTACGGAGGTTTCTGGGATTAATACTCTTGTCTTCATCAGCCTTGAAGGAATCGGCTATCATCTTGCCGCCTATGAAGGCAAGCATACCAAAGGCAATCCAGTGGTCCACGGCCTCCAGATAATGGCTGAAACTGTTTGTGAGCGCCCAACCCACAAGAGGCATCAGAGCCTGGAAAAGGCCGAAGAAAAATGCAATGGGAAGCATGACTCGGCCCTCGAAGCGACGTATTATCACGCCGCAAACGGCAGAGACCGCGAAGCAGTCCATGGCAAGGGCCAGCGCTATGAGGATTGTATCGAGCATAAAAACCTTGTTGCAAGTGATGCAAGCGTGAAGCCGAAAGCGGCCGTTACGGCCACCGAGGAGCCGTTGGTGCGAGTCTCCGAGCTGCCTTGGTTCTGCAGGAGTTCCGGGGACCACACCACCTTGAAGGGCTTTTCCGGAAGGACCTTCCCCTGGCGGATGCGCTTGCGGAGCATCCTGGCAAGGGGGTCTTCCCTGACGTCCCAAAAGTCCGTCACCCTGATCAGGGTAGGGTCCACCTTGAGTGCTGCGCCCATCGATGAGAAGAACTCCGCTTTGGACGATGCGGCCTTAAGGATAAGAAGTATCTTATTCTTGAGCGTGTCAATGGCGTCTATCACCACATCGAAGGCGTCCAGGTCAAAATCCCCGGCTGTGTCCTCGTTGAAAGGCTTGTGGATGGTGGTGACGGTGGCCTCGGGGTTAATCTCCAGGAGTCTGTTTCTGAGAACCTCCACCTTTGGAAGGCCCACAGTTGCGCTTGTTGCCATAAGCTGGCGGTTGATGTTGGATTCTGCAACAACGTCCGAGTCCACTATGGTAAGATACCCGACGCCGGTGCGGATCAGCGCCTCCGCGCACCAGGATCCCACTCCGCCCACGCCGAAGACAATCACCCTTGACGCCGCAAGCTTTTCCATAGCTTCCGGCCCCAGGAGCAGTTCCGTACGTGCGAATGTTTCCTTTCTCACCATATTCTGCAAATATACCAAAAAATGGCTATATTTGTATGTTAATTATAATGTATTCTACAATGAGAAAATTTATTCTGGTTACTATTGCAGCCCTTCTGGCTGCGGTTTCCGCGTATGCCGGTTCTGACGGCTTCCTCAAGGGCAAGGTCCTGAGGATAGACAAGGAAACAGTAGCGGAAGTAGGTTCTGAAGGCAGTCCCTTCGACATAGACCTTCCCATCCCGGGAGTTTCCATCGGAGGCGGTTCCAAGCTCTCCCTTCTGGACGTGGAGCTGGCCCTCAAGCAGGCCGCAAAGGACGATGACATAGCAATGATCTATTTCAACTACGACCATTTCAGTGCGCCCACATCGGCCTGCGAAGAGATTCGCCGGTACATCCGCGAGTTCTCGGAGGCCGGAAAGCCCGTAGTTGCGTACGGCCACTCGCTGGGAAACGGTTCATACTATATGGCATCGGCCGCCGACCGCGTTTTCCTTCATCCCAAGGGCAGCGGTTCCCTGAACGGCCTGTCAAGTACACAGTACTTCCTCAAAGACCTGCTGGACACCCTGGGCGTCGAAGTCAAGCTCATCCGCCACGGCAAGTTCAAGAGCGCCGGAGAAATGTACATCCGCAACTCCATGAGCCCGGAGAACCGCCGGCAGTACGAAGCCCTGCTGGAAGCCAGCTGGAGCACCCTGGTGGCCGATATGGCCGCATCCCGCGGCATTGAAGCTTCCCAGCTCAGGGAATGGATCGGGAACCTGGAACTGGGTCCCGCCGCCACCTGGATGGACAAGGGCCTCATAGACGGCCTCAAATACAAGGACGAGATGGAGCAGTACATCTGCCACCTTTTCGGCACCACCGACCCTGACGCCGTAAAGCGCGTCAACCTCAAGGAATACGTAAAGAAGGTAAAGAAAGGCAGCGGCAAGAAAGTGGCCGTCCTCTATGCCGACGGTGAGATTACCCGCGACGGCAACGAAATCGCCGGCGAAGAGTTCGCAGCCCAGATTGAAAAGCTCCGTAAGGACGAGTCCGTCAAGGCAGTGGTCTTCCGCGTCAATTCCCCCGGCGGCGAGGTAGTGGCCGCCGATATCATCCGCCGCGAGATCGAACTCCTCGGCAAGGAGAAGCCGGTCATTGCCAGCTACGCATCCTACGCAGCATCCGGCGGATACCTCATCAGCGCCGGCTGCAGCAAGATTTTCTGCGACAACACCACCCTCACTGGATCCATCGGCGTATTCGGCATGGTGCCTAACCTTGGCAAAGCAGCCAGCAAGGTGCTCAAGGTGAACTTTGAATCGGTAGAGTCCGATCCCCACGCAAGTGCAGGCGGCCTGTTCACAGGCATGGACGAGGAAGAAGAGGCCTGGTACCAGAAAGAGATCGAGCTCATCTACGAAGATTTCGTCGGGGTTGTGGCCCAGGGCCGCAACATGACCACCGAGCAGGTGGACGACCTTGCACAGGGCCGCGTCTGGGCCGGCAAGGATGCCATTCTCCTTGGTCTCTGCGATGAAAAAGGCACCCTTCTGGATGCCATAGACTACGCTGCTCAGCAGGCCGGTCTTTCCAGATACAAGATTGTCACCGCCCCTGAGAAAAAGAAAAACGGCTTCGGTTCCAAGGACAAGAAGAACAAACCGCTTGTCATGGTTCAGGATATCGTTTCCCAGCCCGGTTTCAGGGCAATGGCAGAAATGCCCTTCATGACCATCGACCCCGTTAACCCCTTTGCCCTATGAAAAAGATTCTTACAGTAACCGCACTTCTGACCATCTGCCTGGGAGCGCTTGCACAGAATACCGGCAAGGACGTCCTCAAAGACCTTGAAGAAAAGCCGCTGGAAGAGAATACCAGGAAAGCAAAGCCGGAGAAGGAATTCAAAGTATTTGACATCCAGGCCATTGCACGCCTTGGCTACGGATGGCACCTCATGGAGGGTACAGAGTTCCAGGCCGGACTCCACAAGGGTAGCACAGAGTTCTTCATGAACATCACGGAGATAGATTTCACTCCCGTAAAGTTCCTTACCCTCGCCTTAGGCATGGACGTGAAGTGGAGCCATTTCACCCCAAAGCCGGAATACAGTTTCCTGATGGCTGGCGACGACCTTTCCCTTGGCGCTGCTCCCGCCGGCATAGAGAATAACAAGTCATCCCTTAATACGGCGGCCTTCACCTTCCCCGTGGGCCTTACCGTAAGGATTGGAAACCTTGCTGCCATCTCCGCCGGAGCAGAGGCTGTCCTGAACCTTCCAAAGAACCTTAAAATTGAGGATAAGTACATGGAAGGCAAATCGTCCGTAACCAAGCTGACTCCCGCAAGCTCTGTTCCCCAGTGGGGTTGGAATGCTTTTGCGCGCATCACCTTCGGCGGTCTCTTCGGCCTCTATGCCAGATACTATCCCAAGCAGCCTTTGATTCCTACAGCTCCCTTTGGCCTCACCACAGTAGGCCTCCTTATGGACCTGTCAAACTTCTAGGCACAAAAAAACCGGTCGGCTGACCGGTTTTTTTTATCCTATGACAGAAGCCAGGCAGGCCCGGAATTCCGGCATGGGGCGTTTGGTGTCGCGCTCGATGATTATTGTTTTGAGCCCGGCGTAGGGGGCTATTTCCTCCTCTATACTCTTAAGGGAGCGGTCACTGCCGAAGTATGCGGGCACAAACTCCTGCCAGAAGCGGGTAGAGAGGGCTTTGGGCATATGGAAGGTCTCCTGGATGAAAGCTTCGTCGCTGAGGCAGCAGCAAAGGTAAACCATAGCGACGTCAAAGAGGTGGTTTCCCCAGCAGAAGTCTCCAAGGTCTATGAAATACCTCTTGTCGCCGACGAAGATTGCGTTGCTGTACTGGAGGTCTCCGTGGATGGCGGTATCCTCATCGGGAGTATCGGAAATGAACTTTCCAAGTTTATCCTTCTCTGCCGTTGTGAAGAACGGATTCTCCGCCAGGAGCCTGTAGTAGCGGTCCTTGACGTTCTCGAACGCGGCGGGATCCACATGAATCCCGTGAAGCTGGAGGCACATCCCGGCGAACTCAGAGGCGAACTGCCCCACTTTCTCCGGTTCATCTGCGGTGGCGCGGGAGTAGGATTTCTTTCCAACTATGCGCTTGAAGCGGATGCCGTAACGGCCGTCTTCGGTGACCACGTACTCTCCCGGTTCCGGCGTGGGAATGCCCATGTCATAGACCTTGCGGGCAAGGAGCATCTCGTCAAGAGGCTGCTGAATCTTTCCCGGGAAATACAGTTTGAGCATTACGGACGGGTCTGTCCTGTGGTCGTAGCTCTCACCGTTGGCGCCGCCGCCTGACAGGACATAATCCTTGAGGGAAATCTTGATGGCTTCCATGCTACTGAATCTCGAAAAGGTTCAGGAAACCTGTCATCATGAAGACGCTGCGGATACTGGTACTGATATCCTTCACGATAATCTTGCCGCCCTTTTCACCCGCCGCCTTGCGGAGTGAAAGGAAAAGGCGCAGGCCGGAACTGGAGATATACTCCAGCGAGGCGCAGTCCAGGACGATGGTTCCTGAGGCTTCTGCCTTGAGGGATTCAAACTGCCCGGCAACTTCCAGGGAAGCAGGGGTGTCAAGACGGCCGACAAGGGTAGCCGTCACTACTGAATTCTCTTTAGTAATAATTATTTCCATTGTATAAAAGATGTTATTGTCCGTCAAATACCTGGTTGATAAGTGATTCAAACTCCTTGTATGCGAACGTGCCGGAGAGTTCCTTCAGGGACTCTGCAAGACCCCTGTAATGCCACTCATGGTCCTTGGGATCCTTGGCGTGGAAAATGTTCCAGAAGGAGTCTCCCTGAACGGCATAATCCCGGGCTATGGCCCTCATGTTGGAAAGCTTGTCCCCCAGGGCAACTATCTTGGCATCGTGCGAAGCCTTTGCAAGACGCTCTATGGCTGCACGCTTACGGCTGTGCCAGCTGTCTTCTTCCGATACGCCTTCCTCAAAAGTATCGCTTTCCGATGCCACCAGGGCGGCTATCCTGTCCCCGAATTCCGCCCGGATCTGCTCTACGGTAACGTCAGTGTCTTCCACGGTGTCGTGCAGGGCGGCGGCGGCCAGGAGCTCCTGGTCCGATGTCATTGTTGCCACAATCTCCACGGCTTCCATGGGGTGGACGATGTAAGGGAAACCCTTTCCGCGGCGCTCCGTGCCGGAATGGGCGCGGACCGCGAATATGATGGCGCGGTCAAGCAGCTCTGTATCAAGTGGTTTGTTTGCCATATGCTATTGGTTCATGAAAGGAAGGTCTTTGCACTGCTCCACAAGGAAGTCCGCCATGTAGCCGTTGCCCTCCGACTCCCCGTTAAGCTGGTCCAGCATGAGTTTGAGGCCTATGCGTCCGCCGCCGTTCTTGAGTATGAAAGCCGTGCAGAGATTCTGCGGAGCAACGCTCGATGAGAGGATATCCAGGTCTGTCAGGCCTATCTGGAAGCAGGCAATCTGGTATGCTGCATCGGAGTAGTCCTTTATGAGCTTGTCTATGTCTCCCAGCGTAGTGAAACGCATGGCCTGGAACAGCGGCAGGAAAGCCGACATGTCCACTTCCTGGACCTCGGCCTGGTTGATGGAAGCGATGCGCCTGGTGAGGCGCTCGAATGGCTTTATTGCCAAGTAGCTGCGGAACGAATCTCCGTCCAGGGCGACGTCGGAGAGGTTTCCGGAGGCCACCAGCTTCTGAACCCGGCGGCGGTACTCTGCCAGTTCTCGGCGTATGCGGCTGAACTCGTCGTCACATAGTTCAAGCATGCCGGCTATGCGGCTCATGTGGCGCACATAGACCTTTGGAATCTCTACGCCCGACTTGTAGCCGGTGTCGTGGTTCATGTTGGCCCAGGCGTGCTGGAGGAGGGTGCGCATCTGCACCTCGAAGCGGATCTTGTTCAGCTCCGGATGCTCCGGGTCAAAATAGGCCGATTCCGGGACCCGGCAGATATAGTGCAGGGAAAGATAGCCGAAACTGTCTATCTCGTGAGCCTTGCGCTTGTCTATTGAATTGTCCCAGTCTATCTCGAAGAGACGCTCCAGGACAGACGCCACCTTGTCTACATCGTCAATATAAAAAGTGATGACGCGGATGCCTACAAGGTCCGTGATGTCGTAGATACTCTGGTATTTTGAGCCTTTAAGCCTGAGTTTTCCGGCCAGGGAGCCCTCCGTCTTGACGCGGTGTTCCAGGGCTGCCACAATCAGGCCGGCCTCTTCAAAGAAGCCCTTCAGGCGCTGCGGAATGACCTCGGCCATCTGGGTATATACCGGCAACAGATTGCGGTACTGCTGTAAAAGTTCTTCTGAATGGGGGTCTAGTGTCTGCATAATTATGGTTTACGAGTACAAATATAAGATTTTTTAGATTATATTTGTAAAAATATGCCGTAACCAATACCAAACATTTTATGAAAAAACTCATTATCTTCCTCGCGCTTTTGTGTGTCAGCACTATCTCATTTGCACAAACATCAAAAGTCCTCCGTCCCAGGGTTGAAATAGCCCAGGTCGA
>JAEEGH010012163.1_pt1 | contig 19397 bp, 14 predicted proteins | sample 9134181 | NCBI WGS metagenome assembly JAEEGH01 (sample SAMN16246544, study PRJNA631951) | gut metagenome | biome: gut microbiome; feature: rumen; material: DP-attached | host: Bos | place: Iran: Karaj | collected 2018-10 | reverse complement strand
CATAGACTTCTTCTATAGTGTTCGGGCGCAGGCTTTCATTGGTCTGCTTGCGGTCCCAGGGGCATTTTTCCCTCAAATCGTCCATTACGTCGAGAAGGCGGTTGAAGGCCTTCAGTTGTTCTTCGCGGCTATTCATAATCAGTATGTTTATTTGCGGCAAAGTTATCAATTATATTTCATATCTTTGTTTGTTCCATTTGGCATATTATCAACAACAATCAATACATGAAAAATATCAAATTCATTAGCGCCGATGAAGCTGTGAAGGTTGTCAAGAGTGGCGACCACATCCACTTCAGCAGCGTAGCCAGCGCACCCCAGGTGCTCATCCAGGCTCTTTGCCGCCGCGGCGATGCGGGAGAACTCAAGAACGTCTTCATCCACCACCTCCACACAGAGGGCCCCGCTCCCTATACGGATGCGAAATATGAAGGCATCTTCTTCCATCAGGCCTTCTTCGTCGGAGGCAATGTCCGCAAGAACGTCCAAGCAGGTTATGCCGATTACATTCCCATCTTCCTCAGCGAGACCCAGAAGCTCTACAGGGCTGGTGTGCTGCCCTGCGATGTAGCTATGATCCAGGTCTGCCCCCCTGACAAGCACGGTTTCGTATCTCTCGGCACATCCGTAGACGCCACCCTTGCAGCCATCGAGTGCGCAAAGACTGTCATCGCAGTCATCAACAAGCACGTTCCGCGCAGCTGGGGCGAGGCCATCATCCCGCTCGACAAGATCGACCTCTTCGTGGAGGACAACACTCCGCTGGAGCCGGCCACCTTCACTGCTCCTAACGAGACCGAGACCAAGATCGGTATCAACTGCGCCAACCTCATCGAGGACGGTGCCTGCCTGCAGATGGGTATCGGTGCCATTCCGAACGCTGTCCTCGCACAGCTGGGCAACCACAAGAACCTCGGTATCCACACTGAGATGTTCGCCGACGGCGTGCTTCCTCTCGTGGAGAAAGGCGTCATCAACGGTGCTGCCAAGAAGATAGACAAGGGCAAGATGGTATCCACTTTCCTTATGGGTTCCCAGGAAGTCTATGACTTCATCGACGACAACCCGATGGTTGCAATGATGGACGTGGGTTACACCAACGATCCTTACATCATCGCCAAGAACCCGAAGGTCACCGCCATCAACTCTGCACTCCAGGTGGACATCACCGGTCAGGTGTGCGCTGACAGCCTCGGCACCAAGTTCTACAGCGGTGTGGGCGGCCAGATCGACTTCACCTACGGCGCAAGCCTCAGCGAAGGCGGCAAGGCCATTATCGCTATGCCTTCAGTGACCAACAAGGGCATCAGCAAGATCGCTCCCGTCCTCACCACAGGCGCAGGCGTTGTGACCACCCGCAACCATATGCACTGGCTGGTTACCGAATTCGGCGCCGTGGATCTCTACGGAAAGAGCCTCCAGGAGCGTGCGAAAGCCATCATCAGCATCGCGCATCCCGACCACCGCGAGGAACTCGACCGCGCCGCTTTCGAGCGCTTCGGTCCTCACTACCACTTCGTTCCCGCCGAATAATCAGTTTGGCGCAGACAAAAAAAGGGAGCCTTCCGGGCTCCCTTTTTTGTTTCAACATCGGGCTTATTTCACAGTAACAGTGCTTCCAATCGTAAACTCGTAGTTGCCGGAAACGACTTCGAAACTTGCGGTGCGGCGGCCATTGCGGGTGGTGAATCCTTTGAACACAGCGCCATCACAGCCGGAAGCCGAAGTGACGGCATCACTGACAGGCAGGTAGACGGTTGCCGAAGTATTGGCAGGAACGGTGCAACTGAATGAAGTCATCCGGCCCTTGTCGGCCTTCCACGCACTGCGGATGGTTCCGTAGTTCGACTCGTAGCTGCCTTCAAGCGAAGTATATACGCCTGCGGCATTGGGCTGGAGCACGAAGTGCTGGTAGCCGGCCTCGCCGCGGCCGTGATCCGAAGTTATTCCGAGCTGATACTCATACATCCACTGCCCCACTGCACCCAGCGCAAAATGGTTGAACGAGTTCATCGAGTTGGATGAAGGGTCGGAGAAAGCGTTGTCATAGGAATTCCAGCGCTCCCAGACTGAAGTGGCGCCTTCGGTCACAGGATAGAGCCACGATGCGAAGTCGGTGCAGCTTATCATCCTGAAAGCTTCTTCCACATAACCGCCGCGGGTAAGCGCAGGCAGTATGTTGGGAGTGCCAGAGAAGCCGGTAGTGATGGTCCAAGGCTTGTATGAGCTCACTGATGTTCCGCCGGGATTCATATTCTGCGATGCCGGGCCGGTGAGGTTGCGCTCTGCTTCAACTTCCGCAGGAGTCGGGCCGCTGGCGTTGGGATTGGCTGCAAGCTGCGCCAGCCAGGCTTCGGCCTTGGCCTTGTTCTCGTCAGAGAAGCAGTTGAAGTTCAGAGGGGTCGCATAAGAGGCCTGGGTATGGACGGTGTGTCCGTTCAGGCCACGGGTCTTGCCGGTGACGGGATTGACATAGGCACGGTTCCAGTCGGCCTTCGCCTTGTCGTGCCTGTCCCTCAGGATGGCGGCATAGTCATCCCTGCCGATGACGTCAGCCATTATGGCCGTCACTTCCATCATATAGATGTAGATGGCGTTGTTCACGAGGTCGGAAGGAGTGCGGTTGTCGAGGGCCAGCCAGTCAGCCAGGCCGGCAGCCTTGGAGGACAGATAGGGATACTCGTCACTGGTCTTGTAGAAGGCCATACCGTTGAGCCAGTCCATCATCGTCTCGATGTTCTCGCGTATAATCTGCTTGTCGCCGTACTGGATGTACATCTGCCAGGGAACCTGGCATACCGCGGCGCTCCAGGTGGTTCCGGTGGCGAAGCTAGGGTCGTCCGTGCGGTTGTAGGTAGGCACGGTGGAGCCGATGCCGCCTGGCACTTCGCGATCGTTGCCGACACCCTGGTCAGCCCTGAGGGCGACCATCCACTGACGGTAGAAGTTCTGGGTGTTGGCATTGTAGATGCCGGTGCGAGTGTAAGCCTGCGCGTCACCGGTCCATCCCATACGCTCGTTGCGCTGAGGGCAGTCGGTCGGTATGGTGAAGAAGTTGCCCAGTTGGCTGCGCTGGATGTTCTTGAACAGCTGGTTGACCAGGGTTCCTGTCTTGCCGTCGGAGGTGGTTGCGAAGTATCGTCCGGTCGGGATTTCTGACGACGACAGCACGAGACCTTTGACATTCTCCAGAGGCAGCGGGCCGACGTGTGAAGGAAGGGTCACCTGCACATACTGATAGCCCCGGTAGGTCGCAGAAGGCTGGATGGTCACCTGTGACGAGCCGTCTGCTATATATACGTCAAGATCCATAGCGGCCCTGTTTGTCTCGAACAGGATATGTCCTGCCACGTCGCGGCCTTTCTTGCCGAAACGTGCCACATATTCCTTCTTGTCGCCCTTCAGGCCGGGATATACTTGCTCGCCGTAGGCAATGGTCACCTTGTCGCCAGCCTTGAGCCAGCCTGCCGGAATAGTAATGGACGGGACGCCCACCATATTCACGCCCATATTGTAGATGTAGGTATGGCCGTCGGCACTGTGTACAGGCATTACCGCACCGGCTGTAAGAACTTCGCGCAGGCGCACAACCTCATCATAGCGGGCCACGATGTCGAAGTCGATCCAGTCCCTCTTTTCGATGCGATCGGCTGCAAGCCAGACGCTGTCGTCAAAACCGGCGAGCGTCCAGCCTTCGACAACCTTCGATGCGTCGTAGCGTTCTCCCTGGAAGAAACTGCCGTTGCGCACTGGACCGTCCTTGAAGGCTTTCCAGTCCGCAGGGTTGGAGACGAAAATGTCCTTCGTCCCGTCTTCGTAGGTCACCACAAGGCGCGACAGAAGGGCTTCGTAGTCTCCGAAGAAATTATAGTTGCCCATCGTGAAGGTCATATAGCCGGTGTACCAGCCCGAAGCCAGTTCGGCTCCCATCGCATTGCGGCCGCTCTTGAGAAGACCGGTCACGTCGTAGGTCTGGTAGGTGATGGTTTCGCGATACTGGCTGTCTCCGGGAGCGAACCAGGCTTCCCCTACCCTCCGGCCGTTCAGGAAGAGGGTATAGACACCCATAGCGGAAGCATAGAGTCTAGCCTGCTTCACCGGTTTGTCACCGAGGGTGAATTCGGTGCGGAGCATAGTTTCAGCCCCGTAGCTCGGATCTGCCCAGAAGCGTGACTCGCGCGTACCGGCATTGGCCACTGTGATGCTTCCGCCGCGCACGGTCACTCCGGGTTTCCCTTCGAACAGAGCATATCCAGGACCGTGGGTTGCATCGAAAACGACTCTGTCATCGCTCTGTCCGGTATTTAATATCCGATAGCCCGAATAGACTACCTCAGAGCCCGAAGCAGCGGCAAAACCCACAGAATTGAGGTTGGGGAAAGAAGGATAGTTGCCTCCGCTTCCCAGCTTGCCGATGGTGAAGTTGGATGCAGAGCTGCGGGCGCCACCCGTCATTCCGACGGAGAAACCGCCGCCTCCACCGCCAAAACCACGGTTGCGGGGCGGGTTGCTCATCACGTCCTTGCCGTCAAGCGAGAAGTTTATGTTGCTCGCCTCGACGGTGATTTTTATATGATGCACATCAGACTTGCCTCTTGCGGCAAAGACTTCGTCGATGTTACCCTGTGGATATGCTGCCTTACTGATGGTGACGAACGGAACGTCAGCCTTGTCTTCCTTGTAGTATCCTACGCGGAAGATGCGGATTTCCTGTTTTGCGAAGTCTGCGTCGACCTTGATGTAGTTCTCGGCAGACTGGACTCCGAAGTCGTTCAGGAAACTGTTTTTCAAACGGATATCATCGGCACCGAGTATGAATGATGCCACGTCGCCCTTTACAAGCCTGAAATCGGACTCGATTTCGAAAAGAGCCTGGGAAGCGGCATCCAGCTTGAGCTGCCGTACTCCTACCCAGTCGGCACCGTTCCACGCACTGATGCGGGGATTCATAATGCCTGTCTCGAAACTGGTGGAAGCATCATAGGACTTTCCGTCCCTGTCCCATACCGTGAGTTTCACGCTGTAGGATTTCTCGGCCTGCAGTGCGACACCCTGATAGGGAATGTCCACTGAAGCGGCGCTCTCGACCCTGCCGGTATTCCAGAGTTCGCTGCCGTCCACATCGCGGACCACGGAGAGTTGATATGCGGTCTGTTTCTGTCCTCTCACGTCGGACTCCATCCTCCAACTGAAGACGGGATGCCTGTCTTCCACCGAAAGCGGACGGTCGCTGTGCTGGACCCTGAAATTCTTGATGGATGTTGCTGCGAAGGCCGTTTGGCACAAAAGAGCCAGCAGTGCTATGCCGAATGATATCCGTTTCATATTTTTTACTGTTTCAAAATGATCTGCTTGCCGAGCACGAGCTTGTCGCCTGAATCGTCAACGGTCCAGTACTGAGGCTTGCGGGGACCGTTGCCCTCAGAATGGTGTACGACATAGCGAAGCTCACCGTCGAAGGTGCGGAAGAGCATTCCGTGGCCTGAGTTGTTGGCCAGGAACGGTTCCGGCTCCTGAACCCAGGGACCTGCGATGGTGCCTGACTCAGAATAGCATACGACCTGCAGGTAGCGCTCCTTGCCCCAGGTAGACCAGAGCATTCCGAGTTTGCCTGTCTGTGTGCGGAACATCTGCGGACCGTCGGTCACCCAGCCGGGCATCTTGAGGCCGAAGGTGGCTTCACCAAGGCTGTTCATCTCGCCGCAAGGAGGGCACTCTGAAGCGCGGAACATAGTGACGGGCCACTCTGAGATGGTCTTGGTGAGGTCGGGTGATAGTTCGATGTAATCCATCGTACCGTCGATCAGCTGTGTCCACTCGTGGACGAAGATCATATAGATATGGCCGTCCTCTTCATAGAGAGTACCGTCGATGCAGTCCCACTCATAGGGCTGGTAGTCGTAGCCGGGAGTGACTGAGAAGGGGACGAACGGTCCCTCGGGACTCTCTGAACGGAGCAGATAGGTCTGGTTGTGAGGCACGTTGTAGCGTCTCGGGATGGCCTGGATGATCTCGCTGTGGTCGCTCCAGGTGCCGGCATAGTAGTAATAGTTGCCGATCTTGTGGATCTCTGCCGCTGCAGCGAAACCGGCTTTCTCACACCAGGTGCCGCTGAGGTCGATAACGTTGTAAGGGCCTTCCCACATCACGAGGTCCTTGCTGCGGTACTGGCGTCCGCCGGAGCTGGTGAGGTAGTAAGTCTTGGTGGCCTCGTCGGCAAGGATGTAGGGATCGCTCATCGACAGGTCGTTGAAGTGGACGGTGCGGATGCGGTTCTGCTCCTCGCGCATACGGCGCATACGTTCGGCCATTCCGGTGGTGTCACGGTTCGCGGGAGCCGTCATTCCGCCGCCGAAGTTGCGCTGGCCGGGATCGGCACGGGGCGCCTGCTCCACGGGCTGTATTTCTTTCTTTACTGGGGTACAGTCTACGGGTTTCTCCTTGCAGGAGACAGCAACGACTGCAAGCAGCAGAGTCATTGCGGCAATTCTCAGAAGTTTCATAGTTTTCAGGTTAATTATCGTTCAAATTTAGTCAATAGTTTCTTTACAATGTCCCGCATCGCGCCATAGTTTGACTCCATGCTTTGGAGAAGCGCCATCTGGGAGCGGGTGCGCACGAGGTTGTGCTCCGGATATCTGATCTTGTAGTATGTGTCACCGTCGATGTAATCCATCAGGAAACGCAGGACCTGCTCATATGTGATATACAGCGGGGCAAAGGCCAGCCATTCCTTCTCGGAGGCGGTGAGGGTATCCCGGCGCTGGGACAGATAGCCGTCCATATATGCCTCGTACATATCCAGCCTGAGGGCAACTTTCCCGAAATCGGGGTCGTCCTCGACGGTAGCGTTGGCATATGAACGGATGGCGTCTCCCACGTCGTTAAGGGATGTACTGCTCATCACCGTGTCAAGGTCGATGGCGCACAATACTTTTCCGCTGCGTCTGTCGAAAAGGATGTTGCTGAGTTTTGTGTCGTTGTGAGTCACGCGCAGCGGAAGAACGCCGTCCTCCACCATTTTCCAAAAAGAGAGCATTTGTGAGCGCCTTTCCTCCACGAAGGCTATCTCTTGCGCCACTTCAGCCGAGCGGCCGGCTCTGTCTGCTTTCAGACTGCCGTCCCACTGGATGAAACGCCAGCGGATGTTGTGGAAACCTTTTATCACTTCAGCCAGCGGCCTGTCGAAATCAGCCAGCAGAGCCTGGAAGCGTCCGATGCCGACGCCTCCCTGCCGCGCCATTTCGGGAGTAGATGCCACATCGTAAGTGACAGTGTCCTCAATGAAGACGCAGACTGCCCAGTACTCCCCGTCGGAGTCCAGATGATATAACTTTCCGTCCCTGGCGGGTATGACGGTAAGAGTCTCGCGCATAGGTTCGGCAACCTTCTGCTTGATGTGTGCGGTGACGGCGGCGATATTGTCCATCATCGCCGGCACATCGGGGAACACTGCCTTGTTCTTGCGCTGGAGTATGTAGCGCAGCGGACCGTCAGTCGTCACGACATAGGTGTCGTTGATGAAACCCTCCCCGAGAGGTTTTACCTCAACCGGATTGCCATCCAGTTCGAAACGGCCTGCTATTTCTTTCAGATCCGCCATCTTATTCCTCCGCGAAAGCATATGAGAAACCGTCAATCCTGTCCCAGGCTCCGCGGGTGAAGTCAGGCACTTCGACCGGCCTTCCTCCGTGTTTCATAGAAATGGCCGAGAGCTCGCTCACGCAGCACCATTCGGCAAGGTCGTAAACATCCATATCCAGAGGAAGCCCGTTGCGCAGGCAGTAGATGAGCCGGTAGTCCATTATGAAGTCCATACCGCCGTGACCTCCGACTTCCTTTGCCAGAGCCTCCAGCTCGGGAGTCAGTATGGGGCTGCGGTGCTGCTCCATAAATTCACTGAGTTTCTCGTCGGTGAGCACTGTCTCGCCCTGCAGGTGCGCGTAGTCCACGGCTTTGCCGGCCAGGGCCTCCTTCCTGAAGCAGAGCTGCTGGACAGGATATTTACCCGCATAGCCTTCCGTTCCCACGACCTGATACATACGGCTGTAGGGCCGGGGATTCATCACATCGTGCTCGATGAGGACCGTCTTGCCCTTTTCGGTGCGGATGACGGTGGTTGAGACATCGCCGTTCTCGAAGTCGCCGGGATTCTCACCGCCACGTGCGGCCACGTGTTTAGGACCATTGAAGGCTCTGGTATCCATCGCCACCAGAGTCTTGAGCCTGTCGCCGCGGTGGATGTTGAGCACCTGGCAGACGGGGCCGAAACCGTGTGTGGGATATGCGTCTCCCCTGTGCTCCTTGTTGAAGGTCAGTCGCCAGCTGTTCCAGTATTCGTCCCAGTAGGGGTCGAGATTGTGGCAGTATGCTCCCTCGGCGTGAACCACTTCGCCGAACAAGCCTTCGCGGGCCATCTGAAGGGTGGACAACTCGAAGAAATCGTAGCAGCAGTTCTCCAGGATCATACAATGAAGGCGGGTCTTCTCAGCCATATCGACCAATGCCCAGCAGTCCTTCAGCGAGTAGGCAGAAGGCACTTCTATGGCTGCGTGCTTTCCGTGCTCCATAGCATAGAGAGCCACTGGCACGTGATGCTCCCAGTCCGTGCATATATACACCAGGTCCACGTTAGGGTCCTCGCAGAGTTTCTTGTAGGCATCCAGGTCGCCGGAATACTCTGCCGCAGCGGGAAATCCGCGTTCCGCAAGGTCTTTCTGGGATGCCCTGACACGGTCAGGCTCGACATCGCAGATGGCAGTGATCTTCACGCCGGGGACATAGGTATAGCGTACTACCGCATCGCTGCCCCTCATTCCGAGACCCACGAAACCCACGCGGACGGTGTCCATCGCAGGGACGGCCAGGCCGAGGACATCGGTCTGCCCTTTCGCCCTGTGCGGCACGGAAGTGACTATGGTCCCGTCGGAATTGATCTTGTAACCGTCGTCAGTGTGGCGGTATGAGCAGCGCACGACGAGGAATAAAATTATCATCCAAGTGACAAAAGATCCTTTGCTCATTGCGGTATATGCTAACAATCATTCAAATTTAGCACAATAATCACTAAATTGCGTAGTCATTATACCGAACCGGCAATGAAAACCCTTGGAAATCTTCTCTGGCTGATCTGCGGCGGCCTGATAGTAGCCATCCTCTACTACATAGTAGGATTTTTGCTGTGCCTCACCTTCATCGGAATTCCCTTCGGAGCCCAGCTTTTCAAATTCGGAACATATTCCCTCTGGCCCTTCGGGCACCAGATAGTGGACCGGCCCGACGAGCCGGGCTGCGTGTCGGTAGCAATGAACGTCCTGTGGATAGTGCTCGGATGGTGGGAGATTGCAGTGGTACACCTCATTTTCGGAGTTGTACTGTGCATCACCATCGTCGGCATCCCCTTCGGCCTTCAGCACCTGAAGATGATAATCCCTACCCTGCTGCCTTTCGGAAAGTCAATCCAGTGAGCATCGTACGTCAAATTAGTTTTATCGAATTGATGTTGCGGCCGCAGGCAGTGCCTTCGCGGCGGGCTGAGTAGAGCGACACCTCTGTGTAGGTATCTACAGCGCAGACTGAAATGTTCGCCGCAGGGATTCCGGCTTCTTCCAGAAGCCACCGGTTGGCCTTGAAAAGGTCGATGTGATGGCCTCCCGACATCGGACTTCCGTCGCCCTGCCCCCGGAACGACCAGATCTCATCGACGGGAAAGCCGGCCTCACGGAACTTGGCGACCACTTCCTCCCCTACCTGGAAACTGTCCGGACCTATGGCCGGGCCTATGACAGCCCGCATTTCCGAGGGCTCGCAGCCATACCGGCCGGTCAGGACTTCGATGGCCAGTTGGGAAATATGCTTCACAGTGCCTTTCCACCCTGCGTGTACGGCAGCGACAGCCCGGTGCACAGGATCGTAGAGCAGCACCGGCACGCAGTCGGCAGTGCGGACTCCGATGGCCAGCCCAGGCACATTAGTCACGAACGCATCGAAACCTTCCAGCTCTTCCCTGGTCATCCACCTTTCCACAACGGCAACCCGTGTTTCGTGCACCTGATGTCCCTGGACGACAGGATACGGCAGCGCCGAATCCCTCCTTGCCGTGAAGGCCTCAACCCCGGCTCCCAAGTCGTATTTCAACAATCCGTCAGGCATATAACAAAGATAAGAAATATCCGTATCTTTACATTTGCCAGAACAATCATCATGCAATACAGAAAAGACAGAAACGGAGTGCAGCTTTCGGCCCTTGGATTCGGCTGCATGCGCTTCAGCCGCTCGGCGGGATCCATCGACCTTGCCAAGGCCGAGAAGCAGATCCTCGCCGCATACGAAGCCGGAGTGAACTACTACGACACAGCCTACATCTACCCGGGAAGCGAAGTGGCGCTGGGAGAAATCCTGGAGCGTAACGCACTGCGCGACAAGGTACACATCGCCACCAAGTTGCCGCAGTATATGATCCACCGTACCCCGGCTATAGAAAACTACTTCAAGGAGCAGCTCAAGCGTCTGCGCACCGACTATATCGACTACTACCTGATGCATATGATCACCGACTTCGCGCAGTGGGAGAAACTGAAGAAGCTCGGCATCGTCAAATGGATCGCCGCGAAGAAAGAGTCAGGCGCCATACGCAACATCGGGTTCTCATATCACGGCAACACCGACCAGTTCCTGAAGATACTGGAAGACTATGACTGGGATTTCTGCCAGATCCAGTACAACTATATGGACGAGAACAACCAGGCCGGCGTCACCGGCCTCAAGGCAACTGCGGCAAAGGGCATCCCCGTCATCATAATGGAACCGCTCAGGGGCGGTAAACTCGTTAAGTCGCTGCCTTCCGGCGCAAGGAAGGCCATCGAGGCCAATTCCAGAGGGTGGAGCCCCGCCGAGTGGGGGCTGCGCTGGCTCTGGAACCAGCCCGAAGTGACCGTGGTCCTGTCCGGTATGAACTCGGACGAGATGGTTGCGGAGAATGTCCGGACTGCCTCGGAAGCCGCAGTGGGCAGTTTCACCGCAGAAGACAATGCACTTATCGAGGCCATCCGCAAGGAGATACGCAAGACCGAGAAAGTGCGCTGCACGGGCTGCCGCTACTGCATGCCCTGTCCCCAGGGTGTAGACATACCGGGAGCGTTCCTCTGCTACAATACTATGTATTCCGAGTCGAAGCATTCCGGCCGCTGGCAATATGCCCAGACCATATCGATGAGAGAGAAGCCGGCATTCCCAAGCCAGTGCATCGAATGCGGCAAATGCGAGAAGCTCTGTCCGCAGGGCATCGACATCCGCAAGAAGCTGAAGGAAGCCGACCGCGCGCTGCGGCCTCTTCCCTACCGGGTAGGAGTAGCGGTTGCCCGGAAGTATATGTTCAGGAAGAAAGCTAAAAACTGATCATCCTTTCTGTCTCCGCCCAGATGCGGGCGTCCAGGTCCGGATCTTCATATCGGTCCGGAATCTCACGGTCCGACTTGCCGATGAAGCAACGGTTGCACTTGTCTGAAGCAAGGGCACGCAGGGCAGGCCGTACACCCGCCTCCGGTTTCCTGCAGAATGGTTTGAACAGAGCATCTGCCAGAGGGTCGTACCAATGTCCAAGGTCTATCATATCCGATGCCACGATGCCCGGATCCGCCAGATTCACCTTAAGCGCCGGATACCGTCGGGACAATTCCATTGAAAACGATATCAGAGCCCTCTTAGCGCTGGCATAAGTCTTCAGCTGACGGAAATCTTTCTTCTCAGGGTGCAGTGTCTGCTCGGACAGCGGCACATAGCGGCAGGTCAGTGAAATCATATTGACGATCCGCGCATCTTCCGGCATCTTCGGAAGCAACAGCCTGGTCAGCAGCCAGGGCCCGATATAGTTGACGGCAAAGGTGTTCTCAAAGCCGTCTTCAGTAATGGAATACCCCTTGGAGATGACACCGGCATTGTTGAAGAGAGCTGCTGCCTCCCCGGCCTCGATGCCGTCGGCGAATTCTCTTACCGATGCCAAAGAAGCAAGGTCAAGCTTCCTTATGTCCAGTTCGGCCGAGGGAACTCGGGAAAGAATGTCAGCCTTCACCGCTTCAGCCTTGGACAGGTTGCGGCAGGCCATAATAACGGGTATTCCCTGAAGGGCGAGAGCCTCTACGGCTGCCGCTCCCATACTGCCCGTGGCACCTGTAATTATGGTTTTGGGGTTCATTTCCACCTTTTCTCTGCAGCCTCAACCTCTTTGCGGAGTTTCTCCGGCAGGTTGGCCACACAGGTATTGCATTTCATTTCGAGGGTGTACATACGGCCGATGCAATAGTTTGAATGGCCGCAGGGGCTGCAGTCAATCTCGCCACGCTGAAGTTTCCTGACGAAGTCGGTGTCGCGCACCAGAGCACGTGCCACCTGCAGGCCCTGAAAGCCGGCTTCGAGCACCTCCTCCATCTTTGCACGGGACACAAGTCCGCCTACATATATCAACGGCAGTTTCACGGCTGCCCGGAACTTCCTGGCATCATCGAGGAAATAACCTTCTTTATAGGGCACGGTCGGAATCATTATGCGGCCGAAACAGCGGACAAGAGCCTTTAGCCACCAAAATTTGCGCAGGTCCATATAATGGGCCAGCGTCTTGAGAGGCATCGCTCCGCGCATCACCTCCATCGGCGCCTTGCTCACGAAACCGGCCGAAAGCACGATGGCGTGGACACCCAGACGCTCCAGCTCGCGCGCCACTTCCAGGCATTCCTTCTCCTGCATTCCGCGGCGGAAACCGTCGTGCATATTCATCTTCACTATCACGCCCATATCGTCTCCGGCGGCCTCCATCACCCTGGTGATGACACGGCGCATAAGGCGCATACGGTTTTCCAGCGAACCGCCGTACTCGTCGTGACGATGGTTTGTATAGGGCGACAGGAACTGGCTTATCAGATAGCCGTGGCCGGCGTGGATTTCCACGCAGTCGAACCCGGCCTCGCGAGCCAGGTTCACGGCCTTGCCGAAATCCTCCACAAGAGAGTCAATCTCATCCTTCCTGAGGCCGCGGACAAAGGTCGGAGAATAGAGGTTGAAACCGCTCGAAGCTCCCACCGGCATACAACCGCAGGTTGCCCTGTGTGTCATATTGCCGCAATGGCCGAGCTGGATGGAGCATTTCGCTCCGGCAGCGTGCACATCGTCGGTGATCTTTTTCAGACCTGGAACGATCTCTTCGCGCATCCAGAGCTGGCCGTCGAACGAAAGGCCGCTGCGGTTCACGGAAGCATAGGCCAGAGTTGTCATTCCCACCCCTCCGCGGGCCACTGCCACGTGGTAATCGTAGAGGTCCTTGGTCGGGCTGTTGCCGTAGGCCATATTCTCAAAAGCGGCAGATCGGATGACGCGGTTGCGCAGCGTCACGGGGCCTATCGTCACCGGCGTAAAAATCGGAGAATTCTGAGGCTCAGTAGTCATATCAATAGATAAATGGCAGTATGCGTTTCACACGGCTCGTATCGAGTTCGTCCGGGAATTCCCGGCTGTACAGTTCATAGATCCGCGCCGCCCTCGGAGCCAGGTTGGCGAAGGTCCAGAGCGCAAATACCGCTCCGGCCCAGGACCAGGTAAGGAAGGCGAATCCCACCCACTCCATAAACTCGCCGAAATAGTTGGCACTCGTCACATAGCGGAACATCCCGTCCTTGGGAAGATAGTGGGCGGTGTCGCCAGGTTCGCGCAGATTGCGTATAATTCCGTCGGACTGTATGTTGACGTACATTCCCACAAGGAAGATGATGGTTCCTGCGATGAATGGCAGGCTTCTAAGCCAGCTGGCCGGATAGAACTCGGCAGGAGAAACATAGAATATCCATCCACCCTGCATAAAAGCGTTGAGGGTGTTGAAAACGGCACCCATCAGCACGATGGACAGCGGCATACGGCTGTGGCCGCGCAGCTGATGCGGGAAGATGAACGAACGGTGGAAGTAGTGAGCCTCGAAAAGAAGCAGGAACACCAGCCGGACACCGTCTGCCCTGCGGTCGGAAAACCACCAGAGAGCCAGCATTGCGATGAACACCGGCACTTCCATCAGGAACCAGCCCAGATGGTTGTCGAGCGACGGTCCCCACTTCGGAGTGTAGAACTTGCCGTAACCGGCATCCACGAAGTAGAGCGCTACGAAGACTATCACGGCCACGATGGCCATTCCTATCAGAAAGAGGTTAAATGTATGTGGATCGAACATAATCTGATTGGTTATTGGGGGTATTCCAGCCTCACGCTGTCGACCCAGAGAGTATTTCCGGGTTCACCGATGAAGGCACCGTGAGAACCTGCCATAATCTGCAGGACTGCGTGGGTAACAGGTGCATCTGCCGATGCCCATTCTTCTTCCAGTATTTTTTTCTTCTGGCCACGGCTGTTTACCGCATACAAGGCCGTGTCGCCTTGAAGCAGTCCCATATAAGACTTGTAGCCGGGCTGTTTGCTAGCGTCGCCGTAGACGACAGGAATACGTACCGCTGAACGCCATCCGCCCGTAGACGCATCTATTCGGAGAACGGCCGTGCCGACTCGCTTCGCGTGTATGTTTCCGTCAGCATCTTCCCAGCGCTGCTGGAGGAGCAGCACCACCTGGCAGGGATCCTTGCCCGGGAAGGTCTGCTGCTTGAACGTCGTTCCTTTGGTAAGGGTGCCGGTTGCGGGCAACTCTGCCTTATAGTCCAGCAGCAATGCCGAAGGCCGCCTGGTGAAAGGGATTCCCCAGTCCATAAACGCATAGGGGTTGCGAACACCTGTCACGGGCTCCAGCATTTTGCCCCAGTAAAGCGCTCCGGTAGCCAGCACGTTGATCTCCACGATGCCAGCGACCTTGCAGGATGCGAAGCGGGTGGTGAGCTTTGCGCATCTTCCGCCCGGACCGTTGTCAGGCTCCACCGTCAGACTAGTCTTCGTGATTCCGGAAACCTTTGCATAGGCGTTCGATGACGCCCAGATGGTTTTCGAATAATCGTAAGGGGCGTTTTTATCGATCGTTTCGTCGGGACCGACCACATAGATGGTCTTGACTTCACCGCCGAGAATGGATGATTCCTGGATGTGACGGACAGTCCAGTGCTCGAAGTCGCCGAACGGCACAGTCTCCACCCGCTGTGCGTTGGCCTGCAGCAAACTGCAAAGCAACAGAAGGAGTGTTACCTGAACTTTTTCCATAAGGCAGCTTCGATTGGTGCCGGCAGCAACGCTATCAATGCCGGCAGGTAAATGTTCATAAAGGACGGGCTGATGAGACGGCGGCCGCGGAACATACCGCGCAAAGCGCGTGCCACCAGCCATTTCGGCGTCCGTATGACTCCGGTGCGCACTCCAAGGCGCATCCACTTCTCGCTCAGTCGGTAGAGCGGGGTTGCGATAGCGGCAGGACAGACCGTAGTCACGCCCACGCCATAGGGCTTCATCTCGAAAGACAGCGAACGTCCGAAACTCCTGAGATATGCTTTTGTGGCAGAGTAGACAGTTATCCCGGGAGCCGGAATGCGCGCAGCCATCGATGACATTATCAGGATGTATCCGCTGCCGCGCTTTTTCATCGCATTGCCGAACAGGATGCAGGTGCGCGTCACTGTCGCCACGTGGAGATTCAGCATTGCCTGCGCACGGCCGAGGTCTTCTGTTTCCAGCTCCTTGAAAAAGAACATCCCGGCATTGTTGATCACAATGTCAGGAAGGATATTTTTTTCTTTCACACACCAGGAGTAGAGCTGGTCCGCTGAGTCAGCCTGCGCCAGGTCCTGGAAACGCACCGTAACCTCAACAGGATACTGCCTGCGGAGTGCATCAGCAGCCGTATCGAGTTCGTCCTGACGGTTGCTCACGAGTATCAGGTCATACCCGCGCTCCGCCAGCTGTCTCGCATATTCCAACCCCATTCCGGAGCTTCCGCCTGTTATCAGTGCAGTCATCCGTGCAAAGATAATCATTTTCAGCCTTTTCGATTGATTTGAAATATGTATCTTTGACCCTATGAAACAGAAGTTCCACTCATTCTCCGGGCGCCTGATGCGGCGTATAATCCTGGTGATGCTCTTCACGATGGCCATCACTTCTTTCCTGATTGTCATTTTTTCTGCAAGTGGAACGGTATCGGTGTTGAAAGACCATTATCGTGACATCCTCAATATGGCCAGCGAGAGGACAGCCGGAATGTTCAGGGTTGTGGAAATATCTTCAGCCAACAATATCGATGAAATTTACAAGCATCTTTCCGACCCTGATCAGGTAGCATCAGCATTGGTGAGTGAATTGCGGCTCAACCCCCATATCACCGGCTGCGGGATAGGATTCATCCCTGATTATTACCCTTCCAAAGGGCACTGGTTCGAGCCATACGCAAGACGTTATGATGACGGCAGCATAGATGTAAAGCAGATTGGCTCAGGGAGCCACGACTATTTTTCACAGGAGTGGTACCTGAAAGGCCTGGCCAGCAGTGATGAAGACGGCTACTGGTCCGAGCCCTATTTTGATGAATCCGGGGCCGGCAATATGATTTGCTCATATGTGTTGCCCGTACGGGATAAAGAAGGCAAGGCCGTCGGAGCCTTTGGCTCTGACATGTCGCTCTCCTGGCTCACCGAACGCCTTCAGGAAGTCACTTACAAATCTGAAGGGATCGGTGTCAAAAAAGGGTCACAGCAATTTGACCAGCGCATTTACAGTTTCATTCTTAGCCGCAGAGGCGATTACATCTCCCATCCGGATCCAGCACGCATCTTGAAAGACAACTATTTCAATCATATCGGCGGCAAAAACAATGACAGGTACGTCCTGATTGGCCAGGAAATGATGGAAGGAAAGAGTAACGTCAGGATTGCCGATTTTGACGGCATCCGGTCGTATGTATTCTATGCTCCGCTGCACGACAGCGGATGGTCTATGGGAGTTGTGGTGCCGTTCAAGACCATCTGGGAGCCCGGAAAGGTATTGGCCATAATCATCCTGCTCCTCCTGGCGCTAGGTCTTCTTGCGGCATTCTTCCTTATCCGCAGGGCCATCCAGCATACGACAAAGCCTTTGCAGTATCTGGCCCGTTCGGCGGAACAGGTGGCCGAGGGGCATTTCGACACGCCGCTTCCCGAACTTCACGATTATGACGAAATCCACCAGCTGCGCGATTCGTTCGAACATATGCAGCACGCCCTTGCCAATTATATCGAAGAGCTGAAGGATGCCACAGCCCAGCAAGCCTCGATGGATCAAGAGCTTGAGATTGCCCGCAAGATACAGATGGCAATGCTTCCGAAAGGGATTCCCCTCGAGCAGGGAGGAAGTGACATCGACATATCAGGACGGCTCACCCCTGCGAAAGCTGTGGGCGGCGACATCTATGACTATTTCATCAAAGATGACAAGCTTTTCTTCTGCATTGGAGACGTATCCGGCAAGGGTGTACCCGCATCTCTGGTGATGTCCATCACCGGAGCGATGTTCCGCACGCTTGCCAACAGCAATGACAGTCCGGCCGCAATAATGAAGGAGCTCAATGACAATATGTCCAAGCGCAATCAGTCGATGATGTTCGTCACTCTTTTCATCGGAATCCTCGACATAGCCAATGGAGAACTGTCATATTGCAACGCAGGACACAATGCTCCTGTCATCGTGGGTTCTATCGCCAGGGTTCTGAACGTGAAACCCAACATAGCAATCGGCATAAGCCAGGGCTGGGAATACGTTCAGCAGACAACGACACTTTATCCAGGCAGTTCACTGCTGCTCTACACCGACGGTCTCACCGAGGCTGAGAACCAGTCGCACGAACTGTTCGGAATCGAAAGGTTGCTGAAGGCTGCCGAGGGAGCCTCAGACTGCCAGTCGGCCACTGCCATCATCGACGAGATATCCGCAGATGTCCACGCCTTCGTAGCCGGCGCCGAGCAGAGCGACGACCTCACGATGCTGGTCATCAGACGATAATCTAGAACAGCATATTCCACATTGCATCCTGAGCGCGCTGGCTATGAGCCGCATTCATCTTTCCGAAATTCCACTTGACACCGAATAGGACGTATCTGCCCATAATGAGGCGGTAGCTGTCTTCCACATAGTTGGCTGTGACAGTATGGGTAAGATTCCTGGTCTGGTTCAGGATGTCGTGGACTTTGAAACTCAGGTTGAAAGCCCCGATGTTCTTGGAGATCTCTGCGTTCCATCGCCACTCCGGCTGGCCGTATCCATTCGAATAGCCCATGTAGAAGGCGTATGCAATGTCTGTCCCAAATTCGAATTCGTGCTTGGTAATGTAGGAACTGCCCGCTGTCAGGCGTGTGTCCAGCGTATTCATATTGACACTCGGGTCCAGGGAGTAGCGGGCTATGTAGCCATTGGTGTTGACTCCCACATTGAAGGAAAAGCGATCCTTGTTGTATCTGACATATATGCTTGCCTCCGGGCTGAAAGTGCGTGTGGAACTTTCCGAGAAACCGCTCTTCCCACTGTAGAAACGGGTACCCGCCGCATCGCCCCAGAATCCTGCCATAAATGAAGAGTAGTCGAAGTTGTCCTTGTCCAGCCCCGGTAGCGTTTTCCTGGCCTGATAGCTCACTGATGAGACATAATTCGCGTATCCGCTGAGCGTCAGAGACCAGTTCTTCTTGGTATCGAGCGGTGTTGTATAATTCACATTGACGGTCATAGATAGACTGGGCTTCTGCGAATTAACGGGGATAGAATAAAGTATGCCGTCAGTGTCGTACCAGCGGGCATAACTGATGGGGGATTCGTAAAGCTGCCCGTAGAAATACACCATCAGAGTGGAGAATTTCTTTGTGTTGTTCCGGGTCCAGTCGCTGCTGAAATAGGTCTGTGTATATGGTCTCAGGTAAACATTGCCCAGACTGAGCCTCGACGGATCGGTGATGTTCAGCACCGGCAGCATCCGGGATGATGAGGGGCGATCGCTATAGCCGGTGACAGTCAAGTACAGTCTGTCCATCCCTTTGCTGTGCTGGAAGCGGATGTTGGGAACAATGTGCCAGTTCCATTCATCCTTTCCGGTCGTTTCTTCTATACCGTGACTCTTGGAGTATGTCTCGTTCAGAAGGCCCAGGACGCGGCCACCAAGGGTTATCCAGCTTTGCCCTCCAAACTTGTACTGGACTGTCATTCCATATTGCTGTTCAATTGAATTGTTCCGGCTCACCGAACTGTAATAGTCGTTCCTCCCGGCAGCATCAAAAGCGTCCCTGACGTTATCGCGCTTCGAGACTTCTATCATTGCCATAGGAGAAATAGTCCATTTATCGCCGAGTGGCTCAGTGTATGTAACAGAACCCTGGAACCAGGAATTATAACCGTCGGAATCATACCTCATAGCCCGGATGTCTTTCCCGCCCGCCATCGTCAGCAGGGAAGTCTCGTCACTGCTGCCATTA
>JAEEGH010012159.1_pt1 | contig 19399 bp, 20 predicted proteins | sample 9134181 | NCBI WGS metagenome assembly JAEEGH01 (sample SAMN16246544, study PRJNA631951) | gut metagenome | biome: gut microbiome; feature: rumen; material: DP-attached | host: Bos | place: Iran: Karaj | collected 2018-10 | reverse complement strand
ATCAGGCAGCGAGAGCGTAGTTGTTTTCGCCAATTAATTTTTTGCAGTCAAGATTTACGAGCGTCACTGCGAGGCTCGACATGCTTACATGACAATTCATCTTGCTGTCAAAACCATACATCCCCTTCGTTTAGTTTAGAGTTTAGAGTTTAGAGTAGGGGCAGACCTACGTGTCTGCCCGCAGATTTGTATTGACAGTTTATATTGTCATCCTCAAAGAACGGACTGCAAAAGTACAGCTAATTTCCAAACCCCGCAAGGGACTCGAAAAAAAACTTGCTGTTTTAACGAAATTCATATCTTTGCAGTTCAATATCAAAAGAAAACAAACTAAAAAGAATTAGACATGAAAAGATTTTTTTTACTTGCCATGATGCTGCTTGCAGGCAGACTTTTACTGGCACAAACTTCCTATGTCAGGGTGGATGATTACCAGACAAAGTATGAGCAGGTGACCCATCAAACTGGTGTCCAATGCAAGATTACGGACTATGCCATCGCGACGCTCTACGCCCAACTTTTCGATGGCTTGGAAACTTCGGTAAGAACCGTTGATGTGGAGGGTGCTGTCCGGTATTTCTATCGCATCTACCGTAAAGAGGTGAAAGAACAACCTGCTGTTGAGGTTTTTGTGGCCTTCGACGATTTTGTGGAAATCGATAATGTTTTAGAGTCGATGATTGCTGAAGAACATAAGGACAAGAATGCTCGAAAGGATTACTGCGAGAACTTCTATCGTACGGATGACGGCTTTCAAATAGGTTATAGCATAAAGAGCAGACAAACGCATTGGTATCTTGTGCTGGACCGATACAGCGAGGACAAAGTCTTTTTCGATAGCGTGACGAAACTGAAGGATCACTTCAAAAAAGCTTTGGCAAAGTTTGAAGAAGTGAAGAAAAAGAATGGTAATTGAAATCCCTGAGCTCATCGAAGGATCGAAGGGCAGACTGATACTATGACGTTGCTTCGATACTTCGACAAACTCAGTACTCAGCAACCTGCATCAATTCAGCGGGTTTCCAAACTGCACCACATTGTCCTTTGTGATGACATTGCCGCAAAGAATCACAAGGCGCTCCACGATGTTGCGTAATTCGCGGATGTTGCCGGTCCATTGGTACTGTTTTAAGGCTTCCATGGCATCGGGTTCGAAGGTCGGGACTGGTTTGCCCATGTCTTGTGCGATGATTTCCAAGAAATTGCCAACCAACAGTGGGATGTCGTCCTTGCGTTCGCGCAAAGGCGGCACTTGTATGACGATAACGCTCAAGCGGTGGTAAAGGTCTTCACGGAAATTGCCTTTTTCTATCTCACTCTTGAGGTTTTTGTTGGTGGCCGCCAAAATCCTCACATTCACAGGGATTTCCTTCTCGCCACCGACGCGCACAATCTTGTTTTCCTGCAAGGCTCGCAGCACCTTGGCTTGCGCTGGAAGGCTCATGTCACCGATTTCGTCCAAAAAGAGCGTGCCACCATCGGCCAATTCGAAGTCACCCTTTTTCTGCTTGATGGCAGAGGTGAAGGAGCCTTTTTCGTGACCAAAAAGCTGGCTCTCGATGAGTTCAGCAGGAATGGCGGCGCAGTTGACTTCGATGAAAGGACCACGATTCCTTGGACTGAGTTCGTGCAGTTGTCGAGCCACAAGTTCCTTGCCCGTGCCGTTTTCGCCAGTGATAAGCACACGGGCATTGGTAGGAGCCACTTTTTCAATCATGTCCTTCACTTCAAGCATCGGGGTCGACTCGCCAATCATCTGGTTCTGGAGCCTGACGGCTTTCTTCAGCACTTTGTTTTCGGTGGCCAAGTTCTTCTTGTCCAATGCGTTGCGTAAGGTGATGAGCAGACGGTTCAAATCGGGCGGCTTGGGGATGAAGTCGAAAGCGCCTTTTTTTATGGCTTCGACTGCCGTTTCGATGGTGCCGTGACCCGAGAGCATGATGACAGGTACATCCGACTCTTGTCGGATGGCTTCCAGCACCTCTATGCCGTCCATTTCAGGCATTTTGATGTCGCAGAAAATGGCATCAAAATCCTGTTCCTTGATTTGTTGCAGGGCTTCCATGCCTGTTGAGGCGTCGTCCACCTGGTAGCTTTCGTTTTCGAGGATGTCGCGTAGCACGCGGCGGATAGGGGCCTCGTCGTCGATGATGAGTATTTTGGTCATCTTTTTAATTTTTGTGCAAAGATAGCGACTTTTAGCTCAGTTTTCTTATTTTTGCCTTCAAATTGTTGAAAAATGAAGAGGATTACCCTACTTTTCAGTATGCTGTTTGGTATGCAAATGGCGCTTTTTGCACAGGACACGCTGCCTGTACCTACATCTTATAGAGTTAATAAGGTGTCATTCAATATGGTACGGGTCGAGAAGGGTGGCTTTTGGATGGGCGCGCAACGCAAGGATACGGCTGAGTTCAATTATGACCGCCAGTCGCAGATTGATGAGGTGCCGGTACATTATGTGACGATGCGCGAGGATTACTATATCGGTCAGACCGAAGTGACGCAGAAACTATGGAAGGCTGTGATGGGCTACAATCCAAGCCGTTACAAATGCCCCAAGCGCCCTGTGACCAATGTCGATTATTTCGAGATACTGGAGTTTTTGCATCGACTCGATAGCCTCACGGGGATGCAATTCCGTTTGCCTACCGAGGAGGAGTGGGAGTATGCAGCCCGTGGCGGAAAATACACGAAAGGCTTCGTCTACAGTGGCAGCAACGAAGTGGATCGTGTGGCTTGGCATAATGGCAATGCCCGCAAGACCAAAAAGGTGAAGAAACGCAGCGCCAACGAGTTGGGCATTTATGACATGTCAGGCAATGTGTGGGAATGGTGCTCGTCCAAATATCGCTATTTCGATAAAGAACGCAATGCGAATCTTGGAAAGGATGGACAAATGTACATCATCCGTGGTGGAGGTTGGCAGTTGCTCCCATCCTCTTGCCGTGTTTCTTGGCGCGGCAAACGTCTGCCCGATTTGAAGAACTCTTTCGGAGGGTTTAGGCTGTGCTTGGACGCGAAGTATGTCAAGGAAAAAGAAGAGGCCCCCGAAAAAGAAACGCTTATTGAAGAGAAGGAGTAAGCCTCAGTTTCTTACTCCTATAATTAATCACTGCTTTATACTTTTTCAGCAAATCCCCACCAAGAATTCCATCGATGTGGGGCAAGCCAAGTTTGCCGTACATCTCGTGGATGTTCTCCAAATCCAAGGCAACGGCTTCATAATCTTTGATTTCCATGTTACCAATGGAAAGACTGTCGATGATAAAAGTGGAGCTCTCCAAGTCGGAACTGCCCACGCCAGCGGTCATGCCTTCTTTCTTTTCGAACGCAATATCGTCTATGAAAGAGGAGATGGTTATGGGATCGAAAACAGAGCATGAGGCTCCAGTGTCAATAAGGAAATTGGCTTCCTTACCATGGATCGTTCCTCTGACCATGATATGGAAGCCTTCTCCTTCGATGTCAAGCAGTTGGATGGGTACTTCGATATATCGTCGCATATCAGAAGTTGGGCTTGATGGCGTATTTCTTGTAGAAGTCCTTGATGATTCTCACGGCATCGTCAGCGGCGTCGACCACATGGAAAATGTCGAAGTCTTCCTCTTTGATCATGTGATTGGCGAGCAAGGTGTTTCTGAACCAGTCAATCAGGCCTTGCCAATAGTCTTTTCCAACGAGGATGACAGGGAAGTCAACCATTTTGTTGGTCTGGATGAGGGTGATGGCTTCCGATAGTTCATCCAAGGTGCCGAAACCTCCAGGCAGGACGATATAGCCTTGTGCATAGCGCATGAAAATGGTCTTGCGGACAAAGAAGTAATCGAAGTTGATGTTCTTGTCGTGGTCGATGAAGGGATTGAAGTGTTGCTCAAAAGGCAAGTTGATGTTCAATCCTACGCTGGTGGCGCCACCTTGGTAAGCACCTTTGTTGCCGGCTTCCATGATGCCAGGACCGCCTCCCGTGATGGTGCCGAAGCCGTAATCGGCTAGTTTTTCAGCAATCTCAATAGCCATCTCATAATATTTGTCGCCAGGTTTTGTGCGTGCTGATCCAAAGATGGCCACGCAAGGACCGATTTTGGACATTTTCTCCATGCCTTCCACAAACTCAGCCATAATCTTGAACACAGACCATGCGTTGTGTGTCTTGATATCGTTCCACGATTTGGGGTGGAAACTGTTGCGGATGATTTCTTCCTCTTTCTCTGTTATGGGCATAAAAAAATCAAAATTTAAGATTTTAAATTCAAAATTTGTGTATTTTTGCACCCGATAAACGCGAATGTAGCTCAGTTGGTAGAGCATCAGCTTCCCAAGCTGAGGGTCGCGGGTTCGAACCCCGTTATTCGCTCGTGATAAACACGATGTAGAGACGCGCCATGGCGCGTCTCTACATTTTTTATGGGTTTATTCCACAGGTGTGCCGCATTCAGGGCAGAACTTGCCTGTCACTTCTGTGCCGCATTTCGGGCATTTCTTCGGGCCTACTGCTGCCATGGGCGTACCGCATTCGGGGCAGAACTTGCCGGTGCTTTCCGTGCCACACTTCGGGCATTTCATCATGGGCTTCGGTGCCGGAGCGGGTGTGCCACATTCGGGGCAGAACTTCCCGGTAATCATCGTGCCGCATTTCGGGCAGGGAACGCCTTTTGCAGCGGCTCCGCCTTGATTGTAAGGGTCGTAGTTGGCCTGTTGGCCTTGATTGTTCCATGCATTCTGCATGGCGCCGCCTGTCATGCCGCCTGTGCCAGCGTTCATCATGCCGAGGCCGATGAAGGCATTGCCGGCACCAGCTTCGTTGCCAGCTGCGGTTTCCATGACGTCGATGATCTTTCCTTGCTGCATCATCGAGTTGGAACTGTATTCGTAACGGTCGATCTTCTGCTGGCTGGCATCGTCTAACGAGACCGATTCCACAGTGAAGCTGACCAAACGGATACCACGGGCACGGATGGGCTCGTCAAAGACGCGCTCGTCCATCACCTGTTTCATCTCGTCGGTGTAGCTCGGGAGTTCGAGCACGGGCACGCGGTGCTTGCTGTTGCCCATTTCGTTGAGCACATTCTGGAAGGCGGCAATCACCTCACTGCGCATCTGCTCAGTGATTTGGTTTTTCTTCACCACATTGGCCGTACCGGCATGGTTGCGCATGAAGATGGCCACGTCGTCGAGTTGGAAGGTGTATTTACCATAGCAGCGCACATTGACGCCCATCGGGCTCAGTGAGCCGGTCATTTGGTTCGGGATGGCGTGCGACCAGTCTTGGAAGGGGATAGGCGTAGCAGTGCCGAACTTGTTGTCCAGAATCTCCTTGATGTTGAAGAAGAACACGGCCTGTTCCTTGGCGGGCGTGCCACCGTAGGTGAAACGTTGCCACATCTCCTTGAAGACGGGACCAAACTGTCCGCCGAAGAAGGATGGCGATGAGGACTGGTCGAAGGTGTAAACGCCTTCTTCAGCCGTTGCGTCAAGCACCGAACCGCTGTCGTAGATGACGGCCACTTGGCCGGGAGCCACGAGGATACGGCTGCCTTTTGAGATCTGACCCGTCTTGGTGGTTTGCTTCACCATCAGGGTTTCCATGTCCATGTTGTCGCATTTGATAAGGTCTAACCATTGGTCTTTCAGGGTGCCGCCGATGGCTCCGCCAACAGCGCCTACAATTTGTTTAATAAGTCCCATAGTGTTGTTGTTTAATTGTTGAATTGTTTATTGTTTAATTGTTGTTTCTGTTTGTAGAGACGCGATTTATCGCGTCTCAAGTAATATGGGGTTTTTGGAGATGCACGGCTAATTTCGAGAATGGATATCCGTCAGCACCCAATCGTGTTCGCCATTGGTGATGACGCTGCCGCAATAGGCGCATTGGCCCGAAGAGGTGACCTCGGTCGGGGCGCCGCAATTGGGGCAGTTAGTGATGGCGTTGCCTTTCTTGCCCGGGTCGGTCTTCAGGCCGGCCTTGCGGTTGAAGACCATCTCGTATTTCATGTACCAGTCGCGGTTGGGGTCGCTCTCCAGCACCTTCTTGGTGGCGTCGTCAATGACATAGTCGCGCATCACGGCATTGAGCACAACGGTCAGCATCTCCTTGTCGCCATCTTGGGCGAAGGATTGTAGCGAGCAGTGCTTGATGGCAATCTTTTCAATCACGTTGGTCTTGCCGAGGCGGATATATTCGTCTAATTGTTGCTTGTGCGTATTGAATAGGGTCTCGCTCTCAAACGGACGGATGGGTTTCCAGTCCTTGGCAGTCCAAGCAGCTTGGATAGTCATGAACACCTCGCGGGCGAAGCCGATGAACTTGTCGGACGAAAAGGCCGGATCGATGGCTTGGATTTGGGCAGCCACCATAGCAGTGTTGTCGAAGGTGAAGTCGTTTTTGGCTTGCTGCTCCACCTGTTGGTTGATGTATCCTGGGTCTGAAGCCTGTTTTTTGGCTTTTTTCCTCGAGATTAAGACAATAACAACGAGGATAACCAAAACAATTAAGCCTACCGTTGGGTTGTTAATGAATAATCCGATAAGATATCCGATGATGGCCCCCCAGTCGCCACTACCGCCGCCATCGAAGCCGCTACCTCCACCGCTATAGCGGTTTTGGTTGCCAACGTCAGCGATAGCCATCGTGCTGAAAAGCAGGGCCAGGAGAATGAAAAAGAAAGGAAGATACTGTCTTAATCTGTTGAAATCCAATTTTTTCATGAAACTAATGCTTTAGTGAGGATCCTAATATGCCCTACAAAAATAATGAAAAAGATTAAAAAAGTACAATTTTTTGCCGAAAAAAAAGAAAAAAAGCCTAATTTTGCAGCGCGAAACGCAAGAGGGAGCTTAGCTCAGTTGGTTCAGAGCATCGCCCTTACAAGGCGGGGGTCGTTGGTTCGAGTCCAACAGTTCCCACAAAAAAGGAAGTCATGAGGTGTCATGTCTTCCTTTTTTTTTGCCAAACCTTCCCATCATCGGTTGACACATGGTTGACACGGGTGGCAAAAACAGGGCAAATATAGTGCAAAACAAAAACCCTAACTCTGATTTTCAACGAGTTAGGGTTTGTTTTGGTAGTCTCTCCGGGATTTGAACCCGAGTTACCAGGATGAAAACCTGACGTCCTGACCAGACTAGACGAAGAGACCATCCGTCTTACTTGCCTTTCGGTTTCGTTTTGACGCTGCAAAATTAGACAAAAAAATCATACCTGCAACAAAAAAACGAAAAAAATTTTATTCAAAGGTGAATGAAATTTGCAACTGCTTGTTTCTGACCTCTTTAAGCGGAGCGTTGTAAATGAAGTTAGTGGATTTTGGGTCAGTCTTCTGGATTTGAATGATGCCAAAACTCATCTTGATTTCAACACCCATCTTGAACCACTGGTTATAAATGTCAAACCCTGACCCTAACTCCAGCGCCACGTCTCCTCGCTCGGTTTGAAGCAAAGCAGGGTTCCCTCCGTTGTCGGTCTTGTTTTTCCTAGAAGCCAAGTACAACCTCGGGTTGACACCGGCAATGAGATAAGCACCAATGTTGTTGTAACGCTTTGAGCGGTATTTCACCTGAAGGGGAAACTCCATGAAAGTAGCTAGCTTGTCATCTGAAATAACATCCCTCGCCGCATCGATGACAGTGTTGTCGACGCCATACAGCCGCGTGATGTAATGAACGTACTTGGAACTCAAACTAAGGGTGGGAATGAACCGTAAGTTGAAATACTCTCCTAACCTTTTGTCTCCAATGACTCCAACAGAAAAGCCTGGGGTAGTGTGGCTCTCCGCACTGAGAATCTGAAACTGAGTGACCCTTCCGTATTCCGGGATGTCTTTGGGAAGATAGCTTTGGGGTAGCATCCTGTTTTGGTAGTTCTCGTTGAGTAGCAATGAGTAATCCATGAAATTGAGCCCCAACAGGAATCCGAAGTGATAAGGCTCGTTGTTGTATTTTTGCAGATATATGACTTTTCTGCTTTGGGCTTGGACTTCGGGTAGGCCTATTGCTATCAACGACAGGAGGACCGCTATAGTTAAGATTCTTTTCACTTTTTTCTCTTTAAAGTTGCTTAACGGGACTCTCTGTTTTTTTATTGTGGTTTCAGTTGCTTTTTTTAACGCAGACATAAAGGCTCGCAACACCCCAGCAAAGGGGAATGACTTTATGAAGCGTGAATCCTGTTTCTTCGATTCCTTTTTTCAGCAGATCCGATTCCGCAAAGTCTTTTATGGTGTGGGGCAGATAAGTGTAGGCGGTGTCATGGCCTGAGATGCATCGCCCTGCCGTGGGAATGAGTAGCCGTGAATAGAGTTGGTAAGGCGTTTTGATGAGAGGATGGGTGGGCTGGGAGAATTCAAGGATGACAACGGTGCCACGGTCGTTGATGACTCTCAGCATCTCGCGCAGTCCTGTGCTGAGTTGTTCGAAGTTGCGTACCCCGAAGGCGCAGGTCACGGCGTCGAAATATTGGTCGGGGAAGGGAAGAGCCTCCGCATTACCGTTGAGGAGGGTGATTTGCTGGTCCAGATGCTTTTTTTCGATTTTTTTCTTTCCGGCTTCGAGCATTTTTTGAGAGAGGTCGATGCCTGTGATTGTGGAGTGTGGGTTGTCGTGAGCTAATTGGATGGCGAGGTCGGCAGTGCCTGTGGCTATGTCGAGGATGGCCTTGGGGTGACCTTCAGCGACGATTTTGGAAGCTTTTTTTCTCCAAATACGGTCCAGATGGAAGGAGAGGAGATGGTTTAGGAAGTCGTAACGGGGAGCGATGGCATCGAACATCGCTGTGACTTCACGCTGGTCAGCCATGATAAAGTCGTTTAATTTCTTCTTCAAAACGTGCTTTGTCAATCGGGACGACACCGGAGGACTCGCAAACCATGCCTCCTGCTATGTTCGATAAGGTGGCAATGGCTTCACCGATGGTTTTTGGGGTGACATTTCCCAAAGTTGATTCATGCCTTGCGCACCTATAGGAGGCCAAACATAATGCCGCCACGCTTAAGACGGTGTCTCCCGCACCGGATACATCGACAATATGTCGGGGATGAGCGGCCAGATGAAGGAAGGTGTTGTCGTGAAGGATCATCACCCCTTTTTCAGAAAGGGTGACCATCAGGTATTGGCAGCGCAATCGTTGTTGGAGACTGTTGGCGGCTTGTCGCAGCTCGTCGATGGTCTCGGCGGTCACGCCGAGACCATCGCAAAGCTCTTTGGCATTAGGCTTGAAAAGGGTTACCCCTTCGTATGCAAAGAAGTTGTTTTTTTTCGGATCGACCACAACAGGGATGCCTGCACTGTCGGCGGCCTCAAGCAGGTGCTTGATGATGGCAGGTGACAAAACACCTTTATTGTAATCTTGAAGGATGATGACATCGATACGCTCTTGCCGCATCTGTTCATCAATCTTTGCTAAAAGGCTAAGGCGCTCCTCCTCGTTGAGGTCGAAGGTGTCTTCTTCATCGATTCGCAACAACTGTCGTTCTCTGTCAAACACGCGATGCTTGACGGTGGTGGAGCGTTGCTTGCTTCGCACTAGGCCGTCAGTGTTTAAGCCGTGTTCTCGCATCAGCCGATACAACCTTTCGCCGGCAGTGTCATTGCCGATGACGGAACAGACAAAGGGGACGGCATCCAGTGCTTTCAAGTTGAGTGCCACATTGGCTGCACCTCCCAGCCGGTCGAAATGTTCCTTCAGGCTCACGATAGGCACAGGTGCCTCGGGCGACATCCGTTCGACAAAGCCTTTTGAATAGGCGTCGATCATCACATCGCCCACCACTAGCGCTTTCAACCCGTTGAATCGATCAAGAATGAACAACTGACTACTGATTATTTTAATTAATGTAGTTTTTGCAAGGCCTCTTTGATTCTTTTGGCGGCTTCGCGGAGTTTGTCCTCGGAAGTGGCGTAAGAAAGGCGGATGCAGTCGTCGTTGCCGAAGGCCTTGCCAGCGACACATGCCACGTGGGCATTATAAAGCAGCCATAGACAGAGGTCGTCGCTGCCATTGATGACTGTCTGTCCATCAGTTTTGCCATAATAGGACTTCACTTCTGGGAAGACATAGAAGGCACCGGCGGGAGTGTTGCACTTCACTCCTGGAATTTCGTTCATCAGCTTCACAAGCATGTCGCGACGGTTGCGGAAAGCTTTCAGCATGTCCTGAATCTCTTGGGAGTTTTCTGGGCACAGTTCCATGGCTTTGCAGGCAGCGGCTTGCGCAATGGTGCAGATTCCGGAGGTGATTTGGCCTTGGATTTTATTGGTGGCCTTCACGATGGCTTGTGGGGCAGCGATGTAGCCGATGCGCCATCCGGTCATGGCATAGCCTTTAGCCACGCCGTTGACGATGACGAGACGGTCCTTCAGGAACTCGAATTGTCCCATGCTCTCGTGCTTGTGCTCGTATTGAATGAACTCATAGATCTCATCGGAGATGACGATGATGTTAGGATATCTCTTGAGTACCTCGGCGATGGCGGTCAGTTCCGCTTTGGTGAAGACGCTGCCGCTAGGATTGCAAGGCGTGTTGATGAGCAATGCCTTGGTTTTGGGTGTGATGGCCTTCTCGAGCTGTTCAGCGGTAATCTTAAAGTCATGTTCGATGTCGCTGTTGACGATGACTGGGACACCGCCGCTGAGTTTCACCATTTCAGGGTAGGAGACCCAGAACGGGGCGGGGATGATCACTTCGTCGCCGTCGTTGAGGATGGCCAGAAGCACATTGTTGATAGCCTGCTTGGCGCCGTTGGAGACGAGAATGTCGGTGTCCTTGTAGTCCAGTCCATTGTCTCGCTTCAGCTTGTTGGCGATGGCTTTGCGCAGTGCGGGGGTTCCGGGAACCGGAGGATAATGGGTGTCATTGTTGTTGATGGCGTCGATGCCGGCTTGTTTGGCTGACTCAGGGGTGTTGAAGTCGGGCTCGCCGATACTCAGACTGATCACATCGATGCCTTGGGCTTTCAGCTCGCGGCTTTTGTTGGTCATGGCCAAGGTCGCTGACTCCGCCATGTTCAAAACTCTGTTCGAGAGGATGATTTCGCTCATGATTGTGTTATTTCAAGTTTTTTAGTTTTAACTTCATTAAAGGTTTTGCTATTGGGATTGCAAAAGTACGATATTTATTAATTCTAAATTCTAAATTCTCAATTCTTTTGTATCTTTGCAAGAAAATCATACAAATGGACCTTTTCTTGATTGTCATTTTGGTTGTCATTGCCTTGTTGCTCGCAGTGGCGGTTTTCATCATCTATCGTAGTTTCAAATTGAGGGAATGGGAGTTGCGTTTGAAAGCCAAGGCTGAGATTCGCATTGCCACCATGAAGATGGTCGCACCGCTTAGGATTCAGGCTTGTGAGCGCTTTTTGCTTTTCCTGGAGCGTTCCCAGCTGCCAGTCCTGGTGAAGAGCCTCTTCGTTCCGGGGATGACCAAGGAGGCACTGCATCTTTCTTTGTTGCAACGTATTGAAGATGAGTTTGAACACAATATGGCGCAACAACTCTACGTTAGTAATGATGTTTGGGAGATTGTCCGTCGAGCCAAAGAAGAGCTTATCAGCCAAATCAACACTACGTTTGACAAAACGGAAGCTGACACTGAGGCCGCGATGGTCGCCCAGGCATTGGTCGCCTTGCCTAATCCTTTCGTGGAACAGGCGGTGGCGGCCTTGAAAAAGGAATTTAATGAAATCTAATTGCATCGCATGAAATTTTACGCATCACAAATCGCTGACTTGCTCTCTGGTACGGTTGAAGGCAATCCGAATGCTGAGGTTTGGAACGTGGCCAAGATTGAAGAGGGTGCTGAAGGCATGTTGAGTTTTTTGGCGAATCCGAAATACACGCCTTATATCTATGAGACAAAGTCGTCTGTTGTGATTGTCAACAACGGTTTTGTGGCTGAGAAACCTATTGCAGCCACCCTGATCCGGGTGGAGGACGCTTACGCCTCGTTCGCGCGACTGCTGGCCTTCTATGACCAGATGTCACAGGACAAGAAAGGCGTGTCGTCGCTTGCCTTTGTCTCCTCTTCAGCTCAATGTGGTGATGACCTCTATGTGGGTGAATTTGCCTTTGTCGGCGAACACGTGACTCTGGGAAATCATGTCAAAGTGTATCCTCAGGTCTATGTCGGCGATGGCTGTGTCATTGGCGACAACACGGTGCTTTATCCTGGCGTGAGGCTTTACCGTAACACCGTGGTGGGACAGCGTTGTATCATCCATGCTGGGGCGGTGATCGGTGCCGACGGCTTCGGCTTCGCTCCTCAGGAGGACGGCCATTACGATAAGATCCCTCAGGTGGGCAATGTGGTCATCGACGATGACGTGGAGATTGGAGCCAATACCACCATCGACCGCTCCACCATGGGCTCTACAAGGGTTCATAAAGGCGTGAAACTCGACAACCTCGTTCATCTGGCTCATAATGTCGAAGTGGGGGAGAACTCCGCCTTGGCCGCTCAAGTGGGTATCTCCGGCTCCACACATCTCGGTAAAAACTGCGTGGTGGGCGGCCAGTCGGGTTTTGTCGGTCATCTTCATATCGCCAACGGCTCGAAGTTCGGCGGACAATGTGGCGTCATGGGCAGCATCAGAGAAGAAAATCAGGAGTTTATGGGTACTCCCATACAGCCATTGAAACAGTATTTAGTGTCGAACGCCCGCTTCCGTCACATCGATGAGATGGCTCGAAAAATCGATGCGCTCGAAAAGGAAGTGCAAAAACTTTTAGAGAAGTAGCAGGTTTTTTTTGGTTTTTAATGTTTTTTCCCTATTTTTGCCCGTTTTTCTTGGGACAAAATAATCCCAAGATGATTTTTTATGGAAGAAAGACAGTGTACTTTAAAGAAAAAAGTTAGTGTTTCTGGCGCTGGATTGCATACGCGCCAGTGCGGCACCTTGACTTTTAATCCCGCTCCCGTCAATACGGGAATACGTTTCCGCAGGATTGATCTTGAAGACCAACCCATCATTGAAGCGGATGTGGATAACGTGATTGATACAACAAGAGGCACCACCTTGGGTAAGGGTGGTGTCAAAATATATACCGTGGAACATGTGCTGGCCTCCCTGCGTGGTATGGGCATCGACAACGTGCTTATAGACATCGATGTGGAAGAGATGCCTATCATGGATGGAAGCGGCAAGGAATTCGTCAAGGCACTCAAAGAAGCTGGCATTGTCGAACAGAAGGCCTTGCGCGACTATTACGTCATCAAGGAACCTATCACCTATCGCAACGAAGTGCTGGGCATTGAACTCTCCATCGAGCCTTGTGAGTCGTTCCAGATTGACGTGACTGTGAAGTACAACACCAAGGTGCTTGACCAGCAAAGCGCGTCGTTGCATGACCTTAAGGATTTTGAAGCCGAAATTGCCCCCTGCCGCACCTTCGTCTTCCTTCATGAGTTGGAGACGCTCCTTAGCCGTAACCTGATTAAAGGTGGCGATTTAACCAATGCCATCGTGTTTGTCAACAAAAATGTTTCCTCGGATGAATTAGACCACATCGCTGCCTTCTTCAAGAAGCCGAAAGTGCTTGTAAAAGAGGGAGGTATCCTGAATAACGTGGATCTGTATTTCGACAATGAGCCCGCTCGCCATAAACTGTTGGATGTGATTGGCGACCTGACTTTGGTGGGGAAACCTATTAAAGGTCATGTGACCGCCTATAAACCAGGCCATTTCTCTAACACTGCTTTTGCCCGTAGAATTAAACACTCCATGCTTCAGCAGGACTAAATTAACGCTGATGATGAATCAACCTCTGGCATATATCCATCCCAACGCCCGCATAGCGGAGGATGTGAAAATCGAGCCGTTCTGCTGGATCGGCGAAGATGTGGAAATCGGATCCGGCACTTGGATCGGCCCTAATGTTACCATCATGGACGGTGCCCGTATCGGCAAAAACTGCAAGTTCTTTCCTGGAGCTGTGATTTCTGCCATTCCACAAGACCTAAAATACCGTGGCGAGACCACTTACTGCTATATCGGCGACGGAACCACGGTGCGTGAGTCAGCTACTATTAATAAAGGTACTGCCGCCAGTGGCAAAACCGTGGTGGGAAAGAACTGCCTCTTGATGGCTTTCACCCACGTGGCTCATGATTGTGTCGTGGGCGACAATGTCATCATGGCGAATGCGGCTACCCTTGCCGGACATATCACAGTCGATGATTGGGCCATCTTGGGTGGTCTGGCTGCCGTCTCGCAATTTACCCGTATCGGCGCTCATGTGATGATCTCGGGTGGGGCCATGATTAACAAGGACATCCCACCGTTTGTCAAAACAGGCACGGGCTACCCTGTGTCGTATGCAGGTGTGAATTACATCGGTTTGGGCAGACGGGGCTTTAGCAAGGAACGTATCAACGCCATTCAGGATATCTACCGCGTCATTTATAGCGCGGGTATGAACATTTCTCAAGCCGTGCAGTACATCAAAACGAACCTGCCCGCCTCTGAAGACCTCGAGATGATTGTACGATTCATCGAGAACTCGAGAATCGGTGTCATGAAGAATACCGTGGGAGAGTGATCGCTAACACGACTCCATCACCTTTTTATATTGCTCATGGATTTGCTGGCCTATCCTGTCTGCTGAGAAAGTGTTGACCGCATATTGGCGTATGCGTTCTCGGTCGTACGAGCGACATTCCTCAAGCATCTGTGTCATTCCTTTCAACAATGCATCTTCGTCACCTGCTTTGATTAAGAGCCCGCGCTCGGGCGTGACAATCTCAGCAATGCCGCCTACATCCGTGGTGAGTACCGGAACTCCCGACGCAAAAGCCTCCACAATCACACAGGGAAGGTTCTCGAAATTGGAGAACAACACGAAAAAGTCGGTCTCAGAAAATGCCTTAGCCACTTCCTCCGAGGTTTTCTTCCCCTCGAAAATGACACAATCGGTCAGTTGATGTTCGCTGACAAAAGCCTTGAACTCGGGTGCCTCGTAATCATGGATGACATGTAGTTCGAAATCATCGCGTTGCTTGCGTAAACGTTCTATGGTTCGGAGAATCCCCGAAAAATTCTTGGCCTCGTCACGAAGGGTGGAGATATGTAACAGCCGTTTTCTTGGTTGCGTGTTCTGGGACCCAATGCGAAACAGGTCGGTGTTCACCAGATTGTAAATTACCTCATAACGATTATGGATGCCGTGACCTTCCATGCAGTGTTGCAAATCGAGACTGACGGGCATGATCAAAGCGGCATGGTTGGCTATTTTGACCATCATCCGCTTTAGTCTTCCTACTAAAACGTGTTGGTTTTGAGGTTGATAGATAGTCCAATGCTCGGTGAGGACGTAAGGATAGCCGTAAAGGATATGCCAAAGCAGAGCGAGTTGCCCGAGCGGGTATGCGACATGGAGGTGAATCATGTCGGGGTTGAAGCCTTGTTTTTTTAGGTGTCTTAACCCATACTGGTACATCCTTAACATCTTGAGTTTGCGCAGCACTTTGTTTTTCGGGGGACGGATATAAATTTGCAGATGGGTGTGATGAAGCCCTGGGATCTCCTTGAGCTCGAAAGATTGGCTCATGTTGTGTCCGTCGCAGACTGAGAGGATGATGGAGTGACAATCCTCAGGAAGAGCGTCAATCATGCGGACGCAGAAGTTGCCTAACGTAGGATCGTCAGGGGAGGGGAACCAACTCAAAAGGTGCAGGATGTTCATGACTCAACAAGGATGGGTTTGGATTTGGACTTCAAAATACTTATGAGGCCTTTCGTAAGGCACAAGTTTGTGAGTGGGGAAGTCTTCAGGCAGATAGACAGCACACAAGGTGTTGGAAATATGATAAATATGACTCCGTTTTTCAGCGGGTGCTCCGTCAAGTATGGCTTCCACGACATCCCATCGGATGGTCTCGGGATCCAGCCCGTAGTCGTGCCATACGATGACGGAACGGTTTCCCTTCAAAAGCTTGAAAGCAGTTTCCGTGTCTTTCCTTACACTCTCGTAGTGGTGGTCGCCATCGATAAAGACCATGTCGTACTTGCCGAGATGTGGCTTGAAGTCAAAGGTTTGTGAGTCGCCAAAGAGTTGCTCGACATTGTCTAATGTGTTGCTGAAAAAACCGTGCAAGTCGGCATATAAAGTATTGTCAGTCAATTGAATGATTGCCTCTTTGGGGAGATTGAAAGTGACGCAGTGGGGTGCTACTTGTGCCATATTGGCAACGCTCTCACCACGCCAGGTGCCGATTTCGAAATAGTCTTGCACCGCATAGCGTTTGCCCAAAGCCCGTAGCAAGGCAATGTCGATGGGCATGGTGGCTCCAGAAAGATAGGCGTAGGGTATGGCGGTTTCTCTGAAGTCAGGGAACAAAGTGTTGATTTCGATGACAGGTAGGCCGTCTTGAAGTCCATATTTCTTGATGACTTCCTCCTTGTTGCTCCCTTCGTCCTGCAACACGAGGTTGAGTAGATAAGGATGCCGAATGATGCGCCCAAGGGCTTTGGTGAATTTTTGGAGTTTATTCATGGTTGGAAGGTTGCTTGCTGAATTGCTGTTTCATTTCAAGAAGGTAATTCTGAATCTCACTTTTTCTCAGGATGAAATCTTTCCCTTTGAAATGCGATTCTTTCAAAAAGATGATGAAAAGGAAAAGTGCGTTGACGGTGTAGGAAACTGCCGAGGTGATGGCGGCGCCTGTGACATCATAGCGGGGGATGAGGGTGAAGCCGCACGCAAAGGTGGCCACCAGCCCACATAAGGCTGCGAAGGTGTTCATCTGATAACGTCCGATGCCGGAATAATAATGCCCGAGAATCAAGAAGATACAGTAAAACAGGATGCCTGGAGCAAGAATGCGGATGATGCCAGCCATCTCGCCAAAATCGGATCCGAAGACAAATACATAGACCTCCGATGGAAGGAGGCACAACACCAATACTGCTATGGCGGAGATGACAAGGCAGATTTTGCTTAAATCTAAGGTGAGTCTCTGTGCGTAAGCACGGTCGCTGGCGTTGGCAATACGGGCATACTGCACCAAGGCAATGCTGCTGCTGATAATCCAAATGGCTTCTGCGAGTGAGACAGCGTTGGAAAACACCCCGACGCGACCCACGTTGATGTATTCTTTTAACAGATAATAACTCAAACGAAGGTTGAAAAACTGTACAAAATGGCCTGTCTGGTTGAGAAATCCATATTTGAACAGGTCTTTCAAAACCTCGTGGTAGTCGTTGTCATGATCGTGGCGGAGGTTGGCATATTCGTTTCGCAACATCCACACTCCCAGTAAGAAAGTGCCTCCGTATGCCACATAGAGTCCGATGACATAACCGTAGATGTCGGTCTTTTTCAACAGGAGGTAGTAAACCACTAAGGTCAGTATCATCAGCACGGGCTGGAGCAAGGTGTTGTAGTTGGCCTTCTTGATTTCTTCTCTGCCGACCAAAAAGCGGAAATTGATGTTACTGAGCGAGGAGATGAACGAAAGGATGGCCACATGCGCAATCAGTTCGGGAGCTAGTTTTGGGTAAAAAAGCCAGAGGGCAAAGCCCATCACCACAGCGATGAAGGCCGCCCATGCTACGGAGGCCACCAAAATCTTTTTGAATGAATGTCGTGGGGCAAGGTAGATGATGCTGGCACCGCAGACAATTTCAGAGAAAATCAGGATGAATGTGATGGTGGCGAGTAATAAGGCTTGCGTGCCTTTGCCAGTGTCGCCCAGAACTTGTGAGAGGATCACGGCAATCATAAAGTTGATGACCGCTGCCGTGATTTTTGTGCCGAAGGTGTTGACAATCTTCTTGAACATACCTCTCACCTGGTATTGATGTTACCTCATGTCGATGACTTCTACCGATGGATGTGCTTTGGCATCAAATGAGAAAAAGTCCTCTTTCCAGTCTTGGTTGAACTTCCACTCGTCGATGTCAATAATGATGGTGTTTCCATCGTCGGTGTTGATTTTCAGATGCTTCAGCTGATTTTTCTTAGAGTCAATGGTTGCGATGACGTTTTTGTACATCCCGTCAGCAGCATTTAACTCGATGGTGCAGAAGCCTTTGTCATCGGTGCCTTTGATTTTGGCGGAGTAGTCTTTGTCGAGGGAGGTGATGATTTTGAGGGGGGTGTTGTCACTGCCGTCACTGGCATTGCTCACCATGACTTCCTCGTCTTCCACCAGATAGGTCCAGATGGTCTTCCCATCGCAAATGGTTTCTTGTTCGTCCATGACAAGCTTATAGGCATCGCCTTGAAGGTAGGCCTTGCCTTTTTGTTTTGGAGCGTTTTTGGTGTTGTCGGATTGGATGGTGTAAGAAAAGGTCATTTCCGCGTTTTTGGGATCTCTGATGGATTTTACTGCCTTCTTAATCAATTCATTAGCGTTATTTTGACCAAATCCTGTGTTGACGGCAAGCATGAAGAGGATGCCGATGAGGTAAAAGCGTTGTTTTTTCATATTCCTTGATCTTTGAGTTCGAGATCCTTCAAAATCTGTTCCAAAGCGAACTCGTTGGCGACTTTTACTTCGCGAGACTTGCTTCCCGAGAAGGGACCGACGATGCCAGCGGCTTCCAGCTGGTCGATGATGCGGCCTGCACGGTTATATCCGAGTTTGAGTTTGCGTTGGATCATGGAAGTGGAACCTTGTTGGGTTTGGACCACGATGCGGGCTGCTTCCTCGAAGAGGCTGTCGCGTTCGTCACCGTCCTCGAAGTCGCCTCCGTCACCATTGCCGTCTTCATCAGGCACATCGGGTAACAGGAAAGGCTCGCTGAAGCCTCGTTGCTCACCGATATAAGAGGTGATGGCCTCCACCTCTGGGGTGTCGATGAAAGCACATTGCAGACGTACTAAGTCGTTGCCTGTGGAGAGCAGCATGTCACCACGACCGATGAGTTGGTTGGCACCACTTTGGTCGAGAATGGTCTTGGAGTCAACAGCGGAGATGACACGGAAGGCGATACGAGCTGGGAAATTGGCTTTGATCGAGCCGGTGATGATGTTCACAGAAGGACGTTGCGTTGCGATGATCAGGTGGATGCCAATGGCACGGGCGAGCTGTGCGAGACGCGCAATGGGTGCTTCCACATCACGGCCTGCTGTCATGATGAGGTCGGCGAACTCATCGACGACCAATACGATGTAGGGCAAGTAACGATGCCCCTCAGTGGGCAGCAATCGGCGTGTTTTGAACTTCTCGTTATATTCGATGATATTGCGGCACTGGGCGGCCTTGAGGAGGTCGTAACGCTGGTCCATCTCGATGCACAGTGAGTTGAGCGTGCGTACCACTTTCTTCACGTCAGTGATGATGGCATCTTCTGAGTCAGGCAGCTTGGCCAGGTAATGACGCTCGATGCGGTTGTATAAGGTGAGCTCCACTTTCTTCGGGTCCACCATGCCGAACTTCAAGTCGGAGGGATGCTTGCTGTAGAGC
>JAEEGH010012156.1_pt1 | contig 19401 bp, 18 predicted proteins | sample 9134181 | NCBI WGS metagenome assembly JAEEGH01 (sample SAMN16246544, study PRJNA631951) | gut metagenome | biome: gut microbiome; feature: rumen; material: DP-attached | host: Bos | place: Iran: Karaj | collected 2018-10 | reverse complement strand
ACGAGGAGTCCTCCCTGGACCTTCTTCATCTTGTATTCCCTGACCCTCTCGGAAGGTCCGATGGGGCAGTTGGTCCTCATGATGCGGATGTTCTTCTTCTTCTCGATGAGGAGCTTGTAGGCCTCCTCGTCGTAGTCGGGGGCCACGACCACTTCGACGAAGTACTTGTGGATCTCCTCCGCCGTCTTGAGGTCGCACTTGCGGTTGAGACAGATGACGCATCCGAATGCCGAGAGCGGGTCGACGGCGTATGCGGTGACGAACGCGTCGTAGATGGTGTCCGCGCTGGCGAGTCCGCAGGGGTTGGTGTGCTTCATGACGACTGCGGTGGGCTTCTCGAAGTCCATGCAGATGTCCAGTGCCTTGTCCATGTCGAGGATGTTGTTGTAGGACAGCTCCTTCCCGTGGAGGTACTCCATCTTGGCGACGGTGGGTCCGGGTGTGAACGGGTCCCTGTAGAACGCTGCCTTCTGGTTGGGGTTCTCTCCGTACCTGAGGTCCATGACCTTCTCGGTGGGGACGGGGAACGACGCAGGGAATCCAGACGAGAATCTGGACTGCATCTGGAGCGCGATCATGTTGTCGTAGTTGGCGGTGGTGATGAACGCCTCCGCCATAAGCCTCTTGAGGAGGTCCTCCTGGATGCCTCCCGCCTTCATCTGCTCGAGGATGGGCGCGTACTGCTCGGGGGACGTGACCACTGCGACGGACTGGTAGTTCTTGGCTGCCGCACGGATCATGCTGGGTCCGCCGATGTCGATGTTCTCCACGATGTTCTCGATGTCGTTGGGATCCTTGAGGACGGTCTGCTTGAACGGATAGAGGTTGATGACGACCATGTCGATGGGCTCGATCCCCTTGTCCTTGATGGCGTCCATGTGCTCCTTGAGGTCCCTCCTGGCGAGGATTCCCGCGTGGATCTTGGGATGGAGCGTCTTGACGCGTCCGTCCAGCATCTCCGGGAACCCGGTGATCTCCGAGACCTCTTTGACGCTGATTCCGTTCTCCTTGAGGAGCCTGAAGGTTCCTCCGGTGGAGATGATCTCCACACCCAATGCTGATAACTCCTTAGCGAAATCTACGATACCATCCTTATCGGAAACGCTGATTATTGCTCTCTTGACAGATAACATCCGGATTACCCCGATGCATACAGAAGTATGCATAATTGGTATCCTGCAGAGCGTATTAAAGGTTCGTGTCCGACGACGGGGACGGGGTTCTGGAATCAGCGGAACCCAAAGAGTCCGACCTGTCCGTAGTTGTAGTAGAAGACCTCTACATCACGGAATCCGGCTTCCTCCAGCAGCCTGATGTGCTGCTCGACGGTGTGCGGATGGTAATCGGTGCCGTACCTGTCGAGGAATCCCTCAGCGTCGTTATCGGTACGTCCCTTCTCGGTGAGGTACGTCTTCAGCCTCGACCTGGTGATCTCGTATCCCTTCTCGGTACGGGGCGCGACGTTCTCGGAGACGATGAGCAGACCTCCCGGACGGAGGATCCTGTGGCATTCCTCGAGGACCTTGGCGTGCCCCTCCTCCTCGTAGTAGTGGTTGGACTGTATGCATGTGACAACGTCCGCGGTCTGGTCGGCGATCTTCATCTTGTCGGAGCTTCCGTGGACGTACACCGTCCTCTCCTCCCCGGCCTTGCTCTTGGCGACCGACAGCATGTCCGAGGATATGTCCAGGAGCGTGAACTTGGCCTTGGGGAACCTGGCCATGGCCATGATCGCCATGTTGCCCGTCCCTGCACCTACATCCACCCAGTACTTGACCTCCACTCCCGAGTGGACGGCCACGTCCAACGCGTCCGCTAGGAGCGCATCGTAGCGGGGGATCGTGCTGCGTATCCTGGCATCGTACTCTTCTGCGGAGGAATGGTTGTCATACATGATGGCATTCGCAACGTTCTCCTGTAAATTAAAATTTGATATGCATTGATGTATAGAATTATACATTGAAGTACGGTTGTGTTATATCCTTTCACTATCTCGCAACGGGCGGCAGGTAAGATGCACAAGGAATTCCTAATGGGTAACGAGGCCATAGCCATGGGCGCATTGGCGGCTGGCCTCAACGTCATCGCGGGCTATCCCGGTACCCCTTCGACCGAGGTGCTGGAGACCGTGGCCAAACGCCGCGGCAAGGACGTCTACGTGGAATGGTCCGTCAACGAGAAGGCCGGAATGGAGGTGGCCGCGGGTGCCGCATACTCCGGCGCCAGATCCATGGTCACCATGAAGCAGGTCGGACTGAACGTCGCATCGGATCCCCTAATGAGCCTCGCTTACATCGGTGTCAAGGGAGGTATGGTCGTGATGGTCGCGGACGACCCCGGACCCATATCCTCACAGACCGAACAGGACACCCGTACCTTCGCATCGTATTCCAAACTGCCGTGCTTCGACCCCTCCAGCGTCCAGGAGGCCTACGATATGATACAGGAGGCCATGGAGTTCTCCGAAAGATATCATACGCCCGTGCTCTTCAGGCCGACCACCAGGGTCTGCCATGCCTACGCATCCATCGATGTGAAGGATGAGAACGAATGTACCAGCAACGTTCCGGAAGGGTTCGTGAAGGACCCTTCCAAGTGGGTCATATTCCCCAGACTGTCATTCAGGAACCACGCGGAGATCGAGAAGAGGAACGAATCGATCTCCGAAGAGTTCTCATCCTATGCCCGCAACGCCGTCTGCGGGAATAAGTCGTCCCGCAGAGGGATCGCCACGAACGGCGCACCCTTCGCCAACGTGATGGAGTCCCTGCCGTCCGATGCGGTGCCCAAGGTCCTCAAGGTCTCCACCCCCTTCCCGTTCCCGGAGAAGCTGGCCGCGGAATTCCTCAGGAATCTGGACGAGGTGCTCTGCATAGAGGAGCTGGATCCCGTCATCGAGAGGAACCTGATCTTCGTGTGCGGCAAGTACAACCTCAAAACGAAGATCAGAGGGATGCTCACACACGACATGCCGCTCTCCGGAGAGAAGGACCGCGACATGATCCGTTCCGCCATCGCGGGATTCATGGGCACCGAGGTACCGGCCCTTCCCGTCAGGGAACAGCCTCCGGAACTTCCGGTGAGACCGCCGGTGCTGTGCGCGGGATGTCCCCACAGGGCGTCATTCCTGGCCGTGAAGGAGGCCACCAAAGGGAAGAAGACGGTCTACTGCGGCGACATCGGGTGCTACACCCTCGGGAACGCCATGCCCTTGGACATGGTGGACACCTGCCTGTGCATGGGTGCGGGCATAACCATCTCCCAGGGCATCGGAAGGATCGCACCCGACACCGAATGCTTCGGATTCGCAGGGGATTCCACGTTCTTCGCTTCCGCCATGACCGGCGTGGTCAACGCCGTGTACAACCAGGCGGAGCTCACCGTGATCATACTGGATAATTCCACGACCGCCATGACCGGACACCAGCCGCATCCCGGGACGGGACGCACGATGATGGGCGAGGTCGTGGAGAAGGTCGACATCGTCGCCGTGCTGAAGGGCATCGGCGTGAAGACCGTGGAGGTCGTCAATCCCCTCGAGTTCGACAAGGCTGTCGATACCGTGAAGAGGGTATCAACAGAGAAGGGTGTGAAGGCCATCATATTCAGGTCGCCGTGCATAGCGCTGTTCAGACCCGAATCCCATATGGCCGTGGATCCGGACAAATGCATCGGATGCAAGAGGTGCATCAACAACCTGGGATGCCCGGCCATCTCGCTGGACGGCAAGAAGGCGGTCATCGACCCGATGACATGCAACGGATGCGGATTGTGCACATACTACTGCAAGAGCGACGCCATCGGGAGGTGCGGCCAATGACCGATATCATCCTGTGCGGTGTCGGAGGACAGGGTACCGTGCTGGCATCCAAGCTCATCGCCGCCGCTGCCATGGAGAAGGGGCTCGACGTCATGAGCGCCGAGACCATCGGCATGGCTCAGAAGGGAGGGAGCGTGTTCAGCCACCTGAGGGTCGGCAGGGGCATGATGACCCCCATGATCGCCAAGGGCACAGCGGACATCATCATAGCGTTCGAACCCGCGGAGGCGGTGAGGATGCTCCCGTTCCTAAAGGAGGGCGGGAAGGTCATCGTGAATTCACACGCTGTACAGCCCGTCACCGCCGTTCTGAAAGGCGGCAACTACGACGGCGATGCCATGATATCCTACCTGAAAAGGAATGTGCCAGACGTCAAGGTGATCGACTGCGAGAAGGCCTGTCTCGAGATGGGTTCCCCGAAGGTCGCCAACATGATCCTCCTCGGCGCGGCGGTAAGGACCGGCGTCCTGGACTTCACGATAGACGAGATCAAGAGCATAATGAGGAAGAAGGTGAAACCGCAGTTCATCGAGATGAACGAAAGAGCACTGGACTATGAAGATCAATGAGGTATTACAATGCAGATTTCCAAACAGCAACTAGAACTGGTCAACGGACGCATCAAGGCACTGCTGGATTCCGGCAGTTTCTACGGAAAGAAACTGAAGGAGGCGGGGATAACCTCCGTCAATTCCCCGGAGGAATTCGAGAAGCTGCCGTTCTCGGAGAAGAACGACCTGCGCGACGCGTATCCGCTCGGTCTGATGACCGCGCCGGAGGATAAGATCGTACGTATCCACTCCTCGTCCGGTACCACAGGCAAACCTGTCATCATCCCCTACACCGCCAAGGATGTGGAGGACTGGGCGATCATGTTCGCCAGGTGCTACGAGACCGCCGGACTCACCAACATGGACCGCATACAGATCACGCCAGGATACGGACTGTGGACCGCCGGGATCGGATTCCAGGCAGGAGCCGAGAGGCTCGGCGCCATGGTCATCCCCATGGGTCCCGGGAACACCGAGAAGCAGCTGACCATGATGCAGGACATGAAGTCCACGGTCCTGTGCTCCACATCATCCTACGCACTCCTCCTCGCCGAGGAGATCGAGAAGAGGGGCATCAAGAAGAACATCCACCTCAAGAAGGGGATCATCGGTTCCGAGCGCTGGGGCGACAAGATGCGCGCATACATCGCCGAGAAGCTGGGCATCGAGCTCTACGACATCTACGGCCTCACCGAGATCTACGGTCCGGGTATCGGGATCAACTGCGAGCACAACACCGGCATGCACTACTGGGACGACTACCTCTACATCGAAATCGTGGATCCCGTCACCGGAAAGGTGCTCCCGGAGGGGGAGATGGGCGAGATCGTCATCACCACCCTCGTGAAGGAGGGCGCTCCGCTCATCAGGTACAGGACGCATGACCTCTCGCGCATAATCCCCGGCAAGTGCCCGTGCGGAAGGTCCTACCCCAGGCTCGGAACGATAATGGGAAGGACCGACGACATGATGAAGATCAAGGGCGTCAACGTGTTCCCGTCGCAGATCGAGGAGATCCTGAAGGAGTTCCCCGAGCTATCCAGCGAGTACCAGATACGCATATCCCACCTGGAGGGGAAGGACACCATGCGCATCTACGTGGAGACCAACGGAACGGTGGACTTCCAGAAGCTGGCCTCGGACGTGTCCAAGAGGGTGAAGGAGCGCATCGGCTTCACACCGCTGGTCAAGGTCGTGGAGATCGGTGTCCTGCCGAGAAGCGAGAAGAAGACCAAGCGCGTCATCGACGAACGCTACCAATGAAACTCACGGCGGGCTCGTCCCGCCGTCTTCCAGTTAAACTCAAATACGGGTAGTAGATACTCGCACACAAGCCGAGATAGCCAAGCCCGGTATGGCGGCGGTCTCGAAAACCGCTGGTCTCACGGCCTCGGGAGTTCGAATCTCCCTCTCGGCGCCATCCCTCTTTCTCAGTTCTTCATGTTCTCTTTGGGAACGTATCTCGTGGACCTTCCGCTTCCGATCGTACCGATTATACCTTCATCACACATCTTCCTCAGTGTCCTCTCCACGGTAGTCTCGGAGATGTCCGGAAATAGAGCCAGCAATTCAGATTTTGAGATGGGGATCGTCATGAGCCTGAGGAATATCTCGAGACCGTTGGATTTCTTTCTGTGCCCAAGTTCCTCTCCTGTCATCCTGTCGAGATCCCTGTAGCAGAGGAACAGCTCGCTCAGAAAATAATTGATGAACGTGCTATAATCGCACCTGTTCTCGAACCATCCGATCTGAGACTGCTCCAATGCGCGATAATAGTCCATCTTACTCGAATTAATCTTGGATTCCATCGATACGTATCTGCAAACGTCATAGCCCTCCTGGTAAAGAAGGAGTACCGTCAGCAATCTGGACATTCTCCCGTTCCCGTCAGAGAACGGATGTATGCGCAAGAAATCCATTATGAAACAGGGAATCAGGAGAAGATTGTTCACGTCCAGATCGTCCCTTGCCTCCATGTATGCCCACACCAGCTGATCCACGCAATCGTCCGTTTCGTCCGCTGGAACAGTGGGATACACATTGGCTATTGTCCCATCGGCATTCCTATCCAGAATCACATTATCGCGTTTCTTGAATCCGGGCTCGTTACGGTCAGAACCCGACATCAGGATACCGTAGAGTTCCAGGATAAATGCCTTGCTGATTTCTATGGTCTTGTGATTGCGGTGAATGTATCTGAGCGCATCCCTGTATCCCAGCAACTCGCCCTCATTATGTCCGATGGGACGTAAAGAACCGCTGATCAATCCGGCAATCCTGTCGCTGGTGGTCCCTATCCCCTCGATGGCGTTGGAATCCATGACTGACATGATGATGGCGTTCTCCTCAAGTGCCGAAGAGATGGTCATTATGCTGCCCAGTCTCTCGCGTGTGCGGCCATTGATGCGCTCGATGTTCACGGCTCTGTTCAGTATATCGGAATCCACCTTGGCTTTCTTGAGGAATCTGTAGTCAAAGATGTGCACAATAACTCTACTTACAAATATGATATATAAAGAATACGTGTTTTCTGCATCAAATTAAAAATAAAATGATGCAGAAAATTATTCCACCTAAATAATTTGTCACTGCTTGGACTTGGTCTGTCTCTTGAGCCTTCTTCCTGGCAGCGGTTTCTCGGGCCTCTTGTTCGTCTCGACCCTGGTGCTCTTTCCGCTGTTGCCGATGTTGCTCCTCGAAGCTTCGTCCAATGCCTTCTGCGAGATACCGATCTCCTGCATCTCCTTGCGGACCTGCTGCGCCTTCTCGGGATGCTTCATATTGAGCAGGATGAGATAGGAACGCGCCACGGACATCAGGTACATCTCGTTGACGTCACCCTGATACGCAAGTGCCAGCAGTATGTCGTACGCCTTGCCGATGTCCTCGGTGAGACCGTCGTAGTCCTCGGGCTTGCGACCCATGGACTTGAACATGTAGGCCTGCGCAAGAGTCTCGTTCAGGCGCTTGTCCTTTCCGGGGACCGCTTCCAGCACGAAGATGACCGAGTCCATCCTCTCGATGATGTCCTCGGGCAGGGGCAGCTTCCTGTTCTGCTCGTACTTCAGGCGGTTCATGAGAGCGTACGCGTGAGGATACTCCTGTCCCGTGACATTGGTCAGCGAGATCGCCTCGTCCAGATACGTCTCGGCGAGGTTGTCGTCGCCGTACTTGGAGAGCGTCTCCGCATAGTACCCCATGACGTCGACAAGTTCGGCCACCCTGTAAGCGGGCGTGGCCTCCGGGTTGTTCCTGAAGAGTGCCTTCCTCTCATCGATCGACTTCAGGAGGAACTGCTCGGCCTGATCGTTCTCCGCCCTCTTGGCGCATATCGCGCGGAGCGTGTCGTATGCGATGACCCTGATGTACGGGTCGGGATAGGAGGAGGTATCGGATTCACCGAGTATATCGAGAGCGTCCCTGAGATGCTTCTCCGCGGCCTCGGAATCCTTCTTGGTCCAGAGCAGCCCGCGCTTGACCTTGAGCGTGGCGACATCTATGTTCCTGACGTCCTTGAGTCTCTCCAAGGCATCATCGTAGATCTTCTGGGCCTTGTCGTAATCCGAACGTGCGGAAGCGAATGCGGCGCAAAGGCAGACGTGGTCGCAGTACTTCGCGCTGACATCCTCCCCCTTATCGAAGAGCTCCGCCAGCTGAGCGAGCATGTCGTTGGCCAGATTCTCCGCCTTACCCTCCCTTCCGGTCTGGTTGTAGGCGTTTGCCAGCCTTATGTTGGCGTCGATGACCGCGAGTTTGTCCCCGGATGCCTCGGCATCCTTCAGTGCCTTGAGAGCGGAACGCACGTCGGGTTCGATCTCGTAGTACTCGTTGTTGTTCTCCGATACGGTGACCATATCCCCGTTGGGGCTGAAGCTCAGGATTATCCTGGTGGATCCGCACTTGGGACAGTCTATGGTGGCACCGTTCCCGAAAGAAATAGTCGCATCTCCGCCGCATACCGGACAGTCGTACCTGACCCCGGCATAATCCTGCTCGCTCTCGCTCATCGACTCTGGATAAGTTAAGAACGATATAAAAGGTAGTAACTAAAGGGTTTATTTCTTGCCGAAGAGACCCGTCTTCTTCTTGACGGAACCGGTATCGGAAGGTGCGGAACCGTCGAGCTTCATGAGGAGTTCTCTCTCCTCCTTGGAGACGGTCTTGGGCACCTCGATCCTCACGCGGACGAACAGGTCGCCGCGCGACGAGGAGTTCCCTCTGGGCAGTCCCTCTCCCGGGATCCTCAGGACGGAGCCGACCTGTGTGCCTGCTGGCACATTGAGTTCCACCGACTTGCCGTCGAGGGTCTTGACGATCGCCGTGCCTCCGAGAACCAGCCTCGGATAGGTAGTCGTGACACCGGTCCACAGGTTGTATCCGTCCCTCTCGAACTGGCGGTTCTGCCTGATGTGCATCACGACGAACAGGTCTCCCGGCGGCCCTCCGTTGGGGCTCGCGTTGCCTGCTCCGGATACCCTCAGGCGCATCCCGTCCTCCACACCCTTGGGTGTGTTGATCTTGATCTTAGACGTCTTGTTGACGGTTCCGCGGCCGCGGCATCTCGGACATTTCTCGTCCGCGACCTTCCCGCGTCCTCCGCATGCTGGACACTCGCCCACGGACACCATCTGACCGAACGGGGAGTTGCGTACCATCTGTACCTGTCCGCGTCCTCCGCATCTGGTACAGGTCTTGACGTTCCCGTCCTTGCCTCCGGTACCCTTGCACGACTCGCACGCGACGGTGTGGGGGACCTCAATCTCCACCTCTTTTCCGGTGAGCACGTCCACCAGGTCGAGCTCGATGTCGTACCTGAGGGAGTCGCCCTGCTGGGGCCCTCCGGAGGAACGGCTGTGGCCGCCCCCGAAGATGTCTCCGAAGATGTCACCGAATATATCGCTGATATCGGAGAAGTGGGTGAAGTTGTTCATGTCGAACCCGCCGGCACCGAACTGGCCGTTGAGTCCTTCATGACCGTACTGGTCGTAGATCCTACGTTTCTCGGGGTCCGAGAGGACCTCGTACGCCTCGGAGATCTCCTTGAACTTCTCCTCCGCGACGTCCTTCGGGTCCTTGGACACGTCAGGATGGTTCTCGCGGGCCAGCTTGCGGTAGGCGCGCTTGAGCGTGTCCTGATCGGCGTCCTTCGGTACGCCCAATACTTCGTAGTAGTCTCTAGGCATGTTCACTCGTCATCCACGATCTTGTAGTCGGCGTCGACGAAGTCGCCGTCCTTTCCGCCCTGGGATTCCTGGCTCTGCTGCTGTGCGCCGGGTCCCGCTCCGGGTCCTCCGGCCTGCTGCTGGGCCTGTTCCTGCTGGTAGAGCTTCTGGGAGATGGGCTCCATCGCCTTGTACAGTGCGTCCATCTTCTGCTTGATCTGCTCGATGTCCTTGGCGTTGCGTGCGGCGTCGAGGTCGCTGATGGCGGCCTCGACCTTCGCCCTCTCCTCATTGGAGACCTTGTCCCCGAGCTCGTCGAGGGACTTCTTGACGGTGTAGGTGGCGGTCTCGGCCTGGTTCAGGAGCTCGATCTCCTCGCGCTTCTTCTTGTCCGCGTCGGCGAACTGCTCGGCCTGCTTGACCATGTTGTCGATCTCGTCCTTGGTGAGCTTGTTGGAGGATGCGATGGTGATCTTCTGCTCCTTGCCGGTTCCCTTGTCCTGTGCGGTGACGTTGATGATTCCGTTCGCGTCGATGTCGAAGGTGACCTCGATCTGAGGCACTCCGCGGCGTGCGGGCGGGATTCCGTCGAGGACGAATCTGCCGAGCGAGGTGTTGTCGGCGGCCATCTCCCTCTCTCCCTGGACGACGTGGATCTCCACGGACGGCTGGTTGTCCGCCGCGGTGGAGAAGATCTGCGACTTCCTGGTGGGGATGGTGGTGTTCCTGTCGATGAGCTTGGTGGCGATTCCGCCGAGGGTCTCGATACCGAGGGACAGCGGGGTGACATCCAGCAGGAGGACGTCCTTGACGTCCCCGGACAGGACCGCGCCCTGGATGGCGGCTCCCATGGAGACGCACTCCATCGGGTCGATTCCGCGCTGGATCTTGGGTCCGACGATGTTCTCGACGAAGTTCTGGACGATCGGCATCCTGGTGGGTCCGCCGACCATGATGATCTTGTCGATCTTGTCCGCGTTGAGTCCGGCGTCGTTCATGGCCTGCATGATCGACTGCCTGCAGCGTGCGACGATGGGCTCCACGAGCTCCTCGAGCTTCGCACGGGTCAGGGTCTTGACCAGGTGCTTGGGTCCGGATGCGTCGGATGCGATGAAGGGCAGGTTGATCTCGGTCTGCATGGTGGTGGACAGCTCGATCTTCGCCTTCTCGCATGCCTCCCTGACCCTCCAGAACGCCATGTTGTCGGCTGCGAGGTCGATTCCGGTCTCCTTCTTGAACTCACCGATGATGTAGTTGGTGATCGCCTCATCCATGTCGGATCCGCCGAGCTTGGTGTCTCCGGATGTGGAGAGGACCTCGAACACTCCGTCGCTGAAGTCCATGATGGTGACATCCAGTGTTCCTCCTCCGAGGTCGAACACCAGGATCTTCTGCTCGACGTTGCCCTTGTCGAGCCCGTATGCGAGCGCTGCCGCGGTGGGCTCGTTGATGATACGAACGACATCGAGACCTGCGATGGCTCCTGCGTCCTTGGTCGCCTGCCTCTGGTTGTCGTCGAAGTATGCGGGGACGGTGATGACGGCCTTCTCGATCTTCTCTCCGCCGAGGTAGGTCTCTGCGTCCCTCTTGATCTTCTGGAGGATGAATGCGGAGATCTGCTGCGGGGTGTACTCCTTCCCGTAGACGGTGACCTTCTCGTTGGTACCCATCTTCCTCTTGATGTTCTTGATCGTTCCGTTGGGGTTGGTGACGGCCTGCCTCCTCGCGGGCTCTCCGACGAGAAGCTGTCCGTCCTGCGTGAATGCCACATACGACGGGAAGGACTTCCCGCCGATGCTCGTACCCTCTTCACTGTTGATCATTGTAGGCTTTCCGCCCTCCATGACGGCTACGGCGGAATTGCTCGTTCCCAAATCGATTCCGATTATTCTTGACATATTATCCCCTCTTGAGTTTCAGTTTGATTTCTTCGTGATCTTGACCTTGGCGGTCCTCAATACACGCGTGCCGATGCAGTATCCCTTCTGGAATACCTCTGCGATATCGCCGTCGGTATCGGCCTCGACCGACGCGAAGGCCTCGTGGTAGTTGGGATCGAACTTTCCCGATGTATCGATCTCCTTCAGCCCCTTGGATTCGAGGACCTTCATCAGATTCTTCCTGACGCCCTTGACACCGGTTACGAAGTCGTTGTCATCTTTGTTGTGCTCGAGCGCCCTGTCCAGATCATCCACTATGGTCAGCAGGTCGGAGAGCAGGTCCGCAGTGGCGAACGCCTTGTAGTCCTCCTTCTCCTTCTGAGACCTCTTGCGGTAGTTGTCGAAGTCCGCCTGCACCCTCCTGGCCATGTCGAGGTACTCCTCAGCCTTGGCCTGTGCCTCCGCGAGAGGGTCCGCGACCGTCTCTTCGGTCTCTGCCGGCGTCTCTTCCTGTTTAGACTTATCAGTCATACTATCGCTTCCTGAGTGGGTGATAAAGGTTAATTAGGGGCCAGAGCCCCTGGTTTGTTCCTGTTTTCAGTCATCCATTGCGGGAGGCATTCCTGCTCCCGGGGGTCCTGCAGGCATGGGCATTCCGCGTGCCGCGATGACATCGTCGATCCTGAGGATCATGATGGCCGCGTCGGTAGCGCAGTTGATTGCCTGTTTGCCGATCCTGTAGGGCTCGAGGACCTTGAGCTTCTCCATGTCCTCGACCTTTCCGGTGAAGGGGTTGAGTCCTGCGTGGATCTTGCCCTCCTTGTGCTGCTTCCTCATCTCGATGAGGATATCGATAGGATCGAGACCTGCGTTCTCTGCGAGCGTGGTGGGGATGCTCTCGAGTGCAGATGCGAAGTTGTCGATCGCGATCTGCTCCCTTCCTCCGACGGATGCGGAGTAGTTCCTGAGCTGCATGGCGAGCTCGACTGCGGTGGATCCTCCGCCGGTGGTCATCATGCCGTCCTCGATGGCGACCTTGACGACGGACCAGGCGTCGATGAGGGACCTCTCGATCTCGTCGATGACGTGCTGGGTTCCTCCCCTGATCAGGATGGACACGCTCTTGACCGCGTTCATTCCGGTGATGAATGTCATGTCCTCGCCCTGGACCTTCTTGACCTCCACGAGTCCGGCCTTTCCGAGGTCGTCTGCGGAGAGCTCGTCGAGCTTGTTGACGATGTTGGCTCCGGTGGATGCCGCGATCTTCTCCATGTCGGACTTCTTGACACGCCTTGCCGCGTAGATTCCCTCTTTTGCGAGGAAGTGGTTGGCGAGGTCGTCGATTCCCTTCTGGCAGAAGACGACGTTGGCTCCGGTCTTCTTGACCTTCTCGACCATTCTCCTGAGCATGTTCTCCTCTTCCTCGAGGAATGCGTTGAGCTGCGAGGGGTCGGTGATCTGGATCTTCGCCTCGATCTCGGTCTTCTTGACCTCGAAGGGTGCGTCGATCAGTGCGATCTTCGCGTTCTCGATGTACCTGGGCATGGCCGAGTGGACGGGCTCCTTGTCGATGATGAGTCCCTTGACCAGCTTGGTCTCCTCCATGGATGCTCCGGTCTTCTTGACGGTCTGGATGTTGTTGAGGTCGACCTTGTAGCCCTTTCCGTCCTTCTGTGCGACGGTCTTGACCGCGTCGACGACGAGCTTGCTGAAGAAGTCCTTCGCGTTGTTGATCTGCTTGCTGTTCATCGCGGTTCCGGCGATGTCCTCGAGGACCTTCTCGTCCTTGATGGTGACCTTCTTGGAGATGTCCACAAGGATCTTCTGGGTCTGTGCGCATGCGAGCCTGTATCCGTTGGCGATGACGGTGGGGTGGACGTTGGAATCCACCATGTCGACCGCCTTCTTGAGGAGCTCTCCTGCGAGGATGACGGATGTTGTGGTTCCGTCTCCGACCTCCTGGTCCTGGGTCTTGGCGACCTCGACGAGCATCTTCGCTGCGGGGTGCTGGACATCGATCTCCTTGAGGATGGTCACTCCGTCGTTGGTGATGACGACATCACCCATGGAGTCGACGAGCATCTTGTCCATTCCTCTGGGACCGAGGCTGCTCCTGACTGCGTCGGAGATCGTCCTCGCTGCTGCGATGTTGTTGAACTGTGCGTCCTTTCCTTTGTCTCTCTTTGTTCCTTCTTTGAGGATCACGATAGGTGCGTTACCCATTCCCATGATTTCTACCTCCAATGTATATTGGATTATACTGTCCCCAGTTACATTAGTTCTTCTATATAAACATTCTCAAAGTACGGTCTATCATTTATTCTATATAAGTATAAGTGTTTCAAGATGCCGTGAAGACTATACTGGGCAACGGAATGGCGCTGCGCCCTGCGGATGCGGACGACCTCCCGTTCATATCCGAATGCATCGGATCCACGCTGAAGGCGTCGGTACCGGAGGAGGAGGCCTCCCTGTCGGAACTGTGGTCGGGGACCACCGTAGCGGTGGCCCTGGACAGCCTGTCCTCGAGGAAGATGCAGGACGAGGCGTTCATCCTCACCGACGGGACGGAGAGGAGGGGATTCCTGTGGATGGGCATCTCCCGCGACCAGTACAACGCCGAACCGGTAGGTTACGTGCTCGGCATCTTCGTGGTACCGGAACTCCGCAGGAAGGGCATCGGCAGCGAACTGATCGGATGCGCCGAGAGCTGGTGCAGGGACCGGGACCTTCTCACCATGCAGCTGGATGTCGGAGAGTCCAACAAGGCGGCATCCTCCATGTACGAATCGCTCGGATACGGAAGGAGATCCTCCGTGATGAGCAAACCATTAAAATGATGGTTCAGGATGTTAGCGCGTGGCTGAAACGGCGAAGGACCATCTGCGCACCTTCCTCAACGGAGTGGTCGCGGGAATCGCATCGATTCTTCCGGGAGTCAGCGGAGGGCTCATCCTCGTACTGTGCGGGACGTACGAACGTCTCATCGAGGACATCAGCAAGCTCCGCGAGAAACTGAAACCGGAGTTCCTGTACCTGATTTCGATAGCGGTCGGTCTCGTCGTTGGAATGGTCGCCTGCACGATACTGCTGGACAAGATACTGGATGAGTTCGCCGCACCCCTTATGGCGCTGTTCTTCGGTCTGATCGTAGCACAGATACCCGAGGTCTGGAAGCTGACCGGTCACGAGAAGGGCACCAAGCTGCCCCTGTCGTCCGTGGTCTGCATGGCGATAGGTCTCGGCCTGATCATAGCGCTCATGATCATCAACGGTACCGGTAACGAGGTGGACACCGAGGACCACAGCTTCGGGAACATGATCCTCTTCGGACTCTGCGGTGTCGTCCTGGCGATATCCAAGGTCATGCCCGGGATCAGCGGATCGTCCCTGCTTATCGCACTAGGACTCTTCGACGTCACGATCCATTCGGTCGCCCACCTGGACGTGTACTTCATCGCTCCGCTCTGCGTAGGGCTGCTGATCGGACTCTTCGGATTCGCGAAGGTCATGGACTTCTGCCTGAAGAGGTACCGCACCCAGACGTACATGCTCATCATGGGCCTGACTATAGGTTCGCTGCTGGTCATCATCCAGGAACTGATCAACGAATCGCTGGACGTATGGGAGTGGGCGATCTGCGCGGTCATGGTCGTCCTCGGAGTCCTGGCGAGCTACGCCTTCACCCTCTACGGAAGGAAGGCCGCGGCCTGATGCCCGATGTGCCAGCGATAGTTTTAACATCCTGTAACATCTCTTTCCATCATGGCCGAGGCAGTCAAAGCTTCTATCAAGATCGGAGAGACGTACGAGTGGAAACTGGAGTCCAACCCCTCCACAGGATACGGCTGGCAGATCAGGAACGTCGAAGAGGGCATCACCGTGGATTCGGAGTTCATCACGAAATCGGACCTCTGCGGAGCGCCCGGCATACAGGTGCTCAAGATCAAGGCGGATCTCGCCGGTACGTTCAGGCTGATGGCGGACTATGCCAGACCCTGGGAGCACTGCGATCCTCTGGAATCCAGGGAATTGGTCTTGGACGTAATTTGATTTACTCCAAAACTATCGAAAACAGTATATCTAGGGACATATTCCCCGTCCTTCATTCAGCCTTTCAGACTGAAAGAAGGTTTCAATATGGATTTCAAAACCAACATGAAAGCGTACATCGCGGAGGCCATCGGTACCGCGGTGCTCACTCTTGTCGGATGCGGAACCGCAGTCGTCACCGGCAGCCTCATTGCCACTGCGCTCGCATTCGGTCTTTCTGTGGTTGCGATGGCATACTGTCTCGGAAGGATCTCGGGATGCCACATCAACCCTGCAATCTCACTCGGAATGTTCATCGACGGCAGGATGAAGAAGGATGATTTCATCTTCTACATCGTCTTCCAGTTCATCGGAGGAATCGTCGGTGCAGGACTCCTGTTCCTGCTCCTCACCCAGTTCGGCGGAGCTGACGGGAACATCAAGGACTTCATCAAGGCAATGGGCCTCGGATGCAACGGATACGGCGAGGACTACAACCCCGTCGCGCTCACCGCTTTCGGTGCGATCCTCGTCGAGGTCCTGCTGACCTTCGTCTTCGTCCTCGCAGCTCTCGGTGTCACCTCTACCAAGGCCACCGCGGCACAGGGCGGAATCGTCATCGGTCTCGCACTCACCCTCGTCCACCTGATGGGCATCACCCTCACCGGAACCTCGGTCAACCCTGCAAGGAGCTTCGGCCCCGCACTGTTCATGACCTTCGTCGGTGAGACCCTCGCCATCAAGCAGGTCTGGGTCTTCATCATCGCACCTCTCATCGGTGCGGCACTTGCAGCACTCTGCTGGAAGTTCCTGAAGCCCGCAGACAGCGAGTGAAAACATTAAAACCGGGCGCAAGCCCGGTATAAAACAACTTATCTCTTCTCAGCAGGATGGCATCCGTCGGGACCGCACACCATACCGGGTTCGATAGGTTCTGATTCCTCTTCCGAGTACGCTTTCATCAGCACCCTCTTCATATCGCGGATGTCCACGGCCCCCGGGATCCCGTACTTGTCGTTGATGACGAAGAACGGAACGGCATCTATGCCCAGCTGATGTGCCTCGAACTCGTCCTTGCGGACATCGTCGGCGAACCTGTCGCCGTTGAGCAGTTCGTCGACCTCCTTGGCATCCATCCCCGCATCCGCTGCGATCTTCCTCAGGACATCGTGGTCGGCCATGACCAGGTTGTCCTCGAAGTACGCCTTGTACATCCTCTCCACGAACTCGCTGCCGAACTTGTAGCCCTTGGACTGCGCCAGCTTGGTGAGCCTGAGCGCATCGAAGGTGTTGGAGTTGCGTGCGGTTCCGTACTTGAATATCAGGCCTTCGCCGCGGCCCATGGCCTCGATCCTCTCGACCTGTGCCTGTGCCTGCTCGATGGAACATCCGTAATGCCTTGCGAATCCCTCGATCACGTTGCGCACAGGGACCTTGCGCGCGTTGGGGTTCAGCTCGAACGCCCTGAAATCTATGCGCGTCTCTTTCTCGATGCCAAGCTCCGCCAGCGCCTTTTTCATACGGACTTCCGCGATGTAACAGAAGGGACACCCGAAATCCGACCAATAGAAGATCCTCATAGCCTTACAATAGTCTGGTCAACGTAAAATGCTATGTCCAGTTCATTTGCGGATATGTATCTCTTATCCGATATAATGTCTAACGCTTTGATTATCCAGATTCGATGTTAGGACAAACTGTCCAAATATAACTCTTGATACAATTGAGAAATACTGACGCGATCCAATGCTGTGAGTCTTCCTATCCTCTTCACGAACGAATCTGCTGGAAGGTTGATCTGCTTGCTTATGCGGACGGTGGAGGGTTTCAGCAGCCCTGCCTCCTTCCAGTTAACAATCCTGTATTCCCCCTCATATCCTTCTCTGGGTAGATGAGAGGTTATCTTCAGAGACAGCACATAACAACGTGTTCCGTCGATAATCAGTACCGGACGGATCTTGGACCCAATCTTATCTTCGAACTCCACCCTTGCAAGCCATATGTCCCAGCGGACAAAATCAGACGAGTTGTTCATAGATGTCGTCCTCTGGATTATCCCACTCTTTGGGGAGAACATACAATCCTGTCTTGGGATTTATTCTTCCAGCTTCCGGCAGTTTGGAAACAAAATTGGTAATAAGATCCTCTTTAACCTCAATCTTGAAGGGGATTGCCTGTTCCATCACTGCCTGATGAAGGAATAGATTGATCGCGGCAATGGTAGAAATCCCAAACTTGGAGAACAATAAATCACACTGTTCTTTGAAATTGGAATCAGTCCTCAAGGTGATACTCGCCTGCGCCATAATTGATAAAAATCGTATAATTATATTAATATTATCAACAAATGTATACATTATATCAACATTATAGTATATTTTGACTATTTTGAAACGGAGCATACATCATATAGATTGAACAAAACAGTGGGTCTGCTGGGATTCGAACCCAGGTTGTCGGCTCCGAAGACCGAACGGATAATCCAAGCTACCCCACAGACCCGAGAATCGCAACTATTTCCCCGTATTTATTTAGTAGCAAGCACCAAACATTTATCGTCTTAATGCGGAATTCCCACCCATGGCAAAGTTGACGATGAATCATGGCTCGGGCGGAGAGATCATGCAGGAATTCATCTCGAAGCACGTTACCGCACACTTCCCCAAGATGGACTTCCAGGTACCCCTAGATGCTTTGGATGACTCCGCGGTCATCGATGACATCGTCTTCACCAGCGACGGCCACACCGTCAAGCCGCTGTTCTTCCCCGGAGGGGACATCGGATGCCTGTCCGTCGCAGGCACCGTCAACGACATCTCCGTGATGGGAGCCACGCCTCTGGCACTGTCCTGTGCGCTGATCCTCGAAGCGGGATTGGACATGGACATCGTCGACAGGGTCATGGAATCCATGGGCAACACCTGCAAGTCCTGCGGAGTGCCCGTCGCCACCGGCGACACCAAGGTCGTGGATGCCGGTGCCGTGGACCAGATGTTCATGGTCACCTCCGCCGTCGGAAAGAGGTCGCCGTACATGGACCACAACATCGAGGTCGCCCAGCAGTACAGGAAGGTCGACTCCAGATGGGCCACCGACAGCAACGTCAGGCCAGGCGACGCCATCATCGTATCCGGTACGGTCGGGGACCATGGGGTGGCGCTGCTCTCCTACAGGGAGGGCTACGGATTCGACTCCGAGGTCAAGAGCGACGTCGCACCCCTCAACGGCCTGATCGCCGAGGGGCTGAAGACCGGAGGCATCGTCACCATGAAGGACCCCACCAGGGGAGGGCTGGCCAACACCCTCAACGAGTGGTGCTCCAAATCGCACATCGGCATGGAGATCGACGAGAAGTCCATCCCCCTGAGGGACGGCGTCATCAGCGCATGCGAGATGCTGGGCATCGATCCCCTGTCCATCGGGAACGAGGGCAAGGTCGTCATAGCATGCGTGCCCGAGATGGAGGAGGAGGTCCTCAAGACGATAAGGAACCACCCGCTCGGAAAGAACGCATCCATCATCGGCCACGCAGTGGAGTCCAAGGTCCCCCGCGTCGTCATGAAGACCGAGATCGGCGGGAAGAGGATCATCGAGCCCCCGTCGGGCGACCCGGTCCCCAGGATCTGCTGATTCCCAGGGGCGTAGCCCCTGACTACGTTTTTTTATATCTTGGCTACCTACTCGGCCACAGGTGCACCATAATGGTCGAGTTCAAACCGTTCGCAGGATACAGGCCCGCTCTGAAGGACAGCGAGAAGATCGAGGACCGCGTCTCCCCTCCCTACGACGTCATCGGAGAGGAATATCTCAAACAGCTGCAGTCCCATCACAACAACGTCACCAGATTCACGCTCATGCCCGAGAACGGCAGATACGCCAACTCCAGGAAGGAGCTGGACGCCGCCATCGCGGACGGTTCCCTGATCCAGGATCCCGAATCGTTCTACCTCTACATG
>JAEEGH010012154.1_pt1 | contig 19403 bp, 13 predicted proteins | sample 9134181 | NCBI WGS metagenome assembly JAEEGH01 (sample SAMN16246544, study PRJNA631951) | gut metagenome | biome: gut microbiome; feature: rumen; material: DP-attached | host: Bos | place: Iran: Karaj | collected 2018-10 | reverse complement strand
TCAGCGATGTTTTCGCCGAGGGTGAGCGGGCCGTTAACTTTTTCGCCGGGAAGTGCTTCTAAGTTGCTGAAAAATTTTTCCATCACCTTGGCGCGTTTTTCAAACTCTTGGTTGTCGCTTTCAGTCCACCAATCGGCGAAGTTGCCGTTTTTGTCGAATTTGCGGCCTTGGTCGTCAAAACCGTGGGTCATCTCGTGTCCGATGACGCATCCGATGCCGCCGTAGTTGGCAGCGGCGTCGGCGTTGGGGTCGAAAAACGGTGGCTGCAATATCGCCGCCGGGAAGGTGATTTCGTTGGTGTACGGGCTGTAATATGCGTTGACGGTCTGAGGGGTCATGTGCCATTCGGTGCGGTCCACGGGTTTGTTGAGTTTGCGGTCGATGGAACGTTTAAATTTGTATTCGCATATTGCCATGTAATTGTCCCACAGTGTCTTGTTCTTGTCGATGGTGATCGGCGAGTAGTCTTGCCACTCGTTTGGGTAGCCTATCTTGATGTAAAAACTGTTGAGTTTGTCAATAGCCTTAGCCTTGGTTTCCTCGCTCATCCATGTGAGTTGCGATATGCGTGTGCGGAGTGCGTCCTGGATGTCGCGTACCATGTCAAGAGCCAACTGTTTGGACGATTCTGGGAAGTATTTTTCCACGTAGAGTTTGCCTACCGCCATGCCGAAGTCGCTGTTGACTTCCGCCACGGCCTTCTGCCAGCGTTGTTTGTCGCTTTTGTAGCCAAACAGAACCTGGCTTATTTTGAAGTCCTCGGCGATGAAGTCGTCGGAGAGGAAGGAGGTCGCGGTGTTAATCACGTTGTACTGCATATATGCTTTGAGGTCGTCGAGATTGGTCTTGCTGATAATCTGTGCCACGTTGGCTATTGCTTCTGGCTGACCTACGTTGAGGTATTCGAAGCCGGTCATGCCTTGTATGGCGTATATTTGCTGCCAATCTACCCCCGGATATTTGGTCTTCATGTCGGCGAGGAGGGTCTTGTGGTAGTTGGCTTTGTCGTCGCGGAGTTTTAGTGAAGTGTAGTTTTGACGCGCTATCTGCGTCTCGATGTCGAGTGCCGCCTTCGCCTTTGCGTCAGCCTTTGCGTCGTCGTATCCGGCAAGGCGGAATATGTTGCACATGTATTGGGCGTAAGCGTTGCGGATGGCGACGGTATGGTCGTCGTTGTCGAGGTAATATTCGGGGATGCCGAGCGAAAGTCCGCCTTGGCGCAGTGTTACAATGTTTTCGTTGGCGTTCATCATGTCTGCCAACAGCCCCGTCTTAAAAAAGAGTTCGCTTACGCCGCATTTTTGGAGTCTGGCGCATTGCTCGACGTATGTCTTGCGGTCGGCGATATTTTCGATGTCTTGGAGCATCTGCCTGATAGGCTCCGCGCCTTCGCGATTGAGCCTCACGCTGTCCATGTAGAGTGCGTAGAAATCGCCTATTTTTTGCTCTATCGAGCCTTGGGCGGGGTTGTCGCTCGACGCATGGGTGATGATGTCGAGTACGCGCTCGTCGTTGATGTCGTTGAGGATGTTAAACTGGTTGTAGCGTCCATACTGCGGTTTTTCGGGCAGGTTGGCTATCCAATTGCCTGATGCGTATTGGTAAAAATTGTCGCCGGGCTTGACAGTCAAGTCCATACGGTCGTTTTTGGCTACGGGTGTGGTGTTGCAACCGGTGCTCATCAAGGCTGCAATCGCTATTGTAGTGTATAGTAATTTTTTACAGTTCATCGTGTTTCTGTTTAGGTGTTTGTATCGGTAATTGCAAAATCTTTACCAATGTATGGCATCAGGGGCAAAATTACACTTTTTTTCGTAAATGACACAAAAAAATTACCTAAATTTAAAATTCGATAATGCACAACATCTAAAAAAGAATTATCTTTGCACCCTGAAACATATTAACATCTATACAATTAAAATGAAAGTAGCCATTGTAGGTGCGAGTGGCGCGGTAGGACAGGAGTTCCTGCGCATCCTCGCGGAAAGGAATTTTCCTATTGACGAGTTGGTGCTTTTTGGCTCTCAGCGCAGTGCCGGCACCAAATATACATTCAGGGGCAAGGAGTACGAAGTGAAATTGCTCCAACACAACGACGACTTCAAGGGCGTTGACATTGCCTTCGCTTCGGCGGGCGCAAGCACTTCCAAGGAGTTTGCCGCCGACATCACCAAGTACGGCGCGGTGATGATCGACAATTCGAGCGCGTTCCGTATGGACGAGGACGTGCCGCTCGTAGTGCCGGAATGTAATGCCGAGGACGCCCTCAACCGTCCACGCGGCATCATCGCCAACCCAAACTGCACCACTATTATGATGGTGGTGGTTTTGCAGCCGTTGGAGAATATCTCTCACATCAAGCGCATCCACGTGTCGAGTTACCAGAGTGCGTCGGGCGCAGGCGCGGCGGCTATGGCTGAATTGGAACAGCAGTACAAGGACATCGTTGACGGCAACCCTGTGACTGTCAAGAAGTTCCCGCATCAGTTGGCATACAACGTGATTCCCCAGATCGACGTGTTCCAACCCAACGGATACACCAAGGAGGAGATGAAGATGTACAACGAGACTCGCAAGATTATGCACAGCGACGTGCAAGTGAGTGCTACCTGTGTGCGTGTGCCTTCACTGCGCAGTCACTCCGAAGCTGTATGGGCAGAGACTGAAAGACCTATCAGCGTAGCAGAAGCTAAGGCAGCTTTTGAGAAGGCCGATGGTGTGGTGGTGATGGACGATCCTGCCAACAAGCAGTACCCTATGCCGCTGTTCCTGGCAGGCAAGGATCCTGTATATATTGGCCGTATCCGTAAGGATCTCGCCAATGAGAATGGTATCACATGGTGGCAGGTGGGCGACCAGATCCGTAAGGGTGCTGCGCTGAATGCCGTACAGATAGCCGAATATCTGATTAAGGAAAACGCGCTTTAATCAGCACTTTACTTCATAAGCAGAAGCATCTCAGCACTCATCGTGCATGAGATGCTTCTTTTTTTGCACGATTAATAAGAATTTTATTATCTTTGCGTATCTAATACGATGTCTATGAAGAAACTCGTGATATTGTCCTTGTTGCTCTGCTTCATAGCCTGCTCCAAGGCACAAAATACCGCAGAACCTGCCAAGGTTGCACAGACGGAGGAGGTGCGCCCTGCCCCCATCTTGACGGGCGACCTTCGGACGGAGGCTTACTTCCCCTTGTTGGAAGGCAAGCGCATTGGCGTGTATTCCAACCAAACAGGTATGGCGGGCGATGAGCATGTGGTGGACTTGCTGAAGCGCAATGGGTTCAACATCGTCTATATCCTCTCACCAGAGCATGGTTTCAGAGGGGATGCCGATGCGGGAGAGAAGGTGGACAACTCCGTGGATGCCAAGACGGGCCTGCCTATCATTTCACTTTATGGCCAACAAGGGGGAAAGCCTGATGCCAAGACCATGCAGCAGGTAGATGTGCTGGTGATGGACATTCAGGATGTAGGGTTGCGCTTCTACACCTATTATATAACCATGTGCCGCCTGATGGATGCCTGCGCAGAGCAGGGCAAAGAGTTTATCATACTAGATAGGCCCAACCCTAACGGCATGTATGTGGATGGCCCCATCCTCGACATGAAGCATAAGAGTGATGTGGGATGGCTGCCTATCCCCGTGGTGCATGGCATGACACTGGGCGAACTGGCACAGATGGTCAATGGCGAGAAGTGGCTGCCTCAAGGCAGGCAATGCAAGCTCACCGTGATTCCTTGCGCCAACTATACCCATCAGAGCAGGTACGAGCTGACCATTGCCCCATCGCCTAATCTCCCAAACATGAAATCCATCTACCTCTACCCTTCCACGTGCTTGTTTGAAGGAACAGTCATGAGCTTAGGCAGAGGCACAGATAAGCCTTTCCAGATCTACGGACATCCGCAAATGAAGGACCAGCCTTATAGTTTCAAGCCACAGAGCAAACCAGGTGCTACCAATCCTCCGCAGAAAGACAAACTCTGCTATGGCAAGGATTTAAGCACGCTAGAAGATGAGGCCATCATTCAAGGAGGGCTGAATCTGGATTACGTCATCGATGCCTACCAGAACCTGAAGATGGGAGACAAGTTCTTCACCACATTTTTCGAGAAACTGATAGGTGTGGACTATGTGCGCCAGATGATCAGGCAGGGAAAGAGTGCTGAGGAAATCAAAGCCCGCTGGAAACCCGATGTGGAGAAGTTCAAGGAACAACGAAAGCCGTACCTTCTCTACGAAGAATGATTAAAATTGAAAATCATAATTCATAATTAATAATTCATAATTCAAGAAGATGAGTCCATTAGTTGCAATACTAACCATAGCGATATACTTCGCCGTACTTTTCACCGTATCTTACTTGGCAGGCAGAAGGGCTGACAATGCAGGCTTCTTTGTTGGAGGCCGACAATCAAAATGGTACATGGTGGCGTTTGCCATGATAGGTGCCAGTATCTCTGGCGTGACCTTCGTCTCCGTGCCTGGTATGGTGGGAGCCAGTCAGATGGGCTACTTGCAGATGGTGCTGGGTTTCGTGGCAGGACAGTTGGCCATCGCCTTCGTGCTTACGCCTCTATTCTACAAGTTGCAACTCACTTCCATCTATCAGTTCCTGGAGGACCGTTTGGGGAGGGGAGGTTATCATTCGGGCGCTTGGATGTTCTTCATCAGCAAGATGCTGGGAGCCTCTGTTCGTCTCTTCGTGGTGTGCCTGATGATGCAACTCCTTATCTTTACACCTTTAGAACTCCCCTTTGCGCTGAATGCCTTGGTGACGATGATCGTAGTGTGGCTCTATACCTTCCGAGGAGGCGTGAAGTCGCTTATCTGGACAGATTCACTGAAAACACTCTGCTTACTACTGTCGCTCTTCCTCTGCATCTGGTACATCGCCAAGGACCTGAACTTCTCTGCCGTGGATGTGTTTCAGAATATCACGGGCAGCGAATGGAGTCGCATCTTCTTCTTCGACAATCCTAACGAGAAGCAATATTTCTGGAAGCAATTCTTGGCAGGTGCCTTTACCATGATTGCCACCAACGGACTCGATCAGGATATGATGCAGCGCAACCTGAGTTGCAAAAACCCACGTGATGCGCAGAAGAACATGATTGTCAGCATCCTGCTCCAACTGGTTGTCATCTGGATCTTCTTAGGTTTAGGCGTGCTCCTCTACCTGTTTGCACAAGAACATGGCATTACAGTAGCAAAGAGCGATGAACTCTTCCCTACCATTGCCACAGGCGGTTACCTGCCATTGGCTGTGGGCATCATCTTCGTGGTGGGACTTACCTCCGCTGCCTTTGCAGCTGCAGGTTCTGCCCTTACGGCATTGACCACCTCCTTTACAGTGGATATTTGGGGAACCAAAAATAAATCAGAAGCAGAGATTACCTCTGGACGTAAGAAAATTCATATTGGTATGGCAGTGCTAATGGGGCTCTGCATTGTGGCCTTCAACATCCTGAACAATACCAGCGTGATTGATGCCGTTTATGTGCTGGCAAGCTATACCTACGGACCTATACTTGGCATGTTTGCCTTTGCCATATTCACCAAGCGGAAGGTACGCCACTACCTCGTTCCACTGGTAGTCATTGCCTCCCCTATCCTCTGCTATGTGATCGACAGTCATAGTGAGGCTTGGTTAGGAGGTTACCAATTCAGCTACGAACTTCTTATCATGAACGCCCTGTTTACGTTCATCGGACTCTACCTTATTAGCAGCGGACAGAAAAGTGCTTTGACAACCATGGCATTGCTTCTCGGAATCTCCCTTGGATTGACAAGTTGCCATCAAACTCCCGTTTCCAAAGAGCCGAATGTAGAGGTAGGCATCCTGTTGGAACAACAGGCCATCCGCTTCCGCTTGCAAGGCGACTACCGTATGCCTGATGGCAAGAAGGTCACTGGAGAGCAGACAGTGATGTACGAGAATGGCAGCATGACATGGAATGGTACCAACCAAGCAGAACTGCTGTTCACGCCTACAAAGGATGACAACTATATAGAGATAGAAGATGTAATCATCGGGGTGGACTTTCATTGGGAGCGTCGTGAACAGCAGCGCTTTCAAGGGGCACTGAAGCTGATTGTGGAGGAGAACGGCATCACTGCTGTGAACCTGATACCTGTGGAGGACTACCTCCTCAGCGTGATTTCCAGCGAGATGAGTGCCCATGCTTCCTTGGAATTCCTTAAAGCCCATGCCGTGATCTCACGCAGTTGGCTACTGAATAAAATGGATAATTCAAAATTGAAAATTGATAATTCACAATTCACAATTGACAATTCTCAATTAATTAAGTGGTACGAGAGCGATGCGCACCAGCGCTTCCATGTCTGTGCAGACGATCATTGCCAACGTTATCAGGGCATCACGAGGGTGACTACCGAGAAGGCAAGGCAGGCCATAGAGGCTACACGCGGACAGGTGCTTACCTACAATGGCGAAATTTGTGACACCCGCTACTCTAAGAGTTGTGGTGGCGCTTTCGAGGAGTTTCATACGGCTTGGGCAGATAAAGACCTGCCTTACTTACTGAAGGGAAGAGACCTTGATGGTTCGGAAGAACTACCCGACCTTACCAACGAGGAGGAAGCAGACAAATGGATTAGGACCTCCCCTGCCTCTTTCTGCAATACAGATGACAAGCGGATCTTGGCGCAGGTGCTGAACAACTACGACCAAGAGACCATTGATTTCTATCGTTGGCAGGTTCACTACACGCAGGCAGAACTGGCTGCCCTGATCAAGGAGCGCTCTGGCATAGACTTTGGCGACATCTTGGATCTGCAACCTGTGGAGCGTGGCACCAGTGGCAGGCTCTGCAAACTACGCATTGTGGGTAGCAAGCAGACCTTGATGATAGGTAAGGAACTAGAGATACGTCGCACCCTCTCTTCAAGTCACCTCTTCAGTTCTGCTTTCGTGGTGGATAAGACCTATAAAGCAGGCAGTAAGTTGCCTGATACCTTCACCCTCACAGGGGCAGGTTGGGGGCATGGTGTGGGACTTTGTCAAATCGGTGCTGCCGTGATGGGAGAAAAAGGCTATGCCTATGAAGATATCCTGAAACACTACTACCAAGGAACTACGATTGAGAATGCTTACTAAATAATTCATAATTACAATATGAGACTGATTGCCGACAGCGGATCTACCAAGACTGATTGGTGCCTGATGGATGGGAGCACCGTCATGAAGCGTATCAAGACTAAGGGTTTCAACCCGTTTTTCGAGACAGAGGAAGAAATAGAGTACGAGCTTTCTAAGGCCTTGGTTCCCCAGATTCCCAGGGGCACCAAGATAGATGCCATCCGCTTCTTCGGAGCAGGATGCACTCCCGAGAAGGCACCCATTGTAGCCAGAGCACTAATGATGCAGGTCAGCGATGAAGCCCGCGTGGAGGTCTGCTCCGACATGGTGGGGGCTGCTCGCGCCTTATGTGGCAATGAGCCTGGTATCGTCTGCATCCTTGGCACAGGTTCTAATTCCTGCGAATACGACGGAAAAAAGATCGTGAAGAATGTTTCGCCTCTGGGATTCATTCTCGGAGATGAGGGCAGTGGTGCGGTGCTTGGAAAAATCTTGGTGGGCGATCTGCTAAAAAACCAACTCGGTGAGGAACTGAAAGAAAAGTTTCTAGCACAATACCATCTCACCACTGCTGAGATTATCGACCGTGTCTATCGCAAGCCGTTCCCCAACAGTTTCTTAGCCAGTCTGCAACCGTTTTTGGAAGAGAACCTCGACAATGAAGCCATCTTCTTCCTGGTGATGGAGGCATTCTCACACTTCATTGCCCGCAACGTGATGCAGTACGACTATCAGCACCTGCTCGTCCATTTCACTGGATCCGTAGCCTACGCCTATCGCAAAGTATTGGAGAAGTCGGCCGAGCTCACTGGCATACAGTTAGGCAAAATCACCAAAAGTCCGATGGAGGGACTGATACAATACTATGGCAACCTTTGAGAAAATCACTGAAGAGCCTTCGCTTTACGACCATCTGGAACAGATGTCGGTGCATGAGATATTGACACACATCAACGAGGAAGACCACCGCGTGGCAGATGCCGTGCAGCAAGCCATTCCACAGATAGAAGAACTGGTGAAAAAGATTGTGCCACGCATGAAGCAAGGTGGGCGTCTCTTCTACATCGGAGCTGGCACCAGTGGCCGTCTGGGTGTGCTCGATGCCTCAGAGATTCCCCCAACCTTCGGTATGCCTCCACGCATGGTTATAGGCGTCATTGCTGGTGGAGAGTCAGCCTTGCGCCGTTCCATCGAGAATGCTGAGGATAAGGAACATAAAGGATGGGAAGACCTGATGGAGCACAACATCAATACTCGCGACACTGTGATAGGCGTTGCAGCTTCTGGTACCACACCCTACGTTATCGGAGCCCTGCGTGAAGCCCGCGAGCATGGCATACTCACAGGATGCATCACCAGCAATCCCCACTCCCCCATGGCAGCCGAAGCTGATGTAGCTATCGAGATGGTGGTAGGACCTGAATTTGTCACAGGCAGCTCCCGCATGAAGTCTGGCACTGGACAGAAGATGATTCTCAATATGATAAGCACTGCCGTGATGATACAACTTGGCAGAGTGAAAGGCAACAAAATGGTGAACATGCAACTCACCAATGAAAAGCTCGTTGATCGTGGCACCAGGATGCTGGTAGAAGAATTAGGACTTGGCTATGGTCAAGCCAAGTCCTTACTCTTATTGCATGGTTCTGTGGAAAAAGCGATAGAAAGTGTCAATCCACAATCTCATCAAGGATGATATCGAAAAAGAGGGTGGAATTATCCAAAATCGTAGATGAAGTAGATTTAACCCCATACCCACTTCGACAAGGTACATAGAGCAACCAACGCTCCCCTTCACGCATATATTGCAAAGCTGCTATCCAACCTGGAATCAATCCCTGTGTGGAAGTACTCTGAATAGGAAAAGTGGTTGGCGTATCATACACAGCAGGAAGTTTCTTTGTGCCATCAAAGTCGGTATCCGTTGCCACATACCCTTCAAAATTACCGTCGAATTCTGTACCAAGAATGTAAGAACCACGGTAAAAAGCTGATACATTGTCCGTATAAATAGGATGCCTGCCATTTGTCGACGTCAGTTTAGCACAAAACACATACTCCTTCTTCTTAGTTGTGCTCACTCTGGTTTCAATACCGAAAATCTTTCCGATAGGCATGGCATCTACTTTGGCCGTATCAGCCGCCTGACTGAATAAATTGGAACCAGCCTCACGTAGCAAGGAGTCACATACTGCGTCATTCAATTCGGGCCATTTATCCATGATACTGTCCTCGTCCACCTCTGAACAAGATATCATCGCACCCATCAGCACGAAGCCCAGTATTCCAACTATGTACCTTAATTGCTTCACGTTATTTAAATCAATTTCTTCAACAAGCTCGTAATGCTCACGCGATCCTCGATGATGCCACGCAGGTCGCTGATAGCCACGCGCTCCTGCTCCATCGTATCGCGGTTGCGTAGTGTCACACAGTTGTCGTTCAACGTGTCATGATCCACGGTCACGCAGTAAGGAGTACCGATGGCATCCTGACGACGATAGCGCTTACCAATGCTATCCTTCTCCTCGTAGATGGTGTTGAAGTGGAACTTCAGATCGTTCACTATCTCACGAGCCTTCTCAGGCAGACCGTCCTTCTTTACCAAAGGCAATACAGCCAACTTCACAGGTGCCAAGGCTGCAGGCAACTTCAGAACCACGCGGCTCTCACCGTTCTCCAACTGCTCTTCGCAGTAGCTTCCGCACATCACACTGAGGAACATACGATCCACACCGATAGAGGTCTCCACCACGTAAGGCACATAGCTCTCATTGGTCTCAGGATCGAAGTACTTAATGCTCTTGCCGCTGAACTTCTCATGCTGAGAAAGGTCGAAATTTGTACGGCTGTGGATACCCTCTACCTCCTTGAAGCCGAAAGGCATCAGGAACTCCACGTCAGTAGCAGCGTTGGCATAGTGCGCCAACTTATCATGGTCGTGGAAACGGTAGTTCTCAGCACCAAAACCTAAGGCCTGATGCCATTTCATGCGCTGAGCCTTCCAGTTACGGAACCAATCCATCTCAGTGCCAGGCTTGCAGAAAAACTGCATCTCCATCTGCTCAAACTCGCGCATACGGAAGATAAACTGGCGTGCCACGATCTCGTTGCGGAAAGCCTTACCTATCTGTGCGATACCGAAAGGCAACTTCATACGACCAGTTTTCTGCACGTTCAGGTAGTTCACGAAGATACCCTGAGCGGTTTCAGGACGCAGATAGATCTTCATGCTGCCATCAGCGGTAGAGCCCATCTCCGTAGAGAACATCAGGTTGAACTGGCGCACCTCTGTCCAGTTGCGGGTGCCACTGATCGGACAAACGATGCCCTCATCCAGGATAATCTGGCGCAGCTCCTCCAAGTCGGGTCCCTGCATGGCAGCTTTATAGCGATCGTGCAAAGCTTCACGCTTAGCCACTTCCTCAGCTACACGAGGACTGGTAGCACGATATTTCTCCTCATCGAAACTGTCACCGAAACGCTTGCGCGCCTTAGCCACTTCTTTCTCTATCTTCTCGTCGTACTTCGCTATCTGATCCTCTATCAGCACATCGGCACGATAGCGCTTCTTAGAGTCACGATTGTCAATGAGAGGGTCGTTGAATGCATCCACATGACCGCTGGCCTTCCAAATGGTAGGATGCATGAAGATAGCAGAGTCGATGCCCACGATGTTGTCGTGCAGCAGCACCATGCTCTGCCACCAGTATTGCTTAATGTTATTCTTGAGTTCTACACCATTCTGACCGTAGTCGTACACTGCGCCCAGACCGTCGTAGATGTCGCTGCTAGGGAATACGAAACCATACTCTTTGCAATGCGCCACTACTTTCTTGAAAACGTCTTCTTGTGCCATAATTATTTAGTTCCTTTATAAAATCGGCTGCAAAAATAGTAAAATAAATTGAAATTGAGAATTGAGAATTGAGAATTATTCCGTACCACCTTTAATTGTAGTAATCACTATCACGCCATTGGCTCCACGCACGCCATAGCCACCACCATCTTTCAGTACCTCAATGCTCTCCACCGTCTCCACAGGCACAATGGCATCGATGTCAGTGCCCTGCATGGCCACACCATCTACCACAAAGAGCGGTTCGTTACTCGAATTGATGGAGTTGATACCACGTACACGAATACTACTACCCGTCATTCCCTCCGATACGATGATGCCTGCTACGCAGTTTTTCAGCACCTCAGACACAGAACGAAATCCCGAGCGCATAATCAGTTCATGGTTTACACCACCGCTGCTTTTTGCTGTTACTTGCACATAAGGCAATGTACGTTCCACATCCACATCTCCCACGTTCTTCACGCTGTAATCCTTATCGTTCAGGGAGACCGTCACCTCACGGGAGTTGCCCACAGCTACTAAGGCATCATATTTTGCTGATACCGCAATCTGCAGTGTATCATTTGCCCCTGTACTTTCAAAGGCGAAACGACCTTCCTTGTCTGTCGTAGCAGACTTGTCGGCTTTCTTAAGCCACACCACTACGCCTTTCTTTGGTTTCCCTTTCTTAAGCACAGTACCTGTTAGTCCTTGGGCCATCAGTGCATAGCCAGAGAGCAAGGTCAGCATCAATATCAGAAATCTCTTCATTTTCCCATTAGTTTTAGTTACCGCACAAAATTACTAACTATCTTTCATATAAAAGGTAAGTCATAGGAAAAAGTTTGTTAAACAAGCAGATAAAATGACATGAGGAAGTATATTGTGCCAATATTTCCAATATCGTAACGATTTCAAAAAAAATGATTATCTTTGCACTCAAACTATAGAATATGAGCGCTGAAGACGATAATATCTTGGAAAACGAAGAAAAGCAAGAAGCAGGGCACTCTGACTACAAGCCTGCTGATGTGAAGGATGCCCAAGCGAAGCACCAACTTACGGGCATGTACCAGAACTGGTTTCTCGACTATGCCAGCTATGTGATTCTGGAACGTGCGGTACCTAACATCATGGATGGTCTGAAACCCGTGCAAAGACGCGTGCTGCACTCTATGTGGCGCATGGAGGACGGCCGTTACAATAAGGTGGCCAATATCGTTGGTCATACCATGCAATTCCATCCTCACGGCGATGCCAGCATCAAGGATGCCCTTGTAGGACTGGGACAGAAAGAACTTCTGGTAGATACGCAAGGCAACTGGGGCAATATCCTTACAGGCGATGACGCCGCAGCTGGCCGTTACATCGAGGCCCGCCTCTCTCCATTTGCCAAGGAAGTGGTATTCAATCCGAAAACCACTGAGTGGCAGTACAGCTACGACGGACGTAACAAAGAGCCAGTCACCCTCCCTGTGAAATTTCCATTGTTGTTGGCACAAGGTGTGGAAGGTATTGCCGTAGGTCTGTCATCCAAGATCATGCCACATAACTTCAACGAACTTTGCGAAGCTGCCATCCACTACCTGCGAGATGAAGAGTTTCATCTTTATCCAGATTTTCCAACGGGTGGAAGCATCGATGCTGCACACTACAACGACGGGCAGCGTGGCGGCGTAGTGAAAGTGCGTGCGAAGATAGAGAAACTAGACACCAAGACCTTGGTGATTCGCGAGATTCCTTATGGCAAGACCACCAGCAGCCTCATCGACTCTATACTAAAAGCCATTGAGCGCGGAAAGATCAAGGCTCGAAAAGTGGAAGACAATACCGCTGCCAACGTGGAGATTCTGATTCATTTGTCACCAGGTGCTTCATCCGACGTGACCATCGATGCGCTCTATGCCCTAACAGATTGTGAGGTAAGCATCTCCCCCAACTGTTGTGTAATCGACGAGGAGAAACCTCAGTTCCTCACCATCAGCGATGTGCTGCGCCGTTCGGTAGATTATACCAAGGACCTGCTGCGTAAGGAACTGGAAATCCGTAAGGGCGAACTGCTTGAAGCCTTGCATTTTGCCTCCCTTGAAAAGATATTCATCGAAGAGCGTATCTATAAAGACCGTAAGTTTGAGGAAGCTAAGAACATGGATGAGGCCTGTGAACACATTGACGACCGCCTCACACCATTCTATCCACAGATGATCCGTGAAGTGACCAAGGAAGATATCCTCAAGCTTATGGAAATCAAGATGGCGCGCATCCTGCGATTCAATAGTGAAAAGGCCGATGAAGCCATCTTGCGTATGAAGGATGAGATTGCTGCCATCAACAAGAACCTCGCTCATTTGGTGGATTATACCGTGAAGTGGTTCAAGCACTTAAAAGACAAGTATGGCAAAAACTTTCCTCGCCACACAGAGATCCGCAAGTTCGACATCATCGACTCTGCCAAGGTGGTAGAAGCCAACCAGAAGTTGTACGTCAACCGTACAGAGGGCTTCATTGGTACCAGCCTGAAGAAAGACGAACTCGTAGGCAACTGCTCCGACATTGACGATGTAATCGTATTCTTCCGCAACGGCAAGTACCTCATTACCCCTGTCGCAGAGAAAAAGTTCGTGGGGAAGGACATTTACTACGTCAACGTCTTCAAGAAGAACGACAAGCGTACCATCTACAATGTGGTCTATCGCGATGGTAAGGGAGGTTGGTACTACATCAAGCGTTTCTTCGTGACTGGCATCATACGCGATCGCGAATACGACCTTACCAAGGGGACACCAGATTCACGCATCGTCTATTTCAGCGCCAACCCTAACGGGGAGGCAGAAACCATTAAGGTAACACACAAGCCTAACCCACGTCTGCGTAAGGTGACGCTTGAAGAAGATTTCTCCAACATCACCATCAAGGGTCGTCAAGCCATGGGCAACATCCTCACAAAGTATCCTGTGCATCGCATTATGCTGAAGCATCAAGGTGGCTCTACCCTTGGAGGCAGAAAGGTTTGGTTCGACACAGATGTGTTGCGCCTGAACTACGACGGTCATGGAGACTATCTGGGTGAATTTCAAAACGATGACCTCATCTTGGTAGTACTGAATAACGGCGATTTCTATACCACCAATTTCGACGTGAACAATCACTACGAGAATGATATACGCATTCTAGAAAAGTTCGATCCTCACAAGGTTTGGACAGCTATTCTCTATGATGCTACGCAGAAGGGATTCCCTTATCTGAAGCGTTTCTGCTTTGAACCTACGTTGAAAAAGCAAAACTATCTGGGTGAAAATGCGGAAAACCAACTTATCTTACTCACTGACGAGACTTATCCTCGTTTCGAGGTGGTGTTCGGAGGGGGTGATGCGTTCCGCGAACCGCTCATCATTGAAGCAGAAGAGTTTATTGCTGTAAAAGGCTACAAGGCCAAGGGTAAGCGATTGACAACCTATGCGCTGGATACCGTCAATGAATTGGAACCTACAAAGAAACCTACAGAGGATGTCGAAGCTAAAGTTGTTGAGGAGGAGATAGTCGAGGAAGAGAATCTGGATCCCGACAAGGACAAGAGCGACAGCGACATCATGGATGAACTGACGGGACAAGGAAGACTGTTCTAACATTAAACATTAAACATTGAACATTAAACATTATATAGTGGGGTGCTTCGTATGCCTGATAAGTCTTCACACGCAGGCACAGGAGACGCTATATAATGAACGCTCCACCGACCCCAGCATCATCACTCGCGCTACCAGTTACGGCATTGGCATGGCGAATGTGTTCGACAACTACCTCTCGCCACAAGCCTATAAAGGTGTGGAGTTACGCATATCGCGCGAGAGCATCCATGCCGCTTCGTGGGCACCAGAGGAGTGGAAAATACAGACTTACTTCCAAGGGTATGTGGACTATGCCAGCAACCGTGCGGAAAACAACAATACCGTGGCAGGTGTGGCCAACTGGAACTACGGTCTTCATCGACTGGTTTATGAAACGCCAAACTTCCAATTACTCGTTGGTGGTGTGGCCGACCTCAATGGAGGCTTTATCTACAACATGCGCAATGGAAACAATCCTGCGAATGTGCGTCTGCATGCCAACATCGATGCTTCCGTGCGTCTGCTTTGGCACACCCACATCAAACGCTTCCCGTTCTTGGTGCGCTACCAACTCAATGTTCCATTAACGGGCTTGATGTTTTCTCCACATTACGGACAGTCGTACTATGAGATCTTCTCCTTGGGCGATGATGATGGCGTGATGAAAGTTACCACTCCCGTCAGTCAACCCACGTTGCGGAGCCTGCTTTCCGTGGACTTTCAGATTAAGAAGACCTCCCTGCGCGTGGGCTATGTATGTGACCTTCAGCAAGCCAAGCTCAACGGACTGAAGTCGCATATCTACAGTCATACGCTGATGATCGGTTTTGTGAAACACCTCAAAAAGCTGTAAGCCATGAAACGACTGTCGTACCTCTTCCTACTCCTGTTCGCTCTCACGGCCTGCGTGGGCGAAGACGACTTCAAGGACACCCCAATGGACAATTTCGAAGCCCTTTGGCGCATCATCGATGAGCATTACTGTTTCTTGGATTACAAACAGGTGGATTGGAATGCCATCCACACCAAGTATGAGCCCCAAGTGAAAGCCACCAAGAGCGACGAAAACCTTTTCGAGGTACTGGGAAACATGCTCGCAGAGCTGAAAGACGGTCATGTGAACCTCTACACCACCCACAACGTGGCACGCTACTGGGACTGGTACGAGGACTATCCGCGCAACTTCAGTGAAGCACTGATAGAAGACTACTTGGGACAGGGCTACCGCATCAGTGGCGGACTGCAATATACCATTTTGGATGACAACATCGGCTACCTGTATTATGGTTCTTTCTCATCGCCAGTCGGTAATGGCAGTCTCTCCGAGATGCTTGACTACTTCTCCCTTTGCGACGGACTAATTTTAGATGTACGCAATAACGGTGGTGGTGACCTCACCACCGCTGATCGCATCGCTGCCCGCTTCACCAACGAGAAGACATTGGTGGGTTATATCTGCCACAAGAGCGGCAAAGGCCATAGCGACTTCTCCGCTCCAGAGCCCATCTATCTGGAACCATCCGACCGTATCCGCTGGCAGAAACCCGTGGTAGTCCTTACCAACCGCCACTCCTTCAGTGCCACCAACTATTTCACCAGCATCATGCGTGAGTTGCCCCAAGTTACCATCATAGGCGACAAGACTGGTGGAGGTTCTGGTCTGCCCTTCACCTCCGAGCTACCCAATGGCTGGGGCGTACGCTTCTCCGCCTGTCCCATTCTTAATGCACAAAAGGAACATACCGAATTTGGTATCGATCCAGACATCAAGGTCGATATGGATGCAGCCGATCAGCAACGAGGAGAAGATACCATCATCGAAACGGCACGTGTCTATTTAAAAAGCAAGTAATTCGCAAAACAATTTGTCGGTAACGAAATTCTTCTTATCTTTGCGCTCGATTTCCAAACACTCATGCGGGTGTGGCGTAATTGGCAGCCGCGCCAGACTTAGGATCTGGTGACGAAAGTCGTGAAGGTTCGAGTCCTTTCACCCGCACTTTTCCCTTCTTTTCATATTTATTTCTGTTGGGCGTATTAATACTTTATTCTACGCACACTAACACTTTTTCTTACACGAAAGCACAAATGTCCATAACTGTGGACATAAATGTTCTTAGTTAGAGAAATCTTTTTTCCTAGTTAGAAAGAATAATTTTCCTAACTAAGAAAATAATATTTATATTCTATGTCTCAATTTTATACCTCACACTTCACAGACAGGCAGTAAGCTTATAATAATTATAAAGAATTTGTTGTGCAGTGTTGTATCTCACTCTTCACCACTCTTCACGCTTTCCTGCTTCTATAGTCGTTTTTTGTGAAGTGCTGTGAAGTGTTGTTGAGCACACTTCACACTCGTAAACATCAACCATTCAGTAAGTTAAATTCCATTTGTGAAGTGTGAGGAGTAAGAGAGAGATGAAGATTATGCATCAAGTTTTTGCATTTAACTACAAAAATATGCTTTATATTTAAGGTTTTTTAAATTTTTATCTATATTTGTAGTCGGAAATAACTAATTACATATATACTCTAAAATCAAAAACAACATTATGAAGAAGTTTATCTTATTTGCATTTGCTGCTATGCTCGCAGTGGGTGCAGGTGCTCAGGAGTTGGCTAACTTCACTCGTGGAGCACAGATTGTATCTCCTGAAGTGAAGGGGGATTCAGTGACATTCCGTCTGAATGCCAACTATGCTACTGTAGTGAACCTCTATGGCAACTGGATGGCTAATTATTCTGACGTAGTTCCTTTGAAGAAGGGAGCTAACGGTGTTTGGGAAGTGACTATCGCTGCTCCAGAACCAGAAATTTATACCTACAACTTCATCGTTGACGGTGTTAATGTGAATGACCCAGTGAACTACATGGTACAGCGTGATGGTACTCGCTACCTGAACATGCTGTTTGTACCAGGTGAGCGTTCTGCTAACTACAACGAGACCGCTCATCGCGGAACTGTTAGTTATAAGTGGTATGACAGCAGTATCCTCGGCATCAACCGACGTTTGACTGTCTATACTCCTTATGGCTATGAGACCAGCAACAAGAAGTACCCAGTGCTCTACTTGCTCCATGGTGCCGGTGGTGATGAGGAAGCATGGTCAAGCATGGGTCGTGCAGCCCAGATCCTGGACAACCTTATTGAGCAAGGTAAGGCCGTTCCAATGATCGTGGTGATGCCTAACGGTAACCCTGGTCAGCAAGCTGCCAATATCATGGGCTTGCCAACTAGCAATGTGGACTTCCGCGCTCCAGAAAACGCGAATGCTTATGTAAGAAGTCTGGTAGAAGAGATCGTTCCTTTCATTGAGAAGAATTACCGTGCCATTCCTAAGAAGGCTTCACGTGCCATCGCAGGTCTGAGTATGGGTGGCGGTCACACTTTCGCTGCTTCTACATTGTATCCAGATAAGTTCGATTATATCTGCCCGCTGAGTGCAGGTGCCCGTGAGAGCCCAGAACTTGATGGCCAACTTCAGGGTATCAAGAAGGCTGGTTACAAGCTTTACTGGATTGGTTGCGGTACTGCAGACTTCGCTTATGCTGGCAATCAGGTGCTGGACGCTGCCTTGACACGCAATGGTATGCAGCATACTTTCTTCCAGAGTTCTGGTGGTCATGAGTGGAAGAACTGGCGCTTGTATCTGAATACTTTCTCACAGTTGCTGTTCAAGTAATAGCGAATGACAAATTAAAAGGAAGGCGGCTACAAAAAAGTAGCTGCCTTCTTCTGTTTTTGATTTTATTTTGCTAACTTAGCACGCAAATATGACTTAATACTCATTAGATATGAAGAAAATTATCCTTTGCTTATTGGCTATTTGGGGTCTGACGGCTTGTGGCCAAGGAAACCTTGGTGACGATGAGTTTAAGACTGACAGTGGAAAAATCGTCAAGATTCATGCGCTGATGCATGCCAGTGTACGCGTGGAATATGATGGCAGGGAGATTCAGGTGGATCCCGTGACAAAGTTGCGCGATCGGACGGTGGATTACACGGTGATGCCTAAGGCTGACTACATCTTTGTGACGCACGAGCATGGTGACCACTATGATGCCGAGGCTCTCAAACTGCTGATGAGTGAAAAGACACAGCTGATTATGAACAAGCGATGTGCTGACATGTTTGGTGCAGGGAAGATCATGGTAAACGGTGACAAGACGCAGGTAGATGATATCACGGTGGAAGCGGTGCCCGCTTATAACACATCTCCAGACAAACTGGACAAGCATCCAAAAGGTCGCGACAATGGTTATATTCTGACCATCGACGGGCTACGCATCTATTTTGCTGGGGATACGGAGGATGTACCAGAGATGTCTGCCATCAAGGACATTGACATCGCTTTCTTCCCTTGCAACAGTCCGACAATGTCCGTGGAACAATTGGTGAAAGCTGCCAAGCTTATCAAGCCTAAAGTGCTATATCCTTACCATTTTAGCCAGACGGATGTCAGTGTGATACCGCCTCAATTGGAAGGAGAAGGGATAGACGTAAGACTCAGACCTTTCTGACTTTTAGTGAATCATAAACTTAAAAATCATCAATCTTAAAACAAAACAACATTATGAAGAAGTTTATCTTATTCGCATTTGCTGCTATGCTCGCAGTAGGTGCAGGTGCTCAGGAATTGGCTAACTTCAGCCGTGGGGCACAGATCGTTTCTCCTGAAGTGAAGGGGGATTCAGTGACATTCCGTTTGAATGCTAACTATGCTACCGTAGTGAACCTCTATGGTAACTGGATGGCTGGTTTAACAGAAGCAGTACCTTTGAAGAAGGGTGCCAACGGTGTTTGGGAAGTAACTATCGCTGCTCCAGAACCTGAGATTTATAC
>JAEEGH010012151.1_pt1 | contig 19406 bp, 14 predicted proteins | sample 9134181 | NCBI WGS metagenome assembly JAEEGH01 (sample SAMN16246544, study PRJNA631951) | gut metagenome | biome: gut microbiome; feature: rumen; material: DP-attached | host: Bos | place: Iran: Karaj | collected 2018-10 | reverse complement strand
TGTTTCTCCATCCATTGTAACACAAAAACATAATTTAGACACTCCTGAAGCAACTCATAAACACGACACAACACTTTACTCTATAGAAGGTGGTAGTTTCTTAAATAAACGACGTTTCGTATATCAATTAGTAAAGTTATATGTAGAACAGCACCCATTTACTTCATTTGCAGAGCTTGAAAAAATATTTCCTCCCTCATTACAAGGCTCCCATGGAATAATTCGCAGCATTGATGTTATTCGAGAACAAGGAATTGAAGAAAATAGGTATTTTTCGAAAGATGACGAACTACTACAAAGTGCGGATGGGATAATCTTTGCTGTGAGCAATCAGTGGGGAATATCAAACACGACAAAATTTATGAATTTGGCTAAGAGATTAGGATATAATATCTCCACTTCTAACGAAAAGTAAAAATAGACAAAAGATTCCATGCAAAAAGAGACCATAAACTCAAATCGGTCATTATTAATAGAATACATCACCTATAGAAACAAGATTACCGCTATTTCAAATGGCAAGGAGGTGGGGGAAGTGACGGTCCCCGAAAGTGAGAAGGGCATTTATGTCATCAACCATACCTATGTCGACAACAGGCTGCGCGGACAGGGGATTGCCTCGGAGCTGGTAAGTCGGGCTGTAGAGGAAATCGAGAGGAGGGGCGGACACGTCACCGCAACATGCAGCTATGCCTTGCTATGGTTGGCGCGTAACCGTGGGTACGACATCAGCGACACTCCTCTTTCTTGCCCAATCAACTAAACAGAGACCTCTAAAGGGGCTTCTTTAATAATGTATCGAAATAGAACCCAATAGTCAACGCATTTTACTCAATGACGTTGCTTTGACTTATTATCGTGGAGTCGCTTTCTATTTTTTCGGCTGTTTCGGCATTGAGGGCGCGGGTGGTGGCACGGCGGAGTTCAAAGTCGCGGCCGAGGTATTTCTCACGTACATCGGGGTCGGCGGCCATCTCTTCGGGGGTGCCATGATGAAGGACGCTGCCTTCGTAGAGGAGGTAGGCACGGTCGGTGATGCTGAGGGTTTCGTGGACGTTGTGGTCGGTGATGAGGATGCCGATGTTGCGGTCTTTGAGGTGTGCGACGATGTCCTGGATGTCCTGCACGGCAATGGGATCGACGCCCGCAAAGGGTTCGTCAAGCAGCAGAAACTTGGGGTCGTTGGCCAAGGCGCGCGCTATCTCGGTGCGGCGCCGCTCGCCGCCGGAGAGCTGAATGCCTTTGCTGCGGCGTATCTTCTCAAGACCGAATTCGGCAATGAGGGACTCGAGTTTCTCCTGCCGTCCGGCGTTGTCGAGGTCTTTGCGGAATTCGAGGATGGAGAGGATGTTGTCTTCGACGGTCATGTGGCGGAAGACGGAGGCTTCCTGCGCCAGATAGCCTACGCCGAGCTGTGCGCGGCGGTACATAGGCATTTTGGTGATTTCCATGTCGTCGAGGAACACTTTGCCCGAATAGGGCTTGATGATGCCCACTATCATGTAGAAAGTGGTGGTTTTGCCGGCACCGTTGGGACCGAGAAGTCCAACGATTTCGCCTTGGCTGACGCTGACGCTCACCTCTTTCACTACGGTGCGCGAGCGGTATATTTTGACTACGTTTTCGGTGCGGAGCTGCATGTGTTGATTTGTTAGTTGTTGATACGTTGATATGTTGATATGATGCGGGTTGTTAAACGTATAAACGATTTTATATGATTCCTTCGCGGAGGATGTCGTGGAGGTGGAGCACGCCGAGGTAGAACCCGTTGCCATCGACAACGATGAGCTGGGTGATGCTGTGGGTGCGCATGAGGTGCAGGGCGTTGACGGCGTATTCGCTGTCGGCTATGCACTTGGGGTTGCGGGTCATGATGTCGGCGGCGGTGAGGGTGTCGAAAGAGGTATTGGCCTTTATCATGCGGCGCAGGTCGCCGTCGGTGACGATGCCTTGTACGGCAAGACCGCCTTCAGTCGGTGTGGCTACTACGGCGCAGCCCAGTCGGCGCGACGTCATCTCGAGGATGGTTTCCCGCACGGGGGTGTCGGGCGAAACGAGGGGGCGTTCGTTCTGCAGGTAGAGGTCGCCCACGCGCATATAGAGCTGTTTGCCCAGTGCGCCGCCGGGATGGAAACGGGCGAAGTCGCGTGCGGTGAAACCGCGGCAGGCCATGAGTGCCACGGCGAGGGCGTCGCCCATGACCAGTTGCGCGGTGGTGCTGCTGGTGGGTGCCAGGTTGTTGGGGCAGGCCTCATGGGGAACGGTGACATCCAGCACGATGTCGGCTTCGCGGGCAAGGAACGAGTCGGTGTTGCCGACAATGGCGATGAGTTTGTTGCCGAAGTTCTTGACTAGTGGGATAAGCACCTTGATTTCGGGGGTGTTGCCACTCTTGGAGATGCAGATGACCACATCGCCGGGCTGTATCATGCCGAGGTCGCCGTGGATAGCGTCGGCGGCGTGCATGAAGAGGGCAGGCGTGCCCGTGCTGTTGAGGGTGGAGACAATTTTTGTGGCGATGTTGGCACTCTTCCCGATGCCAGTAATTATGACGCGTCCAGAGGTGCAAAAAATAGTTTCCACGGCCTCGGAAAAGCTGTTGTCAATGTGTCCGGCGAGACTTTCAACAGCTTTTTTTTCTTCTGCAATTACTTCTATTGCAATATTCTGTAGTTCTTGTGGAGTTTTCAATGTCGTTTTTTTTTTGCTAATTCAAGAAAAAATGCTATCTTTGAATTGCAAAAGTACATCTTTTTTTTGAATTATGACGGATTTGCAGTCACATTTAAAGGAGATTTTCGGCTTTGACCATTTCAAAGGCGACCAAGAGGCTATCATTGACAGTGTCTTGCAAGGGCACGACACATTTGTGATTATGCCCACGGGTGGCGGCAAGTCTCTTTGCTACCAGCTGCCCGCCATGATATGCGACGGTACCGCCATCGTGGTTTCACCCTTGATTGCGCTGATGAAAAACCAGGTGGATGCGGTGCGCTATACTGCCGGACGGGAATGCGTGGCGCATTTCCTCAACTCCTCGTTGTCGAAGGTGCAGACGCGCGAAGTGAAGGACGATTTGCTGAAGGGAGGCACTAAATTATTATATGTAGCGCCTGAGACATTGTCGAAGGAGGAGACGGTGGAGTTTCTCAAGCAGTTGCCCATCTCGTTTTTCGCTATTGACGAGGCACACTGCATCTCGGAGTGGGGGCACGACTTCCGCCCAGAGTACCGCCGACTGCGTGCTGCTGTGGATGCCATCAACGCCAAGGTGCCCATCCTGGCATTGACCGCCTCGGCCACTCCCAAGGTGCAGCAGGACATTATCAAGAACCTGCGCATGGAGCAAGCACGCTTGTTCATCTCCTCGTTCAACCGCCCCAATCTATATTATGAAGTAAGACCCAAGCCTGCCGAGACCATCGAGCTGCACAAGGAGATTGTGAAGTTTGTGAAGCAGAACGAGGGCAAGAGCGGCATCATCTATTGCCTCACCCGCAAGAAGGTGGAGGATTTGGCCGAGTTGCTGCAGCTCAACGGCATCAAGGCTTTGCCCTACCACGCTGGCCTGGACAACAAGGTGCGCACCGAGAATCAGGACAAGTTCCTAATGGAGGAGGTGGATGTTATTGTTGCCACTATCGCTTTCGGCATGGGCATAGACAAGCCCGACGTGCGCTTTGTTATCCACCACGACATTCCCAAGAGCCTGGAGGGCTACTACCAGGAGACCGGTCGTGCCGGCCGTGATGGGGGAGAGGGACAGTGCATTGCCTTCTACTCCGAACAGGATGTGGAGAAACTCTACAAGTTCTTTACCGACAAGAATATCACCGAGCAGGAGTTGGCCAACCAGTTGGTGCAGGAAGTGGTGAGCTATGCCGAGTCGTCGGTGTGCCGGAGGCTCAATCTGCTGCGTTACTTCGGTGAAGACTACAACGAACCCAATTGCGGCTGCTGCGACAACTGCCTGCACCCCAAACCGCAGGTGCCAGCCCGCGAGGAGATGCAATATGCCCTCGAGACAATCCTTGCCACCAAGCAGGCTTTCAAGGCCCGCGACATTATCGACGTGATGCTGGGCAAGAAGAACAGCAACACCAAGATTTACCACCAGGACCAACTGGAGCAGTGGGGGCAGGGCACCGACCACGATGCGCTTTTCTGGAAAGCCGTGCTGCGTCAGGCGGTGTTTGAGAAACTCGTCACCAAAGAGATAGAGATGTACGGGGTGCTCAAGCTCACCCCTGCGGGGCACAAATTCATCAAGAAACCCTACGATATTTCCGTGGCGTGCGACCACGACTATAGCAACACCACCACAGAAGAGTTCGAGACCCCGCCGCCCATGACGGCATCCGTGGCGGGCGACGAAGTGCTTTACGCACAGCTGCGCAGTCTCCTCCGCGCCATTGCCCAGCACAAGAAACTCCCCCTGCATGTCATCTTCGAGGACCGCTCGCTGGCTGATATGACCATCCAGTATCCCTGCACCGTCGAGGAACTGAGCCGCTGTGTGGGCGTGGGTATCGCCAAGGCACAGAAGTACGGTCCACCATTCGTCGACCTCATCAAGAACTATGTCGAGGAGAACGACATCACCCGTCCGCAGGACATAGTCGTGCACTCTGCTGCTCGCCGCTCGGAGAACAAGATCTACATCATTCAGGCTATCGACCGCCGCAAATCGCTCGACGACATCGCCCGCGGCAAAGGGCTCACCCTCGATGAGCTGCTGGCCGAAATGGAGCGTATCATCTCCTCCGGTACCAAGCTCAACATCGACTACTACATCGATGAGAACATTGAGGCCGAGCACCAGGAAGTGTTGCTTGACTACTGGCGCGAGTCAGAGAATGTCAACATGGAGGATGCCCTTAAAGAAGCCTATGAGGAATTTGAGGACGACGAGGACTACACCCACGAGGAGATACGCCTCATGCGCATCAAGTTCCTCGCCGATTATGGACACTAATTTTAATTGTTAATATGTTTTAGGGACTCAAAGTTTTAGGGGTTTATGGATTCCTTCCATCCCTAAGACCCTTGAACCCTTAAACTCTTAAACCCTCAAAAAATGATATCACCCGGAATAAAAAACCAGCTGCGGCAGACCGTCACCGACCAGATGACTGCCGACCGCGTGGGCAGCGGTCTGGCACAAGTATTTGCCACCCCCATGATGATTGCCCTCATGGAACAGACCTGCGCCGAGAGTGTCGCCCCGCTGCTCCCCGAAGGCCAAAGCACCGTGGGCACACACATCAACGTGTCCCACTGCTCCGCAACCCCCATCGGTATGGAAGTGTGGTGCGACAGCGAACTGATAGAGGTGGATCGGCGTCGCCTGCTCTTTAGCGTCAAAGCCTATGACTCCTGCGGCCTCATCGGTGAGGGTCAGCATGAACGGTTCATCATCGACAACGCCAAGTTCCAAGCCAACACAGAGAACAAGGCGAAGCAATCACCCCGATGACACCCTCCTCGCACCTCAGAGACACTCTCTTCAAACGCAAACCCGACAATCAGACCTTTCATATGCCGGGCCGCCCCGATTTACCCGGGTGCCACACTTCCCCCAAACAAAATCTCTTATCATCCCTGCCCCCTTACTTGGCCATCGTCGGCATATACATGCTTGCCATGGTAATTCTCAAAGCAGTGGAACTTTCCACAATGGGTACGGATGCCGTCAGCGGTCAGATTTGGGTCAATGCCTTGGTGTATAACTTAATCGTTGTTTCGTGGGAAGCCCTGATTATTGGAATTCTATTCTTCTTGATACGACTGCTCTCTGAACGTGCGGCTATTGTGACAACAGCGGTGCTGTATGCAGTATTGCTTTTGTCGGAGGTAGGTCTTTCCCTCTATGTGGCACACAACGGGTTCCTGTTAGGCTGCGAGCTGATGGCACGCCCGCTCAGCGAAACCGTCTTGGCGATAAAAGGAGCCATGGGAGTGGTTCTACCTATTGTGATAGTGGTGGTTGTGACAGGAGGACTTACAGTCCTCTCCCTGTGGCGGGCCAATCATCCCTCGCGTGCCGTGTGGGCGGTGGCGGCAGTGGTCGGGCTGTTGATAGTGCTCTCACTCATATTCAAGATGTCGCATTTGGTAGAGGACAGATATCGTCAATATATCCTCAACAAAACCCTGTATCTGGTCGAAGACTGCCGCGTGTATGTCCACCAGTCTCGTCTCAATCCGGAAAACGGCGACGCAATTGAATACAACGGGCAGTATATCTCCGAGCTTCTTGCTACCCATCCCGAATGGGGTACCCCCATTGATCCGCTTTACCCCTTGGAACGCACCACACCAGCCGATACCTTCCTTACCCCCTACTTCCATACCAGTGCCACCCCGCCCAATATCGTCATCATCCTTGTCGAATCGTTGGGCGATGAGATAATGGAGTCGCATGCCATGCCCTTTGTAGATTCGCTGGCTGCTACAGGCCTCTATTGGCGCAACTGCCTCTCCACCACCACGCGCAGCTACGGTGCTGTACCCGCCATCATCGGCTCGGCAGGCGGTCCCCGAAGCTTCCAGTTTGGTGTCATGCCCGACCACAACAGCCTTTTCTCTCTCTTGAAATCGGCGGGCTACAACACCCGCGCCTATTATGCGGGTGACTTCCATTTCGACTGCATCTACGAGTACCTCACAGCCCAGCGCATTGACTACCTTTCCCCCATTTTTGAAGACTTTACCGCTTCCCCTTCCCGCAACACCGACAACTGGTGGGGCTACCACGACGACACACTCTTTGCCCGGACATACCAAGACTTGAAAGCTTTCTCCCGTCAAGCTCACGCTGCCCCTCATCTTTCGCTGGTCACTACCATGACAATGCATGAAACGCTGCGCTTGCAGGACAAAGATTTGCAAAAAGAATATGAACATCGCGCTGCCCGCCTGGTTCTTCCCCCTTCGTGCGAAAGGCTGGCAGAAATCCTTCCTGCATGCCTTCTCACCGACGACTGCCTGAGACGTTTCATAAACAGCTATCGCAGCCTACCTGGATACGAAAACACTCTCTTTGTCATTACCGGCGACCACGCCTCAGGCCGCAAGACAGGCGACAACCTCTCCGCGCATCATGTGCCACTTATACTCTGGTCCCCGCTCATCCACCGCCCTGCCGTCTTCTCACACACAGTCACCCACAATGACATCGCCCCTGCGCTCTACAGCCTCCTCACCACTCACTACGGGTTGCCAGCCCATTCCACCGTCCATTGGTTGGGCGACGGACTCGGCCCATCGCCGAAGACGCTTGTTGTGGTGAATTACATCCACATGATTCAGAATATTGTCTTCCGCAACTATTATTATCAGCCTGCCAACAGTTTCCTGTCCGAAGAATTCTACACCATTGCTCCCGACCTGACCCTGCACCCTTGCGCCGACACCGCTGCACTCCGCACCTGTCAGCGACAAATGGAACTGTTGCGCTACCTCTATTCCTACACCTATCTAACCAACCATCTTACTGCACACCCTGTCAACAATCTCCAATACACCACAGCAAACATCTATCTCTCCGATAACAATATCCTGAGTGTCACACCCGACGACGAGTCCTCCTACCGGGAACAGACCGTTCTTCCCCTCACACAGCTGCGAGCCAGTCAAGGATTCAGCACAGTGCGTGTGACAGTCGAAGCCGATGCCACTGTGGATGGCGACATGAGTATGGAACAATTCCATAGCCTAGGCTTCATCTTCTCGGGCGACAACGAAAACGTGTACGACGAACCCCTCTATCGCAACTACTCCAAAGGAAGGCATGTGAGCGTCACCAAAGAGTTCCCCCTCAGCGCCACAAAAGTCAACACGCTGAAGATAACCCTGCATCCTCCCAGTTCCGCTAAAGACTGGCTTCCCGGAAGCAGCACCACTCTTTCAAACGTCAAAATCACTGTTGAGTATGGAAAATGAAGTGGATGATATGTTGCGATCCGTTAAACGTATCAACGAATAACAAACCCTTGTCATATGAGCAGAACCCTATTTCCCTTGATAGCATCGATTCTACTGCTGTACGGTTGCGCCACCGTAAAGCCTCCGGCACCATATGGCCCCTGCCCAACACCTGCTCAGCTCCGCTGGCAGCGCATGGAGACCAACATGTTCTGCCACTTTGGCCCCAACACCTTCTCCGGCCTTGAGTGGGGCGAGGGTACCGAGCCCGAAGACATCTTCAATCCCACCGCCCTCGACTGCCGCCAATGGGCGGCCACAGCCAAAGCAGCCGGCATGAAAGGTGTCATTCTCACCGCCAAACACCACGACGGTTTCTGTCTGTGGCCCAATCCTGCCAGCACTCATACTGTCGCCCACAGCCAGTGGCGCAACGGTCAGGGCGATGTACTGCGCGACCTCTCCCAAGCCTGCCGTGAGGCGGGTGTCAAGATGGGCGTTTACATCTCCCCGTGGGACCGCAACGCCCCCGACTACGGCACTCCTGCCTATAACGAGACATTCCGCAAAACCCTGCATCATGCACTCAGCAACTACGGCGACATCTTCGAGCAGTGGTTTGACGGAGCCAACGGTGAAGGCCCGTCCGGGCGCAAACAGCAGTATGACTGGCCACTCTTCAATGCCACCGTTGCCAAGCTCCAGCCCCAGGCATTAATCTTCAGCGACGTGGGTCCTGGATGCCATTGGATGGGAAACGAACAGGGTGTGAACGGTGAGACCTGTTGGTCGCGCCTTGACACTGCAGGATATACACCGGGAGCCGGTTCGCCTTCGCTCGAAATACTCAATCATGGACAGCCCGACGGGACTGCTTGGATTCCTGCTGAGACCGATGTCTCCATCCGTCCGGGCTGGTTCTATCATGCCAACGAACAGCCCAAGAGTCTGCAGGAGCTGCTGAGCATCTACTACACCAGCGTAGGACGCAACTCCCTACTGCTGCTCAACGTGCCGCCCGACACACGGGGACTGATACCCCGTGCCGACTCGCTGCGGTTGGTGGAATTCCGTTCCGCCCTCGACAGCATCTTCTGCCAAGACTTTGCAGCCAAAGCCACAGTCACCGCCTCCCACACACGTGGCCGGGATTACGCTGCCGCCAATGTGATTGATACAAATTACCACACCTACTGGGCTGTCCCCGACAGCTGCATCACCCCGACGCTCACCCTCGCCTTTGACCACCCCGTTACCTTCAACCGCGTCATGTTGCAGGAGTATATCCCCCTCGGCCAGCGGGTAGAGGCTTTCCGAGTCGAAACCTACAGCGACAGAAATGGCTGGCAAACGCTCGTCCACGCAACCACTATAGGCTATAAACGCATACTCCTCACTCCCCGCTGTACCGCGCGTACTGTTCGTATTGTGTTCGAGAATGCCCGGGCATGCCCCGTCATCAACCGGGTAGGGCTGTTCCTTGATAATATTTACAAAGAGAATGCAATAAAGTCTTTGAAGGATACCCTCGTTGTCACAGACTTTGGTGCCCAAGGTGATGGGTTGACCCTCAACACCCGTTGCCTACAGGCAGCAATCGACAGCGCCTCGCAGCGATACAGCCGCACTGGGACTTTCCAAACGCTGCTCTTCCCCGCAGGACAGTATGTGACGGGGAGCCTCTATCTCAAAAGCGGTGTGACCCTCCACCTCGACAGTGGTGCCGTCATCCTTGGCTCGCTCAATCCCTTCGACTACATCAAAGACCCTTATTGCCGCTGGACTGCCCTCCTCTTTGCCGTGCGACAGCATGACATAGGCATTACCGGTTTCGGCACCATCGACTGCCGAGGCTGGGAAGTGGCCAACAACACCGTCAGCCTCATCCATGCCGGTATCATCCAAGACCCTCTCAAATACGACCGTCCCAACGAGACAAACCGACCCGAAAACATCCACTTCCGCGAGTGCGACAATGTCACCGTCCGCGGCATCACCCTGCGCAACCCCGCCAGCTGGAACCAGCAGTACGACCAGTGCCGCCATGTGCTGATAGAAGACCAGACAGTGGATAGCAAGAGCTATTGGAACAACGACGGTGTAGATATCGTCGATTGTAGCGACGTCGTCATACGCAACTGCAATTACGATGCTGCCGACGATGCCTTCTGCTTCAAAAGCCACAGCAAAGACGGCATCTCCGAGAACATCCTTGTGGAGAACTGCATCGGTCGCAGCAGTGCCAACGGCATCAAGTTCGGCACAGTCACACGTGGTGTCTTCCGCCATTTCCGTTTCCGCAACATCCTCATACATGACACCTACCGCAGTGCCTTCACGGTTGCCAGTGTAGATGGGGCAGTCATAGAAGATGTAGTTGTTGACAGTCTCCGCAGCATCCACACGGGCAACCCTTTCTTCCTGCGCCTGGCTCCGCGCAACAGCAATCCCGCACAAGAGGCCGTCCTCCGCGACATACTGATAAAAAATCTCTATGCCGAGGTGCCATACGAAAAACCCGATGCGGGCTACCGTTATGAAGGCCCCGTGGAAGACCAGCCCCGCAATATCTCGCCTGCCGTCATCTCCGGCACCCCGGGCATGCGCATACAGAACGTGACCATACAGAATGCCGAGCTCGTCTTCCCCGGCCGTGCCGACACTGCCTACGCCTACCGTGGCATCATGCCCGACCAACTTGCCGCCATCCCCGAATGGGAACGCCGCTACCCCGAATTCTCCATGTGGAAAGAACTCCCCGCCTGGGGGTTATACTTGCGACACGCCGACAGCATAACACTCGACAATGTCACCCTTCGTGTGCAGGACGAAGACTACCGTCCGGCCATTGTGGCCGACGATGTCAACGGCCTCACCCTCCGCCGCACCGTGATTAAAGAAAACAAACGTCAGCCGGCCACCGTCCAACTCGTTGCCAACAACGTGACAGGACTGCAGAAACATCACACATCCGTCGCCACCCGCCGGCAGAAAGGCACGCGCGACAACCTCTCGGGCATCGATGCCTCCCATACCACTTCCGACCTCATCACCAAGCAGGACAACACCACCCCGTGCAGTGAGGGAACCACTCTCTACAAAGCCTCGCGCTTTGGCTGCAAAAGCGATGGCGTCACCCTCAACACCTCATCTATCCAGCGCGCCTTAGATTACATTGCCGATCAGGGCGGCGGCACGCTTGTCTTCGAAGTGGGACGCTACCTTACCGGCAGCCTGCACCTGCCTCCGAATGTGAACATCCAGCTTAACGAAGGTGCCATTCTCGTCGGCTCGCCCAATCCCTACGACTATGACTTTGACGGCGAAGGCCGACCCCTCCTCATCCATCCCGACAGCTCCCGCGTGTGCGGCTTGGGACACATAGAGCGTTAGTTTCCCTGGAGTTCAGGGAGATTAATGAACAGGCTATTCGGGACCAAACAGAAATACTTTGCCGTCGGTCTCGACAAGGTGGTATCCTGCCGTGTCGGGGGTGATGTCTTGCTGGGTGAGCAACAGGTATCGGGGATTGTGGCACAGCCCTGTAGGATAGAGATAGATGGAGTCGCGCAGAGCCAGATGGGGGGAGAAGCATTGCGAGGTGCAGACAGAGGCGTCGGCGGGGATGCGGTTCAGCAATTGCCGGGCATAGCGGCGGTCAAAATCGCGCTGCCGGTAGTGATCCCCGTAGAAAAGGCGCACATTCTCGCGCTGCACCCATGCCTTGGCGCCGGTGCAGGTGTAGATGGTCACGCCGAGGCACAGCAGGGGCATGGCGATAGCCACGGCCGCACGTACCCGCGGCCACTGAATGCGTGAAGCGGCGGCGAAGATACCGCACACCACCACGGGGGCAAACTCGACGCTGTATTGGCTGCCTACGCCCCATAGGGCTATGTCGGAGGACAACATTTTCTGCGCCACCAAGGGCACGACCATGAGCAGCCAGTTGGGCTTGAGGCACAGAAACAGCCCTCCGGAAAGGAGCAGGCAAAGATAGAACTCGCCTTTCAACCCGTCGCCACGGGAGGAGGTGCGGAAATTGATGAAGAGGTTGCGGAGGGTTTCGACAGGGTGGGTGAATATCCATTGGGCAACGGCGCCGAAACTGTCGCCCATGTGGTTGTATCGGCTTATGAATAGGTTTTTCCCGGAATTGAGTGAGGGCATCGCCACCATGGTGACGAGGAGGAGGTAGGCCACGCAGAACGCCATGCCTCCCGCCAGCCACAGGCGTGCCTTGCGGTCGCGGCGGTAGTCCCACATCAGGGCCGCGAGGACGAAAAGGAGCCACAGCGGCATGTTCTCCTTGGCTATGCACACCATGACCACCGCAAGGGCATAGAGACCGTAGTGCCCACGTCGGAGCCAGTAGAAAAGCCACGGCACCCACATGACCGCCACAACGTTGGAGTGGTAGTCGAACCCGAGGGCGTCCCACACACCGAAGAAGAGCAGGAAGGCAATCATGGCCGCGAGGGCAAAGGCATTCGTGCCACCGGCATGTCTCGCTTTCCTTTCACTCCCGCATGCATCGACAAATCTATATACCCCCAAGGCTCCGAACAGGACGGCTGTTATCTGCACAACCAGCAGTGTGCCGCTGCCGAACAACCACAGCAGGGGGGAGAAGAGGATAAGGTAGAGGTCGAAATGGTCGGAGAGGATGTTGCGGGGAGCTTCCATGAAAAAGGAGCAGTCGTCAAAGCGAAGATGGCTGTAGGCGTACATGTAGTGGGTGTAGAGCCCCAGATCGAGGCCGTAGGTGCGGAACATGGCGTGGTTGACAAGCGAAAGCAGTGCGTAGGCCACGGCGGCCACGCCCAGGATATGCCATGGGGTGAGTTTGAAATGCGGAGTGGTCATGGCGTGGCTTTCTGGGGTTCGAGACGCAGCACGGTGGCTTCGCCGCTGGTGGCAAGGGGCTCGGCGTGGATGTTGAAAACTGTGCGGATGTTGTCGGTGGTGAGTCCTTGGGGAGTGGCACCCTGGTAGCGGATGCCGCCCTGGTGCAGCAGCACCAGTTGCGGGCAGTAGCGTAAGGCCATGTTCAGGTCGTGGATGACGATGAGGATGGTCTTGTGCTCCTCGCGGTTGACGGTGCGCAGCAGTTCCAGTATCTCGAACTGGTGGGCAATGTCGAGGTTCGAGACCGGCTCGTCGAGCAGCATGACGGGGGTTTGCTGTGCCAGGGCACGCGCCAGCATGACGCGCTGCAGCTCGCCGCCGCTCATCTGGTTGGGTTTGGCAAGGCGCAGATGCCAGGTGTTGGTCTGCTTCATGCACTGTTCCACGATGTCCCAGTCGAGCTGTGACTCGTTCTGCAGCCGCCGCTGGTAGGGGTTGCGCCCCATGAGGACGGTCTCGAATGCAGAGAACTCGAAGTCGGTCTGCGGATATTGCCTGACGTAGGCCATGCGGCGTGCCAGTTGTATGGCGCTGTATTGTTTCACGCTCTTCCCCTCCACGGTCACTTCGCCCGAGTGCGGCGACAGGAGGCCGGCCACAAGGCGCAGTAGTGTGGTCTTGCCGCACCCGTTGGCACCCATGATGGCATACATCCCCCCGGTGTCGAAGCGGACGGAGACGTTGTGCAGCACCTCTTTGTCGGTATAGCCATATGTGACATCCTTCAACTCTATCATGCCTCAGTAGCGTTTCTTGTTTTTGTAAAGCAGGTAGATGAACAGGGGTGCTCCCGCCAGTGCCGTGAGGCTGCCCACGGGCAGTTCGGCGGGCATGAGGAGGGTGCGGGCCAACGTGTCGCACAGCAGCATGAAAAGGCCTCCGGCAAAGATGGCGCAGGGCACTATCCTGCGGTTGTCGGGGCCGAGGACGAGACGGAGGCAGTGGGGCACCACAAGCCCCACAAAGCCTATCACACCGCATGTGGCAACGCAGAAGGCTACCATCAAAGTGGTGGAGAGCAGTAGCACCCGCTTCACCCGCTCCACCTCCACGCCGAGGCTGCGGGCTGTCTCGCTTCCAGCGAGGAGCAGGTTGAGGTCGCGGGCATAATACAGCACGATACCGATGCCTACGGCCACTACGGGAGCCACGATGGCCACCTCAGTCCATGAGGCCGAGGCAAAGCTGCCCATGGTCCAGAAGATGATGCTGTCCATCTTGTCCTGCCGCAGCACCATGATGAACGAGATGATGGCCGACATGAGGAAGGTGATGCACACGCCCGTGAGCAGCAGGGTGGTGGTGTGCATGCGGTTGCCGATGGAGGCAATGCGGTAGATGACTACGATGGTGAGCAGACCCGTCACCAGGGCGCAGGCTCCCACGCCCAGCATGTAGGCTTCAAGCCCTAGCAGGATGGCCACGGCGGCGCCCACCGAGGCACCGGAGGAAATGCCCAGCACGTAGGGGTCGGTCAAAGGGTTGCGGAAGACGGACTGGTAGGCTGCGCCGCACACCGAGAGGGCTGCACCCACCAGCACCGACAGCACGATGCGCGGAGCGCGGAGGTTCCAGAATATCGACGACTGCCACATCTCATCCCATCCGAAATGCACCACGCCCAGCATGGAGCATCCCAGCATGGCTGCCGCTAGTGCTGCGGCCAGCAGGAGCAGCCAAACGGTGGGAAAGGAGGAGTGAGACTTGGGCATTATTCTCAATTCGTTAATTCGTTAATGTGTTAATTCGTTAATCGATTCACACATTCACACGTTTACACATTCACACATTCACACGAATTTATTCCTTGCTCTCCAGAAGGTCTTTCATTGTAAAGTATCCGTGCTTGTCCTCGAGGTATTCGGCGGCGAGAACGGCTCCCAGGGCGAGTCCTTTGCGGCTCTTGGCGGCATGGCGCAGGGTAATAGTGTCGATGTCGCTGTCGTACACCACTTCGTGGATTCCCGCCACCTCGCCTTCGCGCACGGCGGTGATGGGGATGATGCCTTTGCCTATGCGGGTTCCCTTCTTCATGAGCCGCCAGTCGTCCTTGCGGTCCAGCTCCTCGATAATGTCCTTGGCCAACGTGATGGCGGTGCCGCTGGGGGCGTCGAGCTTGTGGATGTGGTGGGTCTCGGCGATGCTCACGCTGTATTCGTCGTGGCTGTCCATGAGCTGTGCCAGTCGGCGGTTCAGCTCAAACATGATGTTCATGCCGATGCTGAAATTCGAGGCCACAAAGAGAGCCTGACCGCGTTGCTGACAGTCGTGCACCACAGCGTCCAGGTGGTCGTACCACCCAGTGGTGCCCACCACCACGGGCATGTCCATGTCGAAACAGCGCATGATGTTGCTCAGCACCGTGGCCGGAGTGGAGAACTCAACAGCCATGTCGCACTCGCGAATATCGTCGAGTTTCGCCATCCAGTCGTCCTCGTCGTCGATGGTCACACCCACCGAGTGACCGCGTTCCTTGGCAACAGCCTCAATGGCCTTGCCCATCTTGCCATATCCTAAAAGAGCTAATTTCATCTATTCAAAAGTCGTTTGTATTAAAATGCAAAAATACAAAAAAAAAACAATATAGCGACAAAACAAAAAAAGGGGTGCCTCTTGCGGCACCCCCGTTGCGGTGGAGTATACGGGAGTCGAACCCGTTACCTTTTGATTGCGAACCAAATGCTCTACCAAATGAGCTAATACCCCATGTAATACTATAAAGATGTTTGTTGGTTTTATTTGACAATACAATACATACCCTTCTTCAAAGTACTCTTTCTTAATTGGGTTGCAAAAATACGCAATTTAATCGAATTGCATACATTTTATTTCCAAACCTTGTGCAATGTCTTTTGGGACAGCTGCTATAAGTCAGCAGTTTACACATGCAACTTGCTCTCAAAAAAATCTTTGAAAAGCAGTATTCTATTTCCTGCATTACCTGCAAAAAGCAGGTGCTGGTAGTCTTTTTGCTTGTCGTGGAGATTGGTCTCTGCCATCTTCTTATCAAGGGCTGCTTTCAATTCTTTTGGTGTGCTGATGCCGCACCTCTTAACAAGGAAATCGTAGTCGGGTTCTGCCTGTTGCCACAAGAAAATGGAGTCGTAGAAGTCTCGACCTTTTGCACGTGCCAACAGGGCAGAGAGTTTCATCGAAAGCATCACACTTTTGGAGGGCACACTGACTGTAAACAAGAAGCCGTTGCGATTGACTATGGTTGTTTCCGGCACGTAGGACACCCCTTGATTCTGGGCTTCAATCTTAATCAGAAAACGTTCCTCCCGATGTCCTGTTAAGTTCATTTCGAATAGCAAGCTGGGGAAATAGATATTCCGGCGAAAAGTGGTGAGCCGTGCGTTCTCTTTGTCTCGCACTTCCGCTGTCAATCCATTGCTACGCAGATAGTCAATCAAATCATCAGTCATTTGCATGAACTCGTCATACGACAGGTTTTTGCAATCAAAATCCAAGTCTTCGGAGAAGCGGTCGATGCCGTGGACCAGCCTCAAACAAGTGCCGCCGATGAATACAAGCTTGGGTGCATAGTGAGTTTGAGACAGATGCTCCAGGGCAAGCAACTCGACATACTCTTTCAGGATATGCTTGTGGAAAGAGGAGTTCTCGGCAATTGGCTTGGGGTAATACGGTAGTAGCTGTCTAATGTCAATCATTGTCGTACGTGTTTAGAAGTAATTCAACTCGGTTTATCAGGGTCTTCTTGGCTGTCTGTTTTGCATAGGCCATTATTTTTTCTTTGTCAAGTTCCTCCTGCATCCACCATGTGTCAAACCTCAAATCGAGCATTGCGTCGGCAGTGTTATATTGTGGGTATAGGTAAAGCAAATCTACGATGGCTTTCTCCGGTTCAGCGACAAGATAGCTTCCACCTCTTCTGACGGGTTCCTGTTTGTAGCCAAAGAACAATTCAGGCTTAATTGTCTGGTAGTTGAATTGGCCGAAGGGATTGCTGTAGGAGGTAGTGCGGTTAGTGGTGACGCAGGTGATTTGTGTCACAACTTCGGGGATGATTCCATAGATAGACAAGGCTGTGTGTAGGCTGATATAGGAAGGTGTGTATATCTTCCCGGCTATGAAACGAGCCATATCCGGTTCATTTTGTAACTCATTGAATGCATACCAATCCTGCCTTAGCTTGACAATATATCCCCTTTTCACCCACCGTGAAAGACTGCTGCTATCGAGGTCGCTCTTCCATGCTCGCAGCTGATAGATGCTAAAGCATCCCAAGCCCAACCATTGTTCCCTAAATTGCAAATAGTTCATTTTATTTTATTCAAAAGAAATTGCAAAAATACAAATTTTCTCGAAAATAACAAGATATTTTTGTGAAACGAAAAAGAAAGAGAAAAAGAATGAATAAGGAAATAATAAATGACGACGCAACAACGACTGATTATATTCGTCAAACCTTAGTTAATGATATTCACTGAACTACAGAGGAGTGATAAAATAAAAAAGAGGCTCATGTGAACCTCTTTGGTGGAGTATATCGGAGTCGAACCGATGACCTTTTGACTGCCAGTCAAACGCTCTAGCCACCTGAGCTAATACCCCATTCTTTTTCTCGAAAAGCGGTTGCAAAAGTACAACTTTTTTTTAAACTGACCAAATTTTTTTTATTCTTCACTGTGTTTCAGTGTAATAATTATGCATTATAGCCCCAAAATACTCCTTTATAGTATGTGATTATAGGTGTTTTTTCACTACTTTGGCTTATATTTCAGTGATGTAAGTATAATGTGCTATGAAATAGTGTGTTGTATAATAATTCTCTTCTGCAGGTGAGACACGCGATTGGCTTATGCAATCTTCCAGGAAGAGATGCAGAAGGACTGATGCAGTGGACGGATTTGGAACAACTCTACATTGGCACTAATCTGAAAAATATAAGTATCTTTGCATATTGAAACAACTGGGCAATATAATTGACATGGTAATGAAAAATTCAGTAATACAAAGGATTAGTAAGAGTTCTGGTACTATTGTTTTGGCACTTGTTGCTTCCCTTGCGGTATGGCTGGGAGCCGTAGTACTCTGCTTTTCCACACTGCAGAATGAATCGACATACAGTCTGGTGAGTGGTTCGGTCAAGACCTACGAAGTTACCTTTAATGAGGATGACAAAAAAGAGGTATTCTTTGTGGAACGTCCTTTCAACAAGGTTGATAATAAAAGTCTTCTGCATTGGGATGCCGAACTGTATCATCTTATTGCGCAACACCTTTACGACCCGGAATACACGTGGGCAGGCTATTTTGCTTTCTTTCCTCTCTTCCCTCTGCTTTGGCGCGTCTCGCATCTTTCGCCCATAGGCATCTGTATGCTCAATGTTGTTTTGTTTGCCGTCGGGCTTTTGTTGCTGTTGAAGCTTTTTCAAGAGAAATACCGCTGGCCGACACGTCACCTGATGACTATCTGCATGCTGCTGTTCTGCATGCCCTTTATGGTCATTTTCTTGATTCCCTATAGCGAATCCCTTTTCTTTGTCTGCATAGCCTTGGGTTTTTATGGGCTGATAAAGAAGCGTTATTGGCTCTACTTCATAGGTTTCGCGTTGGGATGCATGACCCGTGCCGCTGGCAACATCCTTTTGGTGGCGTGGGTGATAGCCGATGTGCTTGCAGCGCTGCACACCCGCCAGCCGTTCAAGCTCTTCCTGCGCAGCCTTGTCCTGCATATAGCACCCGTCGTGACAGGCGTGGCGGCAGTGGTGCTGTTTCAACATTTCAGGGGTGCCGAGCATTGGTTTGAATTTGTCATAGCACAAAAAAATTGGGGCAAGGAGCTTTCGCTGCCTACATGGCCATTGACCGACTGGAGCATTGAGGGCAAATGCGTCACACAGCCTCTCCTGTTCACCCTTTTTGTTCCGGCTCTGGCGTGGTTGGCCGCATCATTGGTCAAGGGCATCCGAATCCGGATGGGAAAGGCAGATAATTGTCAGGATGCAGCAGTGTCATCCTCTTCCTGTACGTGGAGTCTTGTGCGCACCCTTTCCATTCTTTTTCTGGTGGGGAACATCGTACTTGCACTGTTTACGCAGAAAGGCTGCATGTTCTCGCAGGCCCGGCTGCTGACGTGCACGCCGTTCTTTTTCTTTTTGATGATTGATATCTACCACAATGACAACGTGGGGATTTGGCGATGGGTGGTGGCAGTTTTTATGGTGGTGGCGGCCATCTTGTGCGGCAATATGATTTTCCGGCTTAATTATTTGGGCTGCGCCCTGACGCTGATGCTGATGGTGCTTGTATTCTTTGGACGCAGGATGAACCGTCGCCTGCGCCGCACGTTGCTTTGCCTGACGCTGGCTCTCAACATCTTTTGGACAGCCTATCTCTTCAACTGCTTCCTTTCCGATGGTTGGGTTTTCACTTGATAAACCCGTATCGGTCATTAGGGTTTATTTCAGATTAGTATTAGTGTCGGACAGATTGACCCGCACGAGTATAGAGGTAAGAACTAAGCGCCAGGAACTGTGGCATACAATCCTAGTTCTTACCTCTTACCTCTTACTTTGCTTTCTGCCGCCTCGCGCGTAATTTACTCTT
>JAEEGH010012141.1_pt1 | contig 19418 bp, 18 predicted proteins | sample 9134181 | NCBI WGS metagenome assembly JAEEGH01 (sample SAMN16246544, study PRJNA631951) | gut metagenome | biome: gut microbiome; feature: rumen; material: DP-attached | host: Bos | place: Iran: Karaj | collected 2018-10 | reverse complement strand
CATAAATAATCCTACTGTATCATTTTCCATTTAAGGAAATATTTTTTATCAATATAAGTAAACACAACTTTATCCAAAAACAAAAGAATAAATGCAATGATCAGGGTCCATCCGAACATTCTCTCGATACGATAGTTCTCATTGGCGATATGGATCATATATCCAATGCCGGAAACAGCACCATGTACTTCCCCAAGTGCAATAATTTTCCATCCAAGCATCACTGAACTTCTGAGAGAAGCGAATATATAAGAATATAACATGGGCAAAATGATTTTGGTCAGGATCTTAAATCTGTTTTTTGAATACAGAGACACCATTTCAATAATGCTTGTATCAAGTTCTTTAAGCCCTTCCCAAATGTTTATCATAAAATGCGGTGCAGTTGTCGTTGTAACGATGAGAATAGGCGTCGTATCAGAAAGCCCGAACCACAGAACGAACAGCAATGCCCAGCAGACATTCGGGATCGACTGAAAAACAGGATACAAAACGTTTCTGACAAAGGTATCAAGGAATGAAAAGTATCTCGTAACAATAGCTGATACAGTTCCTATCCCTGCTCCTATCACCAGCCCTATGACGACACGATAAGTTGATGCCCAAATATGCGGCCAGCTTGATTTCAATGTTATTATGGACCAAAACGACTTCAAGGCAACGATCGGGCCGGGAAAAAGGATCGAATTGTATTCATAAGCAACGATTTGCCAAATGGCAAGAAACAATGCCACAGCTATGACCGTCTGTACTTTTTTGTTCTTAAAAAACAGTCCTATTGTTTTCATATATTCATGAATAAAAATTTTAGAAATGTTATCAATTAGCCAAAAAAAAAGTATTGAGACCGACAGTCCCATTACAAGGCAAAAACCTGTTTTTATAATTATCGATAACTTACATATAGGGGTGATGTATGAAATTGTCGATCAGCAAAAAAATTGCATACAGCTTTGTATGCGTTCTTTTTCTCATGACCACAGTTCTGGCAAGTTGCTCCAACGGCAACAAGGAAAAGCCAACCATTCAGCTGGGATGTGCCACAGGATCAAGCAGCTGGATTGCAACTTATGCAATTCGGGAAGGCATTGTCACATCAGATAAGGTGGATCTTGAAATAGTAATGTCTTCTGAATGTGATGAGCTTCTTATCGCAGGAAGTTTCCCCATCGGCGCAATTTCAACAGCTACACTGGCAATTGCTAATAATGCAAATCCCGGAAAATTACAGGTTATCAGCACATTCATGACCGGACAGGGCTCAGAGGAAGCAAGAGGCGTTAATCTTCTGTTTGCCAAGGCTGACAGCAACATCAAGACTGCCGCTGATATCAAAGGAAAAATCGTTGGGGTACCTTCACTAACCAGCAGCACAACCTGCATTTTCCTTGCCCTTCTCAAGAAATACTACGGAATCAATGAAGATGAGCTCACCCTGGTAGTAAAGGGTAATACCGTTCTGATGGAAATGTTAAGATCAGGCGAACTGGATGTTGCAATGCTTGGTCAGAACACAGCACCCGAAGCCTATTATGATAACGATTTCAAACTGGTATGGGATGTTGATAACGCTTTCTATGAAGAATTCGGAGCATATTATTCACCTAAACTTGTTGCCGTTGATTCAAAATGGGCAGAGGAAAATCCCAAACTGTTAAAAGAAATCTACGGCATGCTTCTTGATTCGAAGAAATATGGCGAGGAACACACTCCTGAACTCTGTCAGGCATTCTCAACAGAATACTCTGGTCGTAATGACGGCGCTTTCTACGAAAAAGTTCAGAAGTATCATTCATGCGCAACTTTCGACAAAATGAACGGCAAAGTAAAAGAATGTGTGATCGATGTCTGGAATCTGGTATATGACCGAGGAGTGATCGAAAGCATTCCTGATACCAACACAGTTTTCTATAAATTATAGGAAAAACCCTCTCTATACTATGAAAAAGCGCATCAGACTGATGCGCTTTTTCTTTTACTCACGGTTGAACGATCAGGGTTTAGTCACATAAGCCGAACGGGTGTGCTGTCTCTGATTCATCAAACAGTCGTTAACATCCTTACCGCTTCTATAATGAGACATATCATAGCTATCCCAGTTGACCAGATCCTTCAGGTCTCTTCTTACACCGTTTGACCTTATTTCTGCCGGATGTCCGACACATACCATACATGGAATATCGTAGATTTCAGGTATATTCAATATTCTTCTTATCGGTTCATCCCATAGCTTTCCGATACTGACCCACATAGAGCCGAGCGATTGTGCTTTTGCCGCCAGATGCATATTATGTGCAGCATTAGCCATATTCTTCAGATATGTTGTTCCTGCACCGCAGTCTCCGGGCAGGAAGGGTGTGGAATAAACGCTGCAAAGATGAGTTCTCTTATCTCCGATGACCACGATAAAAACAGGCGCATTCTTAAAGCCGACATTCTGAGATGTTGCCTGACTTTTTCCTCTCAGTCGGAATTCTTCCAATCGTGTTTGTTCGATGGCTGCATTTACCAGGTGTGACTCTTCTCTTGCCTCAACGATCTCTGACCGTAAGGCAGGATCACGTACGACAATAAACTCCCACGGCTGGGCATTGGCTCCGCTCATCGAGAATCTTCCTGCTTCAAGAATATTGGTTATTTCTTCTTCTGAAACAGGCTCTTCTGTAAAAGCCCTGGTGCTTCTTCTTTCCCTGGCTAATTCAATAAATGAATCTAACCTGTTCATCAGATCCTATAGTCCCTGCTTATAAGGAGGGGCAGTTTCTTCACGCAGTTTGAGAATATAATTACGAATATCATCTGCAGTTCGATACTTTGACATATCATATCCATCATAGTGGACTATTTCATTCAATTCTCTGCGGTAATTTGGTTTGGGCTGATATGCAGGATATCCAATGGCTGCAATATTGTGTACCTCCAGGACATCCGGTATTCCAAGAATGTTCTTTATAGATCTTGCCCACAGTTTATTGACACTTATCCATTCTGATCCCAGTCCGGCAGCTGCTGCCGCAAGATGGATATTTTGGGTGGCATTTGCCATGTTCTTCTGGAAAATAGCATCAGCTGAACCTTCAGTCATGAGGAAATGACATCCCAGAACTGATGCCTGGAAAGTCCGGCGATCACCAAGAAGAACTATTAAAACTGGTGCATCCTTGAACGGAGGTTCAGTCGGCATCGTTCTCAAATGATGATGTCGCAGTTCAGGAACCCTGGTCTGTTCGATCCAGTATGCTTCAATAGTCGGATCCAGCCATGCATCTAATATCTGTTTTCTTTTTGCTTCATCTTTGACTACAACATATTCCCATGGCTGTCCGTCACCTCCGCTCATGGCCCAGCGTGAAGCTTCCAGTATCTGGAGGATCGTTTCATCAGAAACAGGTTCATTTTTAAATCTTCTTATACTTCGTCTTTTGTGAACTAAATCAAGAAATTCATTAATATCCATTACTTTTCTCCATCATCTGTTAAGTTTATATACCCTGTTGTAGACTTGCGTCTCAGTTCAAATAAAAACTTGTGAATATCTTCTGCAGTTCTGTACTTGGAACGGTCATATTTTTCGTAATGGACCATGTCTTTGAGCGGTCTTTTCCAAACCGGCTTAGGTGTATAGGAAGGATATCCCAAAGCCACCATGGTATGAACATCTATCACCTCGGGAATATCCAGAATTTTTCTGATCTCGGTTTCCCAAAGCTTTCCCACACTGATCCATTCCGATCCGATTCCCAGAGCTGCGGCTTCAAGATTCATCAGCTGGGTAGTATTTGCCATGTTCTTAAGATAGGACGCACTCAATCCGCCTTCACCGATAATAAAATGTGCTGTCAGACATGTGGCCTGAAATGTTCTTCTGTCTCCGCAGACCACTATCAGAACAGGAGCATCGACGAATCCGGGTTCCTTTTCAAATGAACGGCACTGGATAACTCTAAGTTCCTCCAGTTTGGTCTGTTCCAATTCATATTTCTCGGAATATGCCAGTTTTTTTGCATCTGCGATCTGTTTTATAACAGCCTTATCTCTTACAACGATGTATTCCCATGGCTGTGTATTTGCTCCGCACATTGCCCAGCGGCCTGCTTCCAGCACTTTCTGAACATCTTCATCTGAAACAGGTTTGGAATCGAATGCACGGATGCTTCTTCTTTTCTTCACTATTTCCAGGAATTCATCACCATTCACAACAGCTCCTCCTTATGCTTTATTTTGGATTACCGTTTATGTCAAGATAATTCGGTGTGGTCTGAGCAATAGTATTTATCAGATATTCCTGTATCTGTTTGCCGTTTCGATATTTCGACCGGTCATATTCTTCTCTGTGAACGATATCCTCCAGCGGTCTTCGGCTGCCAGGCTTCGGCTGATACGCCATATGACCTACACCGACAACAGTATGAACATCATATATGTCGGGTATATTAAGGAGTCTTTTTATCTCGGCCTCCCAGAGCAGACCGACACTGGACCATCGCGCTCCCAAATCAAGAGCTGCAGCAGCCAGGTTTATATACTGGGTCGCATTTGCAATGTTTTTCAGATAAGTGGCAGATACTCCGCCCTCTCCGGTAATAAAATGAGAGGAATACACCGTTGCCTGCAGCGTTCTTCTGTCACCGATAACAATAATAAAGACCGGAGCTAATGTTACTCCTGATCCGTCTCTGGTAGTTTTCAGATTAGGTCTGCGCATGTCAGGGATTTTGGTATGTTCAATGACATAGTTTTCAATCTGCGTTGCCTCACGTGCCTCAACGATCTTCTTCCGCATTTCATGATCTTTGACTACAATAAATTCCCACGGCTGGGCATTGGCACCGCTCATTGCCCATCGTGCCACTTCGAGTATCTTATCTATATCTTCATCTGGAATCGGTTCCTGAGTGAAAAGACGTGCACATCTTCTCTTGTGAACAAGCTCAATGAGTTCATCAATAGTCATTTCAGCCCCATTTGCAGACATAATTTGGAGCAATTTTATGGGTTATCAGCCTTAGTGTATTGAGACCTCAAGTCCTACTTATAAATGAAGTCCTTTTGATCAAACTGATTTCTTCGGAATCTGCCATTTTCTGATTATACGTGACTCAATTCGGCCAAGGATAAGACCGTCAACGATAAGCATCATAACAAGCAGAATGATAGTCCAGCTGAGAATCCTGACCACCTGGAAACCATCATATGCAAGAGAGATCATATACCCTATCCCATTAAAAGCACCGTACATCTCGCTGAGAACTATCATTTTCCAGGCAAAGGACAGGGAACTCTTAACTGCAGAGAAAATGAAAGGTACGACCAAGGGGATAATAACCTTTGTGAGTATTCTGATTTTATTGCCGGTATAAACACTGGACATTTCTATCAGCTGCGTATCCATATTTTTGATGCCTTCTGAAACACTGACCAGAAAGATAGGTGCAACGGACATGGCAATAATAAGAACCGGTGTCATATTTGACAGCCCAAACCAGAGAACAAAGATGAAAGCCCAGCAGATACCGGGAACTGCTTTCAGAACAGGTCCTATCACATTATCAACGGCAAAACGAGCAATATCCCAGTAACGGGTAGCAATTGCAAAAGCCGTACCGCTCACACCGCCTATAGCTGCACCAAGCAAAACTCGGTAGGCAGTCATACCGATATTTGTCCATGTACCCCTGGTTGTCATGATATTGCCCAGCATTGCAAAGGTTGCACCGGGTGTAGGAATCCTGTTTCTGGGAGAATACTTCGCTGCAAGCCACCAGAGTACAAAAAAGAGCCCGACGGATATAAGTATATATATCAGACGCTGAACATCGAGCTTATTGTCTTTATACAAAGTAAATTCTTTCACTGCGCGCAAATCCTACCACAATTATATATTTTGTTTAATGTGACTTGCAGTCCCATTACAAATCAAAACATGCCTGATAAACTGAAAAAATCCAATTTAATCTAAAAAAAGAGGTATCATGAAAAAGAAAATCTTTCTGACATTGATGGCACTCATCACTCTTGCAACATGTTTCACAGCATGCAGCAAGAACAAAGAAAAGGTAACCATCGATATTGCTGTTGCACCTGGTTCAAGCAGCTGGATCTCAACTTATGCCATCCGTGAAGGCATTATCACCAGTGATCTCTGCGATCTTGAAATCACACTGACTCCCAACTTCGGCAGTCTTATGATGTCAGGTCAATACACCATGGGCGCCATGCAGTGTGCTGCATTCGCACTTGAAGAAGAAACCAACCCCGGCACATACAAAGCATTATGCACATTCATCACCGGAAAAGGCAGCGAAGAAGAGGAACGAGGTGTTTGTCTTCTGTGCACCAAGAAAGGCAGCGGCATTACCAAGGTCGAGGATATTCTCGATAAAACCATAGGTGTTTCAGATCTCACAGGTACCACCACAACCATGTTCCTCGGCTTACTTAAGAAAAACTACGGTATCAGCGAAAACCAGCTCAACCTGGTCGACAAATCAAGCACCGTTCTTCTTGAAATGCTCAGAGCCGGAGAACTTGAAGTAGCGCTTCTTGACGGCTCCAACACTGTTGCTCAGCAGGCATATTATGATGAAAATCTTGAAGTCATCTGGAACATCGATCATGCGTTCTATGATGCATATGGGGTATGGCACTCACCTACTCTCCTTCTTGTCAAAACTGATTTCTACAACGAACACAAGGATGCTGTAAAAGCAGCATACAACATGCTTCTCGAATCAGAAAAATATGGAGATGAAAACATTGATACCATCGGTGCTGAATTCATCAAAGCCCAAGGTATCGGTAACGTCGAATTCCTTAAAACCATCCAGAAGTATCACAGCCGAACATCCTACGATAAGATCGAAGGCAAGACTAAAGATGGTGTAATGGCTATTATCCAGCTCGCAGTGGACCGCGGTTTACTCAAGGGTATGCCTAATGAAAAAAATCTCTTCATAAACATTTAAGATCATTACTGACTCCTTTCATATTTTTTGCTCCGGTTTCGGCCGGAGCATTTTTTTAATCTAACTTAGGGAAACATACAATGAAAAAAGTAATAATTACTGTGATTGAGACTGGTTTCAACAAAGCACTTGCTGATGAGTACGGCAAAGAAAACCTGACACTCTGCCCTGTTTTCCAAAAAGGGCAGGTATTCCATACCGACTTCAAAAGACCGGAAGGATTCTGTGACGGAGCATGGAAGAACATTGCTCCGTACGCATTTGCGTTTGCTCACGGATTAAAAACAGATGAACTGTATTACGGAAAATGGATGAAGTATCCCAATGTTGCAATATGCTGCTGCAATGACGCACTGAGACCGGTGGTATTTAAAATAGAAGCTACGGATGAGGATATCAGTCTGCCACACACTCAGATAAAATCAGGAGCTATTTAGTATCCTCGAGATCATTATAAGCTTTATTAGTCTTGTTCCTGAGTGAAGAGATATACTCCACGATCTGATGGCCTGTCCTGAACTTGGACATGTCATATTTTCCAAAATGAACCATCTCTTCAAGAGGACGTCTGACCCCTGGTTGTGGTTTATATTTGTTATGTCCCACAGCAACAACAGTGGGTACATCAAGCAATGCGGGGATATTGAGGAAATCCTTCAGGAATCTTTCCCACATCTTATCGACACTGAGCCATGCTGCACTCAGTCCCAGTGCATGGGCGGCCAGCATCATATTTTGTGTCGCATTGCCGATACCCTTATGAAAAATCGCTTCGGGATCATGTTCGATATCAAGAAAATGATCGGCAAGAAGAGTTGCCTGAAATGCTCTCTTATCAGCCAGTACTGCGATCAGTACAGGTGCATCCTTGAATGGTATATATGATTCGCGGTTTAAAAGAGCAGGAAGCCTCATTTCTCTTGACCTGGTCTCTTCAATCGCTATGATCTCATCATGTGAACGGTCCTTGGCCGCAATTATAGTATCGCAGTCCTTTCTGTCATTAACTACCAGAAATTCCCATGGCTGCGCATTTCCTCCGGACATAGCCCATCGTGCAGCTTCCAGTATTTTTTTTATATCTTCATCGGAGACCGGTTCGGGAGTAAAAGCCCTTACACTTCGTCGCGTTCTCAACAGATCAAGCAGATCATCATAATTTGTCATAGTTCCATCTCCCAAGAACAGAATCGCTTCATTGTGACATGTTTTATGAAAAAAGTAATGTGACCGAAAGTCATAAATGATCAGCATTATCAACGGGAGTTTCACATACAACTACTTTGACACCATCGTTACCTCAGCCCGAATTATTCATGAATCTCTGAATTATTTATCTGACAGCTACGTTTTATGCTCCGGACGCAGGGTCACGCCGGAGCATTTTTATAACAAATAGATAGATGACTAATGATCTGCCTTGAAGTTATAGATCGGCTTAATGATATTGATGATATCAGCGGTCGGGCCGATATTTTCGACAATCTCTTCCATTCCCTTATAGGCCATAGGGCTCTCATCGATTGTTTCAGGCTTAACAGATGTTGAAAAAACTCCGGCTTCTTCCATGGTTTTCTGGAAATCTTCAAACTTGAGATTTGTTCTGGCATCTGTCCTTGAAAGGACTCTGCCTGCACCATGAGGAGCAGAACAGTTCCAGTCCTCATTGCCCTTGCCAATACAGATCAAAGAACCATCTCTCATATTGATGGGAATAAGGAGCATTTCATCCTTCTTAGCAGAAACCGCACCCTTTCTGATAATGTTGCTGTTATGATCAATATAGTTATGAACAGTTGAAAAGGACGATCTTGCTTTAAGTCCATATGTTTCAATGATGATCTGTGCTATAAGTTGTCTGTTTTTTTCGGCAAAATCCTGACAGATCTTCATATCATGCAAATAATCCTGTGTATATTCACCGGTAAGATAACAGAGATCCTTGGGGAGATCGGTTTCTTTCTCTTTGAAATCCTTTCTCATTTGTCTGAGTACGCCTTCTATCTCATTGCGTCTTCCTGCAGCCTTATATTCATCAATGATTCTTCTTTGTTCACGCCACATTTCTTCCCACCCAGAATGAAGCTTTACTGCATCCTCCTGATAGTGATCTGCAACCTGGGTTCCAAGGTTTCTGCTTCCTGTATGGATCACAAGATAGATATTACCATCGTCATCGCGATCCAATTCGATAAAATGGTTGCCGCCACCAAGTGTTCCAAGTGAACGCTCTATCTTTTTGGAATCTCTGAGATTTCTGTAGCATCGCATCTGCTGTATATCAGGAAATTTCGCAATCCTTCCCTCATGAACATTCCAGCCGTAAGGAATATTATTTCTGACGATTTCATCAAATTTTTGGAAATCAATATCCACTTTGCCAAGATCGACGGTATACATTCCGCATCCGATATCAACTCCGACAACATTGGGAATAACCTTATCTCCGAGATCTGCTGTGAAACCGATAACACACCCGGCTCCGGCATGACAGTCAGGCATGATCCTGACCTTGGCATCTTTGAAAGCCTCCTGATCAAGCAACTGCGATATCTGCTCTGTACATGAATCTTCAATGTTGTCAGTAAACACTTCAGCTGAATTGAATTTTCCGTTTATCACCTTCATTTTGTGTTTCCTCTCTTTTTATCCAATACTGTTGTCTTAATAATAAGAATCAAATTGGTAAAATTATAGGAACTGAATAATTTTATTTTTGTTACACTTTTATGTATTATTAATATAATAATAATATAAATACTATAAATTAAGTGTTACCTTAGATAGAACAATTTACTTATTCAAAGAGAAATTTACATATGTCGCTTTTTCCCGAAATAAACACAGAAAACAAACTGAGACTTACACTTACCTATCTTGCAATGAACATCCTCAGGGAAGACCAGAAAGATTTTGACATAGGAATCGCTGCACTTGTAAACCGTATAATCGCGTATTACTCTACAGAAGCCAAAGCATCGATTTCCATAAGGTTGTCAGAATATAAAAAGAGCGTTGAATCCACGCTTGGGGACAGGCACAGGGAGATAATCGATGCCCTTGTTTCAGCAGAAAAAAAGAATTTGATGGAATCTGTTCCTGTTTATCGTGATAAGTCGGAATCATTTCTTCTCAGAATAAACAATTCAAACATGTTTTTGCTTACAGAAGATCCCACATCCGGGGAGGAAGAATACTATTCAAAGGGAATCAAAGCGTATGCAGAAGCTCTTGTTGAAGAATTCTGCAGGCTGCCTTTTATTAAACGCGAACGCATATACTACAAAGATATTTATGATCAGCTGGCAATGGCCATGAAAAATGAATATGCAGTTTACATCGAGCATTCATTCGGAAAACGATATCTGATCAGGATTTATGACCTTACAACTGACCCGCTTTCAACATATACCTATGTGGTATGCCGTCTAATAAACATGAAAAACAAACAAATGAACGGCAGAATTTATTCTTTCCGTCTCAGCCGTATAGAGAAAGTCATTGCCAAACCGTCAGTATCCGGTGCATTTACTGCCGAAGAGAAAAAGAGCACCGCTAATGCAATTGCTTCAAACGGGGTCCAGTTTGTCAGTGACCGTATCAATACAATAGTTGTTCGATTTACAAATGAAGGATTGAAAATGTTTAATTCCAATCTGCATCTTCGCCCGCATATATCAAAAATTCATGATGACGGGCATACTTTTGAATTTGAATGTACCAGTGGACAAGCCATTTTCTACTTCCGAAGACTTGGAGCAACAGCAAAGATCATAAAGCCTGCATTTGTTGCAAAAGAACTTGCCATCTGGTTTCAGAATGCGGCTGAAACATACCCTGAATACAGAAATCTGATTTAATTATTTCAGACTGAAACACAGATATCCATCCATACATTTTTCGTGTGTTCTCGTGTGTTATTAATTCGAATTCATATGCATCAATTGCTTCAGCATAACCTTCGTGTTTTAATACCCGAGGAATTTTTTCAGGTCTTTGTCGGGCAAGAGATCCTTCTTGCCGAGTCCAAAAGAGTAACCCGGAACGATCTCAAGATATCGGTCCAGAAACTCCTCATATGTCTTTGCCTCAAAGCAGTCCGGTGTGATGAAAAAATCCCTGCTGCCGCCGGTCGAACGGTTTCCGGCCGTTACGCTCACTTTGTAGTCGCCCGACTTCAGTTTATAGAAATCGTATCTCTCAAGATTCCAGCCGTTCAGATCGATATATCCGAAATGAGGAGAATAACTGGCCACGGTTTCATTCTCCCAGAGAGCCACGCTCTGATAGTCGTTTTCCACCCATTCTATAAACTGTTCAGCGCTTTCAACGTTGTACACGGAATACTTGCGTTCGCCCCTGTACCTTCTGACGAATTCCAGATCCCCGTCGACCCTTTGTATATCATACTGCCAGGTTTTCGTGAGCATCTTTTTGTTAAGCCAGCGATAATCTCTTTTAACATTTTTGAAGGCCGTTTCCAGATAAACGTTGATGTCTGTACCAAACTTGAATTTTTCTTCAGGATTTGAGTGCTCAACCGTATAGTGGGTGTATGAACACAGAAAATCGATGAACTCGTCTGCGGTATTACCCTCCGTCCAGGGGGTCACTATATCCGAATTATCATAATAGTTTTTGCCAATCTGGCCGAAAACGTATTTTCCATGCAGTGGCGCGATCTGCCATACCGGAGTTTTCTTTTTCATCATCGTCACAGTTGCCCAGCAAAACTCCTCGCGCAGCTTCACCAGTGCCTTTTCATAATATGCGTCGATATCCATTCCGTATTTGAATAACTCCGGATCCGCGGAGGGATTCCTGTTCAGTTTCTTTTCGCGTTTTTTCTCATTTTCCCGCTCTACTTCTCTCGCAAAGATCTCATCGGAGCTGAGCGGCGTCCACGCCCATACCTTGTCCGAACTGTGACTAGCCAGCGCAGACGAGTAAATAAAGGATCCTCCTGATTCATGTCTCCACTTATTCCATCTGCCCGCCGCCAAAGATCCGTCCTTCATGATCAGAAGGCAGAACTGCTCCTCTTTGGGGTACTTTTTATCGGCAAACGATTTGAAGCCCTCAAACTGAATATTGCGGTCGCCTTCTTCCTCTTCGCCAATGTTTATCCAGTTGACTTCTTCTTTTTCAAGACTTTCCGTAAGGTCATAGCGATCGAGAGAGTGCCATCTTGCCACATCTTTGGAATCCACCGTATCGGCGGTCCCGCGTATAAACTTGCCTTTCGCTGTACGACCGTTCTCCGACGGAAGCCAACCGCCGGCGGTATAATCTCCCGTTTTCAGTTCGAGCAGGCAGTATTCTCCGTACTGCGGCATATCCTTGTCATTAACTATATGAAAATCGTTAAAAGAGAGTCTCAGCTTCTTATAATCAACTTTAAACATAGTGGTGTTACTCCATAAGCTTTGGTTTTCCGGGAAGTTTTATTTCAGACTGAAATGCAGATCTCCATCCATACATTTTTCATCAGTTTCGACAATTATATAAACGGTACCCGGTATCAGTTCACCACCGGATGAATTGATATGATCACCTGCTCCAAGAGCAAACAGCATGGTCTTTTCACCATTGTTATCGTAATAAACAGTACAGTTTCCTGTTTCCAATTCAGCATTATAATCAATACTGGTTTCATCATCACATTTCAAAATGAATACCATTCTTCCTTCAAATGAATAGAAACTCATGAAGGCTTTTGTGGATTCATTTGAGTGGACGAACCCAATAGCTTTATAACTTGATACATATTTGCTGCAGCCGCAAAGACCAACAAGAAGCAATAAAATGACAACTAAACCTATCTTTCTTTTCATATCAATTCATCCAATCCTGTTGATATTCAAATAACCCGCAAACATAAAGATCATTCTTTCTCTGTTTTCTGTTCACTGACGAGAATATCTCTGTTAAGAAGTCCGAGTTTATCTGCAGAGAATACAAGGAGTTCCTGAAGAGAAGTGACGCTCGTTGCTGTAAGGATATAGTCGAGCAGCATATCTATGGGAAGGACTATTGCCAATGCTTCTGCCGGGATTCCGAGCTGCAGGAAGAGCACAGTATAGAACATAAGAGCCCCACCAGGTACAGGTGTTGTTGCCATGGCAAGCAAAACACAGACGATCACAAGCATTATGAGCCATGGAACAGTAATAGGTACATCATAGGCTGCAGCCATCGTTAATCCTGCAGCAATGAACACTATCTCTGTGGTAGGCATATAAAGAGTTTGTCCCATGGGAACAGCGAATCTTGTCAGTCGCGGTGAAATACCGAGCTTATTTTCGCATGTATCGAGATTGATACCGAACGCAGCCGCAGATGATGCTGTTGTCAAAGCAATGAAATGTGTTTTCCACATTTTACGGATAATGACAGACAGTTTTACTTTGAACTTTAATGATATGAATACTGCCTGAATCAGATTGACCGCCCAGCTTGCAATAATAGTGATAAGAACACATTGCAATGCAATTTTGAAATTCTCCAGAACACCTGAAATAATCAGTGAATACAGACTCAGGAAGATAAACAGCGGAACAAGTTTTCCTATTGCATTCATCAGAAGCGTAACAAGATCATATGCCTGAGTAATGAAAGTTCTGAGCATTGATGACTTCTCTCCGAGAATCAGCAGTGTGATACCTACGCAGAATCCGATGAATATGATCTGAAGCATTTTTCCTTCAAAGAACGGTGCAATAATATTTCCAGGAAGAATATCCAGGAACATCTCATATATCGAATAAAAGCCGTCAATCGTACCTGTTGTTCCCGAAGCACTCGAAATCGGGAACATCCAAAATATGCAAAGGACAACTAAAATGCCGACTACCAGCATTGAAATAAGCATATCCTGAAGAGTTTTTCCTGCGACTTTTCCGATGGATGACAGATCCCCTATCATAAAAAGACCCGCACAGATCGAAAGGAAGATCATTGGTGCAGCAATTGCATTAAGTAAGCCAAGCAATGCACCAAAGAGCGGATCTGTGATCTTTTGTGCAACTTCAGTAACGCTGTCAGGACAAAGCATCGTGATAACTCCTGTCACGATTGCTGCCACCAGTGCAATTAGCATCCTGTTTGTCTGAGAACGCGGATTTTTCATCGGCGGATTCAGGGTGAGTGTGTTATATCCGTTCTTGTATGAATATGAAAAGCTCATCCCGGACTGAGCAAGTAATCTGTCGAACAGTATGCTGCTGTCTTCATCATTTACTTCAGCATTGCGTACCGTGGGGTCGTTCCCAGGCCCTTCAACAGAAATTCGTATGAAACTGCGTCTGAACTTTCTTCCGCTCTCGAGGATAACATCAGGCTCCCCTTCTGCCTTATTCATCCATTTGAGCAGTATCTCTTCCAGAATGAGCCTGAGCCTTACAGTATCATGATGATCAAGTGCGGTTTCCCCAAGCATTCCGGAAAAATCTTCAGAAACACTGTCTATTCCAATAGGAGTCAGTTTATAGTGCTTGATGCCCTTATTCACAATTCTTTCCTTTGGTCAGATGACCATCATTGAGTATTTAAGATAATGTATCACATGGCATCATAAGCTTAAAGACCATATTTTTCAGTTGATACCAAACGGAAGTAACAATGCATATTTGTTTGGATGCTCTATTGCAAATTGAAATTCTTTAAGATAATCTAATGCGAAACCTACTTATAATACTTAAGGATATTAACAAAGCACATGATCAGTTTGTCCATAGGCAATATAATCAACCTGATTATCATTTCTATTGGCATCGGTATTTGTTCACTTAATCTGCTACAGATTAATTCCGCCAAGGACAGAATAGCTTCAAGGGAAAAGACCTTTTTCCTTATATTCTTCTCTTTCGTTCTCACCTATCTGTGCTCACATCTGGCAAGAATGTTGCTGGAAGGAAATCCGGGCTTAATAGTCAATATCATTATCAGAATTGTCACCTACATAGAATTTATGGTTTCCTGCCTTATGGCAATGACATTTTCCATTCTGGTGCTTTACATCGCAAAAAAGGATGAGAATTTCACAAAGACTGATATCAGTCTTGAATCTGAAAAGCAGAAAGAATCTGCCCAGGTTATGGTCAGTCACTGGACGCGAAATTACAAAGTATGGATAAACATTTTCATAGTACTTTTTATTGCATATTTGGTATTTTTGACAATCGCCCAGTTCAATCGGTTCTTCTATTTTTTTGATCAGGCAAATGTCTATCACAGAGGGAGAGCCTACATCCTGTCCAATCTGGTACAGGTCATTTATCTTATTATCGATATATATTTTCTTATCCGCTACAGAAGACGATATTCACGCAATGCACTCGCCGGACTCTGGGTATATGTACTGCTTCCCATCGTAGCAGTGGCTGTCCAGGGATTAAATGACCAAATACAGTTTGTAATATTCGCTACAGTCATTTCTTCGATCAACCTGTTCATCATGATCATGACTGATCTTTCCACCAAATATGAGGCTCAGAGAATCGATCATGACAGGATCGAAACAGAACTCAACATGGCATCAAATATCCAGTCCCATATGCTTCCGCATATATATCCTGCATTCCCTGACCGCAGTGAATTCGATATATATGCATCCATGAAACCGGCCAAGGAAGTAGGCGGAGACTTTTATGATTACTTCCTTCTGGATAATGACAATCTCGGTGTCGTGATGGCAGACGTCTCCGGTAAGGGTGTACCAGCCGCTTTGTTCATGATGATTTCAAAGACACTGGTGGAGAACTATACCCTGATCTACAAGGATCCCCAGACAGCCATAGAAGCAGTCAACAACCAGATCTGCAAGAACAATCCTGAAGACATGTTCGTGACAGTATGGCTGGCAGTTTTGAATCTCAGAAACGGAAAACTGAAGGCAATAAATGCAGGTCATGAAGCACCCGCATTCAAGCAGGCAGGAGAAGACTTCGTGCTGATCAACAACAAGCACGGGCTTGTTGTCGGTGCGATGGAAGGAATCAAATATAAGAGTTATGAGCTCGAACTGAAACCGGATTCCAAGCTGTTTCTGTACACAGATGGCGTTGCAGAAGCTACGAATGCCAGTAATGAACTGTACGGAACTGACAGAATGATCAGTGCTCTGCGCAAGGCCCAGAATGGAACACCGAAGCAGATCCTTGATCGCATCCACGATTCAATTGATCTGTTTGTGGGAAAAGCGCCTCAGTTTGATGACATTACAATGCTGTGCCTGCATTATAAAGGAGATACTTCTTCCAAGAACTGACAATTACTGTTTATCTGATAATGGTCTGCGAAACACTTTGAATTTCATCGCCCATAATCCTGCACCAATCAGTATTGCCATCACAGTTAATGCAATCAGCCAGACGATCGTCATGACCGGTCCGATATCCCAAAATTGAAGGAACGGATAAGGGCCTTTAAATAATCTGGCTATATTCAAAGGAATAAGGACTGCAGCATATGCCAGAGAAGGATATATGGATCTCACAATATCCTTCTTTCCCAGATAACCAGGTTCGGCAATCCAGACCGCAACACTGAGAATGGGACATAACAAATGACTCAGAATATATTTCCCATTGAAAAGGAAGAACTGAAGAGCACCTTTCCCTGCCATCGGTGAAAGGATCAGCGTTACCACCAGAAATGTCATTGTCATCATGCTGACCGCTCGGTATCTCCATATTGAGAGATGGTCAGACACATTTCCTTTGCTGAAAACCAGTATTGCAGAAGTTATCAGTGACAGAAGATTACTGACATTCGTATAATAAAGTATTGCAGTACGGTTTTTTTCAACGATATGCCAAACAAGCACTGCGAGTTCCAGAATACATATGAGTGCATTCAGAGCAATAACAACGTATCTTCTCTTGTCACTGGATAGCTGTTCCATTTTAAGACATCCGGATTTTCATAAAACGATATTAAAACTGGTGCCTGTGGACAGTCTATTTAAGGCTGTTCATGTATTGGTCTTTATCAAAACCTTCAAGTTCATCAAGGACCAGGACTTCGAAGCCTTCTTCTTTACCCTTTAGCTTGATAGAACCGCCAAGAGAAGTAACTTTAGCCTGCGAACCGAGCATATCGGCTACTACACGGCTGATATACACTGTTCCGCCAGGAGCATTGGATTCCAGTCTTGATGCGGTATTAACAGTATCACCGATGGCGGTATAATCCATATGCTTTTCTGAACCCATGTTTCCGACAACGGCAGGGCCGAAATGAACTCCAACTCCGGCCTTGATCTCTTCACCGACTTCTTCCTTGAGTTTGTCTGAAACAACTTTCGCTCCGTTTGCGATTTCCAGAGCAGTTTTCGCTGCCAGGTAAACAGCATTCTCCTGAGGCAGAGGAGCTCCCCAGAATGCCATCGTAGCGTCTCCTATGAACTTATCCAGTGTTCCCCTGTTCCTTTCGATGCATTCACTTGTCATCGTTAAATATCTGTTAAGTATGAAAACCACTTTTTCAGGATCAAGTCTGGCAGACATGGTCGTGAAACCCCGGAGATCAACAAATAGAACAGCAATATCACAAAGCTTGCCGCCAAGGGACAGAGCACTGGAATCTTCCTTAAGGATCTCTCCGACGATCTCAGGTGCGACATATCTTTCAAATGTTCTGGTGATGTTTCTTCTTCCCACCGCAGCTCTGACGTACTGATCACCGACTGAAACAATATACAGAATCAATGCTCCTGCCGGGATCCAGAAGGTATGAGTAACAAAACCTGCTCCAAACAGGAGGTACGGAATCCACATCCCAAGTCCTGCTGTCACCGCAGCAACGGCACCTGAAACAGCAACACTTTTCTTCTGATATACAAATCCGACAGCTGCACAGATCACGAACAGAATAGCCAGCTGAGGCCAGTCGGATACTTCTTTCTTGAAGTTATATTCAATAAGACTCTGAATAACATTGGCCTGGTACTCAACACCGAACATCTGGTTAGCTCTCTCAATAGGTGTGAAGTAGGCATCCTGAAGACCTGAAGTATAAGGACCGATAAGAACAATCTTACCTGCGTAATAATCTGACGGTATCCTTCCGTTGATCAGATCTGCAATCGAAAAACCGTCATAATATCCGCCCGGTTTAGATGTATACGGAACATAATACTGTCCGATCTTATTGACAAACGGATACTTAACTTCTTCGCCGCGGCTTTCAAGCAGTTTTTTTGCACACATGAAAGCCATTGAATAAGCTCTGTTTCCATCTTCATCCTCATAATAAAGAATGGCATGTCGCAAGATACCGTCACGGTCATACATAGCATTGATATGCCCCTGTTCCGTAACATTTTTCAGGGCTTCATATGGATACTCAACACCGAGAACGGCATATGAATCAATGCTGACATAGCCATCTTCCCAGGTTCGTTTTTCACCAAACTGGGCAAGTACAGCCGTAATGACATTTCCGAGTTTTTCGGCAGCTCCGGCAAGATGATTATCTGCTTCAGGTGTGCTCTCTCCGACATACAGTGTATCAATTGCGACGACGGCAGGAAGTTTATCCGGATCTGAAGCAAGGGCGTCCAGAGCTGATGCCATAATGTTTCTGTCCCAGTTGTTATAAGGACCAAGTTCGCTGATGGCATTTTCATCGATACCGATCAATAAGATATCAGATGTTGTTATGCTGGGGTGCTGAAAGAGAAGATCCTGCGTCCATTTATCGATTCGCCTCAGAGCACCGACACCTGCAAGCAGACATATAAGCAATGCCGCTATAACAGAATAAAGCAAAACTCTTTTATTGGTTCTTTTCATATCCGCGTCCCCATTTCAGGTTATTCATATGTTTATATAAAAGTATTCCAGACATCTCTGTCTGGAATACTTGATCACTTTGTAAGAGTACTAATTTCCGGACATTGTTTTCCCGAATATTGTTTTTGGGTCAGTTTGTATCAAATGATCATCTCCGAAATTACCGGTATAATAATTCTCTCCATCCGTCCAATATTCAATATGAGTCGTTTCAGCAACATGATAAGTCAAGTAAGTATCACCTACACGATATATATCAGACTTAGTCAGTTCACGGGTGCCTTCACTGTCCTCAGCGATCTTGCCGCATCCTTCACACCAATAGAATTCTCTGTGACCTGCCTTACCCTCTTCATTTCCTGTTGCACCATAACTTGTAAATGAATGGGTATGATTACCATCAAGTCGTGGAATAACTGTTTGTTCTTGAGTAATTTCTGCAGTACAGGCAGCATCCCTGTAGTACTTACCGCAATCACTGCAGTACCAGTGTTCGATATTGCCGGCTTCATCATAGGTTGCATCTTTTGCAATTATATGGCTTAAAGAAGTATGACTTGCTGCGATGACTGTTTGTTCTTGAGTAATTACTGCAGTACCAGCAGCATTACTGAAGTATTTGCCGCATATATCACAGTGCCAGTACTCGATATTACCG
>JAEEGH010012139.1_pt1 | contig 19419 bp, 11 predicted proteins | sample 9134181 | NCBI WGS metagenome assembly JAEEGH01 (sample SAMN16246544, study PRJNA631951) | gut metagenome | biome: gut microbiome; feature: rumen; material: DP-attached | host: Bos | place: Iran: Karaj | collected 2018-10 | reverse complement strand
GGACCTGAGCCAGTGGCGGGACGAAGGCATCCTTTTCTCCTGGTTCGTGGACGGTCAGTGGGATACCATGTATGCTCCGGACCTCGTCGAGGTGCGTGACCGTGTCACGGGAAAGAAGACCTATTACTTGTACCCGCATTCCCGTGGGCGCGGGCGTATCGCCACTGTTTGCAAGTCCGACCGGCCCGACGGCCCGTTCGTCCCCGTGAATGTCACGGAGGACGGCCGCGGCGTCCTGCCCGGATCGCTCATCGACTTCGATCCCTCCGTCTTCATCGAGACCATCACGGACAAGAAGGATCCGGATTACGGGATCGGCTACCGCGCCTACGTCTACTATGGTTTCCAGCACTCGACGGCCTGCGAACTGGACCAGAACACGATGTATTCCATGCGGCCCGGTACCCAGCTCCATGACTATTTCATTCCGGCCAGTTCGCAGTATGGCCAGGTCCGCGATCCCGAAGGGACGCAGTACCCGGCCCTGTACAAGGGCCAGAATCCCGGAGACTTCAACTTCTTCGAAGCTTCCAGTATCCGCAAGGTGGGGAACAAGTACGTCATGGTGTTCTCCGGCTACAGCGGCCCGGATTACGGCCTTTCCTCCACGAACTCCGCGCTCCGTTATGCCTTCGGCGACTCGCCGCTCGGCCCCTGGCGTTCCGGCGGCGTCCTCGTGGACTCCCGCGGCGTCGTTCCCGATGAGAACGGCGAGCATCTGACCACCTCCAATGCCGCGCACAATACGCATGGTTCCCTGCAGGAGATCAACGGCCAGTGGTATGTCTTCTATCACCGTCCGCCCCGCGGCTTTGGCAATGCCCGCCAGTCGATGGTGGCGCCTGTCAAGATTGAATGGGACAACAAGAAGGTAGCCGACGGGGGACAGCTCCGCATCACGGGATACGATCCGTACGCGAAGGACGAAGTCTGGACGGCTTCCGCTGCGGACGGTACGGTCTATACCGGCGCCGAGGTTACGAGCGAGGGCTTCCAGGTCTTCGGCCTGCCGCCATACGCCTACTATTCCGCCGGTTATGCCTGTTATCTGTCCGACCAGGACTGGATGCAGGACAACCACGATGTCTGGTGCAATGACATGGATGTGGCCGGTGTCACCAACGGTGGCATCGTCGGCTTCAAATACTTCGGTTTCGGTGGCTTGGATAAGTGGAACAAGGGTGTGAATCCCTTCGTCGGTACCAGGAAAGGCGACGGCACGCAGTTGGACCTGTACCTGACGCCCGGCCGTCACGGCGCCTTCAAGATCCATGTGATGCTGGACGGCCCGTATGCCAATGCGACCTGGAAAGGCCGCGAGATCGCGGTGGTCGAGGTTCCTGACGGCAAGAGAGGGGAGTTGCTGCATCTGACGGTGCCTGTGCCGGCCGTGGAAGGCCTCTCCGGCAAGCACGCCATCTTCCTGGTGGCGGAAGGCGCTGATATCCAGCGTCCGCAGATGGATCCGCGCTTCGCGGCCTTCGCCGCGCGGAATCCCCGCCGTCCCGACGGCCTGTTCGACCTGCACGGCATCGGATTCTCCAAGCCCGGCGCCCCCTGCGTCCGTCCGACCGTCCCGCAGGTGAAGATCTTTGCCGACGGAAAGGAACTCGCCGTTCCTGCGACTCCGGTCCGGTTCACGAATGCGAACGGCATCATGGACCAGCTCCACTATCAGGTGTACGCGCCTCTCAAGGACGGTTCCGTCCTGCAGGTGAGCGCTTCCGATCCCGACGTCCGGATTTCCACCGGACCCGTCGTGAACGGCCGCGCTACCGTCAAGTGCTGCTGGAAGGGGCTGGAGAAGATCTACTGGATCAACTAGCGTTCCGGCGGCTACTGCCGGAACGCGTTGATCAAGTCATTCACCACCTGGACAGCGTCCTTGCCGCCGGTTGCCCGGCGCATCTCGTTGTTCAGCCGGTGGATTGCATGGGGATCGCTGGTCTCCTTCCCGATGGAGGAGAGGCGTCTGTCCATGGCCTGCCAGTATTCGATGTCGGCGGCGATCCGTTCGGCATCCTTCACATTGGTGGCGTTCTTGAGCTCCTGCTTGAGCTTGGGGATGAGCATGTTCTCCACTTCCTTGGTCGCCTCCCGGCACTTGGCCTGGAGTTTCGTGGTTTCCGTCATGCGGATGTTCCCTTCGATGGTATTGACCTTCACCTCCAGGACGTCGCCGATGCTGGCGATCTCCTCGGGCTTGAGCTTGGAATAATCGACATCCTTCTTCAGGAGTTCCGCGGTCTTGTAGGCTTCGGGATGGGCCGACGTGGTGAGGTTCATCTCCGAAGCCTTCGCGCTGATGTGATGCTGTTCGCGATAGACCGTATTCATCGTCTCCTGGGCGTCCCGCATGAACTCGGCGGCGGTGGTCTTCTTGCCGTCCTTGAAGAAGACGGGCTCCTTCCCGGTGCTCTTGGACACCGGCGCGAGGTCCAGGTCCATGCTGGATGAACCGGAGCTGGAGGAGTTCCGGAACTGCTTGAACTCGATGTCGGACATGTCATACTTCATGTCCTGGAGCCGCTGGGTCATCTTCGGGTACATCTCCCGGTAATTGGCCTGGACCGCCTGGTCGAAATGCGCCCGCTGCATGGGGGTAGCCTTGTACTTCATGAACCATTTCGCGTGGTAGTCCGAGTTCATGGAGGCCGCCATCTGGTTGATGTTCTTCCGCATTTCATCGAGCGTGGCCGCCGGCACGTTCTTGCCGGACGCCGCTTCCGCCCGCAGATGGATGTACTCGTCGTTCATCTTCGTGAATGCCTTCACGGCATCCTCGGCCTCCAGGCGCTCCCGCTGCGTGCGCAGGACATCGAGCTTCTGCTTGGAGGTGAGCGATCCGGTCAGGTTGAAATTGACGATGCCGTCGGGCAGGATGGCCGCGGCCGACTTCGCGAAGGCGGTGGCGCCGATCTCGAAGGCCTTTCCCACCAGGTAGTCCTTGCCGGCGGCCTTGGTCCCTTCCCAGAGCCGCTCATAGACGCTCATCCCCTCGGTCCCCTCGGCGGTCGCGCCCTCGATGAACGAGGCGATGGCGCCGGTCACGGGATGGAAGAAGCCGGCCGCGGAGGAGGCCGCCTTGGCCGGGCCGCCGGAGATATAGCCGGTCACGCCGCCATAGACGGCGCCGACCGCCCGGGTTCCCCAGATGGTCGCGGCCGCCGTGGTTCCGTAGGCCCCGGCGAGCGCTTCCCCGGCCAGGCCTACGGTCACCGAACCGCAGGCCATGATCACCGCATTGGCGCCGGCTTCCTTGATGTCAGCCCATGCCACCTCCTCCTGCGCCTCGGCCTGGACCTTGAGCTCGTTGGCGAGGCGCTGGTTCTCCACCAGGCCGGCCAGCTTGCGCACTTTCTCGAAATCACCGGAGGCGAGGGCCCCGTCTTCGTAGAAGAGCTTGTCGGCCCGGTCGCGCATGGCATCCCGCTGGTCCTCGGGGAGGTCGTTGATCTGCTTGTCCAGGATGGCCGCCGCCTTTTTCGTCCGGTTGTACCGTTCGGCCTCCACCTTGGCATCCACGATGACCTTGTTGAAGGCGTAATTGTCGAATTCCGACCGGGTATGGACGAACTGGCCGGTCCGGAGACCGTTGATGTTGTCCCGTTCGCTCTGGATGTCGGAGCGCTGGTACATCAGCCGCCGGTCGTAATCCTCGATCTCGCGCTGGATGGATTCCTTCTCGCCGGCAGACTTGGCGGCATACAGCCGCGACATGGCCGCCCGGCGGGACTCCTCGTCCCGGCGGATGTTGTTCTCGATGATCCGGATGTTCTCCTCATGGAACCGGATGGATTCCTGCTTGGACTGTTCCTCCCGGGCGAGGGAGTCCCGGATGTACTGCTTCTTGGCATCGTCCTGGTTCATCGGAACCTGCATGTTGGAGTCGGAGGCCGCTTCCCCGGCTTCCTCCCGGGACTTCCTGCCTCCTCCGAAGATCTTCAGCTTGGGAACGTTCTTACTGTTCTCGACCTCGATGACGGCCTGCTTCCGGATGGCTTCCTCGAAATCTTCGATCAGGGCGTGCGGGACGACCCCGTCGTCCTTCCATTCATACTGGCTCCATTTGTTCTCCATCGCCCAGAGGAGGGCTGTCTTGAAGAAGATGCCGCCCCGGGTCACCCGGTTCCCGTAGTGGCCGGCAAGCTCGTGGTACTCCTGTTTCATCTGGGCGAACTGCGGGTCCTTCCGGTCCTCGTCGTTGACATAGGAGCTTTCGTATTGACGCATGAGGTTGATGGTCAACATGGTGATCGCCATGGCCGGCGGCTTGGGGTAATAGGTCTGGAAGGTGCCGTCCGACTTGAAGTCCGGCATCAGGTTGCCCTTGTCGCTGAAGTACATCTGTTCCACCCGCAGGTTGGAAAGGCCGTGCGGATCGTCCTCGCTTTCTTCCGGAATCCCTTCCTCTTTCAGCTCGAGGACGAACCAGCGGTCCTCCCCGTTCACCTTGACCTTGAGCAGATAGCGCATCATCACCTCGGTCAGGGGGCCCAGCTGGGGCAGGGAGTGCGTCGGGTCGGGACGGGTTCCCATCCAGGTCTCGCCCAGGTAGATCTCCTTCGAAGGGAAGGCGCGGTTGTAGCGGCGGCGCGCCTCGGCCCGCGCCTGCAGCGGGTTCGGCGGGTTGCCGAGGGCCTGGATCCGGTTCGCGATCTCGACCATCGCCGCTTCCAGCTGCTTGGCGGTGCCACCGTACAGCCTGGCCTGGAACATGGCCGACTTGAACGCCTCCTTGTCCTCCCATTCGACGGCCTCGTTGGCGTCCAGGGCCAGCAGCTGCAGGTTCTCGACGCTGTTCATGTAGGTCTCCCGGGCGACGATGAACTGGCTCAAGAGTGGATTGAGCTTGTTCAGGTAGTCGATGATCTCCTGGGTGGGATAGTCGAACAGCGGCGCCCACATCTCCAGGAACTGCCCGGCTTCCTGTTCGCTCATGTCGCCGTAAATGAGCCGCAGGCTCTCAAAAGCCGTGGAAACGGCGGTATTGTAGTCGATGGCGGAAATCTTGTCGATGTCGGGCAGGGGTTCCGGGATGACGGCCTTGACCCCTTCCGGGAGTTCGACGGGGGTGGCCGATACCTGCTCCCACGGAGTGCCCGCGGTCCGGTTGTTGACCTTGTCGAAGGGATCGTCTGCATTGAACGGGCCCGAAGGAACAGCCGCCTGGGGCGTCTTGGCGCCGGTGTTCCGGTTCTTGAACAGTTGTCCATGAGCGGGGGCGGCCCCGATGAGCAGGGCCGCTGTCAGGCAGAATAAAGTCTTCTTCATCATCGGAGTCATTTGGCGTTGACGCAATGGGATTTGATATAGTGAAACACGAAGTCGAAGTCCTCGGCTGAGGCATAGACCTGGTTCCGTTCCAGAAGTTGGTTGACCTTGATCAGGTGCAGGCGGCGCCGGGCGGTAACGCGGCGGACCTTCTTGAATTCGGACGTGCTGACATCCTTGCCGGCGGCGAGCAGGCCGGCGCCGGCAACGGCCGGCTTCCCGGTGGCCAGGCCGAAAAAGGCGGCGAGCAGGCCCATCTTCTTCGCTTTGGAGGCATCGGCCGGCAACTGGATGTGCTTCACCCCAACTTCATCCATCTCGAACAGGACCCTGTATTTCCCGCCATAGGCGGCGGCCAGGAGCAGGACGCCCAGCATCGTGAGAACGGCGAAGATGGCGAGCACCAGGAGCATCGCCTCGCCCATGCCCAGCAATCCTTTCCAGTCGCCGTGGACGACATACAGGAAGAATCCGAAAACCACCCAGGCGCCGACGATGATCCAGAAGAAAATCCCGAAGACAGTCAGGAAGACGGTGGGGTTCGTCACCAGGCTCATTTCGTAGAGCCAACGGTATTTGCCGTCGGTGCATTTGCGGACTCTCTTCCCCCGGTAATCCTTCCCGGGACAGTCCTTGTCGGAGATCAATTCCATAGGAACATGATTGGTTCCCAAATATAGGCAATAATCTCCGAAAGCCAAAGGCCTGCGGAGATTATCAGAATCCCGGTGCCGGGACTCTGCCGGATGGCCGGAGAACCTAAACCGCTTGCAGCAGGCCTTTCGCGAGGTCTGCTGCTGCGTTTTCACGCGCTTCCACGTGGCGTTTCTTGCCGGTGGCCGTGTAGGGGACGGTGTCCACGAAGCGGTAGTAACGGGGCCGTTTGAAATTGGCGATGAAGGGGCTCTCCTTGCAGAAATTGTCCAGTTCGGAGACGGTGAGGGCGCCGTCCTTCGGGACGACGTAGGCCGTCACGAGCTGGCCCCGGACCTTGTCGGGAACGGACGTGACGACGCAGTCCTTGACCTTCGGATTCATCGCGAGGACGGCTTCCACCTCGGTGGGGTAGATGTTCTCGCCGGAGGAGATGATCATGTCGTCGCGGCGGCCGACGATGGTGATGAAACCCTTCCCGTCCCAGGTCGCCAGATCGTTCGTGTACAGGAAACCCTTGTAGTACTTGCGCTCCGTCTCGGATTCGTTGTCGTAGTAGAGATAGGGCGACTTGGCGGGGGAGGAGAGGATGACCTCGCCTATTTCGAGTCCGTCCTGGGCGGCCAGGTCGTCGGGTTCGGTGCGGCGGCCGTCGTGGAGGCGGACCACGCGCACGTCGTCATCGACACAGGAAGCACCGGCGGAACCGGCGCCTTCCGGCAGGTCGAAGGGACGGAGGAAAGTGTTCCAGAACGTTTCCGTGGTGCCGTATCCGTTGAAGATGTTCGGGGTGAGAACGTGTTGGTAGCGGATGCAGGCTGCTTTTTCCAGGGGACTGCCCATGGTTACGATTCCCTTGAGAGAGGAGAGGTCGTGAGCGGCCTCTTCCTGTTCGTCGGCCAGGCTGCCAAGGACGGTGGGAACGCCCACGAGGAAGGTGATTCCGTACCGGGAAACATACTCGAGCGCCGTCTTAGCATCGAATTTCGGAAGGACCACGATGGCCGCGCCGGCATAGAAGGCCGGGCAAGGGCCCGCGCAGTGCAGGCCGCCGCGATGGAACCAGGGCGTCGTGTTCATCGTCACGTCCCGGTAGCTCATCGGGAAGTGGATCATCACGTCGTGCGCGGAGAGAACTTCGTTGATGCTTGTGAGCGGGATGGCCTTGGGATGGCCGGTGGTACCGGACGTATAGAGACGGGCCGTCTCGTCATAGATATTATGGACGACGTCTGGTTCGGCCTCCGAAGCGCTTTCGATGAAGGTCGCATAGGAGGAGGCCCCCCAGGGAGTGCCGTCCCCGATGGCCAGGAGGATTTCCGGCCGGTGATGGGCCAGGCTCAGGGCCTGTTCCACGGTTTCCCGGCAGGGGGCGCAGAAAAGCAGCGCCTTTGGGCGGGAGTCGTCGATGCTCCAGGCCAGCTCGCCCGGACTGAAGCGGAAGCTGACAGGGCAGCAGATGGCGCCCGTCTTGTGGGAGGCGACATAGCCGATGGCGAATTCCGGGCAGTTGCCCAGCTGCATCATCAGGACGTCCCCCTTCTCGAGGCCGGCGTCCATCAGGGCGTTGGCGAAGCGGTTGCACTCCCGGTCCAGTTCCCGGTAGGTCCAGCTCCGGTCATCGGCGGGGGAAATCATCGCGGGGCGGTTTCCGTACCGCCGTACGTTCCGCATGAAACCTTCGATCCAAGTATAGCGCGATTCGAATATCTGTCTGAAGTTGTCCATTTTTCCGTTTTTTGCTGCAGAACAAAATTAGAAAATGAGTGGATTTTGGTCAAATAATGGCAGAAAATGGGTTTTTCTTGTGGGAAATATGAAAATGTTTATCTAACTTTGCCAAAACGATGTGGGAAAATTAAACATTTTAGTAGCCTTATGGAACATCCGCTGGACAAGACCTTGCACCTGGACATGGTACCCCGGACTTCAAAGACCTTGTATGTGAAGGACGAATTCGTCATTTCCGACAACCTGTCCATCCGGGTCCCGGCGGGTATCGCCGCCCTCCTGGAAAAGGGGAGGCCCACGCGCACCCTGCGCCCGAACTGGCTGGAGTTTCCTTACCGCATCGGCTTCAACGCCATCCTGTTCGTGGAAACGGGCGTGGTGGACTGCATCCTCAACACGGAAACGTTCCGTATCACGAACCGGTCCGTCCTGCTGATCCCGTCAGCGACGCTCCTGCGGGACTTGAACTGGCAGGCGGGAACCCGGTACATTCTGTTCGGCTACAACGACGGAAAGCTCTTCTCCGCCATGACCTCCCGTTCCGCGAAGATCCTCAAGGCGTCGATGATCGCCCCGTTCGTCCTGACCATGGACCAGGAGCGGATGGACCGCTACATGCATCTGATCAAGGTGCTCATCCACGTGGCGGGTGGCGGTCCGGATTATGAGTTCCAGGACGACATCATCAGCGGCGCCGCGCAGATGTTCAGCGGCGGCCTGGCACGGCTCGTGGTGGAAAGGACGGAACGGCGGACCCGGGTTCCCCGCGAGATGACCGTCACGCAGGATTTCATCCGGCTCGTCCAGGCCCGCTGCTTGGAGCATCGCGACCTGGACTACTATGCCCGGGAACTCTGCATCACCCCGAAATACCTCTCCCGCATCGTCAGCAAGGTCGCCGGGAAGAAGGCGCTCCTGGTGATCCAGGAAAATGTCATCGCCGAGGCGGAAGCCCTGCTCAAGGAAGGGAAATACAACATCCAGCAGGTCAGCGACCTCCTGCATTTCCCTTCTCCCTCCTATTTCTGCCGCTATTTCCGGAAGGCCACCGGCCAGACCCCCCGGGCGTACATGCTGGGGTAGCGCGTTTTGAAAGCTGGCGGGAAAACCTTATCTTTGAATAATCTATTGTCAGCCAACGATGAAAAGTTTCGGACATTTCGACGACGCGCACCGCGAGTACGTCATCACGGATCCCGCCACCCCGTGGCCTTGGATCAACTACATGGGCACGGAGGATTTCTTCTCTCTGATTTCCAACACCGCCGGCGGCTACTGCTTCTGCAAGGACGCCAAATTCCGCCGGATCCTGCGGTACCGCTACAACGGGGTGCCGATGGACGATGGCGGGCGCTATTATTACATCAAGGACGGCGACACTGTCTGGAATCCGGGCTGGAAGCCCTGCAAGACGCCGCTGGACTTTTATGAGTGCCGCCACGGCATGGGCTATACCCGCGTGACGGGGGAGAAGGACGGTCTGAAGGCCGATGTCCTGTTTTTCGTCCCCATCGGCCACCGCTGCGAGGTGCACCGGGTGAAACTTACGAATACAGGTACGGTGAAGAAGACCTTCCAGTTCTATTCCTTCGTGGAATGGTGCCTCTGGAACGCTTCGACGGATATGGAGAACTTCCAGCGGAACCTGTCCACCGGTCAGGTGGAGATCGAAGGGAACGTCCTGTATCACAAGACCGAATACCGCGAGCGCCGCGACCATTACGCTTTCTTTGGCGCGAACCGCGCTTTCGACGGCTTCGATACGGACCGCGAGACCTTCATCGGCATGTACAACGGCTTCAATGCGCCGCAGCAGGTGCTCGCCGGGACTTCCGGGAACTCCGTGGCCCACGGCTGGAGCCCCGTCGCCTCGCACCGGTTCGACCTGACGCTCGAGCCGGGGGAGACGGAGGAGCTGATTTTCGTGCTGGGGTATGTGGAGAATGCACCCGAGGAGAAATTCGTCGCCCCGCAAGTGATCAACAAGGCGAAGGCGCACGTGATGATGGACGCGTTCGCGACCGGGGCGCAGGTCGATGCGGCCTTCGCGCAGCTGCGGGCCTTCTGGGATGACCTCCTGGACCGTTTCATCGTGGAATCCGAAGTGCCCGAACTGGACCGGACCGTGAATGTCTGGAACCAGTACCAGTGCATGATCACCTTCTTCTTCAGCCGGAGCGCCAGCTATTTCGAGAGCGGCATCGGCCGGGGCATGGGCTTCCGCGACTCCAACCAGGACCTCGCGGGCATCGTCCATCTCATCCCGGACCGCGCCCGGCAGCGCATCATCGACATCGCCTCCACGCAGTTCCCGGACGGTGGTTGTTATCACCAGTATCAGCCCCTCACCAAGCGCGGGAACAACGACATCGGCGGTGGTTTCAATGACGACCCGTTGTGGCTCATCTTCGGCACCGTCGCCTATATTCGGGAGACGGGGGATTTCGGCATCCTTCAGGAGCCGGTACCCTTCGACAACCAGCCCGGAACCGAGGTGTCGCTGCTGGAGCACCTGAAAATCAGCTTCTCTCACGTGACGGACAACCTCGGCCCGCACGGCCTCCCGCTCATCGGCCGGGCCGACTGGAACGACTGCCTGAACCTGAACTGCTTCTCCGACAACCCCGACGAGTCCTTCCAGACCACCGAGAACAAGACCGAGGGCTCGAAGGCGGAATCCCTGATGATCGCCGGCCTGTTCGTGGCCGAGGGCAAGGATTTCGTGGAGCTGCTCTCGCATCCGTCCGTCGCGGCGGATCCCGAGTATGTGCTGGGAGTCAAGGAATCCGTGGCCGCCATGGAAAAGGCCGTGAAGCAATACGGCTGGGACGGCGAATGGTTCCTCCGCGCGTATGACTATTACGGCCGGAAGATCGGCTCCAAGGAGTGCGAGGAAGGCAAGGTGTTCATCGAGAGCCAGGGCTGGTGCACGATGGCCCGCATCGGAGCCGAGGAAGGCCTCTGCGACAAAGCGCTGGATTCAGCGAAGAAATATCTGGAATGCGAGTACGGCCTGGTCCTGAACAATCCGGCCTACACGAAATATTACATCGACTACGGCGAGATCAGCTCCTACCCGCAGGGCTACAAGGAGAACGCCGGCATCTTCTGCCACAACAATCCCTGGGTAATCATCGGCGAGGCCATGGCCGGCCGCGCGGAGGACGCCTGGCGGCACTATCAGAAGATCACGCCCGCCTTTACGAAGGACCAGGAGCTCCGCAAGATCGAGCCTTACGTTTTTTGCCAGATGGTGGCCGGCAAGGACGCCGAGAAGCCCGGCGAGGGCAAAAACAGCTGGCTCACCGGCACGGCGGCCTGGACCTGGAAGGCCGTGAGCGAGGCCCTGCTGGGCATCAAGCCGCAGTTTGACGGCCTCCTCGTCGAACCCTGCATCCCCATCGGCACCTACCGCATCCACCGCCGTTTCCGCGACGCCGAATACGACCTCATTATCCGCAATGCGGGGAGGGGAGGGAAGGTCTTCATCCCGTACAAGCCCGGGAAGCAGACGCTGGAAGTGGAGGTTTAAGAAACCGGGGTCAGAGCACTCGGTGAATGACCGTGGGATCGAACTCGCCGAGGTTGTGGACGCCGGTGGCGGTCATGACGCCGGCGAGTTCGGAGGTCATCGCCTTGATCCGGTTCGCGACGGCGTCGGCGCCGTTCTGCAGGAGCGGCATCAGGTGACGGCCCACGGAAACCGCATCGGCCCCGAGTGCCATGCATTTGTAGGCGTCGAACCCGCTGGTGATACCGCAATCCACGAAAATCTTCATCTTGCCGCCCACGGCGTCGACGATATCCTCGATGACCATCAGCGGCGGGATGGAATACTTCAGGTGACCGCCGTGGTGGGAGATTACGATACCCGCACAGCCTGCTTGCAGGCATTTTTTCGCATCGCTGACGCTCAGGACTCCTTTGACGATGAACGGCTTGCTGCCGGCAGCTTTCACGAAAGACTTGATCTCCGCGGTGGTCTTCGCCTTCATCGGCAGTCCCAGGACCGTGTCATAGTTTCCCTTGAAATCGAAGGAGTGGTCGATGTCCATGCCGAGGGCGAAGCAACCGGCGTTCACGGCGTGCTTGATCCGCCGGAAGATTTCCGCGTTGTCCGCGTGCGGCTTGATGACCTTGATAGTTCGCGCGCCGGTGGCGATGATGTCCTCGAGGTCCTTGTCCTCGCCCATGCCGAACCAGTGGACGGCGTTGCAGGTCTTCGCCGCCTGCGCATAGACGACCAGTCCGTTCCCGTTCGGGACCCGCAGGTGCGAAAGCGCGGCGGTCATGATGGGCGTATCGAAAGTCTCGCCGAAAAGCTCGAGTTTCGTCGACGGGATGTCGCTGTCCAGATACCGGGACTCGAACATCAGCGAGTCGAAGAAATAGCGAGTGAAGGCATCCGCGTTGCCCGGCTGGGCGACGATCGGATCGGCGGGCTGCCGCTCCGGGCGCTGTTGCTGCGGGGCACCGGATTGGGCCGAGACAAGTTCTGGCATGGACAGGGCGGCCAGGGAAGCCGTGGACATCTTGACGAAGGATCGCCGGGAAACGGGAGTCTTTTTCATGGGTTATCCAATTGATTCGTACGAAGATAAGAAAAATAAATGAAATAGAGGGTTATTGTTTATGGCGCAGGTGTTGCCTTTTTGGGCGCAGGTGAGGAAAAAGGGTAAGACCTGCACCACGACAATGGACTTCAGTTTTTCCTGTACATCCGGGAGATATCCTGGGAAGGGAGTTGAAGGAACGCGGGATCAGCCAGAAACAGTTTGCCGGGCTTATCGGGATGCAACCCTCGCACTTGAGTGCGCTGATACATGGGATGCGTTCTTTTACCCCGGCAGTGGCGGAGAGAATTGCATCCGGCCTGACGGGTATTCCCGCCGATTTTTGGACGCGGATGCAAAGCAGTTACAATAGGGACAACCAGAGAAAGAAGGGGAACATTTCTCGCCTGGTTACCAGATATGGGAGCGTTCAGGAAGCACCTGCTTGCGTACTGAACGATCCCGGGTTCGCCTTGGGGAACCGTTTGATCTATACTTTGTCCATCCCGTGTGGTGACCAGGCCATATTGGAACCGTTGGCCGCCCGTTTGGGATGGACACTGGAGAAGACTGACTAGATTACCCGGCAGGGGAGGACGAGGGACTGATAGAGGAGGACTTCCGCCAGGCGCCGGTGTCCGGCTTCGTTCGGGTGGAGCCGGTCCTTGAGCGTATTCTTGTAGAATATAGCGGCGTCCTCGTCCAGGATGGGATACATCCCGGAAACGGCATGCAGGTCGATGACGTTCACGCTCCATACGTTGGCTGCTTCCTTGATGGCGTCGATGTACGCGTCCAGGTATAGGCCGATGCGGTTCTGCCAGGTCTCCTCGGGCTGGTGATTCCTGTCGCCGGCATCGAAAAGGGCACGATGCACGGGCGTCAGGAAGGTGATGGGCGTTCCCGGGAAGGTCTTTTTCAGAAGAAGGACCGCACGGTTGATGCGACCTTTGAAGGTGCCCTCATCATAGACGAATGTGCGGTGGAGCCGCTGATATATCCGTTTGGGTTCGCCCACGGCCGCTTCCACCTCTTCCACGGCTTCCGTGTACCATTCCCCGATGGGAGTGCCGGCATTGTAATCATTGGTGCCCAGGAAAATGCAGATCATGTCCGGCTGTACGCCGGGGACGGTTTCCTGAAACATCCGGACCTCGGCTTCCACATGCTTCATTTCCCAGCCGCTGATGGCAGGTACGTAGGCGGTGATGCCCAGCCAGTCCGAGAGCCAGTCGTAATAATGCCGGTCCACGATGTGGCTGGCGACACAGTCGCTGATGGAATCCCCGATGAACAGAACCGTCTTTCCGGTCCAGGGATGCTTGACTTGACCGGTCTCCGCGGTGATGGATGCGGGCTCGACAACGGCCGCCCGGAACCGGTTCTGCGCCTGCGCCGACAGGGCGCAGAAGGCAAGGAGTACAGGGATGAGAGCTTTTTTCATAAGTTGATTCGATGTTTCAGGAATGCATCCGGAGAGAATACCGGAATCGGTTCTGGAAGGCCTTTGAGGCCGCGGGAGAACCGGAAGTCCTTCTCGTTCCGGGTGATGATGGCGTCGCAGTGGTTCCGGACGGCGCAGAGGTACTGCATCGTGTCCTCGAAATCCTTTCCTTCCAAATAGAGGGCTTGCTCCAGCGTGTCGCTATCCATGGGGAGGACGTCGACGATGGTTGACAGGCACTTCATGTTGGGAATGACGGCATGCTGCCCTACGGTTTTCTTGTAGACGTAGGCGACATTGACCATGGTGAGGATGGAGACGCACAGGTCGATTTTACCCTCATCCCGGAGTTGGAGAATCCGGGCCGATGCCTCATAACCGTCCCGTTCCAGCAGCAGGTCCAGCAGAATGTTGGTATCCAGGAACGCTTTCATTTAGTCAGGATGTATTGGAGACGTTCGTCCTGGATTTCAGACAGGTCCTTGCCTTGGGGCCTGGCCGATCCGATGAGCCGTCGGATCCGGTCATTGACGGCCAGTGGACGCGGATGGTCGCGTTCGATCTCGGCGGCTGCGCTTTCCAACATGCTCTCTATCAGTCTCTTCAAGGAAAGCTGGCGCCTCCGGGCCTCTTCACTGAGGGTCTCGAATACGGGCTGGCTGATGTCGATCAGTTTCCGTTTGCTGTCAAGAACCGTTTCCATATATATCCTTTTTGCAAAGATATATATTTTGATCAGATTATACAAATGCTTCGTTTTTTTTTCTATTTTTGTGATTATGAAGAAGTTTACATGGACACTTTTGGCCCTGGCGCTTTGCTTTGGGGCCCTTGCCCAGCCTGGTCCGGCGATGGAGAACGTCGTACTGACGGCCCGCGCCACCAGCACCATCCAGTATGGTGGCCCTACCCGCGCAGAAGGCCGTTCGTACAACTTTACACCTGTTTTTTTCATCTATCCGGATGGAAAGCTGGACAAGGCCGGCGCGGAGGCCCTGGTGCGGGAGCTGGACATCCAGCCACTGCTGGACAGCGAGTACGGCACGGCGATGGTGGTCAACCCCGTCGGGGACAAGTATGCCGCCGATGCGGACTTCGAGGCATTCGTGGACCTGTTCAACGCCAACCGCGGCCCGGGGAACCTCAAGGTCGTGGGCTTCGGCCAGGGGGCGACGTTCGTGAACCAGGTGATCGCCCCGAAGGCGGGCGGCCAGATTGCCGGCATCCTGTCGGTGGGCGGCAAGCCCGGCAAGGCGGTCGATGCGGCCGGCGTGCCCGCGTATATCGCGGGGAAGGGGGCCGCGAAGGTGGCGAAGCCTTACCAGGCCGCCATCGCCGCCCATGCCGACGAACCCCTTCTGAAGGTGGCCGCGAACACGGCCGAAAAGGCGTCCCTGAAAGACGTCTTTGCCGATGCCTGGAAGCAAGTCCTCGGTCGTAACTATCGGTATAACAATTACAACCATACCCATTACGAGGGCGCAAAGTTCGGCGAGTACGGCTCCTATGAGCTGGAACCGTATCTGGATTGCGAATCCCTGGGGATCAAGCGGATTGTCGTGGAACAGCCCATGGGGAGGGGACAGCGCGGACAGGATGCCCCCAAGCAGCTCTGGTACGAGTACTGGCCGGAGGAATTGCTGGAAAACGCCCCGGCACGCAGCGTCCCGGTCATGGTTCTCCTGCATGGAAACCAGAACGATCCCCGTACGCAGGCCGAGACGTCCGGTTTCATCCAGCTTGCCGGCGAGAAGCGTTTCTTCGTCGTGGAGATGGAGTGGCAGGGAACGCCGAATTACGCGGCCATGGGCCACGACGGCGTAGAATCCGTCCTGTACCAGTTGTTCGCCAAGTATCCTCAGCTGGATCCTTCGCGCGTGTACGCCGAGGGCCTCTCCGCCGGATCGATGACCGCGACCGCCCTGGGAATCAAGAAGTCCCACCTGTTCGCCGCCGTGGGCGGCCATTCCGGCGGCCTTCTCGTCAACCCGGTGCCGGGATTCCCGTCTTTTGGTCCGCTCTGGGATGAGGCTGTCCAGAAACGGGGTGCCGTGGAAATGCCTTACTGCTCCGTCTTTGGCACCAAGGACAACGTGGTCCCTTACATCCGTCCCGACAATTGGCGGAACAACGGTTATCTCAACGCCTGGAACGCCTACGAGCAGATGAACGGGATGGAGGTCGTCGACAAGATCGACTTCTCCGTCGACAAGGTCTTCGGCCAGCCGACGTGCGACCGGGAAACCATCGTCACGAACAAGGGAGACGGCATCGTCATCGAAACCGGCGTGCTGTACAAGGGCGATGTGCCGATGATCAGACTCGTCGCCGTCATGGACTACGGCCACTGGAACTTCCAGCCCACCGCCCGCATCATGTGGGATTTCTTCTCCCACTACCGTCGGGATCCCGAGACGAAGAAACTGATCTACATTCCTTGAATCAGAATAGGTGCCGCCCCGCGGTGAGTTCCTGCTCGGGCATCCCGGGGAGGCGGAGGGTGGCAGAACAGCCTTCCGGGATGGTGAATTCGTATTCAACCTTTCCGCCGGAACGCTTCCAGCCGCTCTCGATGCGGCCGTACGGGGTGTCATACCAGCCCTTGGCCCAGGTCATCTGTCCAGTCGGATCGGCCTCCGGACGGAGGATGAAGTGCTTGAAACCGGGCATGGCGGGATCCCGGTCGATGCCCAACGAGCGGGACATCAGCCATTGACCCACAGCGCCGAAAGAGTAGTGGTTGAACGAGTTCATGGAGTTGTTCCCGCCGAAGCCCCTTTCTTTCGTGTAGGAGTCCAGGCGCTCCCAGATGGTGGTGGCGCCTTGGGTTACCGGGTACAGCCAGCTCGGGTAGGATGTCTGCTGGAGCAGCCGGTAAGCCATGTCGCTGCGCCCGTTTTCGCTGAGCGCCTTGCTGATCCAGGCGGTGGTGATAAAACCGGTCATCAGGGAGTAGGGCGGGCAGACGATGCCGCTGTCGGTCGCGCCGGGACGGAGAATGGTCTCCACCAGATTGTTCACGACCTTGCGCCGGAGTGCTTCGTCCTCGATGATTCCGAATGCCAATGGCAGGACGTAACTGCTCTGGATATGGATAATCTGTCCCGGTTTGGTCGGGCGGTAACCGGAGGCGGTGAAACGGCCGGTGGCCTTGTCGAAATACCGGTCCACGAACAGTTTCTTGCGGTCGGCGAGTTTCTGCGAATAGGCCGTGGCATCATTGTTGCGCCCGAGCGCCGTCGCCGCCTCCTGCATGATCTGCAGGTCGAAGATGTAGTAGGCATCCCAGATGGCCGAATTGTCCAGTTGACCGTTCTGCGGCCCCAGCCAGTCGCCGAGCCCGCCGAAACCGCGGTTTCCCTGAGTCATCAGGCCGGTTTCCTTTTCGATGTATTTCTCCGCGATGAGGTCCATATACCGGTCCATCGCTTCGTAATTGAGCGCCAAGATAGCCGTGTCGCCGTATTGGCGGTAACATTCGTAAGGCACGGTGATGCCGGCACTACCCCATAGGAGGCCGCCGAAGGCCCCGCCGAGCGGGGCGACGTCCGGCATGCGGCCGTCCGGCATCTGTACGTCACGGATGGCCTGTGTATGGCGGGTGAGGAAAGCGTCCACGTCGGAAAGGTAGGTGGCGGTGCGGCTGAACACGCTCAGGTCGCCGCTCCAGCCCATCCGTTCGTTCCGCTGGGGGCAGTCGGTGGGAATGCTGATGAAATTGCCCAGCATGGACCAGCGGATGTTGTCCCATAGCCGGTTCACGAGCGGATTGCTACTCTCGTAATGGGCGGTAAATCCCTGTACGGAGCTGATTACCAGTCCTTTGACGTCATCTAGAGCAGGCGCTTGGTCCACGCCGGTGATTTCCAGGTAGCGGTAGCCGTGCTGGGTGAAATGGGGCTCGAAGCACTGCACGGGCTCCCTGGAGGCGATATACAGGTCCTGGGCCATCGCGCCGCGGATGTTCTCGAGCATCAGCATCCCCTCATTGCCCTGGTACTCAGGAAGGTCCGGATAGAGGACCTCGGCGTAGCGGAAACGGACCTGCTGCCCCGCCTTCAAGTTCCGCAGCGTGATGCTGGGGATGCCGGCGAAGTTCTGGCCCATGTCATAGACATATACGCCCGGACGGACCTCGGAGACACTTTCGGCCGTCAGGGTGGTGAAGACACGGGGCGAAGGATCCTCCTGCGGAACCAGTTGCCAGTTCTCGTACTCGTCCGTGCGGGGTGCCGTCTGCCCGAAGGTTTCATCGGAGACGTGTCCATCGAGTACCATCTCTTCGGCCGGTTTCCATTTGGCATCGGCCAGACTGCGCTGCGCGTCAGTCACCTGGCCTTGGAAGAGACTGGCATACACGACGGGGCCGTCCGTAGTGACGCGCCAGGAGGCCGGGTCCGTGACCACAGATTGGGTGGAGCCGTCCGAATACTTGACGTGCAGGCTGGCGAGGAAAGCCAGCTGGTCGCCGAAATAGTTCCGGTTGCCGCTCCCGTATGTGAGCTCGCCGGACCACCAGCCTTCCGCCAGCGAGACGAGGAACTCGTTCTTCCCCTTCAAAAGCTGTTTGGTGACGTCGTAGCACTGGTAGTAGTGGTGCTTGTTATACTGGGACAAGCCCGGCGCCAGGAAATCCGCTCCCACTTTTTCCCCGTTTAGCGACACTTCATAGATGCCGCGGGCAGTCGCGTACAGCGTCGCGGATTCGATATCCTTCTTCTTGATCTTGAAAGAGTTGCGGAGTACGGGCATCCCTCCATAGGACGGCTCGCAGAGGACCTTCACGCCGGAGGCCGCGGCCGTCATTCCGTCAATATGATACAATAAAGCGTTTGGTCCCCGGATTTCACGGACCTCCAGGTTGCTCACCCTGGCCGTCTGCCCTTCATCGACCAGCCAGCCCACATCGGCAAGCTGCGGATAGGCGATGTAGTCGCCACTGCCGCCCAAGGGACCGACATTCACCCGGCCTAGGATAACATCCCCCAGCGAGATCCGAAGCTGATTGTACGTGACCTGGACCGTGAGTTTCGCCGAACCGTCCGCCAGCAGGCTGTCGGCCACCGCCAGGCTTTGGAAAACCTTTTCCGGGACATCGGCTTTCGTATATCCCGTGCGATAGACATTCACACTTTTTTTCTCCCGGTCCAGTTCTACGCGGACATACGATTCATCCGGGCCGTTTTCTACGCCCAGGATGTTCAGGTCGGCGTTCATCAGCCGGGGATCGTTTCCGCCCAGGAGGACTGACGCCCGGGCCGATCCGGGGGCGATGTCGATATCGGCCGACAGGATGAACTGCGGCAGGTAATCGGCATAAAGCACGCGCTCGGAGGTGCCGATCCATTTCGCGCCGGTGAAGGGGTCGGCGGATTCGGCTTTCGGACTGCAGGACAGGGTAGCCAGGCACAGCATGCCGAGCATCCAGGACAGGGATATCTGATGTTTCATAGGTATTGACAAAGTTAAGAAAGTCCGGATACAAATACAATCCTGTTTTTCGCGGCGGAAAGGTCACTTTTACACTTTGACAAACATTTGGACAAGCGAATAAGAGACTTGCAAAGAAAAGTCCTACCTTTGTCCAGCTGAAACTTATCAAACCCAATACACTTTTATGAAAAGATTCTTTCTGACCGTTGCCGCGCTCGTCGTAGCGCTCGGCGCCTTGGCCCAGCCGAAACTGACCAAGGACAACATCGAAGACATCATCAAGGCGATGACCGTCCAGGAGAAGGCGACTCTCCTCGTGGGCGGCGCCCG
>JAEEGH010012133.1_pt1 | contig 19423 bp, 9 predicted proteins | sample 9134181 | NCBI WGS metagenome assembly JAEEGH01 (sample SAMN16246544, study PRJNA631951) | gut metagenome | biome: gut microbiome; feature: rumen; material: DP-attached | host: Bos | place: Iran: Karaj | collected 2018-10 | reverse complement strand
CGATGCCTGTATGATGGATATGTATCCAGCACTCACTTGTGGTGCTACGGTGCATATTGTGCCTGAGGAATTGCGCCTTGACCTGATTGCGCTGAATGATTATTTCGAGCAAAACCATATCACCCATTCGTTTATGACCACGCAGGTGGGTTATCAGTTTGCTTCAAACATTGAGAACCACTCGCTGAAATTCCTCTCTACGGGTGGTGAGAAGCTGGCATCATTGACTCCGCCTAAGAGCTATCAGTTCTATAATGTCTATGGTCCTACAGAGTGTACCATTTTCACCACGACCTATCTGGTCGGTCAGAAGATGAAGGAGATACCCATTGGCAAGCCGCTTGATAATATGCGACTCTATGTGGTTGATCCGCAAGGCCATCGTTTGCCTGTGGGTGCTGCTGGAGAATTGTGGATCAGTGGTCCGCAAGTGAGCCGTGGTTATCTGAACCGACCTGAGAAGACCGTAGAGGTGTATATCCCGAATCCCTTCACTGATGACGCGAAGTATGCGCGTGTCTATCGTTCTGGTGATATCGTACGCTATCTGCCATCAGGAGATATCCAGTTTGTAGGCCGTCGTGACGGACAGGTGAAGATCCGTGGTTTCCGCATCGAGTTGAAAGAAGTGGAAGCCATTATCCGTGAGTTCCCTGGCATTAAGGATGCTACCGTACAGGCATTTGATGAAGAAGGTGGTGCTGGCGGTAAATTTATTGCAGCCTATATCGTGAGTGATCAGCAGATTGATATTGAAGCCTTGAATAATTTCATTCTCGATGAGAAACCACCTTATATGGTGCCTGCCGTAACGATGCAGATAGACGCCATCCCGCTGAATCAGAATCAGAAGGTGAATAAGAAGGCCCTGCCGAAGCCGGAAAAGAAGGCTGCTGTGGTAGAGGAGAGCAATGTGCCCATGAATGTGTTGGAGCAGGAACTGCACAAGATGATTGCCGGCATCGTGAACAGTGAGGACTTTGGCATCACCACAGTGCTGGGTTATGCTGGTCTGACCTCTATCTCTGCTATCAAACTCGCTGTTCAGATGAACAAGCGTTTTGGTGTCACCCTCGACTCGAAGACACTCGTGAAGACAGGAACGCTGCAGAGCATTGAGAATGAAGTCCTGAAGACTATGTTTGAGAAAAGAGTAAAGAGTAAAGAGGAAAGAGAATACTCTGCTGCAGACACATCTCTCACCACTAACAGCGTTCCGCTCTCATATGCCCAGACGGGTGTCTATTTCGAGTGTCTGAAGAATCCCACTTCGACGATTTACAATATTCCTTATCTGCTCAGCTATCCTGCTGGCATCGAAGCTGGCAAACTGGCAGAAGCGGTAAAACAAGTGGTTGAGGCTCATCCGGAACTGAGTATCCACTTCGCCACTGAGGGCGATACGATCGTTCAGACCTTAGCCGATAGTCTGCCTGTGGAGGTGTCCATCACGGAGATGAGCGATGAGGCGTTGATGGCTTATAAGAATGAATTCGTGCGTCCGTTCAACCTGAATAAAGCACCGCTCTATCGCTTTGAGGTCGTAAAGACCGGAAGTGGGGTTCATCTGCTCTTGGATGTCCATCACCTGGTGTTCGATGGTGGTTCTGCTGATCTGCTGATCCGTCAGATTGGGACTGCACTCGAAGGAACGGCTGTCGAGAAAGAGAACTATACCTATCTCGATTTCGTCAGCGACCAGCAGAAGGCGGAGGAGAGTGATACCTTCAAGGCATCGCAGCAGTTCTTTGCAGAGAAGTTGCAGACCTGTGAGGGTGCCAGTGAGATACCTGCCGATCTCCCCAAGAGCAATAAACAGGGCTTTATCGGAGAGGCTGTATGCAAACCGGATTATGACAAGGCTACGGCCTTCTGTCGTCAGAATGATATCACACCCGCTCATTTGTTCCTGGCTGCGACAGCCTATGTGGTATCGCGTTATACCAATAATCGCGAGGTGTATCTCTGTACCGTCAGCAGTGGTCGTTCGAACCTGAAGATTGCTGATACGGTGGGTATGTTCGTCAATACACTGGCCTTAGGATTGAACATTGATGATGTCAGTGTTAGTGCGTTCTTGAAGAAAACCAGCGAGACGTTTGATGAGACTTTGCGTCATGAAGATTATCCCTTCGCCCGTATTGCTACTGACTATGGTTTCCGTCCTGCCATCGCCTACGCTTATCAGGTGGGTGTTTTGGCATCTTATACGGTTAAGGGAAAGCCCGTTAGTCAGGAACTGTTGGAACTGAATGTGCCGAAGTTCCCGATTAATATAAAGATAGAGACACGCGGAGTGGTGGTACAGTATGATGATGCCGTATATTCCCAGCGCTTAGCAGAATCTTTGGCAGAGAGTATCGTGGCTGTCGTAGAGCGGATGATGGCACAGCCGGAAGGTAAGATCCGTCAGCTATCTATTGTCAGCAAGCATCAGGAAGAAGAACTGAGTCACTTACGTCAGACAGCTACGGGCGAGGCTCCGTTTAAGTTCTTCCACGAGTGTATCAGTCATTTTGCACAGACACAACCCGAGCATGAAGCACTGGTGGCTATTGATGCGAAGTACACCTATAAAGAAATGGACGAGGCCACGAACTGCATTGCTGCCGCTTTACGTCAGAAAGGTGTGAAGGAGCGTGATCGTGTGGCGTTGTTGTTGCCGCGTACAAGCAGGTTGATTCTCTCGCTCTTCGGTGTGTTGAAGGCAGGAGCAGCCTATATCCCTTGTGATCCGGATTATCCCGCAGACCGTGTAAAACTGATTCTCGAGGATAGTGAGGCCCGATATATCATTACGACTGCCGATCGCATGGACAGCGTGCCTGCTGATAAAGCCATCAATGTGGAGGATTTGCTAGCGGAGTCTCCGAGTACTCCGAATATTCCGAGTAATCAGATTACTCCCGACGACCTCGCGTACCTTATTTATACGTCAGGTTCTACAGGTCGTCCGAAGGGCGTGATGTTGCGCCATGAGGGTATTTGTAATTACCTCTATGGTCATCCTGCCAATGTCTTTGCTAATGGTGTGCTGACGGATGCCGACCGCGTACTCAGTGTGACGACGATTTCCTTCGATGCAGCCTTACAGGATATCGGTATGGCCTATTTCAATGGTAAGACACTGATTGTGGCAACAGAGGAACAGGCTAATAACCCGCTCGATCTGGCACGCCTCATTCAGGAGCAGCATATCAATATGGTGTCAGGCACACCTTCCCGTTGGCAGACGTGGCTCACTTCTGATGACTTCTGCAAAGCTATCTCACAGGTGAAGATCTGTCGTGCGGGAGGTGAGAAGTTCAGCGATGCCCTTTTACAGCAGATGCGCAGCGTGACCAAGGCACGTATCTTCAACTGTTATGGTCCTACGGAGATTACCGTAGCTTCGAATAATGCCGAACTGACAAATGCCGAGCTGGTTACTGTGGGTAAGCCGCAATTGAATGTCAAGGAGTTTATCGTCGATGCCGATGGTAATGAATTGCCTGTGGGCGTCGTTGGTGAACTCTATATCGGCGGACGTGGTGTAGCAAGAGGCTATAATAACCTCGATGAGATGACCCGCGAACGTTTTGTGGAGTATCGCGGCGTACGGATCTATAAGTCTGGTGATTATGCCAAGTGGTTGCCGGATGGGAATGTGGTCATCCTTGGACGTACCGACCATCAGATTAAGTTGCGTGGCTTGCGTATTGAGTTGGGTGAGATTGAGAATGTGATGCTCTCCGTAGAGGGTATGAAGAAGGTGGTGATTATGATTCGTAAGTTGAATGATAAGGAACACCTTTGTGCCTACTACACTGCCGATCGTGAGATTGCACCTGATGCCTTGAAGGCTGAAATCTCGAAACGTCTGACGCAATATATGGTGCCTACGGCTTATCTCCAGTTGAAGGAGATGCCGATGACACCTAATGGAAAGACTGATGTGAAGGCACTGCCAGAGCCACAGCTCGCCGTCTCTTCGGCCTACGTGGCGCCTGCGAATGATACGGAGAAGACCTTCTGTGACATCTTCGCCGGTATCCTACAGATGGATAAGGTAGGTGCAACGGATAATTTCTTTGAACTCGGTGGTACCTCGCTCGTTGTGACACGTGTCATCATCGAGGCTGATAAGGCAGGTCTGCATGTGGCCTACGGCGATGTGTTTGCAAATCCCACACCACGACAGTTGGCAAGTCTCATCACAGGTGAGACGGTCAGTGACGGCCCAGATGAAGTGGCTGACTATGACTATACCGCCATCAACAATCTGTTACAGCGCAATACCCTTGATAACTTCCGCAAGGGTGAGCGCCAGACATTGGGCAATGTGCTCTTGACAGGTGCTACCGGTTATTTAGGCATCCACATCCTGCGTGAACTTATCGATTCTGACGCCACCAACATTTACTGTCTGGTTCGTGGTAAAACTCAGGAGGCAGCAGAGAGTCGTCTGCGTACGCTGCTCTACTATTATTTCGCCGATTCCTTTAAGACGCTTTTCGGCACCCGTCTCTTTGTGGTCCTTGGCGATGTTACTAGCGACTTTAGTGAAGGTTTGGAGGTGGATACCGTCTTCAACTGTGCCGCCATCGTGAAGCATTTCTCCGAGGGTACGGAGATTGAGGATGTGAACATCGGCGGTGCCAAGCGATGTGTGGATTTCTGTCTCAAAACCGGCGCGCAGTTGGTACATGTCTCTACGGCCAGTACCCGTGGCTTGTGGGCAGGCACTATCAAGGATGAGGTATTTACCGAGCAGCGTTTCTATATGGGACAGTTCCTTGGCAATAAATATATCTACTCGAAGTTCATGGCTGAGCGTTTGATCCTCGATGCCGTTGCCCTGCATGGGTTACGGGCAAAGATCATGCGTGTGGGTAACCTTGCAGCCCGTAGTACCGATGGTGAGTTCCAGGCTAATTTCTCCACTAACTCGTTCATGGGACGTATCAAGGTCTATAATATGTTAGGATGCTGTCCTTACGCTATGCGTAACAAACAGGTGGAGTTCTCGCCCATCAACGAGGTCTCGAAAGCTATTGTCCTCTTGGCTACCACACCGAAGGATTGTACGGTGTTCCATCCTTATAACATCCACGGACAGTTCCTGGGCGATGTACTCTTAGGCTTAAAGAGTGTAGGAGAAGGCATCCAATTTGTGGAACAGGATGCTTTTGCTGAGGCAATGGAACAGGCGAAGAACGACCCGCAGAAGGCCCGTCAGTTGTCGTCACTGTTGGCTTATCAGGATATGGCCCACGGACAGAAGACGGCTGATGTGAAGCGTGATAATGATTATACCACACAGGTGCTTTATCGCCTTGGTTTCGAGTTCTCACCCACGTCCTGGGATTATGTTGAACGTATGCTTACCGCCATCGGTGGCTTCGGATTCTTCGACTAGAATGCAGATATTTCAAAAAAAAGTTGTAACTTTGCAGCCGTTATGGAATCAAAATTAGTCATTTATAATACGTTAACGCGGCAGAAGGAACGTTTCGAGCCGCTTCACGCCCCTAATGTGGGCATGTATGTATGTGGTCCTACGGTCTATGGCGATCCCCATCTGGGACATGCCCGCCCTGCCATCACCTTCGACCTGGTGTTCCGTTATCTGAAGCACCTGGGATATAAAGTAAGGTACGTGCGTAACATTACCGATGTAGGTCATCTGGAGCACGATGCCGATGAGGGCGAGGACAAGATTGCCAAGAAGGCCCGTCTGGAACAGTTGGAGCCCATGGAGATTGCGCAGTACTATACCAACCGCTACCATCAGGCGATGGATGCGCTGAATGTGCTGCGTCCCAGCATCGAACCCCATGCCACAGGACATATCATCGAACAGCAGCAGCTGGTGCAGCAGATTCTCGATAATGGCTTTGCGTATGAGAGTAACGGCTCTGTCTATTTCGATATCGAGGCCTATAATAAGAAGTTCCAGTATGGTATCCTCTCCGGCCGTAGCCTGGAGAATATCAAGGATGCTAGTCGTGAACTCGATGGTGTAGGCGAGAAGCACAATCAGGCTGACTTCGCCCTTTGGAAGAAGGCACAGCCTGAGCATATCATGCGCTGGCCCAGTCCTTGGAGTGATGGATTCCCCGGTTGGCACTGCGAATGTACGGCGATGGGACGTAAGTATCTGGGTGAGGAGTTTGATATTCATGGAGGTGGCATGGACCTCGTGTTCCCGCATCATGAGTGTGAGATCGCACAGGCGCAGGCTTCGATGGGTCATCAGGCCGTGAAATACTGGATGCATAACAATATGCTTACCATCAACGGTCAGAAGATGGGTAAGTCTTATAACAACTTCATCACCCTCGAGCAGTTCTTTACCGGCAATCATCCTTTGCTGAATAAGGCCTATTCGCCGATGACCATCCGTTTCTTCGTGCTCTCAGCCCACTATCGTGGCACTGTTGATTTCTCTAACGAGGCTCTCGAAGCTGCAGAGAAGGGGTTGGAGAAACTGATGAATGCCATCAGCGACTTAGAGCGTGTGCAGGTCAGTGATAAGTGCGATGCCGAGACTGAGAAGGTGGTAAAAGCCCTGCGCCAGAAGTGCTACGATGCCATGAACGACGACTTTGCCACACCTCAGGTGATCAGCAATCTTTTCGAGGCTTGTACGGTTATTAATAAACTCGTCGATCACAAGGCCACCATCTGTGCCGATTGTCTAAAGGAACTGAAGGAAGTCATGCATCTCTTTGCAGAGGATATCCTTGGACTTCAGAATAGGAGTCAGGAGTCAGGAGCCAGGAGTCAGGAGCGCGAGGAGGCTTTTGGCAAGGTGATGGATATGGTACTTGAGCTGCGTGCAAAGGCCAAGGCAGAAAAAGACTGGGTTACCAGCGATAAGATCCGCGATGAACTCGCTGCCGCCGGTTTCGAGGTAAAGGACACCAAGGACGGCGTCACTTGGAAACTAAATAAGTGAATAGTGAACAGTTAATAGTGGAGCCTACGGGAGACCGTAGGCTTCTTTTGTCATCTCTACCGCAACGGTGTGTTTGCGGAAGTACTTATATGAGATATATTTGAGTCCGCCATAGGGTCCTTCGGTACCCCAGGAGTTCTTCATGATGAAATATGGATGTCTTCCCTCATCGTGGGCGATGCCGACGATAGCCATCGCATGGCCCTTGCTCTCCCAGCAAACACCATGATGCTGGCGCACGGCACGCTCTGTCTTCGTTAGGAGCGAATCGATGGGGATGTTATAGAAACGGTCTTGCATCCAGTTGTCTGGCAAGTCGATGTCTACGTTCTGATAGTAAGGCTTGTCACTGTTGCTAGTGAGGGCGATATACTCGTCAGGTTTGCAGACGCTGCGTGCAAACTCCTGTGCAGTGTATTCTGCTCCTGCCATGAAAACGTATCTGGGGGCAGGTGTCTCCACAGAACGCATGGCATCATAGCCCACGATGCCGTATTTTTGTATTAGATTGAGCAGTGTTTTACCCATGCCCCGTTTAGTCTCTGGACATTGTGGCTCCTTTTCCATCTTCTTCTCTATATAGTAAGGTGAGAGGTTGACAGAGTCACCCCAGGACAGATGCTCCGTCTCGATGGCTGCCAGCATGGCGTAGATCCAACAGGTTTGGCTTTTTCCCTGATCCTTGATCGGTGTCATACGGTTCAACACGTCATGCGTGTAGTGGTTTTGTTCTGCGGCACAAGAAGAAATTAAGAGGAAAGAGGAGAGAGGAAAGAGGAGAGAGATTACACTGCAGCAGACATATCTCATTCCACTTTTCACTTTCCACTTTCCACTAAATATGTTAATCTGCATGTTCACTATTCACTAATCAGTAGCCTGGGTTCTGCGTGAGGTTCGGATTGAAATCAATCATACCGCCGGGGATGGGGAACACGGTGGTATGCCCGTCGCTCTCATCCACCTTCATATCCCACAGGTCACCCATGAAAAGACTCTCATACTTTCCGAAGCGTATTAGGTCCTGACGGCGCCAACCCTCCCAGCAGAGTTCCAACAGACGCTCATCGAGCAGGTTCTGCAGGGTAAGAGGTATTTTCGGCGCTTCCACACGGTCACGCACGGCATCGAAATAATCCTGTCCTTCCTTTGCCTGTCCATTACGCAACAAGGCCTCTGCCCGCATCAGCATCACGTCGGAATAGCGGAAGAGCACGATATCGTTGTCCATGAGTTTCCCGTCCTTCGTGGCGTTTTTGTCCACGGCATATTTTCCCATACGGGCACCAGCCGTTTCCACATAGGGACTGCCGCTCAGGTCAAGTTCCACCTCCCACGGCTTATATTCGAACACCTCGCCATTGCGGTCGTGGACGAGCTGTTTATTAAAGTCGGTGACGATGCTTTCGTAGTAATTAAAAAAGAAACGGGGATCCTCTTTGTCGGTGTCACAGCCGAAGACCTGGAGTGTACGTTTGGTGGCGCAGGCACCGTTCTCACCCGTGAATCCGAAAGCTGCCGCATGACGGTAGTGCCAGGAACGGAAGAAATACTGCATCTCGTTGTAATAGAGGTCTTTGTCCATGGGAATCACCCAGATGTTCTCGCTGGAGTTCTCGTTGTGTACCTCGAAATTGTTACCGTAAATCGGCTCCAACTTGAATCCCGAATCCTCTAATTCCTTGCAGTAGAAGATGGTGGCTTCCCAGGCGTTCATCGTCAAACTGTCCACGGAAAATGTTATCTTGCTGCCGTCAGGACGATCTCCGTCTGTCCAGTTGTTATCGAGATAAACCTCCGCATTCAGCATCAGCTTGGCCAACACAAAGCAGGCCACGGGATAGGTTACTCTGCCGTAGTAGTCATCTTGTCCTGTACTGTGTTTGCGCGGGAGCAGGGGAGTTACCTGTTGCAGTTCACTGGCGACGAATTTGAATACCTGACTGCGGGGCGCCTGTTCCAGCTGGTTCAGCGATGTCTTGGTGGTGGTGATGATCGGCACGCGTCCAAAGAGGTCCATCAGATACCAGTAGTAGATGGCCCTCAGCGCACGCACCTCGGCATTGTATCCTGCATATTGTACTTCATCCAGCAGGTGCTGATGCGACTCCAACAGTTCCAGCGAACGGTTGCAGAGGGTGATCACCTTATAGAGATATGACCAGGCATTGCCGAGCATCGGGTGTCCCGGTGTCCAGTCGTGACGATAGAGTTCTTGCCAGATGCCCCCGTCATACCAGTCTGTGCCGCGTGTGGGGATCATCGCCTCGTCAGAGCCGAACGTCTGCAGGTCATAGATGCCGCGACAGGTACCCTGCAGTCCTTGTCCTTCCTCCGCACCACCGATATAGTTATACAGGGTGGCTACGGTATTGCGGTACAACGCCCCCGCATCGGCATAAGCCTCCTCCTCCGGAATCTGGTCCTTCGGGTTCTCGTCCAACGAGCAAGAAGAGATAATAGTGAATAGTGAACAGTGAATAGTGAATAGTATTGCACCATTCACCACGCGCCTTATCTTGTTTATCTTGGTAATCATAATTATTAATTATGAATTATTAATTAGAATTTAACGCTTACTCCCATGGTATAGCTCCGATACACCGGCATCGTGTTCTTGTCATCGATACCGAGCGAACCGTTGATCACGTTCGAATTGATCATTGGTGTTACACCGCTGTAACCCGTGATGGTAGCCAGGTTGTTCACCGATACCGAGAGTCGCAGTCCCTGACAGTATTTCGAGCGGATGGGCACGTTCCAGCCCAGCGTCAGGTAGTCGATGTTCACGTAGTCACCCCGCTCCAGCCAGTAGTCACTGATGGTCTGATCCTGTATGTTCTCCTTCTCCGCCCCCTTCATGATGTTATAGTTGGGCAGCATCAGCATGTTCATACAGGTGAGGGCAGTACCGTTGTAGATATGATGTCCGAAGGCACCGTTCATGTGCATCGTCACGTCACACTGCTTATAGCGGAAGGCGATGTTCGCACCCATCGTAGCCTTAGGCATGGCCTGTCCGCAGATGTATTTCTCTTCCGTCACATCGTAGTATTTCGAACCGTCTTCCAGGGTCACTAGTCCGTTACAGTGGGGCAGCAGGAACACGCCTAAGGGTTCTCCCACGATCTGCATTACGACATCGCTCGAACCGTGGAATCCCGCACCGTAGAGGGCAGAGATACACTTCGTGTTGGGAGCCGTCAGATGCTGACCGTTGTAGTCGCCGTCCAGCGATAGCAGCCTGTTGCGCTCAAATGTCCAGTTCATGTTCACCGTCAGCTCCATATCCTTCTTGCGTAGGGGGGTGATGCCGAAACCTATCTCCAGACCGCTGCTGCGCATCGAGCCGAGGTTCGCCAACAGTTTGTCGTAGGTAAACGGTGGCACCGGCACGTCATACACATAGAGCAAGTCAGTCGTCTTAGAACGGTAGTAATCCAGGCTCATCACGATGCGGCTCTGCCACAGGGCGAGGTCGAGACCCACGTTAAACGTGCGTTTGATCTCCCATTTCAGGTCGGGGTTGGCATTACGGATGATACCGAGTGTTACCGTTGGCGTCCCGTTTACCGACACAATGCCGTTAGGCTGTATCAGTTCCATCGAGTTGTAGGAGTCGATACCTGCCTGGTTTCCCGATAGTCCGTAGCCTACACGCAGCTTGGCATTGGTGATGAAGGTCAGTGGCTTCATCCATTTCTCCTTGCTGATGACCCATGCACCGCTGGCAGAGGGGAAGAAACCCCAGCGGTTGTTCTTACCGAACTTCGATGACGCATCGCCGCGGGCATTCAACGTCAGCGTGTATTTCTCATCGAAGGTATACTGTGCACGCAGCAGCGCCGACTGCATGTGGGTATCCGTGTAGTAGGAGTCTGTACCGTCCCAGGGACGTGCAGAGCCCGCCGTCAGCTCCTCATAACCGTAGGCATCGCTGGTAAATCCCGTCACTGTGGTGTGGAATTCCTTGCTCTTGTGTGTGGTCTCCTCCGCCAGCGCCATCAGGTTCAGTTCCGATTTGCCCTTCTTCAGATGATAGCTCAGCGAGATGTTCGCCATTATATCCTCATTTTTCTCGTGCCCTCGGAAAGCCTCTCCCCGGTTCCACACCGTGGTGGGGTAGTAGTGGGCATTGCCCACGTTGTTAAACGAGTACGAGCCGAACACTCTCAGGTATAGTTCTTTGGCCAGTGTCACCTTGGCCCTCACGTGAATGTTAAAGTGACTATTGTCCTCATTCTGTTTCTTGTCCAGCAGCGACATCGGGTTACTGATCCACAGGGCCTCCGTCACCTGGTCATACTTGCCGTCGGTATTTCTCTTGTCCGAGAGGGTAGGGATAAACGTCGCCGCCGAGTAGAGTAGCTGCTGTTGCGAGGGTAGGTAGTCCACCTTCTGTGTCGATCCCACCATGCCCAGATCCACTGCTAGATGGTTGTCAAAGGCCTGCTGCGAGATGTCGAGCTTGGCAATGAAGTTTCTGTATCCCTGCGTCTTGATCACCGTCTGGTGGTTGGTCATCGCCACCGAGGCACGGTAGTTAGCCGTCTCCGTACCTCCACCGAAGGCGATGTGATGGCTCTGCACCAGTCCCGTGCGCTCAATGGCCTTGTTAAAGTCGGTGTCATAACCCTTGTCTATATAGCTCACACCCATCTGCTGGGCTGCCTGCCGGAAACCTGTGGCACCGGTCATCTCCAAGCGTTTGTACACCTGTTCAAAACCGAAGTTACCGTCGTATGATATCTGGAACTTCTGACTCTTTCCTTTCTTTGTGGCTACTTCGATGACACCCGCAGCACCTCGTGAACCGTACTGTGCCGTTTCCGAGGCATCTTTCAGAATAGTGAAACTCTCAATGTCCGAGGGGTAGATAGTCGATAGCGTCACCAGATCTGCCGTCACGCCGTCGATGATCACCAACGGGTCGTTGCCACCTGTCAGCGAGGTTGTACCTCTCACACGTACGGCACTCACCATCGCCTCCTGATTACCGCCGGTAGCCACCGTCACTCCCGCTGCCTGTCCACTCAGGGCGTCGAGCGACGATATCACCAGACCTTTGTTCATGCGTTCTTCCGTCACTTTGTCAATAGCTCCCGACAATGTCTTCCAGTCTGTCCGTGAGTATCCTATCTTCACGCCTTGCGCTGTTGAATCCACGCTGGCCTCCTGCGCTTCCGCCGCCAACGTCACTCCCAACGCCAATATTATGGTTGATATCCTCATCTTAACTATTCACTGTTCACTATTCACTATATCTGTCCCGCTTCTACCATCAGCACTACTCTTTCCGTCAGTCTGTCTGTGCCTTCTGCATCATAGCCCTTTTTCAGGCTGGCACCGAAGGCCCAGGCAAAGGTCTGCCAGAAGCCCGCTCTGAAAGGTCCCATAAAGGCTTGTATCATCTCGTAGCTCGATGAGTGGCATTCCCTGTCAATCAGTTTGATCAGCAGTTTGCCCTGCGAGTAGGTCAGTTTCTTCATCCTCGGTTTATAGGTGCGGAATATCTCGCTCTCCACCTTTTTCATGTGGGCTTCCTTGGCCTCTTGGGTGGGTAGCATCTCCAGCGTCTCGGTAGTTTCGTAGAGCATCTGCTTAGCCTCCTTGGCTATGGGGAGCACCTTCTTCACATTCGTTACGAGTCGCATATAGGCCTGTGCCTGTTTCTTGTTTTTGAAGGTCAGTTCGGGATACACATACACGTTGTTCATTTCCATATACTGTATGCTGTCGCCGTCCACGAGCACCTTGCCTATCTTTACCGTAGGCACAAACGTGGGGGAGTCCATCTCCGCCAACGCCTGCTCCGCTGTGATCCGCTCATTCTGGGCTGAGGCAGTGAATAGTGAACAGTGAATAGTGAATAGTATCGCTATCACTCTGAAATATAGCCTTGTCTTTGTCATTTCGACTGCAAAAATACAAAAAAATGCCGAGCGGAAGCAAATTTTTCACTTTTCACTCTTCACTTTTACCTTTTTTTATTATCTTTGCAACGTGAATCTTAAATATTAACGATGTATGAAGGCACAAAATCAAAGATCGTATTGGCTGGAGCGAGTAGTATTAATACTATTCACTATTCACTTTTCACTCTTCACTGCTTCTGCGCAGCAGGAGCATCCTTGGGAGGCGTATCTCAATGAGGTGATGACGATTGAGGATGTGGGGACTGCGGCTTGGGAGGAGATGTATGAACAGTTGTGTGAACTGGACCTGCATCCGATAGATTTGAATCGCGCCTCGCGAGAGCAGTTGGAACAATTGCCGTTCCTCTCTGCCCAGCAAGTGGAGGATATCATGCTCTATCTCTACCAATACGGTCCGATTAAGTCACTGGCAGAGTTGCAGATGATCCGTTCGCTGGATTATCAACGACGCCGATTGCTTACTTATTTTGTGGAAATAAACGATTCTATAGTCTATAGTCAAAATATCTGGGGTCGGACTTACAGTCGGCATGAACTGATGGCAACGGCTAAAATCCCTTTCTATGAGCGACGAGGCGATAACGAGATCTATAAAGGCTGGCCTTATCGTCATTGGCTGAAATACCAGTTCTCGTATGGTGATCAGGTGAAGGCAGGACTCGTAGGGGCACAAGATGCCGGAGAACCGTTCTTTGCGAATAAGAACCGCATGGGATATGACTATTATTCCTATTATCTACAGTTGAAACATTTGGGACGCCTGGAGTCACTGGTGCTGGGGAAATACCGCGTGTCGATGGGAATGGGTTTGATTGCCAACAATGGCTTTGCGATGGGTAAGTTGTCATCGTTGCAGAACTTAGGCCGCTCCACCACTACCCTGCGTGCCCATTCCTCCCGTAGCGCAGCCGACTATCTGCAAGGCGTAGGAGCCACATTGACGATTGCGAAAGGCCTCTCGGCAACAGGCTTCCTGTCGTATCGGGCGATGGATGCCACCCTTAATAAGGATGGTTCCGCTACCACCATTGTTACCTCGGGCTATCATCGCACAGAGACTGAGCTGGAAAAGAAAGACAACCTCCGAAACACCACCTTCGGAGGAAACATCCGCTATCAGCAACATGGCATCCACGCAGGTCTGAATGCGATTGCCACCCATCTGAATCGAGAACTGAGACCCAACACCTCTGTGCTCTACCGCCAACATGCTGCCCAGGGAACAGACTTCCTGAACTTCAGTGCCGATTATGGCTATGTCCATCACCGTTTTGCTTTCAATGGAGAGACGGCGATGAATAAGAACGGCGCCTTGGCTACCATCAACAGCTTGAGTCTGCAATGTGGCAGCGAGGTTTCGCTGATGGCACTCTACCGTTTCTATTCCTTCCGCTATACCTCGCTCTATAGCAATAGTTTCAGCGATGGAGGCTCGGTACAGAATGAGAGCGGCGTCTATCTAGGCGTCAACTGGCAACCGTCGCCCCGATGGAAGTTGATGGCCTATAGTGATTATGCCTATTTCCCTTGGGCCAAATATCAGATATCTCAGTCCTCGCATGCGTTCGACAATATGCTGCAGGTTTCCTATCTTCGCAACCGTTGGACCATAGATGTTCGCTATCGCCTGAAATTCCGCCAGCGAGACAATGAAGATAAGTCCGCCCTACAATCAAGAACCGAGCATCGTGGACGTCTGAGCCTGACCTATGACGGCCCCTTTAGCAGCCGCACGCAATTAGACTATACTCAGATTGCTTTCCGTGGGCAGAATCGGGGATGGATGGTGAGTCAGTCGTTAGGCTATAAGCTTCGCTGGCTGAGGCTCAGCGGTGGTTTGGGTTATTTCCATACCGACAACTACGACAGTCGTGTCTATCTCTATGAGTCAGGACCGCTCTATAATTACGGATTTAGTCAGTTTAGCGGCGAAGGCATCCGTTATTGGCTGATGGCACGGACAGAGATAAGCCGGCGTTTGATTCTTACTGCGAAATTCGGCACTACCGACTATTTCGACCGTTCCGTAATAGGCACCAGCTACCAGCAGATCGACGGCTCCTCGCAGTCGGATCTCGACCTCCAGCTCCGCTGGAAATTCTGATTTTTCCTACGGAATATCTTTTTTGTCTACGGAATTTAGGAATCTGGGAATTATTCCTTTATTCCAATATTCCGTAGACTTTAATAATCCGTAGACTAAATAACTAAATCTCTATAGAGATCAACCACTTGTTGGGCGACGTTCTGTCCTTCGAACCTGCGGATATAAGCCTGACTGCGCAGGATGCGCTCTTCGCGTCCCTCTGCCCCTCTGAGCACTTGTCGGATAGCAGCAGCCATACCCTCAGCATCATCAGGTGCCACATAGAGGTTGTCCGGGCCTCCCGCTTCTTCCAAGCACGACCCCGTACAGGCCACCACAGGCAATCCCGTACTGATGGCTTCGATGATAGGAATGCCAAAGCCCTCGTAGACAGATGGATAGACAAACGCCTCAGCCCCTGCATACAGGTCGGGCAATTCCTCATTTTTCACCCCATGCAGAATCTTCACCCGCTGTGTCAGACCGTGCCTCTGCACATATTCCTGCACCACATCGGTATATTTCGTGTGCCGTCCTACAATCACCAGTTGCAAATCCTCCGGCAGATACGGCAGCGCCTTCACCGCCAAGAGAATATTCTTTCTTTCCTCAATCGACCCTACGCTGAGGATATATCTTCCATCTTCTTTCTTCCCTCTTACTTCTTCCTTCGAAAATCTTGGTGCGCAGCTCTGATAGATCACGCTTATCTGACTGCCATCCACATCGCCGAACTCCATGATATCGCGCTTCGTACATTCGCTGATGGCGATGATATGGTCAGCCTCCTTGATGGTCTGCAGGAACTTCCAGGTATAGATCTTGGTGTCGAACCAGTGATAATATTCCGGATGGCGCAGGAAGATCAGGTCGTGGATAGTTACCACACTGCGGATATTTGTTTTGCTGATGCCAAAGGGCAACTCACCGCTCAATCCGTGATAGATTTGTATCTGGTCTCGTTGCAGATCCTTCACCATGCCTTTGCTTCTCCACCAAGCCTTGGCAAAAGGTAGGGCAGAGTCGTGGGGATAGCAGAACGATACATTGTCCTGCGCCACAATCTGTCCCCGCAACTCGTCGCGCCCCTTGTCTGGGGCATAGAGCCGCAGGTCCAACTGCGCATCATACTGGGCGATGTCATTCACCAACGTCCGTCCGTAGTTGCCCAGTCCCGTGCCGTTCCGCACAATCCGCTTCGCGTCGTATCCTATCTTCATAAACGTTTGCAAAAGTACACATTTTCCCGTGAACCACCAAGCAAAACAACAAAAAAAGCTGTCGGCGGGAGCGGATAATTATTTTAAAAAACGACGGAAAAAGTTTGTATATTCAGAATAATTCACTATCTTTGCAGCAGAAATACTTAAAACCATGATAGGAAAGATGATTATCTGCTGCCTGCTATTCTCCTTGAATGCCGCAGCACAGGAACAAGAAACTACTGACAGTGTAAGTACTCAAGAAACCAAGCCGAACCTGATGACACGACTTCATCAGGTACAGGAATACTTAAACACCAAGGCCAAGAAGAAGGTGGATCCGGCATACATCGAAGTGCCCGACAAGCCCTGGAGGGTGATACTGCGCTATAAAGAGAACGTGGTAAATGTGGACTACAGCCAAAATATCGAATTTCCCGAAACCAACGAGTATGCCGACTGGAATCTGTGTTTCGAGCCTCCCGTGGCTTCTTCCATCGGTTTCTGGGTGGGTTATCGCGGTACGGGATTCTCCTATTCCAAGTCGCTCACTAAGAACGCAGGCCGCTATTACTCCATCAGTTCGACGGGCGCCAAGTACGGGTTTAACTTCCGACTGAGGCGCTTCAAAACGCAAGACGGCCGGTTCACCGGGAAAGACTACGAAAACGGACAGGTTACCTATGAGATTGATGAGGATGTCAACCTGGCGGCACCCGTATGGATTCGTTCCGTCTATATCAACGGATACTACGTATTCAACGGGCGTCGCTACTCACAGGCTGCTGCCTACAACCAATCGGTCATTCAGCGTCGCTCCGCAGGGTCATTGCTGTTAGGCGCCACATGGTACCAGTCATCATTCGACTATGCGGACATAGCCAACGCATTCTTTATGGTTATCGGCCACGGCATCTCCCGCATCAAAGTACACCAGGGCAACCTCGGTGTCGGCTATGGCTACAACTGGGTACCGTTTCGCGGTTTTGTGGTCAACGCGATGGCCATGCCTACCCTAAGCGTCTATAACCGCGTGAAAGCCTACAAATATGAAACCAACTATGACGTGTCTCCTAATGATCCTGTTGATGACTATGGAGACTGGAACCCGGAGACAAGGAGATGGGCCAACGGAAAGACACATAAACCCCTTGGGATGCTCAAGGAGGAGGGGGACAATCAGTTTGACTACTGGGATGCAGAGCCGGATGTGGACTACAGCATGCTCCGCCTCAACCTTGACTTGCGGCTCGGCATAGCCTACAACTTTGGCAATTACTTCGTTGGCGCCCAGGCGCAGTACAATAATTTCCACTACAAGACCGATAACTGCAAAGTCAACATCTTCGATGCCTATGCGCGCCTGGCATTTGGCGTGAGACTGTAGGACTCCGTGGTGCGATGTCGGTCTTTTTTTCTTTTAACACTTCATATAGTGTGGTTTCCGTAACTTTTTCGTATCTTTGCATCGGATTAAATAAATAATGTAGATGAAGATACCATTTTCACCCCCGTATATTGACGACCAGGTGGTGGCGGAAGTGACCGACTCGCTGCGCTCTGGCTGGATTACCACAGGCCCCAAGGTGGCGGCCCTACAGGAAGAAATTGTGAAACTGACAGGTACGCAGGCCGCGCTCTGCGTGAACTCATGGACCACAGGTGCCATTATGATGCTGCGCTGGCTGGGCGTGAAGCCTGGCGACGAGGTGATCATACCCGCCTATACCTACTGCGCCACTGCCTTCGCCGTGTTGTGGGCTGGTGCAAAACCCGTGATGGTGGACTCTGGCGAAGACCTGAATATCAGCGTTGATGCTATCCGTAAGGCTATCACCCCGAAGACGAAGGCTATCATACCCGTGGACATAGCGGGCTATCCCTGCGACTACGACGGCATCATGGCACTGGTACAGGAACCGGCAATCAAGGCGATGTTTGAGCCTACCTCACCGGTGATGGAGCAGTTGGGACGTATCTGCGTGATTAACGACTCGGCACACTCCATCGGTTCGCACTACCATGGGAAGTTCTCAGGCACAGAGACCGACATCGCCATCTTTTCGTTGCATGCCGTGAAGAACATCACCACGGCGGAGGGCGGTGCCATCTGTCTGAACCTGCCTGAGCCTTTCGACAATGCCCAGCTCTATCAGCAGCTGAGGATGATGGCGCTGAACTGTCAGACGAAGGATGCCTTTACGAAGAGTAAGGCAGGCGGTTGGCGGTACGACATCGTGGGCATGGGCATGAAGGCGAATATGGCTGATGTGAATGCGGCTATCGGACTGGCTGAGATACGGCAATATGATAAGCTTTTGGCAGAGCGCAAACGCATCTTCACGGCCTACAATGAGGCGTTCAGCAAAGAGGCCTGGGCCATCACACCATCGGTAGTGAAAGACGGGCGGGAGACTTCTTACCATGTGTATGCCCTGAGAATAAAGGATATCACTGAAGAACAGCGCGACGAGATTATCGCGGAGATTTCCAGACATGAGGTGGCGGTGAATGTGCATTTCATTCCGCTGCCGATGCTGACCTTGTTCCGCGACTTGGGCTATGACATCAAGGATTATCCCCAGGCCTATCAGAACTATGCTCATGAGATATCGCTGCCCTGCTATCCGCAGCTGAACGAGGAGATGACGGCTTGTGTCGTCGAGACGGTTATCAACGCTTATCATACTGTTGTCGATAAGGCATGAGCGAGGCCAGGATATCCGTTGTCATCAATACCTATAATGCCCGCCAGCATTTAGCCAAGGTGTTGGAGTCGGTGAAGGACTTCGACGAGGTGGTGGTGTGCGATATGGAGAGTACCGACGATACGGTGGCAATTGCTGAGCAGTATGGCTGCAAGGTCGTGACGTTTCCCAAAGGAAATCATACCTGCTGCGAGCCTGCCCGTACATTTGCCATTCAGTCGGCATCGAATCCGTGGGTACTGGTGGTGGATGCCGATGAGATTGTGACTCCCGAGCTGCGCGAGGCACTCTATCGGATAGTCATGGGGACAGGTACTTGGGCTTCGCCAGAATCAAGTACCTGTCCCCATGACTATCCTGCGGGCTATTATATCCCCCGGCAGAATATGTTTATGAGCATGTTTGTGCGCGATTTCCACTACGACTATCAGCTACGGTTCCTGGTGCGCGAGGGTACGGAGTGGCCTCCGACCATCCATTCGCTACCGAAGGTGCCGGGGAGGGTGGAGAAGCTGCAGGCCCCGAAGGAAGCCCGATTATTGCATCTGATG
>JAEEGH010012131.1_pt1 | contig 19424 bp, 15 predicted proteins | sample 9134181 | NCBI WGS metagenome assembly JAEEGH01 (sample SAMN16246544, study PRJNA631951) | gut metagenome | biome: gut microbiome; feature: rumen; material: DP-attached | host: Bos | place: Iran: Karaj | collected 2018-10 | reverse complement strand
CCGCCCCGAAAGGCGGTAAGGTAAGTATTACTGATTGATTTTCAGTAAGTTAGCGATTAGTATTCTTCTTCGTTAAAGAAGAAATCTTCCTTGGTGGGGTAATCGGGCCAGATGTCTTCGATGGATTCGTAGATCTCGCCGTCGTCTTCAAGTTCTGTCAAGTTCTCTATAACCTCTTCGGGAGCGCCGGAACGGTTGGCGTAATCGATGAGTTCTTCTTTTGATGCCGGCCACGGAGCATCGTCCAGGCTGCTGGCAAGTTCAAGTGTCCAATACATAATTTCGTAATTTGCCGCAAAGATATGTAAAATAATTAATCTATAACTTTTTTTTGCCTAATTTTGTAGGACAAGCAGAGCTATTCAACAACCGTACCATAAGATGGCTTACGAAAAGATTGAGAAATACGACGAAAAGACCACTGCTGAAATCTCGGCAAGGGTCAGGGAAATCCTCGCCCTGCTGGGCGAAGACCCTGAGAGGGAGGGACTTCTGAAGACTCCTGAAAGGGTGGCCAAATCCCTTCAGTTCCTTACCCAGGGATACGCCCAGAACGGAGAGCAGATCATCAAGTCAGCCATATTCGATGAAAAATACCAGCAGATGGTCCTGGTGAAGGACATAGAGCTCTATTCGATGTGCGAGCACCATATGCTCCCCTTCATCGGGAAATGCCACGTAGCCTATATTCCCAACGGCAAGATCACCGGCCTGAGCAAGATCGCCAGGGTTGTCGAGACTTACGCCAGGAGGCTCCAGGTCCAGGAAAGGCTGACCGTCCAGATCAGGGACTGCATAGTCGATGCACTGAAACCTCTGGGAGTGGCAGTCGTCATCGAGGCGATGCATACCTGCATGTCGCTGCGGGGAGTTCAGAAATCGAACGCCATCACCACGACGTCGGCTTTCTCGGGAATATTCCTCAGCTCTGCCAGGACAAGAAACGAATTCCTAAACCTTATCAAATAAACGCAAGAAATGCCAGGAAAAATCATACTTACGGGCGACCGCCCTACCGGAAGACTCCACATCGGACATTATGTCGGTTCACTCAGGAACAGGGTGGCCATACAGAATGCCGGAGGTTACGAGAAGATGTTCGTATTCATAGCTGATGCACAGGCTTTGACGGACAATTTCGACAACCCCGAGAAGGTTCGCCAGAACATCATAGAAGTCGCCCTTGACTATCTTTCCGTGGGTCTCGATCCGGACAAGGTCACACTGTTCATCCAGAGTCAGATCCCCCAACTTACCGAATTGACCTTCTACTACATGAACCTCGTCACTGTGGCGAGGCTCCAGAGGAATCCCACCGTCAAGACGGAAATCGCGCTTCGCGGCTTCAACGCAGAGGGAGAGGAGCAGGCATTCGGAAGCGGACTCCCCGTAGGTTTCTTCTGCTACCCCATATCCCAAGCTGCGGACATCACCGCATTCAAGGCGACCGACGTCCCGGTCGGAGAGGACCAGAAACCAATGATCGAGCAGACAGTCGAAATCGTGAGGGCATTCAACAGGATCTACGGTGAGGCGCTGGTAGAACCGAAGGCAGTGCTCCCTTCCAACGCAGCCTGCCTCAGGCTGCCCGGTACGGACGGAAAGGCCAAGATGAGCAAATCCCTCGGGAACTGCATCTATCTCGCAGAATCCGCCGACGAAATGCACAAGAAGGTGATGTCCATGTACACCGATCCCCAGCACATCAATGTCAGTGACCCCGGCCACATTGAAGGGAATACCGTCTTTACATATCTCGATGCTTTCTGCCGTGATGAACATTTCGGGCTATACTGGCCTGAATATGCCAACCTGGATGAACTCAAGGCTCATTACCAGAGGGGCGGACTCGGAGATGTCAAGTGCAAGAAGTTCCTGGAGAAGATCCTCAACGAGGAACTGGAACCGATCAGGGCCCGCAGGAAGGAATACGAGAAAGACATTCCGGCCGTCTATGACATCCTGAAAAAGGGCAGCGAGGTTGCCGAGGCTGCAGCCCAGGCCACGCTGGATGATGTCAAGAAAGCCATGCAGATAGACTATTTCAACGACAGGGCCCTTATTGAAGAACAAGCCCGACGATTCACATCCATATAGTCATGAAAAGGTTTGCACTCACTGCCATTGTTGTCCTGGCCTGCAGTGTCTGCGCCATGGCCCAACGCTACGCCACGGAAGACCTCCAGTTCCAGTCTCCCCCGGTCCCCCAGTATATAGTATTCGCAGGGGACACGGTCCGTTTCAACCGCAGCGACCTGTATGAAAGGATGGACAGGGAGTTGATTGCATTTACTTATTCGCACACCAACTCTCTCCTGATGCTGAAACGTTCGGAGAGGTATTTCCAGCAGATCGAGCCCATCCTCAAGCTTTACGGTGTCCCGGACGACCTGAAGTATCTCATGGCTATCGAGAGCAACCTGAGCCCAAAGGCTTTGTCTACGGCAGGGGCTGCCGGACTCTGGCAATTCACCAAAGCTACCGGGAAGGAATACGGCCTCATCATCGACAACGAAGTCGATGAAAGGTACAATATCGAGAAAGAGACCATCGCCGCCTGCCAGTACCTGAACAAGGCATATACCAGATACGGCAACTGGATGACGGTAGCGGCAAGCTACAACGCCGGTCAGGGAGGGATTTCCAAGCGCCTGGCGGACCAGCGGAGGAAGACCGCGCTGGACCTCTGGCTGGTGGAAGAGACATCCCGCTATATGTTCCGGATCCTCGTCGCAAAGATGCTCTTCGAGAACCCTGCGGCTTTCGGATTCAAAGTCGACAAATTCGACAGATACCCGTACTACGCCCCGAAGAAGATAGTGACGGTCAACGGGCCGATCGAGAGTCTGGTTGACTTCGCCGAAGAGAACGGGTGCAGCTACATGCAGCTCAAGGAAGCGAACCTATGGCTTCGTGACAGCAAGCTGGACAACAAGGGCGGCCACAGTTACAAGATAATAATCCCCAACGACAAATAATATCTTCAAGTGCAATGAAAAAGTCCCTTATCCTCATTCTTTCAGCCGCATTGATGATATGCGGTTGTTCCTCAATGCGCCTCACTCCCGAGGAGAAAGCCCAGATAGAGACCACTGTCCAGGAAAACCTGGACAACCGCAAATACGTTATCGAAGTGGACCAGATGGTTCCCCTCAGGGGCGGGAGCAGGCATGTCACCAATTATTCGGTCGAAGTGGACGGAGACAAACTCAAATCACATCTCCCGTATTTCGGAGCAGCATGGAATCTGCCTTACGGCGGAGGCCAGGGTCTTACTTTCGAATCGAAGATTTCCGATTACGTCGAGTATTCTCCCAAGGCGGACCGAAGGCAGATTGCGCTGTCTACCAATAATGGTGAAGACCGTCTCGTCTATATCATCGAAGTATTCAACAACGGCAGGACAACCATCGAAGTACGTTCCCGCAACCGCGAGACCATCCACTACTACGGTGACATGAAGACCATTTTCTGATCAAGGTCAGAAAGCCAGGATGGACCTGGCAGCGTAGCCGTTGCTGGCATCCTCACCCGTCTGTTTTTCCACATATTTGAATATGATGTCCGTAGAATTGAGGAATACTACGGATGCTGTTCCGTCTGAGGTGGCTTCGTCGCACGCCCAGAGATACCAGTCCATCTGGCCGTTATAGGGCAGGTAGAAAACCGTCGCGACCATCCTTCCGGACGAGACATATTGAGCAAGGATGGGATTGTAATAAGCAGCGCTGCTGAAATATGCGGTAAATGTGTTGAGGTATTCCTGCCTCACCGAAGAAGAAGGGAACTTCCAGGCGAGTTCTGTGACCACTCCCCCGTTCGAGGTGAGAACAAGGTCGTTCGGGTCGATGCCCGCCAGGTTGGCCAGGCACAGGTACCATTGGCCCACACTGGGCAGGAACCATCCACTTGTATTTTCCGGTGCTTCGAAAGGGGCTATGTTCTCCGTATTGCCGTACGCTACCACCCAGTCATCCTTTCCATATCGCATCGCACAGGGGATGGCCGCCCTGCCTCCCGTTGGCTCGAACCCTGGCAGGCCGTAATAATTTCCTTGGGCAAAGTCCTTCAGGTACAGTTCGTTCAGTACGGTACATGTAGACAGTCCCCTTAGGTTTTCCATCATCAGCAACGGAGCGGAATCCGAACTCGTCTCGAATACATTCTCGGTTTCCGGATAGTCCGGCCTGGCCGCAACCTCCGATTCCGGGGCCCAGGATGTGGGCCATGCAGCATCTCTCAGGGCCATGGCATAACCGTGGGTGTATCCGGCAGCCCTGTCCTCCGCACTGGTATAGTTGCTGAATATGACAGCCTGGGGCCATTTGTCTTCATAATAGACCAGAGGTCCCCATGTGCCGTCGCTGTAGACATAATCTCCGATGCCGGGGACGCGGTCGTTGTCCGTTAGGATCTCTTTCCTCGCGACCACGTTGCAGGCCTTGAAAGACTTTCCGGCCAGCTTGACATAACGCCTGAAAGTATCACTCCCGCATTTCAGGACCACCGACAGTTCCCCATACAATTGTCCCCTTTCTGGAACGACAAGATAGATGACCGCTTCCCCGTCCGTGACTGGAATAGAGATATCATGCATCTCGTAGAAGATGATGTCTTCCGTCTCTGAACTTATCCCTTCCTGGCCGAACCTGTACGTAGCCTTGTCCGCAAAAAGAGCACCTCCACCATCAACCCCGGAAGGAGTGAACGAGAATGATGCGGAACTTACGGTCCCGCCGGAGAGTCCGGTGAAATTCATCCTGAGCACGCTGGTGAGATGCCGGAAGCGGAGAAGCTTGTCGGCGGTACCCTTTACATACATCAGTTCGTAACCGGCGACATTGGACAGGCTTCCATCCTGTCCCGAGAGATCCACTTCGCTTACCATCGAGGAGCCCTCAAGGAAAGTCAAAATCCTCGTTGAAGCATTTACGCAATGAAGTTCGCTGGACTCGAATGCAGCTGCCGCAGCACCCGATTCCACCTCGCCCGTGAACAAGCCGTCCCCTTCTGCGGAAACCAAATCCGCAATGGCGGCTGTCCCGCCGTTGGAATACATTACCTTGATGGCCTCCCCTTCCTCCCAGGATGTCCTCAAACCGGTGTAGGCGTCCACATCTTCAGTGATCCTCGTCGCCGCCCCGTCCGCACTTCCTCTCAACGTTATCCTGTATCCATCCACTCCTTCCTGCCCGTGACCATCGGGCAGCATCTCCTTTGAACATGAGACCAATATGGCGGACATGACCGCCAGGGTTGACATTATCCTTTCCATGGTGTTTTTCATAAAAATGTTAATTACCGGGCCATTCATCGGTCCATCCTTCTTCTGAATCATAACCTTCGTCATACTTGTGCCCTCCGGGCCTGGCCGACAAAACCAGGACGGGTTCCTCGGGATACCCTACCGTTCTGGTCAAGGGCGGCAGATAATCATTCTTTTTTTTCATTCTTTATAAGACAATTAATTGAGTCACTTGCGATTGAAAAGTCTTAGGCTAGAATCGCGGTGCAAAGTTGTGAAGAACAAAAGGAATCGGAAGAATAAGCCTGCAGTTAATATGTCGGCAGCCGGCAGAAGATTTGTCCCAAACAGGGAAAAATTGTATCTGAGGACCATTCTGACGGGTCTGGAGTAAAACATTTTCCTATCTTTGTCACCCGAATTTAAAAACCATACTGATGACCAGGATATATCACCTTTTGCTTATTGCCTTTCTTGCCGTGTCGTACGCCCTGACCGCCTGCTCCGCAAAGGAGAATCCAGGGAACGACCCGGATGGCGCAGACGTGGAAAAGGTATGCGCCCGCATACAGAGCCTTTCGGGAGACCGGCCGAGGGAAGCACTGTCTCTGGTCGACAGCGCTTTGAATGCAGGGATGATCTCTCCCTTGAAGGCCAGGATATACCAGGCGAAAGTATATTTCAACCCTCTACAGGAAGATGAAAAGGTCATTGAGTGCGCAAAAGAAGCCCTGGCCATGGACAGTGATGAACTGACTCCCAGCGACAGGATAGTATTGCTGAGACTTCTCGGGAACAGCTATTACCTTTCCGAGAATTACGAACAGAGCATCAGCACCGCCATCGAGGGAGAAAAGGCAGCGGAGAAGATAGACTCGTCGGCGGCGAAGGCTGAGTTCCGATTCCTCATCGGAGAATCACTGCTCCAGCTCGGGCAGCATGCCCAGGGTTATGCCAATATGGAATACGGAGTCGCTGCCCTGACCAGGGAAAAGGGCCTTCACGCAAGAAGCACGTTGAGCCACTTCCTCGGAGAGGAGATGAGTTTCATGATCTATGACGGTAAAATCCAGGAAGCGATCGAAACCGGACTGAAAAGGGAAAGGATCATCGAGGACATCAGGAATGAATATGGTTCCAACAGTTTCATCGACCAGCAGTTCGGATATCTTTTCGGAAAGATGGCACATCTTTATACCTTGGAAGGAAACCGGGAAAAGGCCGATGAATACGCAAGGAAATTCTATGAAACGGATTATTCCAGGAATGAGTGCGGGAAACTGCGCATCATCGAGTACCTGCTCGGGACAGGACAGGCGGAAAAGGCGCTTGAAACGTTGGGAACTTCGGATTTCCCATTACCCGGAGACAGCATATCGAACGTCGGACAGTACTACCTCAGACAGAGAGCCCGCGCCTGGGCAGAGCTTGGGGATACAGGCAAGGCATATTCCTTCCTGCACAGGTCATACTCCATCACTGACAGCCTAGGGAAGAAGGTCGACCTTGAGAAGGCCATGAAGGCCTTTGTGATGTACAACAGCCACGAGGCCGAACTTGAGGCGAGCAAGGCGGAGACAAGGGAAGCCAGATACCTTCTGGTCATTATACTGATCGTAACAGCAACCATCATCCTGGCACTCGCTTTCTATTTATATTACAACAAGACCAAGAACCTCGTGGAAAAGAACCGGTTGATATCCATCGGCCGTTCCGATACTGAAAAATACATGCGGCTGCTGCAATCAGCCCAGGCACGTATCAAGGAACTATCCCCCGAGGAAGATGTCAAGGAGAAAACCTCGGAGACAGACAGCTGGCAGCTTTTCTTCAAACTTGAGGATGCCATGGAAAAGCGCAAGCTGTACCTGAACAAGGGAATCACGAGGGCAGACATTCTGGAACTGCTCGGGATCAGCAAGAACAGGCTCGGAAGAATGTTCCAGGACATCGGAGGAGATATCAGTCTCCCCTCCTACATCAACGGAAAACGTCTCAACCATGCGCTCGGAGTAATTGCCGAACACCCGGAATACACTGTAAATGAGATAGCTGACGCTTCCGGATTCTCCAATACAAGGAACTTCCATCTCCTGTTCAAGAAACGATTCGGAATCACGCCTCTTCAGTACAGGGATGGAAAATAAGTCCCGGGACATAGTTTCCACCATGGCAGGACAAAGCCTCGGTTGGAAAATGATTTTTTCACCAGGATAGTGTCTACCTTTGAAGCACTAACCTATGAGTGACATCGTTCACACAAAGACAAGTATTATTTTTGCCCTGAAACCGCCGCACCTGTGAAGGACCGGCGGTTTTTCTTATCGGTTTCAGTCAGCGAGATAATTCAGCAGCAGGTTCCGGACACGGTCGGATATCTTCTTGTGCGCATCGGTCACATTCTCCAGCATTTCAGCCAGGTTCTTGTACTTTATCAGTTCGCGCACATTCTCGACATTGCCGAAAATGAATCCTACATAGTCTTCATAAGCCTCGTCGGCAGCGTGTTCCAGCTCAGTGACCCTCTCGCATGCGAGGGATATCGAAGTCAGATTCTTCTTTATGTCTGCAAGAAGAGGAATCATCTCGGCCAATGCACCGGACTGGTCCCTGGCTATATGGGACAGCTCCTCAAGCTGGCTGTCGATACGTTCCGGACGGTAAATGAGCACTGCCTTGGATGTATCCTTGATCGCATCGAGACAATCGTCGATAGCCATGGATACTGATTGGAGGTCGAGCTTGTTGACCTGGAGAAGCACGCTGCCGGACAGCATCTCGTGGAATTCGGAAAGCAACGCATCACCCTGGATCTCACAGGACTTGATTTCGCGCTGGAAACTATCCCACCGGTCGTGGTCCGACTGGGAAAGCATGTCTGTCAGAAGCGATGTCGACTTGACAAGGTAATCCACCTGCCTGATCATGATAGGAACGTACTCATGCTTGGCGCCGCTGAGACTCATCTTAATCTTTTTGTAAATGCCCATAAACAAAAAGTTTGTAAACTAAAAAAAGGCCGGGAAAAACCAGATTCACGACCTATCCAACCATTTCACCCCTAAATATACAAAAACAAAAACAATTTCCCTTTGTTTTTTATCATTTAAGGCACGATGATACCCGATATGATATATTTGAACTGCAAATCCCGCCTGGGTTCTTCATAACTGCCCGCGGCGTTCTGCCGCTGAACATCTGGCTTGCTTTGGACCAATTTCTTTATCTTGCATTCATTACCCCGGCGGGATTATTATTCGGCCAGCTCGAACCTGGATCTCACGGGAAAATGCGTCCGGAAAGCAGTCAATACGGCATCCCTGTATCTCTCATAATCTTCGTCAGAGAGATGCACATCGTTGATGCATAACAATTTGGCAGAAGGATTGACTATGTTGTCAGCTATCGTCTCAGGACTGCGCACAGCAGGTGAAAGATGCTTGTTGGATATCTTTTCTCCAGTGGTCTTTCCACTATAGTACAGATAATCCAGGAAGAGGTACTGGTTGAAGTTCCTGGTAGTACGGAGCCTGGAAACGACTTCGAAAATCTTACCCTCCGAAAAACCGTACACTGCATCGCTTTCGCTCCTCAGCATCGGGGAGCAGGTGTGCTGCGGCCTGACGAAGAAAAGTCCGGGGCGCTTCCCCAGGGCTTTGCGGGCCTGATGGTCGGAATTGCGGACCCTTTTCTTGTATTTCCCTCCTGCGAAAAGATGATGGGCAAAACCGATCACGGCCTTCCCGTCACGGAAGAAATCCTCGGGGGCGCAATCCATGACCGGGAACATGTCGTCGTTGAAATACAGGAACTCCTCTGCCAGGCCCGGGATCCGGTGCATGAACATCTCTATGGTGGTGCTGTTGAAGGTGGGAAGGAAGCTTTCAGGAATGATGTCCCTGTGAAGGACGACCCGGACCACGGACCGGTCGACCCAGGAGGGCACCTGGCTATCGCCGGAGACCAGAAGGAAGACGTTCTCTATTGACGGGATATGCTTTTCTATGCCCCTCAACAGATACTTCAATGTGCCCCAGTCCCGGTAACGCTTGGCCATGACCCGACCTCCCACCGCATCGGCATATTCTGCCTGCCATACAGGATCGAGTCCGTTGACATATGTTATGACAGCATCCATCTATATTCAATCATTTAGGAAAGCTCCTTCTTCAAGTGATTCCTCGCGCCACCTTTTCAAATCCGGATACTCCTTGCACAATTCCCTTATGTTCCTGAAAGGCAGCAACGAGAGCCATCGGATTGACATGAGGCACTGCCTGACAGGCTGCCAGACGGACTGAAAACCGAAAGAGGAGCCGGGATCGCTGAGCCTGACCTTGGAATACTGGCAGTTCAGATAAATCCTCTGAGGCTTCGTCCTCTTCCTTTCCTGCCTGTCGTGTACGGCCACAGCTGACGGCAAGACGCCGATTCCGAATCCGTGGAACCTCACACGGTCGCAGTAATTGTTATCCTCTCCATAATGCCTGAAAGCCGGAGAGAACAGGCCGACCTGCTTGATGCAGTCCGCAGATATCATCCAGTGTGCGGCCATTACGAACCGGACAGGCTGGACAACGTCCACTCTCTCCATCGTGCCATGATAGTGCCTCCGGAAACGCCTGTCTGGCGTTGTCAGATCCGGCCGCATCTGCATCGGGCTGACAATCCCCCAGCGACCTGTCCCGAAAGCATCGACCAGTCTCTCGAAGGTATCAGGGAGCACCCAGGCATCCTGGTTGAGGAGATACACGAAGCCATAGCCCTTTCCGATGGCATAGCGCATGCCAAGGTCATTGGCCCTTGCAAAGCCGGTATTGTTTCCATTGCGTACAAGGATGGCCTCCGGATAATGGCTTTCGATGAAATCTGCAGACCCATCTTCTGAACCGTTGTCACAAACGAAGACATCCGCCTTCACCGATGCGGAGCGCACGGAGTCCAGGCACCGCTGAAGCCAGCGCATGCCATTGTAAGTAACTATGACTACCAATATACGGTTCATGAACCTTAATTCTGTCTCAGATATTCTGCTGTATAGGATGTCCCGGAGTATATCATTTCCTCCGGAGTACCGGCAAACACCACTTCTCCTCCCCTGTCCCCGGCATCGGGACCGAGGTCGATGACCCAGTCCGCCGCCCGGATGACATCCAGGTTGTGCTCGACGACTATTACGGTGTGGCCTTTGGAGATAAGGACGTCAAAGGCTTTCAGCAATTTCTCGACATCATAGAAATGCAGTCCCGTGGTAGGCTCGTCAAACAGGAAGAGGATCTTTTCCCTGCGCACCGACGACGATTCCTCGCTCATGGACAGGAAATATGCCAGTTTTATACGCTGGCTTTCACCGCCTGACAGCGTGGAGGAACTCTGCCCGAGCTTGATATAGGAAAGGCCGACGTCTACCAGCGGTTTCAGCCTCCTGGCTATCTGCAATGCCGTTTCGTCACTCTGGGAGCCAAAGAATCCGATGGCTTCCCCGACACTCATTCCCAATATGTCGTCAATATTCTTTCCTTTATACCTGACTTCTAGGATATCCGGTTTGAAGCGCTTCCCTCCACAGGCCTCGCATACCATGGTGACATCGGCCATGAACTGCATCGGGATCCTCACGAAGCCATCTCCCTGGCATTCAGGGCAACGGCCGCCTTCCTGGTTGAAAGAGAAGAATGACGGGGTGTATCCGTTGATCTTCGCATATTGCTGGTCGGAAAGGAGTTTCCGGATGTCGTCGTATACCTTCAAGTATGTGACGGCATTGGACCTGGAACTCTTGCCGATGGGATTCTGGTCTACATATTCCACCCTGGTGACCCGGTCCAGGTTGCCGGACAGTTTCCTGAAAACCCCGGGGAGGTCTCCGGTCTGGTTGATTCTCCTGTAGAGTGCCGGATAAAGGATATCCCCCACCAGGGAAGACTTACCGGAACCGCTGACTCCGGAAACGACGGTAAGCACCCCCAGGGGGAACTTGACGTCGATGTCCTTGAGGTTGTGTTCCATCGCACCCTCGACCGTAATGGAATATGTCCACGGATGCTTCTCCCTGACATACCTACCCTTATTTCCGGTAAGGTACTGGAGGGTCAGGGACTTCCCGATGGCCGACTTGGTCAGTTTGTCGGACATCTTTCCCTTGAAGACAATCTCACCTCCGTCAATCCCCGCCTTCGGCCCCATGTCGATCAGCATGTCGGCGGCACGGATTATCTCCTCGTCGTGTTCCACCACGACCACCGTATTCCCAAGATCCCTGAGTCTTCTCAACACTGAAATGAGCCTGTCTGTATCCCTTGGATGCAAGCCTATGCTCGGCTCGTCCAGGATGTACATCGAACCGACCAGTGAGCTGCCAAGGGCGGTGACCAGATTGATCCTCTGGCTCTCGCCTCCCGACAGGGAGTTGCTGTTCCTGCTCATGGTCAGGTACGAGAGCCCGACATCGCTTATGTACCTCAGCCTGGAGACGACCTCCTCAATCGCCTTCCTGACTATTCCGCTCTCATATTCAGAAAGTTCCAGTCCCTCGAAGAAAGCAAGGAGTTCCTCGACGTTCATGTCCAGGAGTTCAGCGATGTTCTTGCCTCCGACCTTCACGTACAGCGCTTCGGGACGGAGCCTGCTGCCATGGCAGGAATGGCAGGTGGTGCGGCCGGAGAAACGGCTCAGCATATACTTGTACTGGATCTTGTACCGGTTGGATTCGACCCACTTGAAGAACTCATTTATACCGATGAGGGAGTCTTCGTCACCTTCCACGCTGTGGCTGTCCCAGATAAGGTCCTTGACTTCCTTGGACAGGTTGCAGTATGGCTCGAAAATCGGAATGCCGTACCTGCCCGAGAGCCTGACCAGATGGTCCTTGAACCATCCCATCTTGTCGCCTTTCCAGCACGCGATGGCACCGTCGTAGATACTTTTGGTCTTGTCCGGAACCACCAGGTCCTCGCTTATCCCGATGATCTTTCCCAGTCCGCCGCAGACCGGACAGGCACCCAGGGGACTGTTGAAGGAGAACAAGTACTCATCCGGCTCCTTGAAAGTCATCCCGTCCAGTTCGAACCTGTTCGAATACTCCTCCCGTGCTCCGTCCTTCTGCAGGATGAGGTTTCCGTTCCCTTCCCTGAAGCCCGAGTCTATCGAGCTGCGAAGCCTGGTCTGGAGATCCTCCCAGTCAGGCTGGGGCCACGGAGTACCGTCGTCGTTATATGGCAGGCAGCCTTTGAAGACGGGAAGCTTCAAGCGGTCGACCAGGAGGTAGAGGCCTTCGGGATATTCTCCGCTCCCGGCTTTCTTCATTATATCCTCGATCCGGATGACCCCGTCCGCACCGTAGAACCTGGAATAACCCTCCTCCTTGAGACGGAGCATCAGTTCCACCTTGTCGTCACGGTTGTCCCATCCGAGATCCGAAAGGATATATACGGTCCTGCTGTCCCCTTTCAGGATGCTGGCCATCACGTCCCTCTGGCTGTGGCACTTGACTTCCTGCCCGCTGACCGGAGAGTAAGTCCGACCGATCCTGGCAAAGATAATTCTCAGATAATCATATATTTCCGTAGTAGTGGCAACAGTCGAGCGCGGATTCCTGGTATTGACTTTCTGCTCGATGGCTATCGCCGGAGGGATACCTTCGATCGACTCCACGTCAGGCTTGCTCATCCTTCCGAGGAACTGCCTCGCGTAGGAACTGAGGCTCTCTGCGAACCGTCTCTGGCCTTCAGCGAAAAGGGTATCGAATGCAAGGGAAGACTTTCCGGATCCGGAAATGCCGGTGATTACCACGAATCTGTTGCGTGGTATCTCAACCGTGATGTCCTTCAGGTTGTTGACCCTGGCACCCCGAATAACTATATTGCCTTCCACCGGCATGCTCAGATCCTCTCAATGATCGCCTTGAACAGGGCACTCATCTTCACGGCCGCCGCATCCGCCTGACGGACGATTTCCTCTCCGTCCGTGACGTAATTGCCGGTATCCTCCTCATGGAACACATCGGTGATGACGGACATCCCGAATACGGTGATATCGCTGTGGCGGGCTACTATGACCTCCGGCGTCGTGGACATACCCACGGCATCGGCTCCTACGATCCTCATGTACTTATATTCATGGGGAGTCTCGTAGGTCGGCCCGGTACAGCCGAAATAGACGCCCTTCCATAGTCCAAGTCCCATCTTGTCTCCGATTTCCTCCGCCATCGATATCAGTTTGGGATCGTATGGACGGGTCATGTCGGGGAAACGCGGTCCGAACTCGTCGAGGTTGGGGCCGATCAGAGGATTGGGGATCTGGTTGATATGGTCCGTAATGATCATCAGGTCGCCGGTATGATATGATGAGTTGACACCTCCGGCGGCATTCGATACGAAAAGATACTCGATGCCGAGAACTTTCATCACCCTGATGGGAAGGGTGACCGTCTCCATCTCGTAACCTTCATAGTAATGGATACGTCCCTGCATGGCGATCACCGTCTTGCCGCCAAGGGTACCGACCATGAAATTGCCCTTGTGGCCGATGGCGGTGGACACAGGGAATCCGGGAATATCCTTGTAAGGGATGGATACAGGATCGATGATCTCGTCGGTCAGACGGCCCAGGCCGCTTCCGAGTATGATTCCGACCTTGGGTTCCAGGCCTTTCGGGGATATGATTCCCCTGATGTAATCGGCAGCCTGGTGTATTCTTTCTGCTCTGGGATCCATATGCTATCTGTTATATGCGGCAACAGCCTTTATCGCGCATTTCTGGCAGAGGCGTGCATCCTTCTTGGTAATCGAATACTCAGTGTCTTCCAGCAGGCAGGGATTACCTTTCACGGATTTGCCGAGTACCGGCTTGATGAGCGACTCGAACCAGGTACAGGCAGCTATGTAACGGCCGTGCTGACGGCTGAGATGGAAACCGTCCCTGGTCAGCTGGTAAACCTTGGATGTGGCAGGTACACGGTCTTCGTTGTTAAGGCGCGTGTCCCTGGCTAACTGGACGGCCATACCGGATGGAATGACCACAGGAATATTGAAATCCTTGCTTGCACGTCCGACGCAGTCCAGGATTGCATTGTACATCTTGTCCTGGTCACGGTCATAGAGCGGGAAGGCTCCGTGCGTGGAATTGGAAGCATACGCCCACGTCATATGCCAGACTATGGCAGCCCGTGGATTGAGAACTTCCTTCCTGATGATCGAAATCAGTCGGGGAGCCCACTTCTGGTAAGTGTCGTATGTTCCCGAATAATTGGACACTTCCTGAACTGTGATGATATCCCAGGGCTCGTCCTTGAGGCCGTCGAGGATGGTTGCGTTCTTGCTGACCGTAACCCACTCGTTGTCCGTGGATTTGTAATAGATGTAGTCCGGAGTGTTCTCCGCATATTCCTTGCAGTGCCTTTCGAGGGAACAGCCGCCGATATAGAGTCGGGCGACAATCACATTGTGGATTCCTGCACCCTCAAGGAGGGAAGGAAGATATTCGGTGCCGTCATCTGAGAAACTGTTGCCCACGGCAAGTATCCGGAGCGTATCGGGATTCTGGGGAAGAGGATAATTCTCAAAACTTCCCTGTGCATACATGACAACCGCAGCCAGTAGCGCGGCCGCAATCAGTACCAGGCGTTTCATATTAAAATAGAAGTGAACATTTTCACAAATATACGAAAAAGTTCACTTCTTTACTTGATGAAAAAGCCATCACATCTTAACCTGTCCGGACGTCCCCGACTGGCCGGTGACCGGCGTCGATCCGCCCGGAGCCTGTCCGTTGGAATTGTTGATGACATCGTCGTTCACGATGGACTTGCGGGTCTTCTTGACCTGGAAGCCCTGCTTGCCGAAGTTCCAGGAAAGTCCGATGCCGAACTGCCTGATGGGTACTTCGACCACTGACTTGGTTTCATAGTCCTTCCCTCGGGCGAAGGACTCGACCTTCATACCACCCTTGCCCAGGTTGGTGGCGAACTGCGCGGTTATCTTCAGCTTATCACCGACCAGGCCCTTGGACAAACCCAGGATAGCCATATCATAGCCACCGTTCCAGCCCTGGAGGTTCCAGGTCCTTCCCGATGCGACCACATTTGCACTCAGGAGGATGTCAGCCGGCAGGGTCTGCTGGATGCCCAGCATCGTTGTCCAGTTCCATCCGTGGTTGGTCAGGCCTAGTTCATCGCTGGAGAACGATCCATATCCGACAGAACTGTTGGTGAATATCCTGGTCTTAGGCCCGGCCGTCCAGTTTATGAAGGCTGTCAGTCCGGTGTTGTCCTCGCTGACTATATTGCCGTAAGTAGTATTCAGTACTTCGTCATCGTCATAGAAACTGTATGCCGAGATACCGCCGCCGGAATGGCTGTAACGGCCTGTCAGGCTGACTATCCATTTGGGATTGAAATAGTTGTATACAAGGCTGACCACATCCGTCCTGGCACTGGTGATATCAGTGTTACCATATGAGATGCTCGTCGGAGACGACCTGTCCACATATGGATTGAGATAGGTGATGCCCGGCCTCTGGATGCGCCGGTTGTAAGTCAGGCCGATATTCTGCATCTGGGAAAGGTTGTACTGTATGCTGGCATTCGGAACGATGTCGCCGAAGCTGGTCTTGAAATCATGGCCGTATCCCGCCCCGTATTCGACCCTCTGCCAGGTGTATTCATATCTAAGGCCGGCCACCAACGACACCTTACCGAATGTGCCGGTATATTCGGAATAGGCGGCACCGATTTCGTTGAAATGGTCATAGAGCATGCTGCCTTCCTTGTTGTACGTCCAGGCATTTCCGTCCGCGAAGAAAAGCTTGTCATCCGCGGAATTATGGCGGTGGATGAATTTCAAGCCGGAACTTAGCGACTGCCCCGTACCGAGCGGAGTGGTATAGTCCAACTGGACCGTATTCTCCTGTGAATTGTCATTCCCCTCGCTTTTCCTGTCAGGCATGGGGAAAGGCAGTGAAGAGAACCTGTTCGAGAATTCCGTCCGCAGAGGGGTGCCGGAATACCTGTACGACAGTGTCAGCATCCTGCCGGCCACCTCGGCACTGCTGTGCTGGTAGTCCAGGCTTCCGTTGACTGAACTCATACGGTACCTTGTTCCCTGATCGCTTGTATATGAATATGCAAACGGGCCGTCCGAGGTTATGATGGAAGTACCTTCTGCACTCTGGTAGAAACCGGTCATTCCGAACGAACCGGATACGAGGTCCCTGGGAGACACCTCGTAACTGGCTGTAAGGTCAGCGAACACATAAGGGGATTTCTGTCCCTGGTCCATCTCCGTCGTCAGGGTCGTGCCGTTATCCAGGTTCTTCTCAGATGAGTCGAAAGTTATTCCGTCAAGTTTCTGGAAGCCGACCGCGGAATTGAGTCCCACTGTTAACTTGCCCTTCTTTGCACTCATATACATTCCGCCGTTCTCTCCCTTCGTGGTCCAGCCGAGATTGACTGAGCCGTATATCCCGTCGGATACTGCATTCGAAGCCCCTGCAGCGGAGCCTGTCACCAGATTCAGCACACCGCCGGTACCCTCGGCATCATATTTCGCCCCGGGATTCGTTATCACCTCGATATCCTTGACCGCACTTGCCGGCATCACCTTGAATATCTGCGAAGGATTGCTGCTCAGCATCTGGTTCGGTTTCCCGTCAAGGTAGACCTTGAAATTGGAACTGCCGTTCACGGTGATGTTGTCCTGACCGTCGACCGTGACCATGGGGACCTTGCGGAGAAGGTCCAGGACAGTACCGGTCTTGGAATCCGGATCCTGTTCCACCTTATATGTAAGCTTGCCGACATCGAGTTTGACCAGGGTCTTCATCGCCTGTACGGTGGCACGGTTGATTGCCTGGGCATCATCCTGCACAAGGATGACCCCAAGGTCCATATCCTTATCAGCTTCCAGCGAGAATTCCTTCCTCACCGGCTTCCGGCCCATGTTCTGGATCAGCAGGACATAACCTCCGGTGGAGTTGAAACTCCTCTCGAAACGTCCGAGTGAATCAGTTACCGAATATGCCGCCGGCTGGTTACCGCCCGACTTCATGAACTGGATCACAGCCCCGACCTCAGGTCCCCTGGAAAGGGAATCCAGAACCGTTCCGGTTACCTTCGTCTGTGCCATGGCCACTGTTCCGGCCAGAAGCGCGATGATGATTGTATTCAGTTTAAGCTTGCTCATGACTATATGAAATTAGGTTTGCATTATTTGTCTCACAGCACAAATATACAATAATTAATTTCTAATTTCCAAATATTTTTTAATGATATTCGTAAATTATTTAAAAAATTCCCCTGTCCAACTGTCAAGATTTCCCGGAATCTTCCGGAGGCTATCCGTTTTTCTGTTTCGCTTTCAACATTATTAGACAATCAATTATGCGATTCCTTCAGCGAATCGATGATAATTTACACAATCAATGGCTGTCCAACGTTGGAAGATAGTCGGAAAAAATGGACATTTTGTCATACGTAAGTGACAAATAGTCAGCAAGTTATGCCAAATTGTCCACTTTGGATGGACTTTTTGGCACTGGTACGCGGATTGCCATTAAGAAAAGCGTCCGCCTGAAAGGACGGGGTAAAGAGAAAGACAATAACTTAATATAGGAGGTATTAATCATGTTACCTGTTTCAAGAAGATACAACCAGAATTGGTTGCCGAGCATTTTCAATGATTTCTTTGATGACAATTGGGTGGAAAAGGCCAATGCGACCGCTCCGGCCATCAATGTATTAGAAAACGAACACGGATACGAGCTCGAGCTTGCAGCTCCCGGTCTCACCAAGGACGATTTCAAGGTCAGCCTCGACGATGAAGGCGATCTCGTGATCAACATGGAGAAGAAGGAAGACAAGAAGGAAGACAACAAGGAAGAGAAGAAGCGCGGGCGTTACCTCAGGCGCGAATTCTCATACACCAAGTTCCAGCAGACCATGCTGCTCCCTGATGATGCCGACAAGGAGAAGATCAGCGCAACGGTCGAAAACGGAGTCCTGATGGTGAACATCCCGAAGGTGGAGCCCAAGGTTGTTCCCCAGGCGAACAAAGTCATAGAAATTAAATAAAAAAATTTGCACAACCAGCAAATTTGACTATCTTTGCATCCGCGTTTGATGAGAACGCGGATGTTTTTCAAGTCTGGTGCGGTAGTTCAGCTTGGTTAGAATGCCGGCCTGTCACGCCGGAGGTCGAGGGTTCGAGCCCCTTCCGCACCGCAAAACAAAAAGCAGAGTCTTATGGCTCTGCTTTTTCGTTACTTGACGGTCAGGACGAATACCGAGAATGAGAGCGGAGGGACTGTAGCCCCAACCTGGCGACCTTCTCCATTGAATTGGAACACCTCAGGGACGACCTTTGAAGGATTATCAAGAGTATTCTCGGCCATGCGGTCGGAACAGTCCAGACGGATCCCCTCCACAGCACTAACCACTTCCTTTTTCTTCAGCCCGGTAAAATTCAAAGATACCTCACGGGGCACGTCGGATGTATTGGCGACCTTTACATATATTCTTGAACCATCCTGTACGGCACTGGCAAACAATCCTCCCTGTCCTTCTGCCCCTGTGACATTGGCACCATCCATCTTCAATGAGAGGACATTCTTCCCCTTGAAACGTCCGTACAGCTCCTGGACATGCCAGCTCACAGTCCTGAACGAACGAAGGTTATCGTACCAGATCAGGTCAGGTCGCCATTGCCATCCTTCCACATGGGCGAACAGCGGAGCATAGGTGGCCATTTGGACAACATCCGCATTACGTTCGATTCCTGTCATGAAGGCTGCTTCCAGCAATGACGCATAGGCATGGTTCCATTTTGCGCCTCTGGCATGACAGGCATATTCACCTGCAAAGACCTTCGGCCCCTTACGGTCATAATTATCATAACGTGCTCCCTGGGCCAGGAACCAGTCGTAGGGACGGTAAAAATGCTCGTCAACCAGATCGACTCCAATCCTTCTCATCTCGGGCCAGAGATAGTCGAACTGTTCCCCTTCAGAGCCCGGTCCGCTGGAACCCACAATCTTTATCCCGGGACAAGCCGCACGGATAGCCTTGACAAAGGGTTCCAATCTTTCTGTGTACAGGGATCCCCATTGCTCATTGCCTATACCTATGTATTTGAGATTGAATGGTTCCGGGTGTCCCATCTCAGCACGGAGCCTACCCCACTCCGAT
>JAEEGH010012127.1_pt1 | contig 19428 bp, 18 predicted proteins | sample 9134181 | NCBI WGS metagenome assembly JAEEGH01 (sample SAMN16246544, study PRJNA631951) | gut metagenome | biome: gut microbiome; feature: rumen; material: DP-attached | host: Bos | place: Iran: Karaj | collected 2018-10 | reverse complement strand
GAGACCGTCAGACCCTGGCGAAACAGCTCAATATCTCGCCGCACCAGCTGTCCTATGTGACGCATTCCGGCGAAGGCGAAGGCCTGCTGTTCTACGGCAACGTGATCCTTCCCTTTGTAGACCGGTTCCCCCAGGACACCGAGCTCTACCGCATCATGACCACCAAGCTTTCGGAGGTGGTCGAAGCAAAGGAGGCGTAACCCATGGATAAAGAAACAAGAACCGGAAGGACCGGCCAGGGCAGCGCCTCCGGCCGGTCTTCTCCCGGCAGGAAACTGAAAACGGAGGAAACTGCCAAGAAGGCTTCCGGAAAGAAGCTTCAGGGCGAAAAGGCCTCCCAGGCGGCAGCCGGTGAGAAGCTCCGCTTTGATAAGGCGGTCTTCACCGACGAAGCTGTGGAAGGTGCGAAGGCCGGTGTCAGCCATGGCAGGAAGACACCCAAAGGCAGCCATGCCTCCACGCTGATCTCTGATACGGTCCATCACAAGATCGACCAGGAAGCTGACGACAATGCCGGTAGGCTTCGAGGATATCCCTTCCGGTGCAAAGGGCTACTACCACACGGTAGATCAGAGGATCGCACTGCAGGAAGGCATGAGCCAGGTTCAGACGGTCAAGACCATGATCCACGAGATGGCCCACCAGAAGCTGCATGCCATCGATCCCAAGGACCTGCCTCCGGAAGAGCCGAGGCTCACCCGGAACGCCAAGGAGGTCGAGGCGGAGGCTGTTGCCTATACCGTTGCCCAGCATTACGGCATTGAGACCAGCGACTACAGCTTCGCCTATATCGCCGGGTGGTCGAAGGATAAAGAGACACCGGAGCTGAAGGCTTCCCTGGATCGGATCCGCAAGGCTGCCGATGAAATGATCACGGCGATCGATGATCACATCGCGTATCTTCAGCAGGAAAAAGGAATTGATATGAAGCCTGAGATCCCGGCAGAACCTGTGCCCGGTCTGCAGGAGAACGGTCTTTACCGGTATTACTCCACCCAGCGTCCGGTCGATATCGGCACTTTTCCGAAGCCTGCCGACAACAAACCGGTCGAGATCCACAACTATGACAAGCGTATTCCCGTAGAAAACGGCACTATGCAGGCCTGGGGTTATCTGGAATACGCGAAACCGTTGACCGAGAAGGAAGCCGGTGATTACGAATTGAAACCAGCCCCGTCTGCGGAGAAAGCTAAGATCGCCCCGGAACAGTCAGAGTCCTCTTCCGAGAAGAAACATTCCGTCCTGCAGGATCTGCAGGCGCAGACTGAAAAACCCAAACAGAAATCCACACAAAAAAGCACACAGAAATCGCACAAAAAGAAGGAGGAAACGAGATGATCTTTACCGTAGAAGAGACTGCCCTGGTCAGTTTATTTGATCATTCCAGCCGGAATGCTGCCCTTTTGAAAATGGCAGCACATCTGAAGCTGATCGAGGATGCTGAACTGAAGGAGCTCACCCGACGCACTGTCAGGAAGCTGAACAAGCTGACAGACGCAGAATTCGCCAGCACCGATTTTACTGTCTACGACAATGACGCTGAGAATGAGGAGGCAGATCATGAGTAAATGGGATGAAGCTCACACCGAGCCGATGCATGATCATCCGGCTGAGAAAGACCAGCTGGTGGCTGCCATGGAGGCTGCCGGATATGTGCTGGATACTGCGGAAAGCACTGAAGACAACCTCCGTTTCTTTGGTGCCTACGGCAATGTCCTGACGATGGGCGGCTGGCATGAATGTGAGGAGTGGCTGAACGGCGTCGTATTTGATGATCCGCAGGTCTCTGACCGCGTGGAGATCATCCTGCATCCGGAGAGATTCCCGGAACGAGATCCGCAGAGAGCAGCACTTCGTGCCGTGGAGGATGCGGTGGAGCAGAACGACAACAACTTTGACGGAATCATCAACAACATGCCTCAGCCGGATCCTGCAGAAGCACTCAGAGCCCAGGCCAGACAATCCGAGCAGACAGCTGCAAGGGATTCTGTTCTGGAGCAGCTGAAAGCCCAGCGCGAACGTGCGGAACAGATCGAGAAGGCAAAACACCGTCCTCACATTCTTCGTCATCCGGAAGAAAGGGAGCATGTATGATTTCCAGAAGTCAGGACCTGCATGCATACTTTACTCTTGATGAGGTCAAAAGGATCCATGAGCGGATGGCTGAAGCAGGCGTCAGAAGCCGCAGTGCTTATTTTCGGAAAATGGCTCTGGACGGCTATATCGTTAAGCTGGATATGGAAGAGATCACTGAGATGGTTTCTCTTCTCAGGCATAGCAGCAACAGCCTGAACCAGATCGCTAAAAAAGTCAATGCCACCGGGTCTCCTTATGGAGCCGACATTGCTTCAATGCAAGCAAGACAAGATGAGATCTGGGAGCTGGCCAAGGAGATCTTAGCAAGACTTTCGACTATTCAGTAGGAGCAAACGAACCGGAACTGCATCGGATTGATCCGGTGTGGTTCCGGGCTTTTTTATTTTTCAGGAGGAAACCAAATGGCAGCAACGAGATTAATACCTCTGCATGCAAACAAGGGTCGTACTGTGGCTCAAAGCCTCAGCGACAGAACGGATTATGCCAAGAATCCAGAGAAAACAGAAAAGGGAGAACTGGTCACAGCTTATCACTGCGACCCATTTACAGTAGACGAGGAATTTATGCTTCAGAAAAGACTCTACCACCAGATCACTGGCGGAAGCAGAAATGACAAAGTGATTGCCTACCAGATTCGCCAGTCTTTTAAGCCCGGAGAGGTAACGCCGGAAGAAGCGAATCGCCTGGGACATGAACTGGCGATGCGGTTTACCAAGGGCAGGTATTCTTTCATCGTGGCTACTCACACAGACCGGGCACATATTCATAATCACATCGTTTTCAATGCCACCAGTATAGACGGAACAAAAAAGTTCAGGAACTTCTGGCTTTCCAGTATCGCTCTTCAGCGGGTCAGTGATTTGGTGTGTCTGGAAAATGGACTTTCCGTTATTGCTCCGGTTCCGTATTCTGAACGCGAAAAAAGAACGGAGTATCCAAAACGCGAAAGCATCCGGACAGTCATATGCTCAGATATTGATGCGGCGCTTCAAAGGAAGCCGAAAGACTTTTCCGAATTTCTGTCCTTCATGGAAAGCACCGGATATGAGGTGAAGCAAGGGGCAAGAATAGCGGTAAAAGGCAAAAACCAGCAACGCTTCGTTCGCTTGTCTTCACTCGGTGACGGATATACGGAAGCTGATATCCGCGCAGTTATCTCCGGCGAGAGGCAGCATGAAATCAAAACTCCGGTATTCCATCGACGCCAGAGATCCGTAAATCTCATCATAGACATCCAGGCCAAAATGAAAGAAAAAGGTCCAGGTTATACCCGGTGGGCTACGGTTTATAACCTGAAGCAGATGTCCAAGACACTGCTGTTTCTGCGTGATAATAAGATCAGCAGTCTGGATCAGCTGCAGGCATTGACTGATGAGAAAACAGCGAAGCGGGATGAGCTGCTGGCTTCCATTAAAACGTCGGAAGCCCGGCTGACAGAAATCGCTTCTCTCAAAAAGCATATCATCAATTATTCCAAAACTCGCTCCACGTATGAAGAGTACCGTAAAGCCGGTTACAGTAAAAAGTTCTTTGAGGCTCATCGGGAAGAACTCACTTTGCATAAAGCGGCCAAGCAGGCTTTTGATGAATTGGAAGTCCGGAAGATTCCGAAGGTCAAGGAATTGTCTGCTGAGTACGCAAGGATACTCACGGAAAAGAAGCAGGCATATGCAGAGTACCGGATGATAAAGGAAGAAGCGCAGGAATTGGTGATTGCAAAAATGAATATTGACTCTCTGTACGAAGCTGAAAAAGCGGAGGAACAGCGCATCCGCCAAAGAGAAAAAACGCATTGATCATAAAGGTGGGACACAAAAAGAAGGCCAGTACGACAACTGGTCTTCTCCTACATTTCTTATTCAGTTATCTGTGGCGATTTTGGAGAGATCTCTCCAGGACTCTGAGCTGTTTCCCAGATAATGACGAGATGAAGTTCTCGATGGATTCATCCTTTGGCTCGGGATCAGGTTCACGCGGTTCGATGATCAGCTTACCTTCTTCACATGAGACCTGGATCGGTGTGTGCTTGTCGAAGCCGTACTGCTTCAACCATTGGCCCTTCAGGATGATAGTGGGAGTTGGAACATAGTTCTTTCCGCTGGTGTTGTAGACCTTCAGTTTTCTTCTTTCTGCCATGGCAGTCCTCCTTTCTTTTTAGTGCATCGATTATATCCCAAAACGCCAGTATTTACCAGAAACAGAATGTGTGAGTTTTGAAAAATCAGCTGGAGCGACTGCTCATCATTAAGCGTTTCGCAGAAACGCGCAGCCACACGAAGTGTGATCAAAGGGTTTGGGAATCCCAACATGCAAGCGCATATTCGGAGGAATCTTACGAATATGCATTGCTTGCCAAGTAGTGAAGATGCCAAAAACGAAAAGATTATAATTTTGGTTATAAAAAACCATTGACAAAGCGAAAGGGCGGTGGTATATTAGCATCGAGATTGATGGTTATGAATAACCAAATGACAACATGGAGGTTAAGAAAGTGTCTGTAATCAATAATGAATTGCTGAAAAACAAAGAACTGCGCCAGAAGACTGATCAGGCAACATGGGAAATTGCTGATTGCTTACGTGGCACTGGTCCAGTTAATGACGTTCGCATGGTGCTAGCCGCATTTCTTCTTTATAAGATTTCGTCCTTCAATAATCCGCTGGACTTTGATTACCAGCTTCTGCTTTCAACGGACTTTGATCTTGACCCGGATATTTCTCTTGCTATTTCAGAATATCTGAGCGAAGCAGATTGGGAGAAGCTTTCTCCCCTTTCTGTGAAGTACGCTCCAGAAGTATTTGCACTTGCCGCTTTCTCTTGCGAACTGAATTATGGGTTCAGAATGAATGCGACGGAAGTAACTCCAGAGTCTATTGTTCGACTTTCTCAAAAGATTCTTGATATTCAGCCTAGTGAACAAGTAGCAGATCTCTGTTGCGGATATGGGACTTTCTTAAGTGAGAGTGCATTGCTTGAGCCCCAGGCGGATTACTACGGTTATGAAATCAATACGAGCAGCAAGCTGGTAGCGGCTATTCGGACAAGTCTGGTTGATGACGAGATTGAAGTTGTTCTTCAGGATGCTTTTACTCTTCTAGACGAAGAGCCCAGGAGAGGATTTGATAAGATTTTTTCTAACTATCCTTTCAAAATGCCTTTAAGAAACTTGGCGAGCGGCGCAAAGTTTATCGAGCGGATTTCAGAACAATTCCCTGGCCTATCAAAAGCGACGTCTTCAGATTGGGTTTTTAATGCGCTCCTCTGCGAGCTTTTGGCGGACAACGGAAAAGCAATCGGGATCATGACCAACGGAAGCACATGGAATGGGATCGACACACCCATGCGCAGGTATTTCGTTGAAAATGGTCTTGTTGAGAGCGTGGTCGCTCTTCCGGGGAGAATGTTTAGTTCTACATCAATTCCCACATCGTTGATTGTCCTTAGCCGAGGAAATTCTAATATTCGGATTGTGGATGCATCAAAACTTTGCCATCAGGGACGCAGATACAATGAGTTCAGTGATGAAGATATTGATGCTATTATTTCTGCTCTTTGTAACGATAGCGAGTATAGCAGAGTCATTGATCTCGATGAACTCCGGAAGAATGAGTATACTCTCAGCCTAAATAGGTATTTGAAAGAAGGGATTACTTTTTCAAACGCAGTCCCGTTTGAGGATGTGATCAAGAGTATTTCTCGTGGTGCGCCTTGTACTGCCCGCCAGCTTGATGAGATGGTATCAGACGGAGTGACAAATATGCAGTACCTGATGTTGGCTAATATCCAGGGCGGCATCATCGATGATAAGCTTCCGTATCTCTCATATATTGATCCTAAGTTTGAGAGGTATTGCCTGAAGAACAACGACCTTATCCTTTCCAAAAACGGCTACCCTTATAAGGTTGCAATTGCAAAAGTTCAGGAAGGCCAAAAGATCTTGGCTAACGGTAATCTGTATATTATCGAACTGGATCCTGAGAAAGTTGATCCTTATTACTTGAAAGCCTTTTTCGAGAGTGAGCAAGGGATTGCTGTCTTGAAGAGTATTACTGTTGGCGCGACCATTCCGAATATTGGGGTTGATAAGCTCAAGAAGGTTGAGATTCCTATTCCCTCGCTGGAAGAACAGAAACGTATAGCTGAACGATATCAGACTACGTTGGACGAGATTGCAATCTACAAGATCAAATTGGAGAAAGCGATGAATCGTCTGCATCATATTTTTGATGAAGAAAGTGAGGGCTAATCTTGTTAGGGATTGAAGAATTACTAGAGCTTGAAGAAGCTATTAGAGAAGAATTGAATGACAATCTTACAGGCATCCTCACTAAACTCAATCGTGCAGATCGCCTGGAAGAGCTGCTATCATTGCTTGGACTGGAGAGCCTTCTTGAGAAAGATGCAGGATACCAAGTTTATAAAACTGGCAAAATCGTAGTTATAGGTCAATCTGATGTGAAAGCGGAAGTGCTCCTTGCAATCGGGAAAAAACTCGGAATAGATAAAAACCGGTTTGAATTCTATCTTGAATATGAAGACGCCAAGAAGTTCAACTTTAAGAAAATGCAGTGGCAGCCTTCCTATAGCGTTGTCCTTGTTGGACCTATGCCTCACAGTGGAGTATCTAAAGGGGATGCGGGAAGTATTATTTCCGCTATTGAGACAGAAGAAGGATATCCTCCAGTGATCCGCCTGGGACGCAATTCGTTGAAGATTACCAAAACAGATTTCAAGGAGAAGTTACAGGAGCTTATAGAATTAGGAACTGTTGCGTAATTTAAAACAGTCGACGAGAGATGTTGACGCTTACAACCATCAACGAAAGAATAATCAAGCGAATTACATTGAAAAAGCATTGATTTTATGATATCCTTTATCATGTAGACGTGTATCCAGGCCGTCGGGTTGAAAAAAGACTCTGGTAACCACTTTTGGGGGGTCAGAGCCAGGAGGTTAGTTATGGCAGTCAGTTATAATAAGCTTTGGAATCTCGTTAGACAAAACAAGATGAAAAAGAGAGATCTTGCCAAAGCTGCGGAGATCAGTGGGTACGCAATGTCCAGACTGAACAAGGACGAACCAGTACAGATGGAAGTAATGCTTCGACTGTGCAAGGTGTTCCATTGCGATATCGGGGACCTTATGGAAGTAATTGAGGAATAGGGTGTAATAGATGGCAAAGCCAGGAGATATATTCTATACGAATATGCGGGGAATCCATGCTGAAGGCGTGGTGACAGAAAACGGATTTTTGGTTCTCAAAGGGAGTGAAGTGCGCGACTTCGAAGCTGCATATCTCTCTCCTCGTATTGTCAAGATGCGCCGAACCGCTCTTGCTGATGGAACCATTGTAGACTGGAAGCTTACACGTGATGTTGAATTTAAGTCAACCTCAACTGCAGCGTATTTTCTCTTTGGGGCCAATTCAAGCGGCCCAGCAAGTTGGAAAAATGCTGATGGTATTTCTATGTTGAGCCTTAACAAGGTCGAGAACGGTGTGATGGATGATACCGACAGTGAGTATACAGGCTTCTTCAAAACTGTAGGCAGTAATGAAGGAAGTAAATGTCACTATCCAACCAGGCTCGACACATACGGGTGTGGATGCGGGCATGACTGTAGTTACTGCTATGCAAAAGATATTATCGTCAATTACGCTGCAGGATGGGATCCGAAAAACCCAAAGTATGCCGATATATCCAGGATTGAAACTAAACTCAGGAAGCTGGAACCCGGAACCGTTTTGAGATTGGGTGGCCTTACTGACTGCTTTCAGCCGATTGAACTTCAAAGAAGAGTTACTTACGAAACGATTAAACTAATGAACAAATATCGTGTCGGGTATCTGATTGTCACCAAATCTCACCATGTGGCTGATAGAGAATACTTGGACATTATGGATCCCACTCTTGCGCACATCCAGATAACGACAACAACGTTTGACGACAAGCTTGCGGCTCAGTATGAGAAAGCCAGCTCACCGTCAAAGCGAGTAGAAGCTATTGAGCAACTGCAGAGACTCGGATTTGATGTGTTCTTTAGATTGAGTCCGTATATAGATGGCTGGGTTGATTTTCAGCGACTCAATAGTGTGAAGTGCGACAAAATACTCGTAGAGTTCTTACGGGTAAATCCAACAATTATCAAGCGTTTTCCGGTTGATTTGGCTGATTTTCCTGTTAAGGAAAACTCATACTATCATATGACTTTGGAACATAAGCTTGATGTACTGAAAAGAATAACCGGTTTTAAGGAAGTAACCGTTTGTGATGACAATACTGATCACTACAATTATTTCCGAGACCATTTCAACCCCAATCCGAATGATTGCTGTAATTTACGAAAGTGAGGTCCCAATAATGGCTGACAACAGAAAAGAACTTGAAAGGCAAGAACTTCACAGCAAGCTGTGGGCAATCTGCAACGATCTCAGAGGAAGCATTAACGGATGGGACTTCAAGCAGTATGTCCTCGGTATCATGTTCTATCGCTTCATTTCTGAAAACCTGGCTTCCTATATCAATAAAAATGAGCGGGAAGCCGGGAACACTGCATTCAACTATGCAGATCTCGATGATGCGAGTGCAGAAGCGGCACGCGACTATATGATCAAAACGAAAGGTTTCTTCATCCTTCCCAGCCAGCTCTTTGAGAACGTCTGCAAGCGTGCCGCCGATGATCCTAACCTTAACGAAACGTTGGAGGCCGTCTTCAAGGCTATCAACGATTCCGCCAACGGCACCGACAGCGAGGCAAACTTCTCCGGCCTGTTCGATGATATCAATGTGAATGATAAACGCTTGGGTAACACGGTAGCGAAGCGAAATGAACGTATCGTGAAGCTCCTCCGCGGTGTCGCTTCTATGGAGTTTGGAGAGAATTATCAAGAAAATGCCATCGATGCTTTCGGTGATGCGTATGAATACCTCATGGGCCTGTATGCCGCTAATGCCGGTAAGGTCGGCGGCGAATACTTCACTCCGCAGGAAGTGTCTGAACTTCTCTGCCGCCTTACCACCATTGGGAAGACTCAAGTGGACAAGGTCTATGATCCGGCCTGTGGCTCCGGCTCGCTCCTTCTGAAATTTGCCAAAATCCTTGGAGCGGAAAATGTTCGAAAAGGATTCTACGGTCAGGAATATGAGCCCACTACTTACAACCTTTGTCGTATCAATATGTTCTTACATGATATCGGATACAATAAATTTGATATTGCATGCGAGGACACAATGATCAACCCGCAGCACTGGGACGAAGTGCCTTTTGACGCGATTGTATGTAATCCTCCTTATTCGCATAAATGGGTCGGCGACGGAAACCCTCTCCTGATCAATGATCCACGGTTTGCTCCTGCGGGAGTATTGGCTCCGAAGAATTATGAAGACTTCGCGTTTATCCTTCATTGCCTGAATTGGCTCTCTGCAAACGGAACTGCGGCAATCGTCTGCTGGCCGGGCATCATGTATCGAGGCGGTGCAGAACAGAAGATTCGGAAATATCTGATTGATAACAACTATATCGATGCAATTATACAGATGCCTGAGAACTTGTTCTTCGGTGTGACGATTTCTGTTTGCGTGATGATTCTCAAGAAGAACAAGACAGAGAACAGCACCCTATTCATTGACGCTGCGAGTGAATGTGTCAAGGTTACGAATGCGAACAAACTCACAGACACCAATATCGCAAACATTGTCAAGCTGTTTACTGACAGGGCAAATGTTGATCATATTAGCGCTGTAATTCCTAACACGGTTATTGGTGACAGCGACCACAAATATGACCTTCAGGTTTCGACTTATGTTCAGCCTGAAGAAGACGCTCCTATCGACATCCTGCAGATAAATAATGAGATTCAAAGGGCTGTAGAGCAATCTACCAAACTACGCTCCGAAATCGAAGCTATCATTTCTCAGATAGGGGTGGAATGATGACAAGAATAAGTGATCTGATAAACCAATATTGTCCTGATGGCGTTCCATATATGCCTTTGGGCGAACTGGGTGTGTTTTATGGTGGGCTTACAGGGAAAAATAAAAAGGACTTTGAGTCCGGCAATGCGAGATACATCTCGTATATGAACATATACACAAATATGGAAGTTGACGTTTCTGCCGAGGATTATGTCCAGATCGCGCCAGACGAACGCCAAAACAAAGTTGCTTTAGGCGACGTGTTTTTTACGGGTTCTTCTGAGACAAAAGAGGAGTGTGCGATATCGTCCGTGTTGACGTTGCTCCCAGAGGAAGATCTTTACTTAAATAGCTTCTGCTTTGGCTTTAGGCTAAACAATCCGGAAATGTTCTTGCCTTCATTTCTTAAGCACCTTTTTCGAAGCAGTACAATTAGAAAAGCTCTTCAAAAAACAGCAAGCGGTGTCACGCGTTTCAATGTTTCTAAAGATAAGATGGCAAAAGTAAGGATTCCCGTACCTCCAATAGACGTGCAGGAGGTAATCGCAAGTATCCTTGATGAGTATGCAGCGTTGACATCTAATCTTGTTGACACCCTTGAATCAGAACTGGCGAATCGAAAAATCCAATTTGAGTACTACAGATCGCGTTTATTCGCCGAGAGATTATCTGGTATAGCTCCGTCTAAAATTGTTGATATTTGCACCAAAACGTGTTCGGGTGGAACGCCAAAAACATCTAATGCAAGTTATTATGGTGGAACTATTCCTTGGCTAAGAACGCAGGAAGTAGACTGGAAAGATATATATGACACGGGAATCAAAATTACTGAAGAAGGGTTACAAAACTCCTCTGCAAAAATGATCCCTGCAAACTGTGTCATTGTGGCTATGTATGGAGCAACTGCTGCAAAATCGGCAATAAACAAGATTCCGCTGACTACAAATCAAGCCTGCTGCAATCTTCAGATCGATCCAGAAAAAGCGAGGTATACATACGTCTTTTATTGGCTTTGCAAAGAGTATTTGAAGCTAAAGTCTTTGGGACGCGGTTCCCAGGATAACCTCAATGCTGATATGATAAAAAACTTTCCCATAGTTGTTCCTTCGTTATCGGTTCAAGATGAGATAATTAGAAACTTAGACCGATATGTATCTGCGGAGCAAGAGTATGAAACAACAATAAGGAAAGAGATTGATCTTCGCCAAGCTCAATATGAATACTATCGGGATTTGGCATTTTCATTCAAAGAAACAATCAATAACGAGGAGGCGTAAGAGTTGAGTACTTATAACATAGTAGCCCAAACAAACGAAAGTACTGTTGTTACCGAATACAAGTCGGTTGAATCAAAAGCCTCTTCTTATCAAAGCGAGGCCGATCTTGAGCGTGAGTTTATAAGGCTTCTCGGGGAGCAGGGCTATACCTATCTGCCGATTCACTCGGAAGCAGAGCTGATTGCAAATCTTCGGAAGCAGCTGGAACTGTTGAACGAATTCACTTTCTCTGACGCAGAGTGGAGCCGCTTTTTCAAAGAGGTTCTGGCGAATCCGACCGAAGGTATCCCGGAGAAGACGGCAAAGATTCAGGAGGCTGACAGCCTTCAGCTTCTGGAGCGAGACGACGGCAGCCATAAAAACATCAAGCTGATTGACAAGGTCAACATCCATAACAACCGGCTCCAGGTCATCAACCAGTATGTGATTGGTACTGCGGATGGCGCTGCCCACGATAACCGCTACGACGTTACGATCCTCGTCAACGGTCTTCCGATGATACATATCGAACTGAAGCGCCGCGGCGTCGCGATCCGTGAGGCGTTCAATCAGATCAACAGGTATCAGAGGGACTCCTTTTGGGCCGGCTGTGGGCTGTATGAGTTCGTGCAGATCTTCGTGATCTCCAACGGCGTGAACACGAAGTATTATTCCAACAGCACCCGCTACAATCACATCAATGACGCAAGGAAGAACCAAAATGCCAGGAAGGAAAAAACCAGCAACAGTTTCGAGTTCACGTCCTTCTGGGCAGATGCCAACAATCGTATCATCCCGGATCTCATAGACTTTACGAAGACCTTCTTTGCGAGGCACACTCTTCTGAGCATCCTTTCCAGATATTGCGTATTCACGTCCGAGAAGATGCTCCTCGTGATGCGTCCGTATCAGATCGTGGCGACAGAACGGATCCTCAACAAGATCGAGGTCGCAAACAACTATCGCTGGTACGGTTCTGTCAGAGGCGGCGGCTATATTTGGCACACAACCGGTTCCGGTAAAACGCTGACCTCCTTCAAAACGGCGCTGCTCGCGTCCAAACTTCCATATGTGGACAAAGTCCTGTTTGTTGTCGACCGCAAGGATCTTGACTATCAGACCATGAAGGAATACGACCGCTTTGAAAAAGGCGCCGCCAACAGCAATACATCGACGAGAGTCCTTCAGCGTCAGCTGGAAGATCCGAATGCCCGCATTATCATCACGACCATCCAGAAACTGTCCGTCTTCATTGAGAAGAATAAAGGGCATCAAGCATTCACGCAGCGCTTTGTAATCATCTTCGACGAGTGCCACCGTAGCCAGTTCGGCGATATGCATCAGGCTATTACCCGAAACTTCAGAAACTATCATCTGTTCGGCTTCACTGGCACACCGATCTTCGCCCTGAATGCCGGCGCCAGCAGAAACCCGAAGTTGCGTACTACAGAGCAGGCATTCGGTGAGAAGCTCCACACCTATACCATCGTGGACGCGATCAATGACCGTAACGTCCTTCCGTTCAGGGTGGACTACGTCAAGACGATGGACGTTGAGCCAGATATCGACGACAAGAAGGTTGCTGACATTGACCGTGAAGGCGCATTCATGGCGCCACAGCGCGTTTCGCTGATAGTTCAGTACATTCTGGACCACTTCAATCAGAAGACCTACCGCAATGAGAAATCTTACGCATTCAATGCCCTAACCAACATCGCTGAGGTTGCATCCGATAAGACCGGTAAAATCGAAGAGATCAAGAGCAAGCTGCGTCTCAGCGGATTCAACTCTATTCTGGCTGTCGCTTCCGTAGAAGCAGCAAAGGTCTACTATGAAGAGTTCCAGCGTCAGATGACGGCCAATCCCGCAAAGAAGCTGAAGATCGCCATCATTTACAGCTATGCAGCAAATGAGGAGGAAGCAGAAGACGGTCTTCTTGGTGAGGAGAACAGCGAGAGCACCGGCGCTCTGGATCAGACGGCACGGGACTTCCTGGAAGCCGCGATTCAGGATTATAACAGGATGTTCAGGACCAACTACGATACCTCCAGTGACCGCTTCCAGAATTACTATAAAGACGTATCGCTCCGTATGAAGAACAAAGAACTCGATATGCTTATCGTGGTAAATATGTTCCTCACCGGTTTCGATGCGACAACGCTTAACACTCTCTGGGTCGACAAGAACCTGAAGATGCATGGTCTCATCCAGGCATACTCCAGAACGAACCGCATCCTGAACTCCATTAAGACCTTCGGCAACATCGTTTGCTTCCGTAACCTCCAGAAGCGCACGGATGACGCCATCGCCCTGTTTGGCGATAAGGAGGCCAACGGCATCGTTCTGATGCGAGGCTATGCGGATTATTATCATGGCTATACCGACGACCGGGAAAAGTACCATCCCGGCTATGTCGACATGATTGACGATCTCCTTGCCAAGTTCCCGCTCTCCGAGCCCTCAATCATAGGGGAAACGAACCAGAAGGAATTCATCTCTCTGTTCGGCGCGATCCTTCGCATGCGCAACTTGCTTTCCGCCTTTGATGAGTTTGCCGGGAACGAGATCCTTTCTGAGCGTGATATGCAGAACTATCTCGGCCGGTATCAGGATCTCTATGATGAATGGAAGCGAAAGAGAGAAAAAGGCGAGCTTGAAAATATCAACGATGACATTGTATTTGAAATCGAACTCATCAAACAGATTGAGATTAACATCGATTATATCCTGATGCTCGTCAAGAAATACCATGACTCGCACTGTCAGGACAAGGAGATCCTGATCGATATCCGCCGCGCCGTAGATTCCAGTCCTGAACTCAGAAGCAAGAAAGACCTCATCGAAACCTTCATTGCGGGAATCAACGATGTTTCCGATGTGTTGCTTGAATGGAAGGCTTTTGTCTTGAAGCAGAAGGAAGACGATCTCGAAACGATCATCCGAGAAGAAAACCTCAGGCCGGAGATCACCCGGAAAATCGTTGTCGATTCGTTCCGCGATGGCGAGCTCAATACAAACGGGACGGAGTTTGACGCTATCATGCCGGCCATGTCTCTCTTTGGAGGCGGAAAAGCGGCCAAGAAGCAGACCGTAATTGAAAAGCTCAAAGCGTTCTTCACCAAATACTTCGGGCTTGTATAACAACAGGAGGTTATATGCTGATATTCATCAAAAATCGAACAGGAACAGTTGACGCAACTGCAGAATATGATCCCAAAAGCGGAAATGTGACGGTAAAAAAAGGCTCTCTCGTTGCTAAGGAATTATCTACTGCTCCAACCTTCCGAAGCAGAAACTCAATGCTCAAGAAAAGAGAAGGGACAGTTGTAGATGGTATCATGGTTAAGGATATGGAATTTGGAAGCCTTTCTACCTCTGCGACTTTTGTTGTTGGCAGTAATAGAGATGGTTGGATAACTTGGCGTGACGCTGACGGCAAGACAATGGCTGACCTTTTTGGCGGTGCAAATGACTATTGAACAAGCGTTGGATAAACTGGAACACTCCAAGTTCCGTTCCAGTTTCCATCTAACAAAGAAAGAAAAGCTATACCTCGAAGAAAAAGGTATAACTGTGATGCGGCATCATGCAGAGGATTTCGTTCGTCAAAAGCTTGCTCCGGCTAATCCTGTCAACGACGGGAAACAGACTCCGATGCATGGGCATCCCGTGTTCAAAGCTATGCATGCAACAGCCTGCTGCTGCCGAGGTTGTATGAATAAGTGGTACAGGGTTCCTCTTCATCGAGAACTGACGGAAACGGAGCAGGAGAAAATCGTGAACCTACTGATGGCGTGGATTGATAGAAACGGCAGCCCTAAAGCGCACTGACTGTTTTCGATAAAACTAAAGGATAAAGCGAGGACTAAGAATGAACAAGATTGATAAAACTGATACCCTAACAAAAATCCTGTCCCATAGACGCTTTACCGTTGATGTTTTCCAACGGGAATACCGTTGGGGACGGAAACAGATCGAGCAGATGATCTCTGACTTTCAGGATACGTTTGAGGAATTCTTTGATCCTAATGATCATGACACTCCTGAAGAGGTCGAGAATTATGGGTACTATTATATGGGCTGCATCATCTGTACCGGCGGTTCTCCAAATAAGATCATTGACGGTCAGCAGCGCCTGACCTCCTTGACGCTGCTCTTAATCTATCTAAATAACCTTCAGGCAGAGCAAGCAAAACAAGGGTTCCGCTCCGTTAAGTTCGAGGATATGATCTATGATGATCATTATGGGAAAAAGAGCTTTAACATCGACGTCGATGAGCGCCAGCTCTGCCTGGAAGCACTTCTCTTGAATAACTCCACATATCAGCCGGACAATGAAAGCGCCCAGAATATGATGGATCGCTATAGAGATATAGCCGATCTCTTTCCGGATGAACTCAAGGGTGAGGCACTCGAATTCTTTATCTATTGGCTGAAAGAAAAGGTCCTTCTTCTTGAAATCGATACTCCTTCGGAAGACGAAGCCCACACAATCTTCCTGACTATGAATGACCGTGGACTCAGCCTCAACAGCGCCGAAATGATGAAAGCGTATGTGATGCAACAGATTGCCGAGTCTGACAGGACGCTTGTAAATCATCGTTGGCAGGACAATATCAACCAGATCAAGAGCGCTTCCTCATATGACACGAGTGGTGTCGTGAACACGGAAGATGTTGAATTCATCTCTACATGGCTCCGTGCCAAATATGCGCTGACACTCCGCGAAGGAAAACGAGGGGCAAGTGACGAGGACTTTGAACTCCTTGGCGAAAAGTTCCATACATGGGTGCGAGCTAATGCAAAGCTGAAGATGGGTCTTGCCAAATCAAGCGACTATAAAGCTCTCATCATGACGGAAATGACCCGTGTGACCGAACTCTATCTGAAACTGAAAGAGTATAGTACAACTCTCACGCCTGGGTATGAGGAAGTCTTCTATAACGCTAACCGTGACCTGAATTACCAGATCACACTGATTATTTCCGCCGTATGTTATGACGATTCCGATAAAGATATCACCCGCAAGATCCAGATGGTATCTAAGTTCATTGATATCTTTGCCTCTGTCCGTATTTTCAACTTCAAAAAGGTTAACTGGAACACCAATAAGTATTTGCTGTTCAGGGTGATGCGTGAAATCAGGAACCAGGATTGCCGTACAGTTGGCATGGCACTAGTTCGCGCTTTGCGTCGTATGGATGTCAGCATTGATGCCATAACCAAGTTCAGCTTGAACCAGTTCTCTGGTCGGTACATGCTGCATCTTCTTGCGCGGTTCACATCCTACGTAAACGTCAAGATGGGCAACCCCTCTCTCTTTGATGTGTATATCGACAGAAAGCGGAAGGGCAACACCTATGATATTGAGCATATCCTTCCGGATGATTATGACAGTTATCAGGATGATTTCGATAGTGCTGATGAGTTCCAGGCAAGCAGGCAGATGATCGGCAATCTGATAATTCTGACCAGGGACAAGAATCGCAGTTATCAGGCAATGAAATATCAAGAAAAAGTCGGGAAATATATTGGTGACAATATTCTGGCACAGGCATTAAACGAAACTGCATATAAGAACAATCCTCAGTTTCTTGCCGTTGCGTCGCAGTACGGTTTTTCGGCGATCCCTAAATTTACAAAGGACAGCATAGCTGCCCGAGCTGCAATCTATCTCCAGATGGCAGTTGATATATGGGACCCGAATGCCATCAAGGAAATCGCTGGCGGCTGGGAAGATGAAGCAGAACGAGACTTTTTCAAGACAGAGAAAGCCTCAGAGTTCACAGTTGAGTACTACGAGAAGAGTTGGCCTGATGCACTCAAGTATGGCTTCCTTTCTGCAAACATCGGTGGCTCGGGGAAATATCTGAAAAACATCCAAGAAGGTGACATCGTTTACTGCCATATCGCAGGATGCGGATTTGTGGGAATCGGTGTTTGTACTGCCGTTGCTGTTCCCATGACAGAATTCATGGTAACTGTTGACGGCATTGATATTCCAATTACAGACGTAGAATGGGTAAAGCCTGACTATAGAGCCAAACTGGATCCTTCCCGGGAGATCTTCATTCGTGTCGCATGGAAGAGCTTTGTCGAGGATCAAAATGACGGCTATTGGGAAAAGGGAATGACTTCCGTTCCTCTCGTAGCTTATATGCTCAACGATCAGACAACCCATAAAAAAGTGAGACAGCACTTTGGATACAAGGAATGATATTCATGAACAAAGACCCAAAGCTTCGCCCATTATATTTAGCTAAAATACTATATGAACGTACCGACGAGGACCACTATCTGACCACAGCTCAGCTGATGGAGATCCTCGAAAAAGAATATGGCATCAAGACTCACCGGCAGACGATTCCTGCCGATGTGGCAGCGTTGCGGACCTTTGGGATGGAGATCCAGGAAGTAATGTCTGCCCAGAAGCGCTACAACCTTATCAGCCGGGAATATGATGTTGCAGAGCTGAAACTCCTGATCGATGCGGTGGAATCCTCAAAATTCATCACCAAGAAAAAGAGTGAAGAGCTTGTAGTTAAGCTCTCGAAGATGGCTGGCCAGAACCAGGCTGAGAACCTAAAGAGGAACATTTCCCCGGAAGACCGTATTAAATACGATAATGAGAGCATTTACCTGATCATCGACGGCATCAATGAGGCCATCAATGAGGGAAAGAAGATATCCTTTCTGTACTTCAAGTACGATGTCCGGAAGGAGCCGAGGCTGCGTAACGATGGAAAACCGTTCGTTTTCAGCCCTCATCGGCTCGTCTGGAATGGAGATTTCTACTACATGGTCGGCGTCTTTGATAACGGCAAGCGGGTCGGCACCTTCCGACTGGACCGGATTGCGAGGCGTCCAGATATCTTGGAGGAGGATGCTCTTCCCCTCCCAGCAGGCTTTGATTTCGAGAAGCATCTTCAGACAAGCTTTCGTATGTACGGAACCGATTACAGAACGGTGGATCTTATTTGCAAGAACGATCTGATGGATGCGATTATGGACAAATTCGGTAAGGATGTCACCACATATGCCTATGATATGGAGAATTTCCGTGCAGAGGTGGATGTTGTAGTCAGCAGCGTCTTCTTCAGCTGGGTATTTGGTTTCGAAGGGGATGTGGTGATCAACGGACCGACAGATGTAAAAGAAGAATTCAGAAACATGGTACAAAAAGTTGCAGAGCGGCTATGAGCGGAACAATGTACCTGAGTATAGCTGATGCTTTTCTCGTGGAGGTTTAACATGGTGGAGAAAGTAAGCGCTGAGCGTCTTGCGCAAGCTGAAGGCATTGCAGAAAAGTTGCTTTGCGCTCCAGTGTATTATTTTTCGGAGCTCAAACCGAGCGAACTGACAGATGGCCTTGCTGTAGTATATGCGATTTTTGATAAATTCACTGGCGAGACGCTATATGTTGGTCGAACTAAAAACCTTCGGCAACGGTTATACTCCAATCATCTTATGGGGCCAAAATCCAACGCACGTCTGAAAAAGTATTTAACAGAAGATCCAAACATGCCTTCTATACAATCTATGGAAGAAGCCAAGCAATTTTTAAAAGATCGTTGTTATTTTCGCTTTTTGCCAGAATCGGATATGCGGACTCGTGGCCAAATTGAGGGTCTTCTTAGTTTTCTGCTGGATGTTAGATATATTCATGAGGAACACTAAGACTAGGCTAACAGAAAGACATAAAATCACCTGATCCGATACCAAACAAGAATTGGAAGATGATAAGAAGAGGTCAAAGAGCATTTTGCTCTGAGGCCTCTTTTTCTATGTTGACGCCTGCAACCGTCAACGTGCCTATCCGGAGAAAAAACTGCCTCCGATCCTATTGCAATCTCCGGGATCCTGAGTATAATGGCCTTATCTGGAACGAACCGTTCTCGATAGACTCAATGAAAGGAATACCGCCATGAGATCCAAAAGCCAGCAGCTGATGAATGAAATCAGCGCATATGTTGATCAGTATTATAGCGAGAGGCATACCGCCCCTTCGGTGAATGAGATCGCCAAGGGTGTCGGAATTGCCAAGACAACCTCCTATCGCTACCTGGTTGCCATGAATGATCTCGGTATGCTGCGTTACGATGGTGCTTCTCGAACCATCACGACGCGGATGATCAGCAAGTTCTCAGAAAGCACTGTTCCGG
>JAEEGH010012126.1_pt1 | contig 19429 bp, 14 predicted proteins | sample 9134181 | NCBI WGS metagenome assembly JAEEGH01 (sample SAMN16246544, study PRJNA631951) | gut metagenome | biome: gut microbiome; feature: rumen; material: DP-attached | host: Bos | place: Iran: Karaj | collected 2018-10 | reverse complement strand
CTGCCGAGACTTTCCAGAAGTTCACATCGGCATCCATACAAACCTGATAAATCTTCAGACCCTTTGCCTTGTACTTTTCGTAGACCTGCATAAGCTTCTCGTTGTGGGGCACAGATGCATCGGTCAGATAGTAGGCAGTGAAGTCCAACAGGGTAATCGAGCCGTGTCCGTTCACACTTGAGAAGGCAACATATTCGTCCTTGGTACCGAGCAGATTCAGATCTACGAACGATGCTTCTGCCTTCACGGCATTCTGAATCAGCGAGTCGGCACGCTCCTGTTCACGCTTGGCCTGCAGTCTTGCAGCAATACCTTCCTTGGCACGCTGTTCCAGGAATGCTGTGCGTGGCGAATTGGGATAGGTGTTCAGCCAAAGGTTTGCTACGGCACCATAGGCTCGGTTGTCCTTGCGGTCCATCGGGTCAAAAATTTGCAGGCCCGATACAGTCTCAAAGAGTACATAGTAGCTAACTGGAGAAGAAGGATCCTTGTAGATGTACTTCTCAAGCATATTTGCCTTGTAGGTATTTACCAGCGATTGCAGGCTGTCGTTATAGACCAGCTGGCTCATCTGGTTGTTGCGGCGAAGGTTGGTGATGTTGAGAATATTGCGACGCAGTTCGTTGCCATAACTCACAGCTTCGCGCAGCGTATTGTTCAATTCATCCTCCACCTGGTATGAAGTGCCGAAGTGTTCCTTGTTGGCGGTGATGACCACAGGAGTCTGCAAAGTATCGATCACCACGGGGATGGTCTGGTTGCCCATCACAAGACAGAAGAGGTCGGGACCTCCTTTCTCGACTGAAGGTTTGAACTTGAATGCTCCGTTCTCACCCAGCGTGAGGGTGTCAACGAGCACAGGATTGCTACCCGACAAGTGCATCAGGGCAATCTTCTCGCCCTTGCCGTCATTCACCGTACCCGAAATCGATGCGGTACGCTCATCATTAGAACAACTGGCAAGCACGATTAGCGCAGCACCTGCCATTAAATTATATAATGTATTTTTCTTCATTGATGTGAATTTTGCGGCGCAAATATAGGTGTTTTATTTAGAAATTCCAAGTATTTTCACTTAAAAATTGATTTTTTACAATTTTTTATCTGTAAAATTTGATAGATTCAAAGTTTTTGCGTAAATTTGCGCCCGATTTTATACAGATTTTTAAATTTTATGGTAAACAATTTGGTTAACCCAATCAAGAAGACGATTACCCTGAGTGATGGACGTACCATCACCCTCGAGACGGGTAAGGTAGCGAAGCAGGCCGATGGTGCCGTAGAACTTCGCATGGGTGGCACTATGCTTCTTGCCACCGTTTGTACAGCACGTACCGTGACTCCAGGTACCGATTTTATGCCCTTGACAGTGGAGTACAAAGAGAAGTATGCTTCTGCAGGTCGTTTCCCCGGCGGCTTCACCAAGCGTGAAGGCAAGGCCAGCGACTACGAGATCCTCACATCGCGTCTCATCGACCGTGCCCTGCGTCCCCTTTTCCCCAGCAACTACCACGCTGAGACATTTGTCAACGTAACCCTCTATAGTTCCGATAAGGAGAACCAGCCTGATGCACTTGCCGGTCTCGCAGCATCGGCTGCAATGGCAGTGAGTGGTATTCCTTTCGAAGGCCCAATCTCCGAAGTTCGTGTCGTTCGTATCAATGGCGAATATGTCATCGATCCAACCTTCGAGCAGATGAAGCAGGCCGATATGGACCTGATGGTAGGTGCTACCTACGAGAACATCATGATGGTTGAAGGTGAGATGGAAGAGGTTTCCGAGCAGGATCTGCTTGGTGCTCTCAAGGCTGCTCACGAGGCTATCAAGGTTCACTGCCAGGTGCAGAAGGAACTGATGGAAGCCGTTGGCAAACCTATCATGGAATATGATCACGAAGTCAATGACGAGGAACTCAAGAAGAATTGTCATGATTTCTGCTATCAGCCTTGCTACGACATTGCAAAGTCGGGCAACAAGAACAAGCACGAGCGCGAGGCTGCATTCGAGAAGGTGCAGACCGATTTCATCGCAACCCTCCCCGAGGAGAAGCAGGAAGACGAGGAGGTACTCGGTATGGTGGCTCGCTACTTCCACGATGTAGAGCGTGAGGCTATGCGTCGTTGTGTGCTCGATGAAGGCACTCGTCTCGATGGTCGTGCCCTCGATGAGGTTCGTCCTATCTGGATTGAGCCCGACTATATTCCAGGCCCTCACGGTTCGGCTATCTTCACCCGTGGTGAGACCCAGGCCCTCGTTACCTGTACTCTTGGCACCAAGCTCGATGAGAAGTTGGTCGATGACGTTCTCCGCAATGGCTACGACAAGTTCCTTCTTCACTATAACTTCCCTCCATTCTCTACTGGCGAAGCCAAGGCCCAGCGTGGCGTAGGTCGTCGTGAGATTGGTCATGGTCACCTCGCTTGGCGTGCCGTGAAGGGAATGATTCCCAAGGATTTCCCCTACACTGTTCGCGTCGTTTCCGATATTCTTGAGTCGAATGGCTCTTCGTCGATGGCTTCTACCTGCGGTGCAACGCTTGCTATGCGTGATGCCGGCATCCAGATGATTCGTCCCGTCAGCGGTATCGCTATGGGTCTGATCAAGGATGAGGATGGTCCAAAGTATGCCGTACTTTCGGATATCCTTGGTGATGAGGACCACCTTGGCGATATGGACTTCAAGGTGACTGGTACCGAGAAGGGCATCACAGCCACCCAGATGGATATCAAGTGCAATGGTCTGTCTTACGAGATTCTCGAAAAGGCACTCAATCAGGCCAAGCAGGGTCGTCACCACATCCTTCAGTGCATGCTTGCTGCACAGCCTGAGGCTCGTCCCGATCTCAAGGAGCATGCTCCACGCATGGTTGCCTTCGACATCGACAAGGAGTTCATCGGTGCAGTCATCGGCCCTGGTGGCAAGATCATTCAGGGTATCCAGGAGGAGACCGGTGCTGTTGTCACCATCGACGAGTACGATGGCAAGGGTCACGTGGCCATCTCTTCTTCCGACAAGGCATCCATCGATGCAGCTATGGCCAAGATCAAGGCTATCGTTGCTGTGCCTGAGGAGGGTGAAGTTTATAGCGGCGTAGTACGCAGCATCCAGCCATTCGGTGCCTTCGTCGAATTCATGCCCGGCAAGGATGGTCTGCTTCACATCAGCGAGATTGATTGGAAGCGCTACGAGACCATGGAAGAGACTGGCATCAAGGAGGGTGACCAGCTTACCGTCAAGCTTCTTGAGATTGACAAGAAGACCGGCAAGTTCCGTCTTTCGGCAAAGGCTCTCAAGCCAAAACCCGAGAACTACGTCGATCCTGAGTCTCGCCCAAGACGTGAGGATCGTCCCGAGCGTCCACGTCGTGATCCAAATCGTGGTAATGGCAATGGAAACAATGCCTTCCGCGAGGCCTTCGGCGGTCAGCGTCGCGACAACAATGCTCCTCGTCGTCCAAACAACGGCCCACGTCGTAACAACGACAACAACGGCTATCAGGAATAATGATCCTGAACAACCCATACTACTATCATCCGCAACTTGCTGTAAGGCAGGTTGCGGATGATGTGCTTTCTACCATTTCCCGTCATCCTCAATGGGATGCTCTCTTCCGTCAGGGCAAGATGCTGGGCATTCTTCTTGTCGAAACTCCCCTCTCAGGTGCGTCTTCTCTCGCACGCGTACATTATTATAAGAATATAGCCTATCTTGTGGCTTATAGTGGGGTCGTCAATGGGCTCGTCGATGCCGACCAGTACTTCGTGCCTCCTGTCTATGACCTGCAGAACCCCGACGATTTCTATCTGCAAAAGGATCGTGCCATCTCCGACATCAACCATGAATTGGCTTCATCCGATTCATTGGCTCCTTCCAAGGTCAAACGTTTGAAAGCCGAGCGTCGTCAATTGAGCATTGCCTTGCAGCGTGAGATCTTCTCTCATTTCAATTTCCTCAACCCTTCGGGAACCTATCGTAACGTCATCGATATCTTTGCCGATGCCAAGCGCGGACTTCCTCCTGGTGGAACGGGCGAATGTGCTGCCCCTCGCCTGCTCCAGTTTGCTTATGAAAATAACCTCAAACCTCTGCAGATTGTCGAATTCTGGTATGGCACCTCCCCTGCCAATCTGCATCGCATCCATGGCCATTTCTATCCATCTTGCATCGAAAAGTGTTCGCCCATCCTTCGCTACATGATTCCTTCGTTGGGCGAAACTATTCCCACAACACCTCCATCAAGCTATGCCGAAGCACTTCGTGTCATCTACGACGACGAATATATGGTGGCTGTTCACAAGCCTTCCGGACTGTTAAGTGTTCCTTCCAAGGACCTTTCGCAACCCAATGTCGAAGACCTTCTCCATCAGATTTATCCTTCGGTCAAAGGTCCTATGCTTGTTCATCGCCTCGACCAGGCCACCAGCGGCTTGCTTCTCGCAGCAAAAGATGCCCAGACCTTCAAGTTGCTGAATCAGATGTTTGTCGAAAAGACCTTGCAAAAGCGTTATCTTGCAAGGCTCAATGGAAAGCTGAAAAGTCGTTGCGGAATCATCTCCCTCCCCTTGTCGGTCAATCCCGACGATCGTCCTCGCCAAGTGGTCGATCATCAGTTCGGCAAGGAGGCCATCACCTATTACGAGGTCATCGAAGGCAAGTGGGGAGCAGAGCCTATTCTAGCCGATGAGACTCTCGTTGCCCTCTATCCTCTCACGGGTCGCACTCATCAGCTTCGTGTTCATTGCGCTTCACCAGTAGGTTTGGATCATCCCATCGTTGGTGATACCCTTTACGACATCATGGACAATGCCCTCAACGATATCTTATACCCCTCAAAATCAACAGTCCCAAGGCTCATGCTTCACGCCGAAAGCATCACCCTGGTGCACCCCTATACAAAACAAGTCATCACAATCGAATCCCGATTGTGATGACCCCGTTTGTCTCTGTTTGTCAATGTCGCCGCCATATGGCTGCCATCTTTCCCAGTCTGTTTAAGTCGCAGCCAAGTTTGGCTGCAAAAATCTCCTACCTGAACCTCACGATAATATAATCCCCGAGTTCGTCAATCACCTCTCCCTGTTTTTCGGCAGGGACACCCAGTTCGTCCAGATTCTTCTTAAGGCGGTCCAGTCTGTATTCCTTCATGATGAGCAGCGTGTTCTGCAATTTGCCTTCGGCTATGTCTTCGGGCGTCGCCTCGATGGGATCTTCGTGCAGATACACGTCCATTCCCTTGGGCCTGCGCACCTTATAGACATAGAACTTCTCGGTATTCAGTTCGCGCTGCAGGTCATTGGCATGATAACAGATACGGCCATAGCAGGTCTTGATGTTGAGCCATGGACAAAGCAATCCTCCGATGAAGACTATCAGCAGCACGATGCGGCAAACCCATATCATCGGCCAATTCAAACGCACGGGCCAACGCCATTGTTCCAATTGCATCACGCCCAGATAGACCAGGAACGGATAGGCAGGCAGCATATTCACGTCGAGTTTCATCTTCTGTGCCGAGAAATAGACGAGCGATACGGCAAAGATGATGGCAAAGAAGTTCTGCAGAGGCGTTCCGAAGAAACGGTTCCAAAGGAATTCTTTGTGGTGAATGCGGCGTATCAGCGAAATCACGATTACCACAATGCATATCGGACCCCATGGCAGCGTGTCAGCCCAAAGCGACAGCAGGTAATAGTACCACGGGCGGTTGTGGTGCTCGGGATGCAGGAACATGGCCAAAGGTGATTCTAGCATCATCTTGTCGAGCCATTCGGCACCACCTTCCAGGTAGGTCAGATAGAGCCAGATGCCCATCAGTCCCAGGAAGACGATCCATCCGCGCCAGTTCCACGCGCTTGCCCAGCGTCTGATTCTTCCGCTGAACAGCAGGAACAGTGTAGTGCTCACAAACGGGATGATGAAGCCCAAAGGACCTTTTGTGAATACGGCAAGGAAGACGTATAGGCCGAAGCGCCATTGAAGGTGCTTGCGTTTCTTGATGTCCTTCGAAAGGCCATAGGAGCCTTGGTCCATGATGAGTCGCCAGAAGGTATAGAGCGCAGCCACAATCCACAGCGAGAACAGCATGTCTGGACTCACGAAGAACGACATCGCCAGTTGCATGCCGCAGGTAAAGAGCATGATCGAAGCCAGCATTCTCGACTGGCTGCCGTCCTTCAGCCTGAAACTTTGCGCATCGTATTTCTCCACCCATCGGTTCATGATGGCAAGGATGATGATCGAAGGGATGAACGAGAACAGCAGCGTGATGGTGATCATGAAGTGATGGCCGAACACCAGCTTCAGCAGCGCAATGAGCCAGACGTAGAGTGGCATGATGTAGGGAAACTCCTCGCCCTGCCACGTCAGGCAGAACAAGTGGTTCCCGTTGATCAGTTCAGTAGCCAGGCTCACATAGCGCAGCTCGGATGCTGGCGAGAAGTCACGCAGCAGCATCACCGGCAGCAGCGCCAGCAGGTAGGGCCAATATTCTTTCAAATATTTCTTCATATTCAAATTTTTATTTATCACGAATTATCGAATCTAGGAATTTCGATAGACGTTGTCATTCGATGCTGTTTGTTCAGACGTTATTATTCGAAAATATTATGCAAATAATTAATTCTATAATTCTCTAATTCGTGATAATAAATTTATTCAAGATCCTCTTCTTGTCCGGATATCGTGACAAAGTCGCTTTCCTGATCCTCCTTCTTCATTACATACTGCTTGACGAATGCGGCGATGACCGACATCAGGGGCGAAATCCAGCAGAACAGCGTATAGGGAGCATAGATGGTTGTCGCCACGCCAAGCACCGTCGATTGTGTCATGCCGCACGAGTTCCAGGGCACAAGCACCGAAGTCACCGTACCACCGTCCTCGAGCGAACGGCTCATCAGTTTTCGTGGCAGTCCCAATCGGTCGAAGGCCGAACCGTACATCTTGCTCGGCAAGATGATCGAGATGATCTGGTCGCCCGTCGTGGCATTCAGGAAGAGGCTCGACATGCAGGTGGTGGCTACCGCACTCGTTCGTCCTTTGATGACTTTCAGTAGATATTCGGTAATCGACTCCAGCATACCGCTGCGTTCCATCACGCCTCCGAAACACATGCTGCAGATGATGAGCCAGATGGTGTAGAGCATGCCGCCCATGCCGCGAGTGCTTGTCAGCGAGTCGATGGTGTCCACCCCCGTCGTATAGCCCACTTCGCCGAATGCACATTCGATGGCAAAGTCGAAGCCCTGCGTGAAGCAGACGATGATGCCGCCCAGCAGCATACCAATGAAGAGCACCATCGTGGCAGCCATTCCCTTGTAGATCAAGAAAAACACAAGCAAGGGCAGCAGTAGCAGCCACATCGTGATGGGGAAGGTCGCGTCCAGATGATGCTGCATCTCCACTGCTGCATTGGTGTCGACGTCAGCACCCCCTCCGCCTGTGAGACCTACCACTGTAAACGCCACAAGGGTGATCAGCAGGGTCGGCACGGTGGTGTGCAGCAGGTTCTTGATGTGGGTGAAAAGCGGCACGTCCGAAATGCTCGAAGCCAGGTTGGTCGTCTCGCTCAAAGGCGACATCTTGTCGCCGAAATAGGCACCCGAAATGATGGCACCAGCCACCCATCCGTCCTCCAGTCCAAGGGTGCGTCCGATGCCCATCAATCCCACGCCGATGGTGGCGATGGTGGTCCAGCTGCTGCCGATGCAAAGGCTCACCAGGGCACAAAGCACGCACGAAGTGAGCAGTAACCAACGCGCCGAAATCACTTCCAGGCCGTAGTAGATCATCGTCGGGATGATGCCCGAATGCATCCACGTGCCGCACAAGCCACCCACCATCAAGAGGATGAGGTTGGCCGACATCGAACGGCTGATGCTCACCACCATCGCATTCTCAAGTGACTGCCAGGACTGCTTATAGACCAACATCGAGATGGCCACAACCACGCCTGTGCAAAGCGTCAGTACCAGTTGCGAAGGTCCGCTCAGCATGCCGTCGCCAAATACCGTGATGCAGTAACTCAGCAGCCCCACGAGCAGGACCACTGGTATCATCGATATGACGACCGACGGCTTCTTTTTCCTCGACATACTATATCTTGAAGGACATACTATATCTTGAAGATTGCCGGCAATGGCAATTCAAATCGCAGGTTCTCGCGGGTCACAGGATGGAAGAACTGCAGGGCATAGTTGTGCAGCATCAGTCGTCCGCAGGGGTTCGACTGTGCGCCATATTTCTTGTCACCCGCAATTGGGCAGCCCAGGTCGCTCATATGAACGCGGATCTGGTTCTTTCGGCCTGTCAGCAGTTGGATGTCCACCTGGCTGTAGTCTCCCACGGTCTTCAGCACTTTGTAGCGTGTCACCGAGAGCTTGCCCTCCTCGGGGTTGTCGGTCGAATATACCTTCATCGCCTTGTTTTCAGCCAGGTAGCTCCTCACCTCGCCTTCCGGCTTGGCGGGACGTCCCTCCACGATGGCCATGTACATTCGCTCCACCACGTAGGTTGTCCACGAGTCGCGGAACATCTGCTGCACCTCGGCATTCTTCGCAAAGATCAGGATGCCCGAAGTGTATTGGTCGAGGCGATGGCACACGTAGGCGTGCGAATGTCCGTCCTCGGCGTACACATAGTCATCGACGATCTGCTGGGCGGTCTTCTCGCGCTTGTTGGGTCCTGTGGCTACGGTCAGCAGTCCCGACTTCTTCTCGATCACCACGATGTCGTCGTCCTCCCAGATCACGCGGGCCATGCGGCTCTTCAGGGTGGCGAAGGGTCGTGTGAAGTTGATTACCAGCTCGTCATCGTGCTGGAGTTGTTCGTCAAACTGCGTGGTCACCTGTCCGTTGTGCATCACGTTGCCATGCTGCAGGTAACTCTTGATTTCCGTTCGACTTTTCGGTGCCAGCGTCTCCATCAGGAAGGGCAGAAGCTGGCAGGGTTGGTCGATTCTGTACACCTCTATATGGTCGGGTCCGAAGCGTCGCGGTCCTCTTTTCGAATTGTTTCTTTTCATCCGAATGAATAGTATAATAGTCAAAATACGTATTTGCCGCCGCAAATATACAATTTTTTTCTGAAAAATTTGGCATCTTACGAAAAAAAACATAACTTTGCAGCCAAATATTAACGAAATCGTGTGAATTTTTATATATGAAAGCCAAGAAAATGCACAAAGAGGGTAGCGTGACACTCGTTACGTGTTTCGTTTTCATCCTCTTGGTAGCAGTTACGCTTTATGCGTATCGTGCGCCACATTGGCTATGGATTCTCCTGATGGTGCCTCTGACCATCATCTTTCTCGTCATTGTCAACTTCTTTCGCTATCCCGAGCGACACTACAAGGGCGACAAGGTGCACGACGTCATAGCACCCAGTGATGGTACCATTGTTTGCATCGAAGAGGTATATGAGCCTGAATATTTCAAGGATCGTCGCATCATGATCAGCACGTTCATGAGTGTGACCAATGTTCATGCCCAGTGGGCTCCCCTGGCAGGTCAGGTGCTCGTCAGCGAGCACGAGGACGGCAATTTCAAGAAGGCCTATCTGCCCAAGGCGAGCAACGAGAACGAGCGTTCGACCATCGTCATCAAGAGCGATGCCGGGCCTACCATCATGATGCGTCAGGTGGCTGGTGCCGTGGCTCGTCGCATCGTCACCTACTATGAGGCTGGCGACCGTTGCGAAGTCGATGGCGAACTCGGATTCATCAAGTTCGGCTCGCGCATCGATGTCTATCTGCCGCTCGATGCCCAGATTCTTGTGAAGCTCAAGCAGACAGTTCGCGGCAACACCACAGCCTTGGCAAAGATTTAAGAGTTAGCAAACAAAATTGTTAATTATTAATTGTTCATTGTTAATTGAAACTGATTAACCTCCCCAACATAGTAACCTGCGGCAACCTCTATTGCGGTTGCCTCTCCATCTATTTCGGACTCTCCGGACAGATTGGCCTTGCCTGTCTGTTCATCCTCGGTGGTGCCATCTTCGACTTCCTCGATGGACTTACCGCACGTGCCATGCACATCTCGGGTCCCATCGGCAAGGAGCTCGATTCGCTGGCTGATGTCGTTTCGTTCGGCATCGCTCCCTCGGTGCTTTGCCTCCACATCCTTGGCACCCACACGGTGCCCTTCAGCTGGTTCCCCCTGCTTGCCTTCATTATGGCAGCATTCTCGGCACTGCGTTTGGCAAAGTTCAACATCGACGAGCGTCAGACGCTCTCATTCATCGGACTGCCTACCCCTGCCAATGCCATCTTCTGGATTGGTCTCACCTATCTCAACGAGATTCCTGCCGTACATCAGGCACTGGGCGGCACCGTCTATTTCCTCATTATGCTCATCTGCAGTTTCCTGCTCATCTGCGAACTGCCCATGTTCAGCCTCAAGCTGAAACCTGGTCACAACAGTTTCGGTGAAAACAAGGCACGCTACATCTTGATTGCCTCGTCCGTCATCATCCTTCTGGTCTCCTGGTTCCTCGGCTTCTCCTATTTTGCCGCCTCTCCTGCCCTCATCATTCTCCTTTACCTCCTGCTTAGTATTATCTTTTAAAAGGAGTAAACTGGAGTAAACGGGAGTTAGCGCTTCGCGCGGGAGTTAACGGACGTATGTTCTTTGGGTCCCATTCTCAACAAGGCGTATGTTCTTTGGTTCCCTATATTCTACAAGGCGAATGTATCGTCCGTTAACTCCTGATAACTCCCACTAACTCCCGTTAACTCCCACTAACTCCCGTTAACTCCCACTAACTCCCGTTAACTGAAATGTACATTTTCGGCTGTCTCCCATTTCTATTGATCGTCTTCGGTCTCTTTGCGGCCGCATTCGTCATCAATACGGTACTGCGTGTCATCAATGGCACGGGAGCAGGCGCTGTGTATCTGTGGGAGTCGTTCCGCAACCTTTTCCGCAAGGAGAAGAAGGAGGTCATCAACCCCTTCAATGGCGAAAGCAATTTCGACAACATACGTCAGTCCGACGATATTAGCTACTCTCCCACCGTGCAGCGCCCCAAGCGCTATGAGCCTTCGGATGGTGAAATCATAGAATTTGAGGAAATATGACTATTTGCGCCCTTTCCACCCCTTCGGGCATTGGCGGAATAGCCGTCGTTCGCATCAGTGGCCCTGATGCGATTTCTGCATGTGCCCAGGTCTTCCAGCCTTTCAAGGCCGCTCATACCCTCGACCTTCGCCCGACACACACCCTTACTTTTGGCAGGATCATTCATCCCGACACCCAGGAAGTGCTCGACGAAGTCGTCGTGGCACTCTATCGAGCGCCCCATAGTTTCACGGGCGAAGACGTGGTCGAGATCTCCTGCCATGGTTCGGCATATATCCAGCAGGAACTGCTCCATGTCCTCACCTCCTGCTGCGGTGTGCGCATGGCACAAGGGGGCGAGTTCACGCGGCGTGCCTTTGCTAATGGGCGTATGGACCTCAGTCAGGCCGAAGCCGTGGCCGATCTCATTTCGGCACAGAATGCTGCCGCCCATCGTCTTGCCTTCAGTCAGATGAAGGGCAGCATCAGCCGCAAGCTCGACACTTTGCACGACCAGTTGCTCCGTCTTTCGTCGCTGCTCGAACTCGAACTTGACTTCAGCGAAGAGGATGTTGAGTTTGCCGATCGCTCGGAACTGCTCGACATTGCCCGTCAGATCGATGCCGAGGTTGTGCGTCTGTCCGACACTTTCCGCACGGGTCAGGCCATCCGAAACGGCATTCCTGTGGCCATCATCGGCGAAACCAATGTCGGCAAATCCACCCTCCTCAACCACCTGCTGGGCGACGAACGTGCCATCGTGAGTGATGTGCACGGCACCACACGCGACGTCATCGAGGACACCATCCTCCTCGATGGGCAACTCATTCGCTTCATCGACACCGCAGGCATTCGTGACACCAGCGACCAGGTCGAGACCATGGGCATCGAGCGAACCTATCAGCGTCTCGAGCGTGCTCAGATTGTGCTTTGGCTCATCGATGGAACCCGTCTTGCCGATACCGACTCCACTCAGCGCTGCATCCAGGACACCCTCGACGTCTATCGCCGCATCCAGCCCTATCTGCGCGATCAGCAGCTCCTCCTCGTCATCAACAAGATTGACCTCATCCCCTCCGACACCCTTCACGCCAATCTTCCCCTCCTCCAGCAAGCTTTGAAAGAATCTGGACTTAATTCCTCCCCCTATGCAGGGGGATTAGAGGGGGTCTTTTTAAGCGCCAAGCACTCCCTCGGCTTCGACCATCTGCGCGAAGTGCTCGTCCGAGCCACGCGTCTGCCGCAGGCGCAGGGCGATGTCATTCTCACCAACCAGCGTCATTACGAAGCCATGCAGGAGGCACACGCTGCACTCCAGCACGTCATCGATGGACTCGAGTCACACCTCAGTGGCGACCTGGTTGCCGAAGACCTCCACGCCGTCATCGATGCACTCAACAGCGTCCTCGGTCGAAGCATCACCAGCCAGGACACCCTCAACAACATCTTCAAGCACTTCTGCATCGGAAAATGAAAATTTCTCCATATTTTACACAAATATTATATCGAGATATATATTCAAGTGAACCAATTACGCAATTCAATAATATCCATGCATATGTATATCGTGTGCTCAACAGTTATGGAGTACTACTCATTAGAGACAGTCGTTAGGGGCAAATCAATATACGCTATTAGCTTTAATTTTGTAAAATGATTAATGCAATCAAAAATAAACTCCACATACTAGGAATAAACATATGAAAGAAAGAATTCTCGTCTCAATTATAGCAGTTTTTGCCATTACATTAAATGTAAAAGGACAAACTAGATCTGAAAAAGATGAAAATGTTGTTGTTCAGATGAATTATTGTATAAACACACTAACAAACATCATTCATAACAAATCTATGACTGTTCTTGAACATGAATCTGATCAACTTGTCAATAATTTGACAATGGAACAGATTATCGGTCTTCATGAAATCAAAGATTTCAGAATTGACCTTATGGATGCAGTGAGCAAATTTGAAATTACTGAAGAAGAGCGTTCTCTTATGCGACGTGTTCAGTCCCTAAAAAGGGACAATATGAAGTGGTCTGCTCTATCTAATGCATTAAACCCGACAATGCTCTTAACTGGGAATGGTGCAGGAATGGGATATCAAGTTGCATTTCAAGTCTTATTAACGGCCGCAAGAACGGCGATAGAATATAAGACTATGCAAGGTGAACAAAATATAGAAGAACTCCAGGCGATGTGGGATCTTCGCAAAGAAGATATGCAGACTATAAATGAACTAAGAAAAACTGCGCAAGGGATTGTTTTTGAATTATATAATAAATACCATTTGAAAGAGAGTGACCGATTGACTGAAGCAACTGCGAACCTATTCAACGAATACATTTCAGAAGAAAATACAGCTAAACGTATACGAATTTTAGAAGATAATGCCGATACTTACAAACATATACCTGAATACTATTACCATTTAGGTATGGCATATCTTGATCAAAATGATTATACTAGAGCCAAAACAAACTTTTCTAATTATTTGGAGATGTATCGTCGCACTCCTTTTTTACGGTACGATGAACGAAGTGGTTGTATAGCCTTAGCAATTTTGGCAAATGAAAAAGGCTTATCACCAGACGATAAAAAAGTACTTATTAATCTGGCTATAAAAAATATGCCTAATAATAGCGCTGCTATTCTTCAATGCGCTATGGTGTATATTTACGAATTAGGTTTAGTTGAAGAGGGTTTTAGATTAATAAGGGCTGGAATAGATAATGCGCATGCAAGCGATAGAGAAATTCTTTACATGGCAGCATCAAACCTATTGCCTGCCATGAAAAATCATCAAAGCATATATAATGCCATATCAGATACTTTTAAGAATTCAAAAGATAAGGATTATGACTCCTTTGTAACCTTTTTGATTTTTAACGGTACTGAAGTTTGGAATCATTTGAACGAATTGAATATATTTAGCAATTGCTACTATAGGCCTTGGTACACATGCTGGTTTGGCAAGAAATTCTCTCCGGAATTTCATCTAACCTTCCCAGATGATGTAGTGTATAATGGAGATGACTTTTATGTTTATTATGAGAATCACAATGCTAACAAAGTATCCATACATCAATTGAAGCCAACATATAAGTATGCAATTTCGGAAGATGATATTAACGATGTTAAATGTTTTAAAAGTATCAAGAATTTGAAATATTTATATGTGGAAACTATTTCACATGGTGTGTATAAACTTAAGAAAAATATAAACATCAATAAGATTAAAGACGAAACATGGCCTCGCCAAAGTGAATTTGTTCTTAGTAATGATGATTTAGATGATATTGTTGATTTTTGTAAAGACTTTAATCCCAAATCACCTGGTACAGAGTTGTTGTTTAAAAAAAGCAATAGTTCAAAACAAGTTATTGATGGTTATAAAAACATAGAAGTAAATTTTTATGGTGATTCCCTGACTTATACCCCATACCATTCAATTAAACAAGAAGGATATTATATAAGAATAATTCTAAATAATGGAATGCAAATCGTCTATAAATATAATGAAGGGAACATAGAGCCATATTATTATTCAGACGGTAGTAATAATTTCTTCTGGGATAAGGATTCGGAAGCAGAATACACTTATCAAGAGAATGAAGTTGTAATCGATCAAGACCCTTCTTGGTTAGACAAGATTTTGTCTTTTATAAAAGGTTTATTCTCTTCTGAAAAGGATAATGCTGACAAAGAACCAGGAAATGAAATTGTTGTAAATAATTCAGAAAAATCAGAGCCTTCATGGTTCAGTAAATCCATTAATTCTGTAAGGAATTGGTTTTCATCAAAGAACGACACTTCAGATGAAGAAAAAAATAATTAATAACTAATTATTATATACAATCTTCATGGTTTTATTATGCATAGTCTTCTTTAATCAAATTGTTATCTTCCATCAAGATTGAAAAACCAGTAAGCGAATAGATAATATACTTAAATGAAACGTTTATTATCCATTATATTATGCTTTTTATCATGTATCTCAGATTTAGAGGCACATGGATCATTTATTGACCATTGTGAAGATATGATGGAAGTATTTGGGTTTGAATATAACTTGAAACTATTCAGTAGAAACAAAGATACAAAAAATAATACCAGTTGGACTAAATTTATTAGTTCGGACATGATTGATAACACAGAATTCCATCATTATTTAGAAAAAAAATACCCTAACTTTAGGATAGCCCATCCTAATTATCATAGATTGTTATTTCATTGGGGCTATAATGCAGAACCTTGGAATTCGTATTTAGAAAGACATATACGGACATATTGCCGACTGAATTATATAGACGAGGAATCTACAATCGAAGAAATCAAACAAGAGATTAAAGCCGAACAAAAGAAACGCAATCGTAGGATTAATGAAGAAACCGAGAAGGTGTTCGGTTTCGCACATGGAGGCACGGATGCCAAATATGCTCAATTTTTTGCTTCAATGGCATATAATATTCATTTATTGGGAGATCAACAAACTGACAATTCTGTATTTCTCGGTGTTACAAATACAAGTACGTTAATTGAACAGATTATTCTTACCCTCAGAATGCTTGACAATTCATTAAGCAAACCGATAGAAAAGCAGTTGACGGTTTTTAATAAACAATATAATGATCAGCATCTAAAGGCCGATGCCGTTATGTCATATCTTAAAGAAACTGTTCCGACCTTTATAAAAAAAGCACAAAAAGGAAGTATTTATAGAAGGCTTGAAAAACATGGGTTCAAAATTAAATAACTGTTTATGACATTACTTGAAAACCTACAATCTCGTCATTTTGTCATATTATACAAGCGTACTTCTTTTATAATAATAGAGAATAATAACTTCTGCATCGGGAAATAGGTTTATTCTATAGGATTTCCAAAGCGTGCAATATCTAAAACACCCATTTTTAGGTATTGCACGCTTTGTTTATTCGCCGTACCTTTGCACCCAGAAAACAATGATATTAAAAATGTAAAGAAAGATTAAGCTATGGGATTAGTTAAGTCATTTTTCAGTCAGTGCGCACGTCCTGAGGGATTCCTCGGACGGGTAATGTTGCGGTTTATGAACTTCGGCCACGCCCCATTGACCAATTGGGGACTGAGCCTTGTTGAGATACACGACGGTTGGACGATGCTGGACATCGGTTGTGGTGGAGGTGCCACGCTGAAACGATTGCTGAAGCGGAGCAAAGGCGCACAGGTATATGGCATCGACATTTCAGAAGAGAGTGTGGCAAAGGCCAGGAAAGTGAATGCAAATGTTCTCGACCGGCAGGTATTCGTCACACAAGGCTCTGCCGAGAAGCTTCCCTACGAGGACAATAAGTTTGACCTCGTGACGGCTGTTGAGACGGTGTATTTCTGGCCCGATCTCCCCAACTGTCTGAAGGAAGTCAGGCGCGTGGTGAAACCTGGCGGTCGTTTCGCCATCATGGTGGAAGTCCTTGAAAGCGATTCGGTATGGACCGACGTGGTAGATGGTATGACCGCCTATTCCCCTGAGCAGCTGAAAGAGATGCTTGAAGGGGCAGGCTTTGTCAAGACAGAACTTCACCGAAGGAAACCATCCTATTCTACCATCATCGGAGTAAAGGAATGACTTCGCTCAGTACACAAAAAGCAGCCAGTGTACCAATACACCGGCTGTTTGCATTACTAAGCAATTAAGAATGACAAAAGGTTAATGCTTGTAATTAGCTGATTTTATTCTTAAACTGAAAAGAGTTTATAAAAAAGAACTTGCCTTTAACTGGTGCAAAATTACAAAAAAACATTCATTCCTTGTTTGACATTTTCGCTGAAAAGTTTGACGCGTCGTCGGATATGGGAAAAAATGTCATGAAAAAACTAATTTTTTCGGAAATATTGTATTATATTTGCAGCCGTTAATTAATGTACACATATCATTATTAATGCACATGATAGAGAATAATCAGGATAAGACGCTTCATCCGCTTCTTCAGTTAGGCAATAAAGTGGAGCAGCAGGGGCTGGTAGTGTTGAATGACATTACCAGTTTGCCCATCGTAGATGAGCATTATATTTCACCCAATTTTATTGTTTCACTTTGCGAACGGGGAACCGCCGAAGCAGAATATGATATGAAACCCGTTGTTTACCACCCCAAAGACTTCTGCATTATGCGTTCGGGACATGTCATCAAGAGTCACAGGTTCTCCGATGACTATCGCGTACGGATGATTGTTGTTTCTGACGATTTCCTCGAAAAGTTCAAGATGCGCAATGTCGAACATTTCAATGCCCACAGCAAGTATTATATGTCGCATCCTGCCTGCCACCTGACCGACGAGCAGTTCCGACAGATGAACCAGGCATTCGACCTGTTGGAGACGGTAAGTTCAATCGGTCAGATATGCCGCGAGGAGATGATGCTCAACGTTTTCCACACCATCGCTATGATGCGTTTTGAGTTCTCCCCCATTCCCGACGATGTGCTTGAATCTGGCAAGTTCGAACTCTCAGCACGCTTTCACGAGGCCATTGCCCGGCATTACCACGAGTCGCACAGCGTGGATTTCTATGCAAAGATTTTCAATCTCTCACCCAAGTACTTTTCCTCTATCATCAAGTCCGAGATAGGCATCGGGGCAAGCGAGTGCATCGACCAGTATCTGACGCTGCAGGCCAAGTCTCTGCTTACCGACAGGCAGCACTTCACCATTCAGCAGATAGGCTATATGCTGGGATTCAACGAGCAGACCTCGTTCAGCCGCTTTTTCAGGCTACGCACCGGGATGCCCCCTTCGGAGTATAGGGAGAGGAAGAAGGCGCAGTGAGTTTTTTGGTTCGAAAATGAGAAAATGAAAAAACAAAAAAACAAATTTACAAAAAAACAAAAAAACAAATTTTTCCAATAAATCCAAAAGTCTGCTAATTTCAGCTTAATTACTATATCGGCTGTTAGAGTATTCCATTCCGTAGCATTGGGTATTCTGATGGCCGATGTAGTATTCCATCGCGTAGCATCTCGTACCTTGTCGGGCGTTATGGTTCTTCTTCTCGTCGAAGGATATACTATGTAGGCCATCAAGATATTTGCGCAAATTGCGGAAGTACTCTATCAGCCGAGAGATTGTTTCCGCAGTTGTTGATTGTACTTTGTCGGCTGCGAGACTACCCCATCTCGAAGCATCGGGTACTCCATAGCCCTACATAGTATTCCATCCCGTAGTATCTAGTGCTTTATCGGCCGTCACGATACTTGCGCGAAATGAGGAAGCATTCCGGCGGCTGACAGAGTGCTCCCTCTAATTGAGATTAAGGACCCCCTCTAATCCCCCTGCTTAGGGGGAGGAATTAAGCCCGGGCCAGGCTGTAAGTCCCCCTAAGCAGGTATTCTGCCCCCGCTGTTCGGGGGATAGAGGGGGTGCGGCAAGATTTAGAGGGTCTTCTGTTCCTGCACTACCCAATCTAGTGCAGTGCACCCGCAATATCGCTTGAAGACGTGCGACATCACGACTTCCGACTTCCATCCGCAGCGATGGGCTGTCTCTTTCAACAGCTTGACCAGATCCTTCTTCGTGAGGCTCTCGGCGTACAGTTCTCCGAGGCGCTTGCGAAGCCAGTCCTGTGCCTGCAGTAATCGCCAATGGGTGATCACCTCTATAAGGCGTGTGCCCGTCAGCATATACCAGGCTGAACGTAGGTCTCGAACCTTGACGTCCATCAGCAGCGCCACATCTTCCGGATAGATGAGCTTGTAATGCCTGAGGATGTCCAGGACTTCATCGACAATCACCTCGCCAGTTGGCTGTCGTGCGTGGTACATCTCCTCCACGCTCTCTACGATATGTTTCATAGTAAGTGAGGACCCCCTCGGTCCCCCTGCTTAGGTATTCTGCCCCCGCTGTTCGGGGGATAGAGGGGGTGCGGCAAGATGACTTGAGGGTCGAAATTAATAGTTAGTGTTTTTGTGTGGACTTAGTTCCTCCCCCTAAGCAGGGGGATTAGAGAGGGTCTGATATATACCTATACTCGACTGAGGCAGGAGGATCGAGACAAGGACAAGCCTTGTGGGGATTCAGCTCGCAGTGTCCCACGATGCGTGCCTCGGGATAGATCTCGTGAAGGATGCGAAGCACCTCATCCAGTGCGACCATCTGCTCGGCAGTGCGATTGTCCTCGTACTTGACATCGGGACTGCACGAGTGACCACCCTCGTAGCATATGCCGATGCTGTTGGTATTGTAGCCTTTCACGTGGCAACCCCGTTCAGCAATAGGACGACAATAGAACAAGGTACCATCGCGCCGTACATAAATGTGATAGCCTGGATAGGCACCATAGCCTTTGATGCGATGACTGCGCATCAGCTTCTCGATGGTGAAGTCCTGGTCGGGA